>Ga0157375_10003570_pt1 | contig 13502 bp, 10 predicted proteins | sample M35metaG_FD_115311 | JGI IMG/M metagenome (GOLD analysis project Ga0157375, IMG submission 115311) | Miscanthus rhizosphere microbial communities from Kellogg Biological Station, Michigan, USA - M3-5 metaG | ecosystem: Host-associated > Plants > Roots > Rhizosphere > Soil | place: USA: Michigan...
AGGGTCGGGTTACCGGAGTCCAGTTCCACCACCACCAGTGGGCGTGATTTGCCCAAATCCTGCTTGAGCGGGTTGATATCATCAGCGGCCAACAGCGGCCCCGTAAAAACCATCAAGGTAGCAAGGGTCCGCGACCGCATAAGCATGCGCACCTCCTTCCAATTCCATGCAGGGTTCTTGAGTTTCATGTCTGCGACAGTCAAATTCAAGGATGATTCCTACACCACTTTAAGAAAGCGTAGGTCAGGACGCCCGCTACGCAAGGGGTTGGACCGGGTCTGCGGTGATTGTTTCCACTGATTACGGAAACATCATGAGACCTTCCACTGCGGCCAATGCCGTGCAAACACGGGGGCCACGATGGGGTCGGCGTCCACTTGGGCCAGGGTTTGTGCAAAGCCCGGGGCGAGGCCGTTCAACACCTCCCGTGATTCGTCCCAACGCGACACTGCCGCCGCCATCAGGCCCAGTGCATTCGGCTCGCCGCTTGGAGCAAACAACTGCTCGGCAAACTGGTCGGCGAACACCACCCAGGCCTGGTGCAGGTAGCGCCGGGTGCCGGTGACCAGCTGTGTCTGCACCGTTTCATTGACGTTGCCCAGCCAGCGTTGCGGGTAGTCGATGATGCCGATGGCCGAGTAGCAATTGGCGGCGATGTACACCAGGCCGCGGATGACCTGTGCACGGTTGCCGCCCAGCAGGTCGGCGCCCGGAAATTCCAGGCCCAGGTGGATCAGGATCGCGGCGCTCTCCGTCAGCACCTGGCCATCCGGCGTCACCAAAGTGGGCACCTGCTTGAGCGGGTTGATGCGCGCCAGTTCATCACTGCCCTCGCCCTCGGCCCATGAGGCCGCGTCGACCCGTCGCCACGGCACCGCGCAGCGCTGCAGGGCGATTTCGATCATGCAGGAGCCGGATTCGTCGATGCCATAAAGCGTGTACATGGGCCTTTCCTCCTAGCGTTGCAGTTTGGCCTGCAAACCGGCCTTCACCTGCGGCCATTCCGAATCGATGATGCTGAAGCGCACCGAGTTGCGCTTGCGCCCGTCGGGCATGATGCGTTCGTGGCGCACGATGCCTTCCTGCACGGCGCCCAGGCGCAGGATCGCGGCGCGGGATTTCTCGTTGAGTTCGTCGGTGGTGAATTGCACGCGCACGCAGTCGAGCACTTCGAAGGCGTAGGTCAGCAACAGCAGTTTGGCTTCGGTGTTGACCGCGCTTTTTTGCGTGGATTGCGCCAACCAGGTATGGCCGATTTCCAGCTTGCGGTTGATACGGTCGACTTTCCAGAACCGCGTACTGCCCACCACCTGGCCGCTGTCACGGCGCACGATGGTGAACGGAATGACGGTGCCCGCATCACGCCCGGCCAGGGCGGTGTCGATGTACTTATCAACCGTGTCCGGCCCCGGGACATTGGTGACCTTGAGGTTCCACAGTTCGCCATCGGCGGCGGCGTCGAGCAAGGCGGCCTTGTGGTCGCGGAGCAGGGGTTGGAGTTCGACCGTGGTGCCGGTCAGGGTGATCTGGGTCATGGAGGCGCTGCCGTCTGAGGGTCGTCAGAGACAGAGAGTGCAGGCTTGCGCCCGCACGAATCAAGCGTTTTAAAACAGGCCCATTTGCCCACCCACCAGGGTGCTGAAATCGTCGTCCACGAACGGCAGGATCGCGTCGGCCACCGGCTGCAATTGCCGGGTGACGTAGTGGTCGTAGTCGATGGGCGCCTGGCGCACTTCCAGCGGTTCGGGGCCATTGACGCTGATCACGTAGCTGATCCAGCCACCGCGCTGGTACTGGCGCGGACGCCCCAGGCGATCGTTGTAGTCATCCGCCAGGCGCGCGGCACGCACATGGGGCGGCACGTTGCGCTCGTAGTCGTCCAGTTGACGGCGCAGGCGCTTGCGGTAGATCAGCAGGTCGTCCAGTTCGCCGCTCAGGGTGCGCCGCACGTAGTCACGCACGTAGTCCTGATGGGGCTGGCGATGGAAGATGCGTTGATAAAGCTCCTGCTGGAACTGCCGCGCCAGGGGCGACCAGTCGCTGCGCACGGTTTCCAGGCCTTTGTAGACCATTTCTTCGCTGCCATCGCCACGCACCACCAGGCCGGCGTAGCGCTTTTTGCTGCCCTCCTCCGCGCCACGGATGGTGGGCATGAGGAAGCGGCTGAAGTGGGTTTCGTACTGCAATTCCAAGGCGCTTTGCAGGCCGAACTCGCTGCGCAAGTGCTCGCGCCACCAGTCGTTGACGTGCTGCACCAGCGCCAGGCCGATGCGGCTGGCGTCGTCCTGGGAATGGGCACTGCCGAGCCAGACGAAGGTGGAGTCGGTGTCGCCGTAGATCACCTCATACCCCTGGGCCTCTACCAGCGCGCGGGACTGGCGCATGATCTGGTGGCCGCGCATCGTGATCGAGGACGCCAGGCGCGTATCGAAGAAGCGACAGCCGCTGGAGCCCAGCACGCCGTAGAAGGCGTTCATGATGATTTTGAGGGCCTGGGACAGCGGCGCGTTGTGTTCGCGCTTGGCCACTTCGCGGCCTTCGGAAACCCGCGCGACGATGGACGGCAGGCAGTGTCGGGTGCGGGAGAAACGCGCACCGCGAAAGCCCTCTACCGACTCGCTGTCATCGGGGTGCTTGAGGCCTTCGACCAGGCCCACCGGGTCGATGAGGAAGCTGCGGATGATCGACGGGTAGAGGCTTTTGTAGTCGAGCACCAGCACTGATTCGTAGAGGCCGGGGCGCGAGTCCATGACAAATCCACCGGGGCTGGCCTGGGGTGGTTTGTCGCCCAGGTTCGGCGCGACGAAACCCTGGCGGTGCATCAGCGGCATGTACAGGTGCGTGAAGGCGGCGACGGAACCGCCGCTGCGGTCGGCCGGCAAGCCGGTGACGCTGGCCCGTTCCAACAGGAACTTGAGCAGCTCGGTCTTCTCGAAAATCCGCGTGACCAGCTCGCAGTCCTTGAGGTTGTAGCGTGCCAGGGCGGGCTTGTCCTCGGCGAACATGCGGTTGATTTCATCCATGCGCTGGTACGGCGTGGAGATGTCCTTGCCTTCGCCGAGCAGGGTTTGCGCGACGTTCTCCAGGCTGAAGGATTCAAAACTCCAAGTGGCCGAACGCAGGGCTTCGATACCGTCGATGATCAGGCGCCCTGCGGCCGCCGCGAAATAATGGGTGCGGCTGCCGTGCTCGCGCCAGGCCATGGGCTCGTCGCCCCGGCCTAGCATCAACGGCACCTTGAGGCGCTGGGCATGTTCATGGAGCACACGCAGGTCGAACTGCACCAGGTTCCAGCCGATGATTGCATCGGGGTCGTGCTGGGCCAGCCATTGATTAAGGCGTTCGAGCAATTGGGCGCGGGTGTCGCAGTAGTCGAGTTTGAAGTCGACAGCATCGGCCTTGTTGGGCGGACCGAGCATGTACACCTGGCGCTCGCCGCAGCCTTCGAGGGCGATGGAATAGAGGTCGCCCTGGGCGGTGGTCTCGATGTCGAGGGACACCAGCTTGAGCGGCGGACGGTAGTCGGGGGCCGGTTTCATCTGCGCCTCGGACAGCGCACCGTTGGCGTCGGGGGTGCCGCCGAACCACACCGGGGCGGTGATGAAACGCTCCATCATGTAGCGCTCGGGCGGGCGCACGTCGCCTTCATAGACATCGACACCGGCTGCGCGCAGGCGCTTTTCCACGTCCATGGCCTGGCGGTGCTGGCGGGTGTAGAGGCCCAACACCGGGCGATGATGAAAGTCCTGCAATTGCAGCGGGCGCAGCTCGATGTCGCGCTCGCCCTTGAGCAACCCGTCCAGCGGCTTGCGGTGGGCCTCGGGGATAAACATCACCGACGTCTGCATGGGGAGTCGGATAAACCGCGGGCCGGCGTCGGTGGCCAGCCAGAAGCTGACCTCCGTGCCCGTCGGGGTATCGCGCCAATGCCGGGTCAGGACAAAACCCTGCTGTAAATCCACCGTACCGCACCTCTGGAATCGCTTTCAGGGCGTGATTCTACTCGGCATCTGCACAAACGCGGCACGTTAACGCGCACGCAGACCGCAATCCGACAAATTTGTTGCAAAACATTAATAACAATCACTATCATTTGCATCGGAGTCGTATCCGCGCAGCGAGGACGCGCAACGTTGTTGCCCCATTCCTCACAGTGACGGTTCGCCGTCAGGATCGACCATGCCCACCCGTACCCGACTTTCCGTGCCGTTTCGCCCCACCCTGCTCGCCCTTTGCTGCTCCTTGAGCCTTGGCGCTCACGCTGCCGCCCCCGTCACCCCGCAGGATGCGAATAACCGTCAGGACGGCAACACACTGGAATTGGGCGCCACCAACATCAACGCCGATGCGCCAGCGCCAAGTGCCCTGCCCCCAGTCTATGCCGGTGGCCAAGTGGCACGCGGTGGCCAGTTGGGTGTGCTGGGCAACCAGGACATCATGGACGCGCCGTTCAGCATGGCGTCCTACACCGAAAAACTGATCCGCGACCAACAGGCGCAAACCGTTGGCGATGTGTTGCTCAACGACTCCTCGGTGCGCCAGGCGTCAGGGTATGCCAACCAATCGCAGGCCTTTGTGATTCGTGGCCTGCCGCTCAATGGCGACGATATCTCGTTCAACGGCCTGTACGGCATCGTGCCGCGCCAGCTCATGTCCACCGATGCCCTGGAGCGGGTTGAAGTGTTCAAGGGTCCCAACGCCTTCATCAATGGCGTGACCCCAGGGGGTTCAGGCATTGGGGGCGGTGTGAACCTGCAACCCAAGCGCGCCGACGACGTGCCGCTGCGCCGCTTCAGCACCGACATCAGCAACGACGGCCGGGTGGGCGAACACCTGGACATCGGCCAGCGCTTCGGCGAAGACAACCGCTTTGGCGCGCGGGTGAACCTCTCCCAGCGCGAAGGCGATACCGGTGTGGACGATGAGAGCCAGCGCTCGAAGCTGTTCTCGGTCGGCCTGGACTACCGTGGTGATGCCCTGCGCTTGTCGGGAGACTTCGTGTACCAGAAGCAGCAGGTCAACGGCGGGCGCAACTCGGTGTTCCTCGGGCAAACACTGACCCACATTCCCGACGCCCCTTCGGCCGACACCAACTACGCGCCTAGCTGGGCGACCACCAGCCTGGAAGATACCTTCGGCATGCTGCGTGGCGAGTACGACCTCAACGACAACTGGACGGCCTACCTTGCAGCCGGTGCCAAGCACACCAACGAGATCGGGCGTTACTCTTCGACCACCGTGAACGACACCCTGGGCAACGCCACCGTGACCGGCTCGCGCATCGCCCACCAGGAAGACAACACCAGCCTGATGGCCGGCCTCAACGGCAAGTTCCAGACCGGCGCCGTCAGCCATAAACTGAACGTCGGTTTGACCGGGATCTGGACCCAGTCTCGCAATGCCTACGACTTTGACTTCACCGGGCACGCCAGCAATATCTACAACCCGGTCGACGTGGCGCAGCCGGTCAAGGGCAGCTTCACGGGTGGCGACATGAACGATCCGGGCATCACCGCCAAGACCTTCGCCCGCAGTGCAGCGGTGTCGGACACCTTTGGTTTCCTGGATGACCGCGTGCTGTTCACCGCCGGCCTGCGCCGTCAGGAACTGGTGGTACAAGGCTATGCCTACGGCACCGGCGAGCGCACGGCCAACTATGACAAGGGCATCACCACGCCGGTGTACGGCCTGGTGTTCAAACCGTGGGACCATGTGTCGTTCTACGCCAACCATATCGAAGGCCTGGCGTCCGGGCCGACCGCACCGACGACCTTTGCCGACGCCAACGTGACCAACAAGAACCAGACCTTCGCACCCGCCCGCTCGAAGCAGACCGAGGCCGGGGTGAAAGTGGACATGGGCAGCTACGGCGCAACGCTGGGTGTGTACCGCATCGAACAACCGACCCAGGGTTACTCTGAGCTGAACGGGGACGGCACCGCGACGTTTGTGTTCCAGGGTGAGCAGGTCAACAAGGGCGTCGAGTTGAACGTCTTCGGCGAGCCTGTTGCCGGCCTGCGCCTGCTGGGCGGCGCGACGATCATCCACACCGAAGTCAGCGGTACCGCGGGCGGCGCCAATGACGGCAACCGTGCGATCGGCGTGCCTTCGTTCCAGCTCAACGCCGGGATAGATTGGGATGTGCCAGGCCTGCAAGGCGTGACGGTCAACGGCCGCATGCTGCGTACCGGTGGCCAGTACGCCGACGCCGCCAACAACTTGAGCCTGCCAACGTGGAACCGCTTCGATGTGGGTGCACGCTACAGCTTCAAGGTGCAACAGCGTGATGTGACGCTGGGCGCGACCGTGGAGAACGTCGCGAACACCAAGTACTGGGAGTCGGCACTCGGGGGTTACCTGACCCAGGGCGATCCGCGCGTGGCCAAGCTGTCGGCGACGGTGGATTTCTAAACGTTTGACTGGAGGGCGAGCCGGCGCAGTTGCGCATCGCCGGCTCGCCACTAGACTCAGGGCTTCACTCACAGGGAAGTCCACTCAATGAACACTGTTCGCACGCTTCGCCAGGCCATTGCCCTGGCCACACTTTTGGCCGCCGGCAACCTCGCCTACGCCGCCGACATCCCGCTGTCCAAATCCCTTGAAGCCGATGAAGTGACCACCAAGGTGCTGTCGGTGGATGCTGCCAAGCATCAAGTGGTGCTGGCGGGCGCCCAAGGCAACCCGGTGCATGTGCAGCTCAGCGAGGATGCCAAGGACCTGGGCAATCTCAAGGTAGGTGATCAAGTCAAAGTGCTGACCACCCATTCGGTTGCGGCCGTGCTCGATACCGACGTCGACAAAAGTGCACCGGATGCCAGTGAAAAAACCGGCGTAATCCGTGCGACCGCCGACAACCCGAACCCCGGCGGCGCAGCGTTCCGCCAGGTGCAGGTGCAGTTGAAGATCACCCACATCGACCTGAAGAAAAACCAGGTCACCCTGGAAAACCCGACGGGGGCGACCAAGGTGCTGAATGTGGAAAAACCGGAGATTCGTGCGGGGCTTAAAGACCTCAAGGTGGGGCAGAGTGTGTTGGTGACCTTCACCGACACCCTGGAAATCACCACGGCCCACGAAGGCTGACAGCTTGTAGTGAGCGGGCTTGCCCCGCGCAGCGGTGTGTCAGGTTAGCTTCAGGTGGCTGGTACACCGCGGCGCGGGGCAAGCCCGCTCACTACAAGAGGTCAGCCTTGGTTGAGGTAGGTTTCGATGTTGCCCATTTGTTCGTCCCAGCCACGGGAATTCATCTTGAAAGCTTTTTGGCGACGGGCTTCGGGCACGGCATTAAAACCGGATTCCACCACCCGCAGCAGAATGCCAGGAGCCCGGTCTTCGATGGTGAATTCCACCAGGGTGGGCGTCTCCTTGTCGTAATCGACCCCTTTCTCGACCGCATAAGGGTGCCACCAGAAAGAAAACAGGGTTTGCGGCAGGATACGTTCGATCCTGGCCTTCCAGGTCACATGCTCGTAACCCGGGTAAGTGATCGGCGCTTCGAGGGTTTCCCCGGCAGCGAAGGCTTTGCCCTTGAGGGCGATACCGAACCAGCTGCCAAACTGTTCGGCATCGGTGAGTGCCTCCCACACCTGCTTACGTGAAGCATTGAGCAGGACTTTTCGTTCGATGCGATCTAGTACATGCATAAGTCACCTCCTCCATTGACAGTAGGCGACATCGACCAATGCGCAACCTTTTCGGCCACGCACTGGCAGTGCTAGACCCTCAGAATTTCCACCTGGCGTTGACCATCGCATTACGCGGCTCGCCGTAGGAGCCGGAGTTGAACGTGCCCATGCCGTCGTAGTATTTCTTGTCGAACAGATTGTTGACGTTCAGCCCCACGGACAAGTGCTCGTCCACCTGGTAGTTGGCCAGCACTTCGTTGAGCGTGGACAGGTGCTGGTCATCCACCAGTTGGTGGGTGACTACGCTGACCGACTGCGGCGTTTCGCGCAGGGACAGCGGCAGCTTGGTCGCAGTGCTGGTGGCGCCGGTGGTGTAGGAACCTTCCGGCGAAATGGCAGAGCCTTGCGGTTGTTCGGCCAAGGCCTGGAGGTATGCTTGCTCAAGGGCTTTGTGGCGAAACTGTCGATCATCACGCGCTTGGCAACCGTCACCAGAAAGTGCCGGGGCTCTTTCAATTCAGCGGCCACGGGCTGAGTGCGTTCGGCCAGCAACAAGCGGACAAAGGTGTCTTGACCCAGTTCCGCCGCCTGCTGTAAGCAACCCAGGCGTGCGCGCAGCCAACTGACCAGCAAACGGTGGTGATCGCCGTAGAGCTGCCCAACGGGTTCACGAGAAGTGTGAGGCACAGCAGACTGAGGCATAGTGATATTGCGTACGAATGAGAACGCCTTGCAATTTAAAGCAATGTAGGAATATGGGTAACGACTTGTATGACTCTAATGCGCAGCGTGCCCGCAAAAGGTAGATTGTGCCCTCCCCCTTTGAGATGGCACGCAATGAGTCAACAGCTCCACGGAAGTTGTTTTTGCAAGGCTGTGCAGTATCAACTCGACAGCCTGGATATGCCCATCAGCCACTGCCACTGCGAAAGCTGCCGCAAAGTGCATGCGGCGCCTTTTGTGGCAACCGCAGGGGTGATGCGCGAGCACTTTCGCTGGACACAAGGTGAGGCGCTTTTATCCTCGTATGAATCTTCGCCGGGCAAGCTCAGGCATTTCTGCTCTCGCTGCGGCTCACATCTGATGGCCGAGCGAGGGCATCAACCCCATGTGATTGTGCGAGTGGCGACGCTGGACGATGATCCTGGCGTACGGCCCACCTCGCACATCTGGACAGCCCACGATGTGCCATGGCTGGCACATGAAGGCGTGGAGCAGTGGGACGCGTGGAAGGTGTGACTCAGACGTGCGGGTCTCCGGGCGCCTTGGCGGGCGTCGCATATTGCGGCTTCAGGTGACCGTCCTGATCCAGTAGCCAGGCGTCCATGATCTGCCGCACCACCGGGCCCGCCACGCGGCCACCGGCCTCGCCGTTCTCGATCATCACCGAGATCACGATCTTCGGATGTTCCGCTGGCGCAAACCCCACGAACAAGGCGTTGTCACGGTGGCGCTCCAGCGTCTTGTTACGGTCGTAGCGTTCGCCCTGCTTGATCGCGACCACCTGCGCCGTACCACTCTTGCCGGCGATACGGTACTGCGCACCCTGTGCGGCCGCCCGCGCGATACCACGCGGATCATGCATAACCAGCTGCATGCCGTGGTTGACCTGCTCCCAGTCGCGCGGGTCCTTGAGGACCACGTTCGGCATCGGGTTATTATCCACCGGCGGCACGCCGTTGATCGTCTTGGCCAGGTGCGGACGGTTCCACACGCCTTTGTTGGCGATCAGCGCGGTGGCCTGGGCCAATTGCAGCGGCGTGACCTGCATGTAGCCCTGGCCGATGCCAAGGATCACGGTTTCACCCGGGAACCAGGGCTGGCGGCGGGTTGCGCGCTTCCAGGCTTGGGATGGCATCAGGCCTGCTGACTCTTCGAACATGTCCAGGGACACTTTCTGGCCAAGGCCGAATTCGGCCAGGTAATCGTGCAGACGATCAATGCCGAGCTTGTGGGCCAAGTCATAGAAGTAGGTGTCGTTGGACCGCATGATCGCGGCATCCATGTCCACCCAACCGTCGCCGCTGTGGTTCCAGTTGCGGTATTTGTGGTCAAAATCGGGCAACTGGTAGTAACCGGGATCGAACACGCGGGTTTGCGCTGTGACCACACCGCTGTCGAGGCCAGCGATGGCCACCTCGGGTTTGATGGTCGAACCCGGCGCGTACAACCCGCGCAGTACGCGATTGAACAGCGGGCGGTCGATGGAATCGTGCAGGGCGGCGTATTCCTTGAAGCTGATCCCGGTCACAAAACTGTTGGGGTCGAAGCTCGGCTTGCTGACCATGGCCAGTACTTCGCCGGTCTGCGGGTCGAGGGCGACCACCGAACCGCGACGATCGCCCAGGGCTTCTTCAGCGGCTTCCTGGAGGTGAACGTCGAGGCTCAATACGATGTTTTTGCCGGGAATCGGGTCGGTGTGCTTGAGCACGCGCAACACACGGCCCTGGGCGTTGGTCTCGACCTCTTCGTAGCCGACGTGGCCGTGCAGTTCGGACTCGTAGAAGCGTTCGATACCGGTTTTGCCGATGGACTGGGTACCGCGGTATTCCACCGAGTCGAGGGCCTTGGATTCTTTCTCGTTGATGCGGCCGACGTAGCCAATGGAATGGGCGAAATGCGCGCCCAATGGATAGTGGCGGACAAATTGCGGCTCGACGTCTACGCCAGGCAAACGGAATTCGTTCACGGCCAATACGGCGATTTGTTCTTCGGTCAGTTCATAGAACAGCGTGACGGGCACAAAAGGATGGCGGGCTTGCTTGAGCGCCTTGTCAAACACAGCACGGTCTTCGGCTGGCAGATGCAACAGGCTGACGATAGCGTCCAGTTCGCCCTTGAGGTCGGTGGTGCGCTCGCGGGTGATGGTCAGGTTGTAACTGGGGCGGTTGTCAGCGAGGACGACGCCGTTGCGGTCATAGATCAGCCCGCGGGTCGGCGTGATCGGCAATACATGGACGCGGTTGTTTTCAGAAATCGTGGAGTGGTAGTCGTACTGCACCACCTGCAGAAAATACATGCGCCCAACTAGGGCGCAGGTGATGCCGATCACCAGCAGCGCGCAGGCAAGCAGGCGCTTGTTGACCAGGCGGTTTTCTTTTTCGTGATCCTTGATCGGTATCGGTTCAGGCATTTCTACAGCATCTCGTTGAAGAAGGTCGACGCCGCATCCTGCGGATAAAAGATCAATCCTTGTGAAAATGTGCTGCACCATACCAAAAATGCAGAAACACTTTGCATCGATTTCCCCAACGGCATGCCGTTTTGTCAGGACAGGACGGATTTTGGCTCCAGAAATGCCTCCAAACCGAACGTCCCGCACTCGCGGCCGATACCTGACTGTTTGAACCCACCAAAGGGGGCGCGAGGTTCGTGGGCCAACGTATTGATAAGCACGCGGCCCGCCTCGATGCGCGTGGCCAGTGCGTGGGCCTTTGGCAGATCCGAAGACAGGATGTACGCCTGGAGGCCGTAGGCCGTGTCATTGGCTATCGCCAGGGCTTCTTCCTCGTCGCTGTAGGTGATGATCGACAGGACGGGGCCGAAAATCTCTTCGCGGGCAATGGTCATCTGGTTGGACACACGGCTGAAAACCGTAGGTTTCACAAACCAACCCGTGGTGACGCCCTCTGGCAATCCTGGACCACCGGCCAATAAGCGGGCGCCCTCTTCCATGCCGATGTGTATGTATCGCTGGACGCGCTGCCATTGCTTGAGGCTCACCATGGGGCCAACGCTGGTGGCAGGGTCATTGGGGTCACCCGCCTGGACCTTCGCCACTGCCTCGACCATCAATGCTTCGACTTCTGCCAGGCGGTGGGCGGGTACAAGAATGCGGGTGCCGGCGATACAGGCTTGGCCGCTGTTCATGAAACCGGCTTGAATGGCCATGGGTACAGCGCTAGCGAGATCGGCATCCTCGAGAATCAGTACCGGAGATTTCCCACCCAATTCGAGCGTGATTCGTTTCAAGGTTTCAGCGCCGGCACGCAGGATTTGTTTGCCGACGGCGGTAGACCCGGTGAACGAGACTTTCGCAATATCCGGGTGCGTGCTCAGCACGGCACCGACGGTTTCACCTCGGCCCGTGACGATGTTGAACACTCCTGGCGGCAAACCCGCTTCGTGCAACGCGCGCGTGACGATGGAGGTCTGCAGGGCGCTCATTTCGCTGGGTTTTATCACCGCCGTACACCCGGCGGCTAACGCCGCAGCCAGCTTGCCGCAGATGAAACCGGCATTGCTGTTCCAAGGTGTGATGAGCCCGGCAACGCCGAGGGGTTGCAGGGTCACTTCGGCGATACCGATGCGCCGTGTAAAGACGTAATCATCCAATACGTTTGCGGCGTCCAGCAGCACGCTCGCGGCATGCTTGGCCATCCATTGCGCACGCGATAACGGCGCTCCGTACTCAAGAATAATGGCGGCAGTGAGCTCCGCTTCTACAGAGGCTACGGCTGCGTGCATGCGCTTGAGGTAAATAACGCGCGTCGCTTTGGGTGTACGGGAGAACTCGGGAAATGCCTGCTTGGCGGCGCTGATCGCGCTGATTGCGTCGTGCTCGTCAGCCAGGCGGACCTGAGCAATGGGCTCGGCGGTCGCGGGGTTAAACAGGTCGAATCGTTCTTCACCGTGGGGCGTCACGAACTGACCATTTATGTAGATCTGGTTGATCTGAAGCATGGAGCCTCCGAAGGCACTCAATTGGTATGCCCTACGGTAAGCCACTATGATTGATCTGATAATCCGCACAAATCGGAACGACTTGATGAGTAATTCAGGACAATGAACACATCGGGATTGAACGAGCTGGAAGCAATCTTGGCAGTCGCCCGGCATCGCAGCTTTCGGGCGGCGGCGACAGAGTTGAATGTGTCTACGTCGGCGCTGAGTCACTCGGTCGCCGCGCTTGAGGCACGAATGGGTGTGCGATTGTTCAATCGCACGACGCGCAGCGTGTCCCTTTCGGAGATTGGCGCGGAGTTTGTGCGCACGGTGACGCCCGCTCTGTCGACCATCCGTATGGCGCTTGAACAAGCGGGGAATAGTCAGGCCGCACCGAGCGGTACTCTGCGCCTTAATACTTCAGCAGGCGCCGCCAAGCAGGTGATGCCACTGCTGCTGGAGTTCATGCAGCGCTATCCGCAAATGAAGGTGGATATCGTCACTGAAGGGCGCCTTGTCGATATCGTGGCGCAAGGATTTGATGCCGGGATCCGCCTGGGCGATAGCGTTGCGCAAGATATGATCGCTGTCGATATCAGTCCGCCTCAGCGGTTCGCGGTATTGGGCAGCCCTGCCTACTTTGCCAGGCGCCCTGCCCCTTTAAGCCCCCTGGATCTGGGCGCCCATGAGTGCATACGCAGTCGAATGCCGAGCGGTGCGATCTATCGTTGGGAGTTTGCACGTCACGGTGAAGCGATTGCGGTGGATGTACAAGGTGCGCTGACGCTTGATAACCCCACTTTGATGCTTCAAGCCGCCAGAGCGGGAATGGGGCTGACTTACCTGACGGAATGGAACGCCGCCACGGACCTCACGCAAGGAACACTGGTACGCGTGCTGGAAGACTGGACGCCCGTCTATGACAAGCTGCGCCTCTATTACCCGGGTCGACGCCATGTGCCTGCAGGGTTGAGGGCGCTTATTGAGTTGATCAGGGAGAAGGGGTTTTGATGTGAAGGGGCTTGGGCTTAGGCTCATGGGTGAGCGTCGCTGATAGTAAGGTCTGCTTTTCGACCGCCCAAAACAAAACCCCTGTCTGCGTTAGCAAACAGGGGTTTTGGAATTTAATCTTGACGATGACCTACTCTCACATGGGGAAACCCCACACTACCATCGGCGATGCATCGTTTCACTACTGAGTTCGGGATGGGA
>Ga0157375_10003573_pt1 | contig 13499 bp, 9 predicted proteins | sample M35metaG_FD_115311 | JGI IMG/M metagenome (GOLD analysis project Ga0157375, IMG submission 115311) | Miscanthus rhizosphere microbial communities from Kellogg Biological Station, Michigan, USA - M3-5 metaG | ecosystem: Host-associated > Plants > Roots > Rhizosphere > Soil | place: USA: Michigan...
AGGGACTGAGCTGATCGATGCGTTGCGCGCGGAATTCGATCGAACCTTTGGTCACGTCACCGCGCTCTGCGCGCAGCAGGTTTGAAATCGATTTGAGTGTCGTCGATTTGCCGGCGCCATTCGCGCCGAGCAACGCCACGATGCAGCCTTCGTGCACATGAAGTGAAACACCTTTCAGGACGAGGATGACGTGGTCGTAGATGACCTCGATATTGTTGACCGCCAGCAGCGCGCGTGCAGGTTCGGTCTCGACTGCGGCGCTCATCGTCATTGCAAGCGTCGAGTCGCCGCCGTGATCGAAAAACGCTTGCGCTGCATCATGTTCGCTGCGTGAGACGTGTTCAGGTCACGTTACTTTCGAGCAATCACGCGGCGTGATGTTCTTTTCCTTCGCATATTTTTTTGCGGCGTCTTCCACCATCGGGCGCAGCAGTTTGTTATTGCCTTCGATCCAATCGGAGACGTAAACCCACTTACTGCCATCCCACTGATGTATGCGCGCCATGCGCGCGCCTTCGTGATCGCTGCAGGAAACTTTCAGCGGCTGCATCAGACCGCCGAAGCCGAGCTGGCGCAGCCGTGCCTGATCGAGATTCAGGTTTTCAATACCCCACCGTACCTGTTCCCCCGTCAGCGGTTTCTTGCCGTACTTCGCCTGCGCCGCTCGGATCGACTCGACGGTCACCATTGCATTGATCATGCCGCGGTTGTACAAGACTGTGCCAACACTGTTGGCTACACCGCTGGCACCTTTGCCCTTGTCGTAAACATACTTGATGATTTCACTGTGCACGGACGTTTGACCCGATGAATGCTGAAGCGCGGCCGCGTTATAACCGGTAGCGCCGGCGTCCGCGGGCAGCACGTCCGGCTCCGCGCCCGACCACCAGACCCCATACATGCGATCACGCGGATAGTTCACGGCGACAGCTTCTTTGATCGCAGTGGAGTTCATGACGCCCCATCCCCACAGGAGCACATAATCCGGGCGGTCCTGCCGTATCTGCAGCCACGTTGCCTTCTGCTCGACGCCCGGTGCCGTGACTGGCAACGATTTGAATTCGAAGCCGTGGCGTTTGGCGAGCTCGGTCAACAGCGGTATAGGCTCCTTGCCGTACGGAGAATCGTGAAACACGAGCGTTACCTTTTTGCCTTTGAGCTTGTCGTAGCCGCCGGCCTTGTCGGCGATCTGATGCATGATCACATCCGCCGCGGTCCAATAGGTGCCGAGCAGCGGGAAGTTCCACGTGAATACGCTGCCATCCGCGGATTCCGAGCGGCCGTAACCCATCGTGATTACCGGGATCTTATCGACCGGTGCTTTCTCGGTTAATGCGAATGTAATGCCCGTCGACAATGGATTGAACGCCGCCGCGCCGGTCGGTCCCTTACCTTTAAGGCGTTCGTAGCATTCGACGCCGCGATCCGTCGCATAGCCGGTCTCGCACTCCTCATAAGCGATGGGCACACCGTTGATACCCTTGTCTCTCTCGTTAATTAGATTCAAATAGTCCACGAAGCCGTTTGCCCAGGGAATCCCGTTCGGTGCGTAAGCGCCGCTGCGATAAACCAACACGGGAATGAATTGCTCGTTCGCTTGCGAGTAAACAAGCGAAGGCGCGCTGAGTGCGCCGGCTGCAAGCGCGCACACAGCGGCAATGTTCCACTGTCTAGAGATGTTCATTGTTGCCTCCTTTGGCTGTAGCTGTTATAGCGCCGTCGCGGCATTTCGCCTGTGATGATTGCGCAGCCCGCCAGCGTGATACGACTTAGCGCAGTGTATTGGCGCCTCCGGTTGCATGCAAGCAAGCGGCATGTTGGCGTATCAGTGCGGGAACGGCCACAGTCGCAGCTTTTCACGCGCGATGCTCCATAGGCGCGCGAGTCCCAGGGGCTCCACAATAAGGAAGAACACGATCAAAGCGCCGAATATCATGGATTCCAGATGCGACAGCACAGCGGTGGACAAATGTATGCCAAACCATGCGGGCAACTGGTTCAGCAGCAGCGGCAACAACGTGATGAACGCGGCCCCAAGGAAACTGCCGAGCACTGAACCCAGCCCGCCGATAATTACCATGAACAGCAGGCTGAAAGACCGGTTCACATCGAACGCGAGCGGCTCCCATGATCCCAGATGTACAAACGCCCACAAGCTACCCGCAACGCCGATAAAAAACGAACTGACAGCAAAAGCGGAAAGCTTGGCATATAGCGGCCGGATGCCGATGATTTCAGCCGCGACATCCATGTCTCGAATGGCCATCCATGAGCGGCCGATGCGGCCGCGCACGAGATTGCGCGCGATCACCGCAAAAACGACGACAAAACCAAGGCACAGCAGATATTTGCGCGCCGGCGTGTCGAACGTGAAATCGAAGAACGTCACGGGTTGCGAGTTCAGAGACCCGGATGGCGTGTAATTCGTGAACCAGGGGATGCGGCTGAATACCCAGTCGAGAAAGAATTGCGCCGCAAGTGTCGCAACAGCAAGGTAGAAGCCTTTGATGCGCAGGCTGGGGATGCCGAAAATGATACCAACGAGCGTCGCGAAACCGCCCGCGAGCAGGAATGCAATCAGCGGATTCAAGGCCGGTATGCGTAACGCGAGGTTGTACGCGGCGTATGCGCCCACTGCCATGAACCCACCGGTTCCAAGCGAGATCTGACCGCAGTAGCCGACAAGCAGATTTAGCCCGAGTGCCGCCAGCGAAAGTATGAGAAACGGAATGAGGATCGCGCTGAACCAATAGGCGTTTGCAAACAGCGGCACCACGACAAATGCGAACAGCGTAAGGGCCCATACGAAATAGCGGTCCTGGCGGACGGGAAAAATAACCTGGTCCGCACGGTAGCTCGATTTGAATTGGCCAACCTCGCGGTAAAACATGCGCTATGCGGCCTGACCAGGACGATGAGCTGCTGATGATGAAACATGCTCACCGCGATGTGCGGCAACCGCCCGTAGATTCCTTGCTATCAGTGCACGGACCATCGTTGGCCTTCTGTCATACCCTGTCGATAATCTTTTCACCGAATAACCCCTCGGGCCGTATGAGCAGGAAGACCAGCGCCAGCGTATACGCAAACCAGTTCTCGATACCGCCGCCGATATGCGGACCGAGATAGACTTCGGACATTTTTTCACCGACTCCAATGATGAGTCCACCGATGATGGCGCCCGGCACGGAAGTGAAGCCGCCCAGGATGACGACGGGCAGCGCCTTTAGTGCAATCAGTGACAATGAGAATTGCACACCGAGCCGCGAGCCCCAGATGATGCCTGCGACCAGTGCAACAATGCCCGCGACCGTCCACACGATGAGCCAGATCTGGTTGAGCGGTATGCCAATCGACTGCGCCGCTTGGTGATCGTCTGCTACGGCACGCAGCGCGCGGCCGATGCGCGTTTTTTGGAAGAAAATCGCCAGCCCGATTACGAGCACGCCGGACACCACCGTGGCGAACAGATCCTCGCTGTTGACCAGGATGCCGCCATCGAAGACCTTGTCGAGCATGATGATCGGCTGCTTCGGGATTCCCAGATCGAGCTTGTAAATGTCACTGCCCCAGACGATCTGACCAAAGCCTTCCAGAAAGAATGTGACGCCGAGCGTAGCGACGAACAGTGCGATGCCTGGCTGATTAACGAGCGGACGTAGAACGCAGCGCTCGATGACATAGGCGAGCAGGAACATGACCACACAGGTAGCAAGCAGCGCCACTGGCAGCGGCATTTTTTCCATCAAGCGTACGAGCGTGAGCGCTGCAAACAACACCATCGCTCCCTGTGCGAAATTAAAAACGCCCGACGCCTTGAATATTAGAACCAGACCCAGCGCGACGAGCGAATACAGCACGCCGGACATGAGGCCGCCGATCAAGACTTCAAGAAAGAAACCCATGAGGTCAGTCAGAGCTTGGCGGCAACAGACGCTCGGAAGTGCAGCAGCGGGTTGCGACAGCGATGAATGCGACGCCGCTTGCTTACGATCGCCTTCAATGCTTCACGCCCAGATACGCATCGATCACCGCCTGATTGTTGCGTATTTCTTCCGGTGTGCCGTCGCCTATCTTGCGCCCGTAGTCGAGCACTACAACGCGGTCTGACAAGTCCATCACGACGCCCATGTCGTGTTCGATAAGCACGATCGTCGTGCCGAATTCATCGTTGACATCGAGTATGAACCGGCACATGTCTTCTTTCTCTTCGACGTTCATGCCCGCCATGGGCTCGTCGAGTAACAGCAGGTCGGGCTCGGCAGCGAGTGCGCGCCCAAGCTCCACGCGCTTTTGCAATCCATACGGAAGTCGCGCGACCGGCGTCTTGCGGATACTCTCGATTTGCAGGAAATCGATGATTCGCTCGACCACTTTGCGATGCTCAATCTCCTCGCGCAGCGCCGGCCCGAACCACAGCGCCTGAGCCCACAACCCGGCGCTCATCTTGAGGTTGCGCCCGGTCATCAGGTTATCGAGCACGGTCATGCCTTTGAACAGCGCAATGTTCTGGAAGGTACGTGCGATGCCCTGCTTTGCCGCCTCATGCGGCCGCATTTGTTTGCGTGTCACGCCTTTGAACGTGACCCTGCCCTTTTGCGGATGATAAACGCCGTTGATGACGTTGAGCATCGAGCTTTTGCCGGCGCCGTTCGGTCCGATAATTGCGCGGATTTCGTGCTCACGCACGTCGAAGCTGACGTCGGTCAGCGCTTTGACTCCCCCGAACGCGAGCGCGATATCTTCGATTTTGAGTATTGCATCCCCGAGGTGTCGCGCGGCTTGCATCTCGAACGTTCAGCCCGCCTTTTTGACCTGCTCAGGTGTAAATACGTTTGCTTCGCGTATTTTTACGACGGCGCGCACAACACCCGTGCGGCCGTCTTCGAACTTCATCGCGGTCTCGATCGGGCATTCGCTCTTTCCCGAATACAGCGCTTCTATCAGCGGCGCATACTTATCAGCGATGAATCGGCGCCTGACTTTACGCGTGCGTGTCAGCTCGTCATCGTCCGCATCCAGTTCCTTGTGCATGTTCAAGAAACGATGGATCTGCGCCCCGGCCATCGCCGGATCACGCGCCAGATCGGCATTCACCTTGGCGACACAATCGGCAATCAGATCGTAAACCTCGGCTTTTGCGGCGAGATCGACATAACCTGAGTACGCAAGGTTGCGGCGCTCCGCCCAATCACCGACTGCCGCGACGTCGATGTTGATGAATACACACACCTCGTTGCGCTGGTCGCCGTAAGCCACGGCTTCCTTGATGTACGGGAAAAACTTGAGCTTGTTCTCGGTGTATTTCGGCGCGAAGAGGGTGCCGTCCGCCATGCGCCCGACGTCTTTGGCGCGGTCGATAATTTTGATATGTCCGTCGGTATCGAAGTATCCAGCGTCTCCCGTATGAAAAAAGCCATCGGTGTCGATTGCTTCCCGGGTCGCCTCGGGTTGGCGATGATATTCGCGCATGAGCCCGGGCGAGCGCACCAGTACTTCTCCATTGTCCGCCACCCGGACTTCGACGCCCGGCATCGGAGGTCCGACAGTGTCGAGCCGCACGTCGCCCGAGCGCTGCATGCACACGGTGACGCACGTCTCGGTCATGCCATACAGCTGTTTGAGATTGATGCCGAGCGAGCGATAAAAATCGAAGAGGTCGGGGCCTATGGCTTCACCGCCGGTGTACGCGACCTTCAGACGGGACATGCCGAGCATGTTTTTCAGCGGGCCGTACACCAGCCACTCGCCGAGCACATATAACGCGCGATCAACGAACGCGACACCGGGCTTGCCTTCGAGTATGCGCAGCCCGGCGCGCCTGGCTACGCGCATGAAAAAGTCAAACACCGCGCGCTTCACGGGTGCGGCGTCGGCCATACGTATCATCACCGTAGTAAGCAGACTCTCGTACACGCGGGGCGGGGCAAAAAAATACGTCGGACCGATCTCGCGCATGTCCTGCATCACGGTGTTCGGAGACTCCGGGCAGTTGAGACAGAATCCGGCGACATGTGCCTGCGCAAACGAATACAGGAAGTCACCGACCCACGCCATCGGCAAATAACAGAGGATGTCATCCCGCTCTGAAAACTGGTCGAATTGGACCAGCACCCGCACTGTCGCAAGCAATGCCGCATGCGTATGGGACACCCCCTTCGGTTTAGCCGTAGTGCCCGAGGTGTAGAGAATCACCGCGAGGTCGCTCGTATCGCCTTTATCGATCTCGTCCGTGAAGTATCGTGGGTAAGCCGCATCGTGCGCGCGGCCTTTTTCGACAAGCGTATCGAAGCTGTACAACCGGGGATGACGATAATGCCGCATACCGCGCGGGTCGTCGTAGATGATATGCGTGAGCTTCGGGCACTGCGCCAGAATCTCGAGCAGCTTGTCGACTTGTTCCTGGTCCTCCACAACCGCGAACTTTGCTTCGGCATCTTGCAATACGTAGATCATCTCGCTCGCGACTGCGTCCTGATACAGGGGGACCGGCACGCCGCCGAGCGCCTGGGCAGACGCCATTGCCCAATACAAGCGCGGCCGGTTGTCGCCGATGACGGCAAGCCGATCGCCGCGCTTGAAACCGAGCGCCGCAAGTCCGCACGAGAGGATCTTTACTTCACCTGCAACATCCGCCCAGGTCCACGTCTGCCATATACCCAGGTCTTTCTCGCGCATTGCAGGACGATCGTGCCAGCGCTGCGCATTGCGCAACAGCAGGCGCGAAAACGTATCGGGTTCGCTTTGTTGCCCCGGCATCGCCGGCTCCTCTGCAACGCTACCAGTATTTGATCTGAGCTCGGAACGTCGTCCGCTACGAGGTTACCCTATCTCACCGCCGACAACCTTAACTGCTACATATTGCGCCGGTACTGGCCGCCGACTTCGAACAGAGCATTTGTAATCTGACCGAGCGAACACGCGCGCACCGCATTCATGAGCTCCGCGAACACATTGCCGTTCGCCAGCACCACTTCCTGCAGGCGCCCCAAAGCTGCGGGCGCTTCGTCGCGATGCCGGTGCTGGAAGTCGTGCAGACGCCTTAGCTGGCTTTGCTTTTCTTCGTCTGTCGAGCGGGCGAGCTGGACAACATCCCCGGCCTCGACAGGCTGAGGATTTCGAAACGTGTTGACGCCAATGATGGGCAGCGTCCCATCATGCTTGCGCGTTTCGTAATAAAGAGACTCTTCCTGAATCTTGCCGCGCTGATAACCCGTCTCCATGGCGCCCAGAACGCCGCCGCGTTCGGCGATGCGCTCGAATTCAGTGAGCACCGCCGCTTCGACAAGCTCCGTCAGTTCGTCGATGATGAATGAGCCCTGGTTGGGATTCTGATTCTTGGCGAGACCCCATTCCCGATTGATGATGAGCTGTATGGCCATCGCACGGCGCACGGATTCAGCGCTCGGAGTAGTAATCGCTTCGTCATATGCATTGGTATGCTGGCTATTGCAGTTATCGTACACTCCGATCAGCGCCTGCAGCGTCGTGCGGATGTCGTTGAAGTCGATTTCCTGGGCATGCAGCGATCGTCCGGAAGTCTGCGTGTGGTATTTTAATTTCTGGCTGCGCTCGCCGGCCCCGTAAAGATCGCGCATCGCGATCGCCCAGATACGCCGCGCAACACGTCCGATGACCGAATATTCGGCGTCCATACCGTTCGAGAAAAAGAACGAAAGATTCGGCGCGAAATCGTCAATGTGCATGCCGCGCGCGAGATAAGCTTCCACATAAGTGAAACCATTCGCGAGCGTGAAGGCAAGCTGAGAAATCGGATTCGCGCCTGCTTCCGCAATGTGATAACCCGATATCGAGACCGAATAGAAGTTGCGCACCTGCTCGCGCGTAAAGTACTCCGCGATGTCGGCCATCACTTTGAGTGAAAATTCCGTCGAGAAAAGGCACGTGTTCTGTCCCTGATCTTCTTTGAGGATGTCGGCCTGCACGGTGCCGCGCACTGTATGTAGCGCGTCGACGCGCAGCTTCGCCATGGTCCCGGCATCCGGCTGGCGCCCTTCTTTATTTACATAGGCGTCGATTTGTTGATCGATCGCCGTGTTCAGGAACATTGCAAGTATGGTGGGCGCCGGGCCATTGATCGTCATCGAAACCGAATTGTCAGGCGCGCACAGGTCAAAGCCGCTGTAAAGCACCTTCATGTCGTCGAGCGTCGCAATCGATACGCCCGAGTTGCCCACCTTGCCGTAGATATCCGGACGCTCATCCGGATCGCAGCCATACAGCGTGACGGAATCGAACGCCGTCGATAGGCGCTTGGCCGGCGCATGCCCGGACAGCATTTTGAACCGTCGATTTGTGCGGAACGCATCGCCCTCGCCGGCGAACATGCGCGTGACGTCCTCAGTCTCGCGCTTGAAGTGAAATACCCCGGCGGTGTAGGGAAAAAAACCCGGCAGATTCTCGCGCAGCAGCCAACTCAACAATTCACCGTGATCCTGGTATTTCGGTAGTGCGACCTTGCGCAGGTGCGTCCCGGATAACGTCGCAGTCGTAAGCCCGGTAGCGATCTGATGAGTGCGCACGGTGACGACATGCTCGTCACCCGAGTACGCTTCCTTTATGCGCGGCCATTGCGCGAGAAGCTCCCTGCTGCCCGCATGGAGCGCTGCGTCGCGCTCTGCAATCAGGGTATCGAGTGGTGTGCTGAGATCTTCGCCAAGCGAATGCGCCGACACAGGGGAGTCCTGCGTGCGCCGCGATGAGGAAGACTCTTGCAGCATGCGCTTGGTCTCCATCAACTGCTGGCGCTCGCGCGCAATGCGCGACTGATTTAGCGCATGGCTATGATAGGCGCGCACCACCGCCGCGATTTCCGCGAGATAACGAGTACGTGACGCCGGGACGATCGATAGGTTTCCAGTTGAAGCACGAACAGTCACTGCGGCCATGCGCGCGGCTTCAAACCTGAGTCCATGCGCCGCCAATGCCGGTTTCAACGCCTGATACAGTGCCGACACACCGTCGTCATTGAACCGCGCCGCGATCGTCCCGAACACCGGCATCTCGCTCGCGGGTTTGCCGAACGCCTCGCGATTGCGCTGCACCTGCTTGCGCACATCGCGCAACGCGTCCTCGCCGCCTTTGCGATCGAATTTATTGATCGCGACGTAGTCGGCAAAATCGATCATGTCGATTTTTTCGAGCTGACTCGCCGCACCATACTCCGGCGTCATTACATACAGCGACGTATCGACGAGCGGAACGATTCCGGCATCACCCTGGCCGATGCCCGACGTTTCAATAAGGATCAGATCGAAGCCGGCGATTTTGCAGGCGGCGATGACATCGGGCGCGCAGGTTGCCAGTTCGCTGGGCGAGTCGCGCGTCGCAAGCGAGCGCATATAAATGCGCGGACTGTAAATCGCGTTCATGCGTATACGGTCGCCCAGCAGCGCTCCACCGCTCTTCCGCCGTGATGGATCCACGGCGATCAATGCGACCTTGAGGCAATCGTTCTGATCGAGCCGCAAGCGGCGGACCAGCTCATCGGTCAGCGATGATTTGCCGGAGCCGCCCGTACCCGTGATGCCGAGCACCGGGACATTGCGTGTGGCGAGCGCGCGCTCCCTAAGATCGGCGCGAGCGTGGGCGTCGAGGGTTCCGTTTTCGAGCAAGGTGAGCAAGCCCGCGAGCTGGCGCCGATCACCTTCAGCAACCCGTTGCAATTCGACACTGCCTGCCGCACTCTGGTCAAAATCGCAGGCAATGAGGACGTCATTGATCATGCCCTGCAGGCCCATACGGGCACCGTCTTCGGGCGTATAGATTCGCGTGACACCATACGCATGAAGTACAGCGGCTTCCGCCGGCACGATGACACCGCCGCCGCCGCCGAACACCTTCACGTGCGCACCGCCACGCTCCCGTAGGAGATCGATCATGTATCTGAAAAATTCGACGTGGCCGCCCTGGTATGAACTGACGGCGATGCCCTGCACATCTTCGTCAAGCGCGGCAGTGACGATCTCGTCGACTGACCGGTTATGGCCGAGATGAATGACTTCGGCGCCGCTGGCCTGCAGGATGCGCCGCATCACGTTGATCGACGCATCATGGCCGTCGAATAGGCTCGTGGCGGTGATGAGCCGAACCTTGTGCTTGGCGGAGTACCCGCGCTGCATGGTTCGCTGCTGAACGCTGAGATCAGTCATAATGGGCTTAACGTCCGCGCTAGCTTACGCCGGTGCCCCCACCAAGGCAAAACCGCTCTCCGTCTGAGTTTATCGATGCTACCGGCACGTATCATGACCGCGCCGCATCGCCGCGTATCGTTTCCCTTGTGCCTAGTATTACCGAACTCGTCTGCGATCTGGGACTGTCGAAAGCGCTGGTCGGACGAACCGGATTCTGCGTTCATCCGCGCGCGATGGTGCGCAGTATTCCGAAGCTGGGAGGAACGAAGGATGTGAACTTGCGTCGGCTGCGTGAGCTTGCACCAACGCACGTTATCGTCAATATCGATGAAAATGAAAAGCCGACCGTCGACGAGATACGGGAGACTGTTCCGCACGTTATCGCCACCCACCCGCTCACGCCGCTAGACAACGTCGCGCTTTATCGGTTGCTCGGCGGCATCTTCGACGTTCTGCCAATGGCCGAGAAGCTCGCGGCGCAGTTTATTGACGCTTATGACGATGTCGTCGCCTCGTGCAGCGCTCTGCCTCGCCGGGATGTGCTGTATCTCATATGGCGCAAGCCATGGATGACGGTCTCCCGCGACACTTACATCTCGCGCATGCTAGCCCTGATCGGTTGGGACACGTCGCCGGAGATCACGCAGTCGCGCTACCCCGAAATCGAGCTGAACGCAGCCACGCTCAACGGGCTTGACTACGTTCTGCTTAGCAGCGAGCCGTATCGCTTCGGTCCGCGAGATATCGCCGAGATCGCCGCATTGCTTCCGCACGACAGACACCGACGAGTGCAACTCATCGACGGTGAAATGACGTCCTGGTACGGCAGCCGTGCAATCAGCGGCTTACGCTACCTGAAGGAATTAAGATTGGGCGCGACTTGATCAGGCGGCGGCTTTTGCATCGAGCCGCAACTGCACGAAGGATCCGGGAGCGTCTTCGATGGTTCTCAATGCGCCCTTCCCAGGCATGCGCGCGGGCACCTTTTCGCCGGCGTACGGAGCAACCCACTTGGACCAATCACTCCACCATGAGCCCGGGTTATGCCGGGCGCCGTCAAACCACTCTTGAGGACTGTCCGGAAACTTTTCGTTCGTCCAGTACCCGTATTTATTCGCCGCGGGCGCGTTAACGATCCCGGCAATGTGGCCGGAACCGCCCAACACGAAGCGCACTTTCCCCGGGAAGAGCTTGGCGCCGGCATACGTGGATTTCCACGGCGCGATGTGATCCTCGATCGTGGATACAAAGTAAAGCGGAACGTTCACCTTGGAAAGATCGATCGGCACGCCGTTGAGCACAATTCCGCCCGGTTCGCGCAGCAGATTCTTGATGTACATGTTGCGCAGATAGAAACCATGCATCGCTGCAGGCATACGCGTGGAATCTGAATTCCAGTACAGCAGGTCGAACGGATACGGGTCCTTGCCCAGCAGGTAGTTATTCACCACGAATGACCAGATAAGGTCATTCGCACGCAGCATATTGAAGGTCGTCGCCATCTCCGACCCTTCGAGGAAGCCGCGCTCGAGCATTTTCTTTTCAAGGTTCGAAACTTGTTCTTCGTCAAGGAACACGCCGAGTTCGCCAGGTTCCACGAAGTCGATCATTGTCGCCATGAACGTCGCGCTTTTGATGCGATCGTCCTTTGTCGCTGCCATGTAGCCCAGCGCCGATGCGAGCAATGTGCCCCCCAGACAGAAGCCGATTGCATCGACCTCGCGTTCGCCCGTCGCTTGCTCGATTGCAGTCAATGCGGCGAGCGGCCCTTGCATCATGTAATCGTCAAACGTTTTCTGCGCAAAGCTTGCGTCGGGATTTACCCACGACACCATGAATACCGTGTGGCCTTGCTCCGTTGCCCAGCGCACGAGCGAATTCTTTTCGCGCATGTCCAGAATGTAGTACTTGTTGATCCATGGCGGTAGGATGAGCAATGGGCGCCGATAGACTTGCTCGGTGAGCGGCGCGTACTGTATCAACTGGATCAGATCGTTCTGAAATACAACCTTGCCGGGCGTCATGGCGAGATTGCTGCCGACTTGGAACGCCGTCGAGTCGGTCATCTTCACGCGCAACTGCTTGCCCTGACCGCTCTCGAGATCTTCAAGCAAGTGGTTTAAGCCTTTCACGAGATTCTGACCACTGGAGGACACCGTCTCGCGCAGCACTTCCGGATTGGTCAGCACAAAGTTGCTCGGCGACAGCGCATCGATGTACTGGCGAGTGTAGAAGTCCACCTTTTTTGCAGTCTGCTCATCGAGCCCGTTGACGCTTGCAACAGTGCCGTGCAGATGCTTGGCGGCGATCAGATACGACTGCTTGATGTAGTCGTAAATAAAGTTGTGCTGCCAGTCGTCGTGCTTGAACCGCCGGTCGCCTTTTGCCGGTTCGATGACCGCGGCCGCCGGCTGGCCGAAGAACTGCAGCATGGAGCTCTGCCACAGTGACGCGTAATCGCGCCATAAATTGAGTTGCAATTCCGCAAACTTCATCGGATCAGACATCAGTTTTGTGGTCATCTCATAGAACGCCTTGGCCACCCCCAAGTCGTCGGTGAACGACGGTATGCCGGCCGCAGTCTGGCGGACGACAAATTCGCTCGCCAGTTTGCTGGCCCTTTGCGCAATCTCCGCGTACGTCTTGGTTAACTGCGCCGGATCGAACGGCGGCTCCACCTTTTCCTGACTCACTTAGCGTGTCTCCACTTGCGTTTGCTTGTTTGCTGCGTTACCTTACGTTTACGTAAAGGTTCCATTATTAAACGGCGTTATTTTACAACGTTATATTGCGAAGCACAATGAATAAGACCCTGAGCATCAGCGATCTTGCGCAGGAATTTGGCATCACTACGCGCACCATCCGACACTATGAAGATCAGGGATTGCTCTCGCCCGCTAGAAAGGGACAAAACCGGCTCTTCAGCAAGCGCGATCGGGTCCGGCTCAAGCTGGCTTTGCGAGGCGCTCGCCTGGGGTTTACGCTGGGAGAGATTCGCGAGCTATTCGATATGTATGACCTGGCGCACGGAGAAAAGCTCCAGCTCGAGGAGTTCTTGACCAAGCTGCAAAAACGGCGGGACTTGCTACAGCAGCAACGCGAAGACATCGACGTCATGCTCGAGGAAATTTCGTTTTTTGAACGGCAATGCCGCAAACTCCTGAGCAGTCAGGCCGTCGACAACGCCGGGTAAGTTCACACTGATTACCTTTACGTTAAGGTAATGTCGCCACAGTCCGAATGCGAGAATTCGAATATGTCTAACTCCGGTATCAAAGCGTGAACTCCCCGTCGCTGGATTTCGGGTTGGGGGAAACGCTAGCGATATTACGCGAGACGGTTCAC
>Ga0157375_10003574_pt1 | contig 13493 bp, 7 predicted proteins | sample M35metaG_FD_115311 | JGI IMG/M metagenome (GOLD analysis project Ga0157375, IMG submission 115311) | Miscanthus rhizosphere microbial communities from Kellogg Biological Station, Michigan, USA - M3-5 metaG | ecosystem: Host-associated > Plants > Roots > Rhizosphere > Soil | place: USA: Michigan...
GCTCACGCCTACTTTCGCGGATGCGGGCGAGAGAGGAGCACCTGCGGTATATATCAATAGCCGTGGGTATCTCTCCTTGGGGCGGAATGCGGACAATCTGGCTGACCGCGTTAATATCCGGCAGGGCATGCCAGTGAGCGTGACACACTAACGAGACTTGGGAAGATCGGCGAAATGCCGAAGCGATCCAAGAGGGCAAATAGCGCGAGCGTGGCTAAGAGTACCAACTCAGGAGTACCAACTCAGCCACGCTCGCATCTCGACTGTGGTCTTGCGGAACCCAAGAAGGTCATTCGCCAGCCGATGCGTCATTGCCGGCCCTTCCCTCGCCGCTGTTGTCTTCAACAAAGTCGCTTGCTTCATACGGAACTTTGCGGCGTGCGGCCACCTCATCACAAACGCGAGAAATGAAATGTTCGAGTGAGATGCCGCGTCGCTCATGCTCATTTCGGTCCCGGACGGATACAGCTTTTGCCTCGGCTTCTTTCGGCCCGAGGATAAGCATGTATGGAACCCGTCGCTTATGGGCGTTGAGGATCTTCTTACTCAATGTATCGGAAGACCGATCAACATCGGCCAGCAGATTAGCCCGCTTGAGCGCCTCAACTACGCTTTCGGCATAGCCCATCACCTTCTCTGAGATTGGTAGGACGAGAACTTGCATCGGAGAAAGCCAGGTCGGAAAACGTCCGACAAATTCCTCTATGCAAATCGCCATGAATCGTTCGATGCTCCCCATGGCAGTCGGGTGGAGAATCACAGGCGTCTCCGGTTTTCCATCTTCCGAGGTGTACGTGAGACCGAACTTCTCCGGCAGTTGAAAATCGAGTTGACAGGTTCCACACTGCCATTGGCGTCCGATACAATCCTCAATGTGAAAATCTATCTTTGGTCCATAAAATGCGCCCTCGCCCGCCATCACATCGTAGTCCACATTCAGGGCTTTGAGCGCTGCCACCAAGGCGGATTCGGCCTTATCCCAAAGTGATTCGTCACCCATGCGGTTGTCCGGTCGCGTACTAAACGCAACTTTTGCCTTGAACCCGAAGATGCTATAAAGCTCCTGAAACATTTGAATGGTCCGGGAGACTTCGCTTTCGATTTGATCAGGCCTGACGTAGAGGTGAGCGTCATCCTGTGTAAAGGCACGGACACGCAGAAGACCCATCAGCACGCCCGAAAGCTCGTTGCGGTGGACATAGCCGAACTCGCCTAAGCGCAAAGGAAGTTCCCTGTAGCTGCGCGGACGGCTTCGATAGGCAATCGTGCTTCCCGGGCAATTCATAGGCTTGACCGCATAGTCTTCAGCTTCGCCCTCTTCACTTTCGCCCTCTTCACCTTCGCTCTCTTCATTTTCGATCCTCAGGGTGAACATGTTCTGGCGGTAGTGGTCCCAGTGGCCACTGATCTCCCACAACTTCCTATTGAGAATTGTTGGGGTCCTGATTTCGAGGTAGCCATATTTGCGCATCAGCTCGCGCTTGAGTTCGATAAGCTTATTGTAAATGATCGTCCCATCGGGCAGGAACACAGGCGCGCCCGGCGCGAGATCGGTCATAACGAATAGTCCGAGTTCTGCGCCGAGTTTTCGGTGGTCGCGCCGGCGGGCCTCTTCCCGCCGGGTTAGTTCGCGATTAAGCTCTTGCTCAGTGGGCGCGGCAATCCCATATATGCGCTTGAGCCGTTTACGGCGCGCATCACCTCGCCAATAAGCGCCCGACACATGCATCAACTTGAACGCGCCAATCATCGAGGAGTTCGGAACGTGTGGGCCGCGACATAGATCATAGTGCTCGCTCTGACGGTAAACAGTTACCGTATCAGACGGGATCTCACGGATTAGCTCGCGCTTTAACTCATCATGTGCGAACAGGTCAAGCGCCTCTTGCTTGGATAGCTCCATTCGCACGACATCGTTTGCTTCGGCTACGATCTTATGCATCTCGGCCTCGATCTTCGGCAGGTCGTTGTCTGAAAGCTCAGGGAGGTCGTAGTCTTGATAGAAGCCTGTTTTGGTGGCCGGACCGACGCCGAGTTGAGTGTTACGGCCGAAGATGCGTTTGATTGCCTGTGTCATCAGGTGTGATGTCGAGTGACGCAGTATCTCCATGCCTTCTTCCGTCGACGTGTCAATGAATTCGACCCTGTAGGGCGTTGCCCGCGGCTGAAGCGACCGGCTCAGATCGACCATTTCGCCATCCGCGAGCGCGCCAACGATCTTATGCTCCTGATTAGTATGATTGCCCACAGCTGCAAAGACTTGAAGCAGCGTTGCGGGCGACTCAAGCTTAACGAGTTGGTCATTTACATAGACGCTGACGGAATCTTGATTGTTTTCGTTCATAGCACCCCTATGAATGTTATTTACGCACTCCATTTCTGGATATGGAAAGTCATCAAAAGCTGTTCCGGCGTGCCCGACGCGGATAGCAATACGTCAAGCGCAGCTTGCAAATCATTTTCGACCTTCCAATCTCGATCCCTGGCGTAGTTTTCGAGAATGATATGTATGATGAATTCGATCGCGATGCTAATGCGCGCTCTATAGCTAAGAGTTAAAAGAAGCCGTCCTCTCGCCAACTCAAAAGCGAAAAATGAAGCGAACCAGCAATATTCAGGCTTAGGCCACTCATCAGTCTGACGGTGTCGCCAGAGGCGATAATGCCCAAGACTCGCACGTGCCCCCTCGACACTCACCAGAGAACGCCCATACTTTACGCGCGCCACGTGATCGATCATGTCAGACAGACATTTGGGCGTGATTTCCATGGCCACTCCTGTTGCGATCTGCGTATCGCGATGAAACCGATCCATCCCTGAGCGGTTATTGGAGCGCAGCGGCTCCAGGCGCGGAGACTGTAGCTTTAGGGGGGTCTGGTTTCACTGAATGAAATAGTATCACACGACTGGCGATTCAAAATATTTGGGACGACGCGCGCAACTGAATGAACCTATCGAATTCCTCGTCGCGCAGTTTGCCAATCAGTTGCTGCAAGACTTCATCTTGCCGTGGAAGAGGCATGGTCTTACAAACCAGATGGTACTGAAGGAGGAATCCGACGCACGACCTGAGACACTGAGGAGCTTTAAACTTCTTTGTGGACACTTGCGTATCTACGTTCTCAATCGGCGTCCCCGAAACCTGATAATTGTCCGGCTAAATGGAAGGCCCACAGGCGATGACGGTGCTGCAAGAAACTATTTGTCCTGGTTGCGGGTTGCGAATGCCCGCCCGCCAGACAACAACTACTTCGCGCGGTTATTACAACGTGAGCGACGAGTGCTGGGACTTGTACACTGAAGTGCTCGCGACCGAATACAGCAACGCCTTCCTGTTTGGCCAGGTCCATCAACTGACTGTCGATTCATACGCGGTCCAACACGCTGGAGGACCACATCCGGATAAGTCTCTTGACGTTCACCTGTTTGGACTTTACCTGGGCCTGCAAAAGGGTATTCGCTCACCTTACATACCGCCCTTACTTCAGCGTCTCGTCGCCGCTATCGAAGTCTGGCCCCACTACGTACCACCAAGTGAAAGAGTGGCGCTAACCGTCTTCGATGTGGCTTTCTGCGATTCAACTGAAGATCACATCAGGGTTGTGAAAGACTGGGCCCAGGCGGTGTGGGAATCCTGGTCCAAATACCATACTGAAGTGGCAAGACTCGTATCCCACTCTTTAAAAATGGATGACTAATGGGCCAGCGCGGCCTTGTGTCTGTTTATTTCTGCAAGCAGGTTGGAAGCGTACGATGCGTTGAGTGATCGTAGCTCGTTATAAGTCTGTTGCGCTTCGTTTATTCTATTCTTGTCGAGGTAAAGAAAGCCGAGTTCCAACCGGGCATCAACGTTGGCGGGCCAGACTTTGACAGCTTCTTTGTAGGCCGCCTCGGCGGCTTTCCATTTTTTCTGCTCGCGAAAATGGTCACCGAGATCGAAGAAGTTATCAGATTCGACTGAGACAGGATTTCTTGAAGAAGCCGGTGCTGTTTGACGTTTATGACGACCCTCCCGGCGTGACGGGGCCGGTTTGTTCTCGGGTTCTTTTCCGGTTGCTTTGGGCAGTCGTTGGGCCAGAGCCTCAGGTGTGCCTGCCAGCCCGCAAACCAAAAGTGCCACCACTAAAAGTAGTGAAGTCCGAACCATCGTGGCACGCAGAATAAACCCAAACAGTAACGTCTAACAAGGTCGGTCCAGGCCGGCGACATTGCTCGCCTGCACCAAAGTTGTTAGAATCCGAACCCATCTGTTCTTAATCTCCTGGGCTTGCCACACTCGAAGGCAAACGCACCGTTGCCGCTTCCGGGCGAGAAGAGCCTTTCGTTCCTAGCATTGGGCCAGCAACACGGCTTCACCCGACATGAGAGAATGCCCCCACTGTTTTAGTTGTTATGACGACACGATTACTCAGTGTCCAAGTGACAGGGCCTCGACATTCCACTCGTTGCCCGGCAGCGTTGCGCTGGAGGGTAAGTATGTTCTTGAACGCCGGCTCGGTGAAGGCGGGATGGGCATTGTCTACAAGGCGCACCACAAATTCCTGAAAACTACTCGCGCCGTCAAGACAATCAAACTCGATCTCATAGGTAACGACACATCGTTCGTGAAGCGGTTCCATCAGGAAGCGATGGCCGCAGCCGCAATTGGTCACCCCAACATAATCGCGGTCCTGGATTACGGATTGCTGCAAGAAAAAATACCTTACATCGTAATGGAGTTTGTTGAGGGTGTGTCGCTCGAGACCCTGATAGTGGACAAGGGACGATTTACCCCGTCGGAAGCACTTGAATACATGCAAGTGATCACTTCGGCACTGGGCGCTGCACACAAACATGGCATCGTTCATCGGGATCTCAAACCACTCAACATAATGATTGAATCCGGTGGGTCAGTGCGCGAGCAGATTCGCATCCTCGATTTTGGTCTCGCCAAGATCAAGTCTTCTGACATGTTTGGTTCGTTCGTTGCCGCCAAAACAGTTGGAATCGTCGGTTCACCTTCCTACATGGCGCCGGAGCAATGGTCCGGTGAAGAAACGGATAGAAGATGTGACGTTTACAGCCTCGGCATAATTCTCTACGAGATGCTGATAGGCGACGTGCCATACAAAGGTTCCAACATTCCCTCCATCATGAAGAAGCATTTGATGGCTCCGCCTCCTCCGCTGGCAACTGCCGAATCAGGGATATCGCAGGAGGTTGAGCAGGTGGTCCATCGCGCGCTGGAGAAGGAGCCGGAGGCGCGTACGGCATCCGTGGAGGAATTTATCGCGGAGCTCGAACAAGCGGTTCTTCACCCAACGCTGGTGAAAGCAAAAACAAAGAGGCGCAGCACTGGTAAAGCCACAAGAGTCAACCGGCGTCGTAAAACGGCTCAATTACCGACCGATGAATCAGATGCTCGTGTGAACTCTCAGGTAAACGCTCAGGTAAACGTTAGCAAAGCAGCCGCTGCTCCAGTCTTTGCTCAGAATGTGAGCACTCTCCAGACACCAGATGCACCTGTCCAAAGCGAGAGCGACACGGCAAAGCTACCGCGACCTTTGCCACTGCGATCGACCAAAGAGCCGGACGCGTCACCCAAAGCAAGTGAACCAATACCTCCCAGGGCAGAAGAGAGCGCGTCTTCCGAAGGTAATGGAAAGGGAAATGCGCCTCTTATTACAACCAAACTTCCGGTACGTCCGGCAACTGATCAACGACTACCCGGTCGCCTGGCGATCAGCCAGCAGAGCCTTGTTGGAAACTTTTTTAAAAAGCGATTTGCCGTTCCGGTAATCGCGGGAGTCGTGGTCCTCGGTTTGATCGTCCTTTCCGCGTTTGTTTATTCACGGAAAGGAGCTGAACCGCCCATCTTGCAATCGCAAGCTGCTCCTGTGGCAGTTAACACAAAGCGCGAGATGGTTTTGATCGAAGGCGGCACTTTCACAATGGGCTGGAACGAAGGGGAGGAACAAAGGGGAGAGCACACGGTTACGGTACCGTCCTTTTATTTAGATAAGTACGAAGTTACTAATGCTGAGTATGCCGAGTTTATTAAGGATACCCGCAAACTGGCACCGGTGATCGATCCGGCAGTGAAAGGAAGTTACTGGGTGCCATGGAATGGTAAGAATCCGCCAGCAGGTCGTGAGCGTTGGCCGGTAGCGAATGTTTCACCTAAAGATGCGGAAGACTTTGCAGCGTGGCTTTCGGAGCGCGACGGGGTCGTCTACCGATTACCGACGGAAGAAGAATGGGAGTTTGCGGCTCGTAATGGCTCTAAAGATTCTTTGTTCCCGTGGGGAAACTCGTGGGAAGAAGGACGCGCCAATATCAATGAGAAAAAGAGTCCGGTAGACGTAGGCTCTTTCCCTCAAGGCGCGACTCAACAGGGAGTACAGGACATGGTGGGCAACGTGTGGGAATGGACGTCGTCGAAAGCCCGATTTTATGACAACAGACCGGTCTTGTCCTACAAAAATGCTCGTGTGCGAAGGGGCGGTTCATTCTTCGAGAAGATTAATAGTGATTTTCACAACGCGACTGAACGCTCCTGGTTCGGTGACGAAAACTGGAAGTTTCCCACGATCGGCTTCCGGCTTGCTCGTGATCGACAGTAGCTCCGCGAGCGCCGGGACTTCAGTGCATGCAGCACGCAAAGCGAAAGTTCAGACGCAGCTCTACTAACTACCGCTGGATAGCTCCTCTCCTGCCGGTGCTGCTCGTCCTGTCATTTGCCGAAATAAAAAACCACGCCGAGGAAACCGTTGCAGTTGTTACTGACCGGCATCCGACAGAAGCTCACCCGATCTATCTTATTGCCGCTCCCCCTCAGGAAAAGATGGCGCCGCGACCTTTAAATGTTCCGGTTGTATCTCAACGGCAAACCACTGCAAAGAACGACAGCCCGACTGATTTTCAGTTGCCGTTTCCAATGTCCGCCGCTCAAGCCGTGCGAATCGGTAATGGGTTGATTGAGGACTCAGACGCTCAAACCGCTCTCCAGTATTTGGAATACGCCAGGAAGCAGGATCCTAACTCAATCGAAATGTTGACTGGCCTGGCGCGCTGCTACTACGAGCTCCGGCGTGACGACGAAGCACTCAAACTCTACCAGGATGCAATAGCGCAGAATCCCACTATTTGGGACGCACAATATTATTTGGGCCGGATCCATCTTGAAAACGGAAGATACGCGCAAGCGGTTGAACCACTTGATAACGCACGCAAGTTGAAGCCTGACGACACGGATACAATCAGCAGTTTAGGGGTGGCGTTGAGCAAGTCTGGCAAAAGTGCGGAGGCCATCACCTACCTCACTCGCATAACAGCCTTGAAGCGCTACATCAAGGAAGACTTTTATTATCTTGGAGAAGCCTACGCGAACGATCAGCAGTGGATGAAGGCTGCTGAAGTTTTTAAGGAAGGTGCTGATCTCAGAGGCATCGATCCCAACGGATACTTCTACTGGGCCACCATGCTATTCAATGCCGGCAAGTTGGATGAAGCTTTCGCTGGTTACGCGAAAGCCAGGGACGTTGACTATTCGGTGAGCCATTCGGAGACGTTCCGGTATCTGGCGGAGATTTACAGACTTCGCGGAATGCTCGACAAAGCACTGGGCCACTATCAATCGCTTTTGCAACGACAGCCGAATGATGTCGAGGCGCTCTTTCAGGCAGGTTACATCAGTTTTAAGCTGAATCAAATAGACCCGGCGAAAGAATATTTCAGGAAGCTGATAACAGTCGATCCAAAACATGCAGGCGGCGCCGCTGATCTCGCTGGTTTGGAAGCTCAACACAACGAAAGACATGTCGGACGAAATGAAAAAACTCCGGGCATTACACTGCGCGAAGTTGTTCAGGCCAATCCCAATAGTGTTGAAGCTCACGTTAACCTGGGCGCGCAGTTGATTACAGAAGGGGTATACGCTGAAGCGCTTACCATACTTGAGCGTGCCGTGAGTCTGCGACCCAACTCAGCCGCGGCTCAATATGATCTTGGATTGGCCCAGCTCAAGGAGAAGAAATACGAAGAGGCAATAACCTCGAATAGGAAGGCGCTCGAGCTCCAGCCCGAATGGGCGGATGCTTACAATAATCTGGGACTTGCGTACGCAGGTCTCAATCGCTGGAAAGAGGCGGTGACGGCTTATAGCGAAGCAGTGCGCCTCGTCCCCGACTACTCGGGTGCTTTATATAATCTCGGAATCGCGTATCTCGGGCTTGGACAAACCTCTACCGCTCGAGAGGTCGTTGAGAAGGTACGACCATTGAACTGGGATTTGCAGGCTCGCTTGTGGAAAGAAATCCTCGCGACCGAACATCCGGCAAACGTGGCCGCTGTACCGGCGCCACCTCCCGCAGCGCCGCCTCCAACGCAAACGCCGTCACCGGAAACGTCTCCCCGCGATTCAGAAGAGTCTCGTTCGAACGGTTCTGCCGGCGAAGAATGTCCCGGTCCACTCTACAGACGATCTGATGTTACGCAGATGGCATTCATGAAGGACCAACTGCAAGTGCCGTACACCGCTGAGGCAGTTCAAAACAAAGTGGAGGGAAAAATTGTTTTGAAACTCGTCGTATGCAGCAACGGCCGTGTGTCAGATATTACGAGCGACGAAGTATTGCCTTTTGGGTTGACTGAACGAGCCATTGAGGCGATCAGAAAAGTGCATTTCCAGCCGGCCTTACTCGGCACGCAGCCGGTGTCGGTCATGACGAAACAAACGTTCGCCTGCGCCCAGCAGGTCTGCACGGCGCTTTCACCTTAGCCAGCAGAAAGCGGAGAACGCAAACGGTGCAGTTCAAGAAAAGCATTACAGTTTAGCTTTCATTTTCGCTATGGCCTCCTGAATCTTTGAGGCATTGGGGGCCTTGGGATTCTCATGTAGATATTTTTCCAGCTCGGCAATTGCTTTTTGATACTCCTTGCGCGTGCTGTAGATCGATGCGAGGTATAGATGCGCCGTTCGTGCGTGAGTAGGACCACCGATTGAGTAAGCTTCCTTCAACGACTTTTCCGCCTCTTCCAGCTTTCCCGTATTGATTAACGCCATTCCTAAATATAGATAAGAGCGAAACTCTCTTCGGTCTAAAGCCAGAGCTTCGTTCAGCTCTTTGATGGCTTCTTTAGAGTGGTCCAGGTTCACATAAGCCATGCCCAACCCGAGATGAGATTGTGCGCTCCTGGGGTTTACCTCCAGTGATTTCTTTAAGGGTTCAATTGCTTGCTGGTCTTTCTCCGTGTCGATGTATACAAGGCCGAGCTGTTGCAGCGCGAGAAAATAGGTCGGGAAGAGTTCAATTGCCCTCTTTAGTTTTACAACAGCGGCCTCTCGTTCTCCTTTGGCTATGCTGGTAACCGCACTGCGATATTCGTTCTCGGCATCGGGAGGCACGGCTTGGGCGAACACTGTTCCCACCACCGATGATCTTTCCGAAGCAGCCGTCCTGTTCAAAGAGAAATCAAACCTCTCCTTTGAGTAGTTAGTTACATTTATTCCCGTATTGATCAACTCGATTTTCTGCAGGACCTGTTGTAAGCCAGACTCGGCGGGCTTAACCGATATGTAGTAAATGCCTGCAAGCACTCCAGCAAATCGATAACGGCCATCGCTCTTGGTTATGTCTTGATCGATTTGGGCTCCCGCATGGTTTTGCAGGGTGACAGTACAATTGGCCATCGCTTTAGAGTCGGGTCCATATACCGTCCCCTCCACCTCATAGACAGTTTGTGCGTTGATGCTACGAGCGGCCGAAAAGAAGCAGAATATGACGCCAATTATTAGAACAATCAGGAACTTCAACTGAATCTCTCCATCTTTTTGATATCAGCTCTCCTAGCCAGCTAGCGCCTCGCACATGAACAAAGCGCGTACTTTGAGGCCTCACCAAAGCTCAAACACTCATTAACGAAGTGCCGGAACTACCAACCAATTGATTATTGATTTTTGGAGACATCCCCATTTTTTTGGATTCACTAACGTGGTTTTATGCCTATCAAGCTATTAAACCGGCGATAAATCGCACCGTTTTGCGAATTCGGTCCGCGGGCATACCAGTTGCGAAATTCGGACCCGAACGTCGGTTTTAAATCTTTCAACGCCCAGAGTTCAGTCTGTACCGATGGTTTATACCGTTCTGCTCTCGTTTGGAATTACGTAACAAACTCTGGACATCCACCCAACACCCGCATCCCGAAGCGGAGCTTAAGTTCTGATTAAAGAGTAATACCACGAAAGGAGAGATCATGAATCTATCAAAGCCATTGCCATCTCACTTGTTCGGTATCCTGGGGCTCCTTCTTCTATTGGTGACGCTAAGTTCGGTTGCCCTGGGTCAGCACATCCGCGGCGCCTTGGAGGGCACAGTCAACGATCCGAATGGAGCTGTGGTGCAGGGAGCTTCGGTTAAGCTGCACAATGTCGCCACCGGAGCTGAGAGTACTGCAACAACTGATGACCGTGGAAGCTTTAACTTTCAAAATCTGGAGGCGGGCACTTACACCGTTACCACTGAAAAGACGGGATTTCGCCGGTCGGTTACTAGTGACGTAGTTGTAAAAGTCGGAAGCGTGACGCCAGTCACCGTCAATCTCGAGCTTGGTGATGCGAGGGAAGTTGTTGAGGTTGTGGCGACGAGCGAGGCGACAGTAGACACCGCTCGACCAACAGTTGATGGTGTCATCACACCAAAACAAATTGACAATCTTCCACTGAACGGTAGAAATTTTTTGGATCTCGCCCAACAAGAACCCGGCGTACAGGTCCGCGATGGCGGAGATTTCGACCCCACTAAGAATCAGATGGTGGGTGTCTCAATGGGCGGACGCAGCGGTCGCTCCACGCGTATTCAAGTTGATGGAGTTGATATCACTGACGAAACAGTCGGAACGACGACCACGAACATTTCGAACGAAACTATTCAGGAGTTTCAAGTCAGTCGTTCAACTCTCGACGTGAGCACCGACCTCACCTCGAGTGGTGCAATAAACATTGTCACCCGCAGTGGCGGCAATGAGTTTCATGGTTCGGGTTTTGGGTTTTTCCGGGATGGACGTTACGCAGCAGATCTGCGGTTAGACAAAACAAAACCGACAACCGAAAAACCCGCTTTTGATCGTCAAATTCTCGGTGGACGCGCAGGTGGGTACCTCGTCAAGAACAAGTTCTTTTGGCATGCCGAGTTTGAGAACAATAATCAGGACGGACAACAGTTCACAAGCGTTACCAACTTCCCTCAATTCACCAAAGCGTTTGCCGTACCGCTTGATGAGAGGCTAACCGGCGGCCGACTAGATTGGAAGATAAGCGATCGGCTTAGTTCGTTTTATCGATTCAATCATAACTACAATTTCGGTGTAACTGGATTTGGTGGAATTGACCTCAGTGCCTTTGGCAATCTTAACAACACCAACACGCACGTCGCGGGAGTGGACTTTGTGACTTCCCGCTGGACGCATTCGGGACGGTTCAGTTATCTGAATTTCAACAACTTTATCGTGGATGCTAATTCCGCAGCTGGAACACCGACAACGCTCGATCCGGCAGGTGGACCAGTCCTCGTGCGAATCCGTAACGGAGGAGTACAGGACGTCGGCCCGGATCTGCTGGCGCCTCAGCAAACGTTTCAAGACAATACCCAGAGTAAGTATGATGGTAGTCTCAGTTCAGGCAACCACACTTTTCGGTTTGGGTTTTCTTACAACCACATTGCAGAGACGGTGTTCGCAAACTTTTTCGGGCTAGCTCCGCGCATTCGGGGTACCCTCAGTGCTACTGCCATAGCTTTTGCCACCGCTCATGGTGGCGCCGGCAATCCGCTCAACTTCCAGCTTGATCAAATCGTGCTTGGCAACGGCCAGGGTGCTTTCAGCGAACGTCCGGCGTTGGGATTTCCAAACGGTGGAACTACGAATCATCGCATCGGCGTCTACTTCACTGACGGGTGGAAGTTGAAGAGAAATTTCACTCTGACGCTCGGCCTCCGATACGACTATGACAGTGCTCTCGCAGATAGTGATCTCGTGCGCACAGCTAAGCTCGCTGAATTCAATCCGGCACTCGGCGGCTTCATCAATAACGATGTGAACAATTTTGCTCCCCAACTGGGTTTTGCCTGGGATATCAAGGGTAACGGCAAAACTGTGATTCGCGGTGGTGGTGGTATCTACTACGATAGTAATATCATCAACAACATTCTCTTCGATCGGGTGTTGAACCTCCCTCCGGGTTTCGGGAACGATACCCCTGTGCTCACCAGAGGAGCGCCGTTACTACTCAATCCTGAAACCGGTGAGTGCCTCTTCGATGCGACAAACTTCCACCCAACTGTAGGCAACTGTGGACCGGGTGGCATAAACCTTTTCGCAGGAACTTTGGGCGGCGCAATCGCTCCGGCGCAGTTGATGCAAGGTGTACTTCAGCAGGTTACGGGCGCGCTCGCAGCCAACTGGCCACCACCAGGAGTTCCGCCACTTTTCGATCAGGTTTTGGACACCGAGGGGAGTGTCATCTTCAACAAGTACAAGAGACCCTACGGGATAATGATGAATATCGGCGTCCAAAGGGAGCTTAAGCCAGGTTTGGTATTAACGATCGACTACCTGCGAAATCGCGGCGTCCATTTCAATCAGACTACGGATCTGAACAGAATTGGTGCAGCGAATACGCTGGACGTCGGTATCGCACGAGATGCGATTATTGCCACGAACGACGACTTTGGTTGCGGTGCCAGCGCAACTGCGGCGGCAATCAATTGCGCAATTTTAGCCGGCGCCTCGATCGTGGATTATGCGGACTTTGGTCTAGGTGCAGGCAGTGCTTTGGATGGCTTTGCGTTCAGAGGTCACAATCCAAACTTCCGCGGCATGGGAATAATCCAGCCGATTGGCCTGTCAACTTATAACGCGTTAACCGTAGATGTTCGCGGTAGGATGCTTAGGGATTGGCATGGCATCAAGGATTTGACGGGTACTGTCAGCTATGCCCTTTCACGGTTCAAGTCAACAGGAGGAGATCAGGATTTCCTTTCCGGATCGGCCTTCAACGATGCACCGACCAAATTCTTTGGTCCGGCCGGTTTAGATCGTACTCACCAGCTTACCTTTGGTCTGCTGACAAGCTTGCCGTGGGGAATTAATGTGAATACGACAACTCGCATTGCCTCCCCGCTGTCTCAGTCCGTGTTCCTCTCGTGCCAGGATTGTGGTGCGGCTGAGATCTTCATGAGTGATTTGGATGGCGATGGAATTACCGAGGATCCGCTGCCAGGAACTAATCGTGGCTCGTTTGGGCGCGATGTTAGGAATGGCGCCGATCTGAATCGGCTTATCGATGCCTACAATGGTCAAGTTGCTTCCGGCACCTTGACTCCGGCGGGTAGAGCATTAGTGAGCGCCGGGCTGTTTACCGAAGCGCAACTCAAGGCTTTGGGCGCGACGTTTAATAATGGTGTGCCAGTGGAACTTGCACCGCAAAATCAGGTTGGACTCGACTGGTTTAGTAC
>Ga0157375_10003575_pt1 | contig 13492 bp, 7 predicted proteins | sample M35metaG_FD_115311 | JGI IMG/M metagenome (GOLD analysis project Ga0157375, IMG submission 115311) | Miscanthus rhizosphere microbial communities from Kellogg Biological Station, Michigan, USA - M3-5 metaG | ecosystem: Host-associated > Plants > Roots > Rhizosphere > Soil | place: USA: Michigan...
GGCGCGAACTCGTCGATCGCCGGGCGCCACGTACGCTTCCATCCCGATGATCGGCTTGATCCCTGCCTTTTTCGCCTTTTCCTGGAACGTCCAGGCGGCGTGCAGGTTACCGTGGTCGGTGATTGCCAGCGCCGGCTGCTCGAGCTCGAGCGCGCGCTCTATGAGGTCATCAATCCGGTTCGCTCCGTCCAGCAGCGAGTACTCGGAGTGACAATGCAGGTGAACGAAGGACATCGGATCGGAAACATAGCGACCGACAGACCCCGCCGCAAAGCGTCAACAGCTCGAGGCCTACCTTTCAAGTGATTGTGCGACATTCTGTTAGAACTTCCTTGTCCGCGCCTGCCATCTCGTTCGTCGCGGCGTGTTCACTCGTGTCAGCCCTCGCGTGCGGCAAGCACGACGACCCCCCGACCGCCTCGCCTCCGCACGCGGTCGCCCTCGCCGTCACGGACGGAAACGACCAATCCGCCCCGGCCGGGAGCGTGATCGCGCAGCCACTGAGGGCCAAAGCGACGGACGCGAAAGGGACCCCGGTTCCCGGCGCTATCGTGAAGTTTCGGGTCGTTCGCGGCGCCGAAACCGGCACGACGATGATGGACACCATTGCCGTCGCTGGCTTCGACGGAACGGCAAGTGTCGGGCTCAGGCTCGGTACAGCACTCGACACGTCGATCGTCGAGGCCTTCCTCCCCGACGAACCAACAGCCACCGCGCGGTTTCGCGCGACGGCGACCCCGCCACCGCGACTCGACGCGGTTGTGCCGACGTCGTTCTCCGCCGGCGACACGGTCCGCATGCGGGGTCAGTTCTTCAACCTCGCGGCCGACGGCAATGCCGCCTTTTTCGGTTCGGCGAAGGGGAGGATAGTCCGCGGCGACGCCGACACGTCGCTCACGGTGGTCGTGCCGCCGTGCGTGTCGGCGGGCGCGGTGAACGCACGGGTGGTCGTCGGCTCGGTCACGACCAATCTCATCGCCACCACGTTCGTCGGTTCAGGCGGGCTGCTCGCACTGCAACCACTCGAGGGGATCACGGTCAGCGGGACGGAGCTTGGATCGTGCCTCCAGCTCGCGGGCGGTGGTGCGTCGTATCTGCTCGTCCCGCAGTCGGCCGCGTCATCAAGCGGCACACGCCAGCTGGATTTCACGCTGGTGGCGGAAGCGGCGACGTTAGGCGCGGAAGCGGCCGCGTCACCTCGCCTGACCGTGCCCAAGCCCGAAGCGCTGGCCCTCGGCGATCGGTTCGACCTCGCGCTTCGTGAGCGCGAAGCTCGCCTGATCGCTGACGCTCGCGGGACTGGCGCGCTTCGAGCGCAACCATCGGTCGTCGGCCCGCAGGCGCTCGTCGCCCCGCCATCGCTGGGGAGCCAGCGGTCGTTCCAGGTGCTGGCGAAGTTCGACGGCACGACGTTCAAGCGAATCACGGCACGCGTACGGTACGTGGGCGATCACATCGTCCTGTACGTCGACCAGGACCAGCCGGCTGGCACGTTCAGCGACGAGGAACTTCGCACGTTTGGTGACCTGTTCGACAACACGCTGTACGATCTCGACGTTCGTGCGTTCGGCAGCGAGTCCGACATCGACGCGAACGGGCGCGTCATCTTCCTCCTCACGCCAGTTGTGAACGCCCTCACGTCGGCGGCTGACTGCAGCACGCAAGGCTTCATCACCGGCTTTCACTACGGCCTCGACCTCCTTCCGACCCAGCCGAATTCGAACCGAGGCGAGATCTTCTACGCGCTCGTGCCCGACGTCGGCGGCACGCGCAGCTGCCAGCACTCGAAGGAGGACGTGGAACGGCTCGTACCAGCGACGTTCGTTCACGAATTTCAGCACATGATCTCGTTCGGGCAGCACGTGCTCGCTCGCGGGGGAGACGGCGAGGCGCTGTGGCTCAACGAAGGCCTGAGCCACATTGCGGAGGAGCTCGCGGGGAAGACGTACGAGGCGAAGTTCCCACCGCCGCTCGGGCGCACGGATCCCAATCAGCTGTTCCCGGATTCCGCGCAAGGCTACGTGACGCCGAACATGCGCAACGCACAGTCGTTCCTGAAGACGCCCGGGTCGACGTCGATGAACGCGCTCAGCGGCAACGGTAGCCTCGCCGAACGCGGTGGGTCGTGGCTCTTCCTCCGGTGGCTCGGCGATCAAAAGGGCGAGTCGATCTATGGGCGGCTCGTTCAGACGAGTCGCACGGGTGTCGCGAACGTGGAGGACAAGGCGAGCGAGCCATTCGCCAACCTGTTCGGCGACTTTGCGACCGCCGTGTACACCGACAGTCTCCCTGGTGTACCGCGCGCGAGCGTGCCCGCGCGATTACGACTGACGAGCCGCAACCTCCGGCAAATCTTCAAGCGCTTCTCCGACATCGATCGGACGGGGCAAACGCCGGTGTTCCCCTTCGTGCCCATCGGCGTTGTCGCGGGAGGGCGCGCGAACGGCATCGTGGTCCCGGGCTCGATGGCGTACTACCAGCTCATGACGGCGCCTAACGAAGCGTCGATCGGCCTTCGATTCGGGCAGGGCGCCGACGTGACGCCGTTCGCGCCGGAGGACCAGATGCAGATCGGTATTTTCCGTCTGCCATGACCCCGGGGCAACGCCGTCGGCGTCCGTGGGGACGCATAGTCGCGGGCCTCACCGGACTCGCGCTGGTGACGTTCCTGCTCACGCCCACCGGCTGTTATCTGAGTCGGGCGGGCTGGGAAGAGGCGAAGATTCTCGCTGGGCGGCGGCGCATCGTTCGCATCGTCGAGGATGCCAGCACCGATCCGGACACCCGCGCGCGGCTTCGACTCGTCCTCGAGGCCCGCGGCTTTGCCGCCGACTCCATCAAGCTCCGGACGGGCGACAGCTTCACGACGTACTCGCACCTCGAGAGGGACACGCTCGTGCTCGTGGTCTCCGGCGCGTATCGCGACCGCCTCGAGGCCTACACCTGGTGGTTTCCGATCGTGGGCCGAGTGCCCTATAAGGGGTTTTTCGACTTCGGTGCGGCGAAGGATCTCGCCCGCGACCTCGAGCGACGCGGGTACGACAGCTACGTTCGGCCGTCGGCGGCGTTCAGCACGTTAGGCTGGTTCAACGATCCGCTGCTGTCCACGACGCTGCGGCTCGACTCGGTGAACCTGGCGAACACAGTGATTCACGAAGTCACGCACAACACGTTCTACAAGGCGGGCCAGGCGGTCTTCAATGAGTCGTTCGCGAACTTCGTCGGGGCTCGCGGCGCGGCCTGGTTCTTCCGGACGCGAGGCGACTCCGCTCTTGCCGCGTTTGCCGATGCTGACTGGGAGGACGATAAGCGCATGGGCACCTTCTGGGCGTCGCTGTATCGAAGCCTGGATTCGGCGTACAAGGCCCATCCGGGCGACTCAGCGCTCGCGACCCGTCTCGCCGTGCGCGACACGGTGTACGCGCGCGGGCGCGCGCATCTCGTGAACGATGTGGCCCCGAAGCTCCGCACGATCGCTCCGGAGCGGATGGCCCGGGTCCGGATCGACAACAACGCGGCGCTCCTGGCGCGACGCATCTACCTGACCGACCTGGAGCTGTTCGATCGGGTGTGGGCCCGAGAGAACTACGATCTCAAGAAGACCATCGAGCGAGTCATCGAGTTGGCCAAGGACGCGGACGATCCGTATGCGGCGGTCAAGAAGTGGCTCGGTGAGACTGAGTTCGGGTCACCTGACTTCCCCGGCCGAGGGCGTTCACCAAAAGAGGCCGGCTCGTTGCGCGACCGCGTGAGAGAGGTCCGGGAGCTATCCGGCTGATCAGTGGCATCCGAAGCATGACGGCTCCGCCCGCAATGAGCCGGAACGGAGAATGAGAAACCTCGGAAGCCAATGTGTTCCGGCCGTTCCAAGCCTTCCCGATCAAGGCCCGGCCGGGCGGGAGGACTTGGTGCCTTAGGCGTTAGGCGCCGAACCGGCCGCGTAGCAGCGCGCGGAGGTCGATCGGCGCCGACGGAGCTGGCTCCGGCTCGCGATCGACCGAGCCGTCCATCCGCGGAACGACCCGTTCCATCTTCTCTCGAACACCGCGATCGAGGAATCGCGAGAGCTGATCGATCGAGTAATCTGCGCTGCGTCGTGTCGAGTAGGAGTTGAGCGGGCACGTCACGGCCAGGTGGTTTCGGGCGCGGGTCAACGCCACGTACATGAGGCGACGCTCCTCCTCCAGCTCCTCGTCGTCGTTGATCGCGCGCGCCATCGGGAACCATCCATCGGCGGCCCAGATGAGGAACACCGCATCCCACTCCTTTCCCTTCGCGCTGTGCGCGGTGCTCAGCACGAGCACGTCACGCTCCTCGTCCGAACCGCCAGCCAGGTCCTGCGTGGCCTGCGGCGGCTCGAGGGCGAGCGCGGACAGAAACGCCTCGCGGCTCGGATAGCCCCCAGCGATGGCCTGCAGCTGATCCAGGTCGGCCAGGCGGGGCTCGACCCGATCGTACTTCTCCCGCAGGAGTCCATCGTAGAGCTGCCTGACGCGAGCAATGTCACCGCTCACCGACGCGAGATCCACGAGCGGCGTCGCGCGCATCTGATCCAACAGCGCCACGAGCTGTGTGTGCGCGTCCCGCGCCCGTGCGGGCGCTCGATACTGCCCGAACGCGCGCGAATCCCACGCCATCTGCGCCATGAGATCGATCGCCGCGCGGGCCGTGACATCGCCGATCCCGGGCAGCAGCATCAGGATGCGGTACCAGCTGACTTCGTCGCGCGGGTTCTCGAGGATGCGTAGGAACGCGAGCACGTCCTTGACGTGCGCCGCCTCGAGGAACTTGAGACCGCCCCACTTCTCGAATGGAATCTTGCGGTTCGTCAGCTCGATCTCGAGATCCGCCGACATGTAGCCGGCGCGGAAGAGTACGGCGATCTCCCGGAGTGGGACGCCTTCTTCGTGCAGCTCGAGTATCCGATCCACCACGAAGCGGGTTTGCTGCTGCTCATCCTGCGCGGTCACGAGCCACGGCGCCTCGCCGCCGGATCGCTTTGTCCATAACGTCTTCGTGTAGCGCTCCGACGCCCGCGAGATCAGCGTATTGCTCGCGTCGAGAATCGGCTGTGTGGACCGATAGTTCTGTTCGAGCGCGATGATCGTCGTGCCCGGAAATTGACGAGGGAAATCGAGGATGTTCCGGAAGCTCGCGCCACGAAACGAGTAGATGCTCTGCGCGTCGTCGCCAACGACCGTGATGTTGCTGTGGCGCCGGCACATGCCGCGGAGGATGCGCGCCTGGAGCACGTTGGTGTCCTGGTACTCGTCAACGAGCACGTGATCGTACAGCGACGCGATGCGTTCGGCGATGGACGGCGCCGCCTCGAGCATCGTCGCCCAGAACAGCAACAGGTCGTCGTAGTCGACGAGATTCCGCTCACCCTTCCGGCGCGTGTAGTCCGCGAAGATCTTGAGGAAGTCGTCGTGGTAGTCGACGAACTGCGAGTACTCGTCACGCAACAGGTCGTCGATCGCGATACCGGTGTTGATGTGGCGCGAGTAGACGTACTGAAGCGTTTCCTTGCGTGGGAATCGCTTCTTGCTTTCAGCGTAGCCAAGTTGCGCGCGGGAGAGTTGGATCAGGTCCTCCGCATCGCCCTGATCCATGATGCTGAAGTCGTTCGCCACCCCGGCGGCGGCACCGAATCGCCGAAGCAACCGATGCGCGGTGGCGTGAAAGGTCCCGCCGTTCACGCCGCGGCATGCGCCCCCGACCAGTCGTTCCGCTCGCGCGAGCATCTCCTGCGCCGCTCGCCGCGTGAACGTCAGGAGAAGGATGCGCTCGGGCCGGACGCCGTTCTCGATCAGGTGGGCGAGGCGGTAGATCAGCGTCCGGGTTTTGCCCGTCCCCGCGCCGGCGATGATGAGTAGTGGTCCGTCGCCAAACGTTGCAGCGACCGCCTGTTCGGCGTTGAGCTCGGATGTGAGGCCGCGTGCGCGGCCGTCGACCATTGCCGCACGCTGGGCGTCGGAACGGCCCTCGTAGACCCGCGTGTCCGTCATGCGGAGAATATACGTGTCGTGGCGGCCATTGTCGGTGTTTTTTCGGCGCGCGGAGTAACGTTCGCGCGCTCTGTCAAAAGCCGCCTTGCGGAACGACAGCGGCGGAGCGGTTCATTGGAATTCGTTACGGTTTGCGGTCGGTGCTCGTCCAACAATGCCACGACGAACGCGCGGACTCGGTCAGCCTGCCCGTCTGTTGTTTCGCGTGAAGGCCGGCGACGACGTCGATCCCCTTCGAGGTGGCACCACGCCTTCTCGTGTGCCGGCTCGCTTCTTTACGGAAGCTGGAGGGGGAAGTAGCTCGGGTCGAGCACGCGGCCCGGTTGCTTCGCCGGCACGCGGGAGCGTGGCGTGCACGCTGACGTCGCCAGGTCCGACGACCGGCCTCAGGTCCCGCGTGGCTACGACGAGGTGGTTCCGCCGGGCTCGAAAGCAGCACCCTCGAGGTGCGTCGGATCGACCGGGCGTGGCGTTAGGCTGAACACGCGCCCGAAGGCCTGCGTCACTTCACGCGCCACCGCCTGCATGTCGACCGATCCCCGCTGAGCTTCTCGGGCAACGGAAGTCATCGTCACCCCGGAAATACCGCATGGGACGATGAGGTCGAAATAGCGCAGGTCCGTGTTCACGTTGAGCGCGAAGCCATGCCACGTAACCCAGTCGCGCGCGTGGACGCCAATCGACGCGATCTTCCGTCGCGAGTCCCGATCGGCTTCGACCCAGACGCCCGTGTACTTGTCCACTCGTCCACCGGCGATCCCGAACGCGTCGATCGTCTGGATCAGCGCCTCCTCGACTTGCCGGAGGTACCAGTGCAGGTCCTTGCGGTGACGTTTCAGGTCCATCACCGGGTAGCCAACGAGCTGCCCGGGTCCGTGAAAGGTGATGTCGCCACCTCGCTCGACGTCGAACAGCTCGACACCGTGCGACGCGAGATACTCCGGCGACGCAACGAGGTTGTTGCCCTTGGCCGTCCGACCGAGCGTCACGACTGGTGGGTGCTCCACCAGCATCAGCACGTCTTCCGCGATCTCACCCGTGATCCGCCGCCGCGCGACGTCCCGCTGTAGCTCCAGCGCGGATGCGTAGGACAGGGTTCCGAGATCGACGACGAGAAGCTCGCTCACCACTGCACCGTCGGGCCGTTAGGCGTGAAGCATCTTGCCGAGCGAGTCCAGACATGCCTCCGCGACGGCTTCCGACAACGTCGGGTGGGCGTGGATCGCCAGGTCGACCTCCTCGACAGTGAACTCGTTCTCGCGCGCGACCGCCAGCTCGTGAATCAACTCTGTCGCGTGCAGTCCGACGATGTGCGCGCCGAGGATCTCGCCGTACTTGGCATCGCGGATGACCTTCACGTGCCCCTCGGTCTCACCAGCAGTGCGCGCGCGCCCACTCGCCATGAAGGGGAACTTGCCGACCTTGTAGTCGATCTTCTTCTCCTTCACCTGCGCCTCGGTCATACCGATCGACGCGACCTCGGGGTGACAGTACGTGGCATTCGGGATGTTTCCGTAGTTCACCAGGTGCGGGCGCTGCCCTGCGAGCAGCTCGGCGAGCACCACCCCTTCTCGCTGGCCTTTGTGCGCGAGCATCGGAGCGCCGATGACATCGCCGATCGCGTAGATGCCCTTCGCGGTCGTCTCGTAGGTCTCGGTATTGACCTTGATGAAGCCACGTTCCGTGAGCTGAACACCCGCCTCCTTGAGGCCGATGTCCTCCACGTTAGGCGCGCGGCCAGCGGCCACGAGCACCTTTTCAGCTTCGAGCTCCTTTTTCTCTCCGCCTACCTCGACGGTCATCTTCACCGACCCCTTCGCCACCTTCACGTTCGAGATCTTGGCGCCGGTGAGGATGTCGATCCCGCGCTTCTTGAACGAGCGAGCGACGGCAGACGAGCTGTCGGCATCCTCCAACGGCAGGATCGCCGGCATGACCTCCACGATCGTGACCTTCGTACCGTAAGCGTTGAAGACGTCTGCGAACTCGCAGCCCACCGCGCCCGCGCCAACCACGATCAACGATTTTGGTGCGCTCTCGAGCGTCAGGACTTCGTCCGAGGAAAGGACGTTTTGCTTGTCGAGGTCGAGGCCGATCTGGGGCAGACCCTTCACGCGCGATCCGGTCGAGATGATGACCCCCTTCTTGGCATCGTGCTTCTCCTCCTTACCGTCGGCGGTCTTCACGACGACGGTCTTGCCGCCGGCGAGCCGGCCCGTGCCCTTGATCCAGGTCACCTTGTTCTTCTTGAACAGCGTTTCGACGCCCTTGGAGTTCTGCGCGCTGATACCGCGCGAGCGCTTCATCGCTGGGCCATAATCGAGCTTCAGTTCGCCGAGTGTGATCCCGTGCTCCGCGGCCTTCTGCAGATGGTTGGCGAGTGCCGCACTCTCCAGCAGCGATTTCGCGGGAATGCATCCCCAAAGCACGCACGTGCCGCCGAGGCCTTCGCGCTCGATCACGGCCGTCGAGAGGCCGAGCTGTCCGCACCGAATCGCGCCCACGTATCCGGCGGGTCCGCCGCCGAGGAAGATCACGTCGTACGATGCCATTGTTGGGAATCGGGAATCGGGGATCGGGAATCGAAACGACTCTGCGTCGGCTGAGCCGAGATCCCGGAAAGGACGAGGCCAAAGGAACCGTGTGCCGACCGAAACCTAGCGGGTCCCCGTCAATGCACGCCACCAACCTGCGCTCCGACTCCCGATTCGCGACGACTATCGATTGACCCGAATCTCGCGCCTCGTGCTCCGGACCCCATCGGAAAGGATCACCTCGAGGTCGGCTGCCCCCGTGCGAATCTGGGCGTTGCCTCCGCGAGCGAACGACAGAACCTCGCCGGTCCGACCATCACGAATCAGCGCCATTCGGGCTGCCGTCGCGCCCCATTGAACTCGCACCGTGCCGGACGGCGTCGACGTCGCACCGGCCTCGTTGATCGCGGCCGAAATTCCGCCAGGCACCAGCGATGCCTGCATGACTGCTGGCGATGCGCCAGGACCGCTCAGTCGAATGGACGTCAGCTCCCCCTGCGTCGCTTCGTCGATGGGGATCGCGAATGCGAAGTGTCGAGCGGTCGGGTCGTCTGCGTCTGCCGGCTTTTCCCCGGAGAACGCATACGAGAACAACCGACGCCCATCGCGTGCCATGCCTTCGATACGATATGGCCCGCTTTCGCTGGGCACCACCGGTCGCGCCACGAGCGAGAACGCGGGCTCGAGCACGAGCCGTCCGCGCTCCGCACGTCCCAACACGAGCAGGGATGGGCGCGGCGACGACGACGCGCCAGCCACGGCGCCCTCCGTTGAGTTCGACGCACGCCAATCCATGGCCCCCACGTAGTTGTAGTCGCTGATCCATGGGTCGGCGCAGTATCCCATGAGATCGGGAGACGACGGGAGGCGCAACCTGTTCGTCGAGAGGTCGTAGCCGTATACGCCGATGGAGCCATCGGGGTTCGGGAAGGTCGGATCCCGATCGAGGGCGCCACCGCACGGCGCGTGCAAACGCCCGAAGTTGTGAGTCAGCTCATGTGCCGCGACGGTGCGTCCACTGGGCATATAATCCCACCCCACGACAGCTCGGCCACCGATATACCCGTACCCGGCGATGCCGGCGTTGTAGCTCACCTTCACGACGCCGAAGTAATGCCTAACGCCCGATTCGGCGATCCGAAGCGCGTCCATTTCCGACAGGACATGCAGCCACTCCGAATTACCGTTGCTCGACGTCAGCTCGAGCGAATCGCTGGTGGTATACGGCGCGTGAACCTGCACGTCGATGTCGCGAAGCGGCAGCATTCGCCGCGCATCGCCCAGAAATTGATCCGTGTTGGACGTCGTCACGTTGCCGACGAGCGTCTTGTTGAAGCGCTGGATCACCGGCACGAACGTGATTCGCAGCGGGTCGACGTTGCGGACGTCGAGCACCGCGGCCGTCCCTGATGCCGGGAAGGTGTTGTCGGTCTCGTTGGCTTCGGCCACGGTGTTCGCCGGATCGACATCCGCCAGGATTCGCAGCCCCGGCTGAACGAGCTGACCGGGCACGATTCCGTTCCACGACGTCGCCAAAACAGCCTGGTCCGGCGCGGTCGGTACCGGACTGTCGTTGGTGAGCGTCATGGTGTTCACCAGTGTATTGCCGCTGAAGAGCCTCACCCGAACGCTCGTCGTCGCGCTCGTTGACTGGTTCGCTCGGGCAAACACACGAATGTACCCATCCCGTCCGGCGACGAGTGGAACAGTGCCGCTGTACGTCTGGACGGACTGCGTGATGGTGACCCCATCGATCGTTAGGTTCAGCGTTCCGTCGCTTCGCGCATAATTCACCGTCACGACGGCAGTGGTCGCTGGAGAAAGGGTGATGGTCTGCGAGCCGAAATTCGGGACGTAGCTCGCGCCGTTAGCCGTGACCGAGTTCGCGTTCACGGTATACGGGCCGGAGGGCAGGCCGACGGTGTCGCGCGACGCTTCGACGGTGAAGCCTGTCCCCGGACCCGTGACACTGATATCCGCTGCCACGCCGTCCGGCAGTCCGCTGACGTCGAATCTGAGATTGCCGGTGGTCTGCGCGTACCTGACTTGAACTGTCTTCGGCTTCAAGCCGGGCCCGAGCAGGACCTGAACGGAGCTCGGCGTGACACTGAACCGCTGCTGATCCGCGCTAATCTCTGGCGCAGTGATTACGTACGGTCCGGGATCGATGCCGTCGAACGTCGTCGACGCGGCGATGGTTTGCAGAAACCCGTTAGGCCCACTGACGCGTATCGCTGGCGGCTTGCCCGCGGGTGCGCCGTCGACCGTGACGATCAGCACGGCGCTCGAGACCTCGTAGTCGACGGCGGCTTCGACCGGGACATTCGACTTAGGGATCGACACGGTCTGGGTGTCGGCGAGCGGCGAATATCGCGTCGCACCGTCGCGGATCGGCGCTGCGGAGATCAGGTACGCGCCGGGCCTGAGGCCAGCGACTACCTCGGTCGCCGTGAGCACGCGTGAGTAGTTGTTGGGGCCGACGAGCGTGACTTGCGCGGCGACACTCCCTGGAAGGCCGGCAATCGTCAGCGACAGCGTGCCGGTGCGCGGGCCGTTCGAGTCGGTGCACGACCCGAACACGGCGCCGGCTCCAACGAGCAGCGCGATGCGCTGCACCCAGCGGGAGAAAAACAGGGGCACGGTACAGAAACTACGCGTGCGCATGAAAAGCGTCACGCGACGGTCGGGCCGATCGATACACCACATCGGCCCTCCGGCCATCGGTGATGAGAATCAGGCAGTGCTGATCAATAGACCAGCATCAGGGGGTTCTCGATCAGACGCCGCAGCGTTTGCAGGAACCGCGCGCCAAGCGCACCGTCCACAACGCGGTGATCGCAGCTCATGGTGACGCGCATGCGCTTCCGGTGCGCGAGCGCTCCGTCGACCACCACCGGTTTCTCTTCCAGCGCCCCGACCGCCAGGATGCCGACTTCGGGCGGGTTGATGATGGCGGTGAACTGGTCGATACCGAACATGCCAAGGTTCGAGACCGAGAACGTCGAGCCCGTGTACTCTTCAGGCTTGAGCTTCCGTTCGCGGGCGCGTTTGGCGAGCTCCCGCGACTCGCGAGAGATCTCGCTCATCCGCTTCTGGTCCGCGTCGAAGATGACTGGCGTGATCAGCCCGTCCTCGATCGCGACCGCCATCCCCAGGTGGACACGGTTGAAGTAGCGGATCTTGTCGCCGAGCCAGTGGGCGTTGACCTCGGGGTGCTGGGCCAGCGCGGTTGCCACTGCCTTGAGCACGATGTCGTTGAACGAGACCTTGAATTCATCCCCCATGGCCGCCATCGCAGCGCGCATCTCCGCGACGCGCTCCATGTCGAATTCGGCGGTGAGGTAGAACGTCGGGATCGGCCCGATGGACTCGGAGAGCCGGCGCGCGATCGTCTTTCGGATCTGGGTGAGCGGCGCGTCGCGATAGTCCTCGCCCGCTGGTACGAACCGCCCGGCTGTCGGCTGCTGCTTCACACTGCCCGACGCGACGGCGGCCTCGATGTCGCGCTTTATGATGCGTCCGCCCGGGCCACTCCCCTGGACGCCCTGCAAGTCCAGCCCATTCTCGGACGCCATGCGGCGCGCGAGTGGGGAAGACCGCATCCGCCCACCGCCATTGCCGCTGGGTGCGGCGGACGGCGCCGGCGGAGCAGCCGGGCGGGCCGTCGGAGGCGCCGGCGGGGCGCCGCTGGCGACTTTCTCCTGCGTGGCCCCGGCGCTGGCGGCAGCCGGAGCAGCCGGAGCGGCCGGTGCAGCGGCAGCGCTGCCAGCGCTGCTCACGAGCGCGTCAATGTTCTCGTCAGGCGGGGCGATGACGGCGATCAGTTGGCCCACCGGCGCTGCGTCGTTCTCATTGAGCAGACGCTTTCGAAGCACGCCCTCGCCGCGAGCGACCAGCTCCATGATCGCTTTGTCAGTCTCGACTTCGGCGAGCGTTTCGCCGTTCTTGATCTGGTCGCCTTCGTTCTTCAGCCATTTGACGAGGCGTCCTTCCTCCATGGTCGGCGAGAGCGCCTCCATCACGACCTTTGTTGCCATACCCGAGGATCCCTCCGCCTACTCGAGGTACATGACTTTCTTCACCGCGGCGATCGCCTTCGCAGCGTCCGGCTTGGCAGCGCGCTCCAGGTTCTTGGCGTACGGCATCGGCACGTCGGCTTGATGCACGCGGACGACCGGCGCGTCGAGGTCATCGAAGCAGTCGCGCTGGATGTAGTCGACCACCTGCGCACCAACGCCGCAGATCTCCCACCCTTCCTCGAGAACGACCGCACGATTGGTCTTCCGAACCGACGTCGTGATCGCGTCGACGTCCATCGGCCGAATGGTGCGCAGATCCACCACGTCCACGTTGATTCCCTGCTTGCCTAACTGGTCCGCGGCCTGGAGCGCGGCGAGAACCATCTTCCCGTGCGTGATGATCGAGGCGTGCTCGCCTTCGCGCTTCAGCTCTGCCTGACCAAGCGGCACGATGACTTCCTCGTTCTCGGGCACCTCGCCTTTCGTGTTGTAGAGCATTTCGCCCTCCAGCACGATGACGGGATTGTCATCGCGGATCGCGCTCTTGAGCAGTCCCTTCGCGTCGTATGGCGTGCCCGGGGCGACGACCTTCAGTCCGGGAATGTGGGCGAGCCACGACTCCCACGCCTGCGAGTGCTGTGCGGAGAGCTGCAGGGCCGCCCCGTTAGGCCCGCGAAAGACCATCGGCATGTTGTACTGGCCACCCGACATGTACAGCATCTTCGCGGCTGAGTTCACGACCTGATCGATGGCCAGCAGCGCGAAATTCCAGGTCATGAACTCGATGATGGGGCGCAGGCCGACCATCGCGGCGCCAACGCCAACGCCGGCGAACCCAAGCTCGGTGATCGGCGTGTCCACCACACGCATCTCGCCGAATTCCTGCAGCAGCCCCTTCGAGACCTTGTACGCACCCTGATAGACCGCGACC
>Ga0157375_10003576_pt1 | contig 13490 bp, 14 predicted proteins | sample M35metaG_FD_115311 | JGI IMG/M metagenome (GOLD analysis project Ga0157375, IMG submission 115311) | Miscanthus rhizosphere microbial communities from Kellogg Biological Station, Michigan, USA - M3-5 metaG | ecosystem: Host-associated > Plants > Roots > Rhizosphere > Soil | place: USA: Michigan...
AGCTTCCCTTACACTTCGCCCCACTGGCCGAACGAGCTCCGCCACGAAAGTGCCGTTGCTAAGAATGTGGCGCTTCTGGAGCCCTGCGTTTCGTTGAAAGCGACGTAGATGGCTATTCACAGTGGGCCCCAATCGGGTGCATTCAGGGCACTTGCCGTTATTCCGGCGCGCGGCGGCGATGTGGGGCCGCAATTGCCCTTGTCAGCCTGGAGATCATCATCATGAACGTCGTCGCCGAGCCCGTTGAATGTACCGAACGCACGGAGAGAGACTCCGCCCAAGCGCGCGAGAACCTGATCCTGGAGCACGTCCCTCAAGTCCGCATGGTGGCCCGCAGGATTCACAGCCGCCTGCCCGAAAATGTGAGCCTGGACGATCTGGTGTCGACCGGAATGCTGGGCCTTATTTCGGCCATCGACCATTTCGACCCATCCCGCAATGTCTACCTGAAGACCTTCGCCGAGCATAGGATCAAAGGACAGATCCTGGATAGCTTGCGCCGCCTGGATTGGGCGCCCCGCACGCAGCGCAAGCACGCCAAGCAAATCGATGCCGCCATCGCGGTGACGGAGCAGCGCCTGCAGCGTGTGCCTGAGGAAGCGGAGATTGCCGCCGAACTCAATCTTACGGTCGATGGCTATCACAAGTGGCAAGTCGACGTCAGCGGAGTGAACCTCGGAAGGCTGGAGTCAGGGGGACCTGCGGATTCGGAGAACGGCGATCTGCTCCGGTTCGTTTCCGGCGATCCCAAGGAGTTGCCGTTGGCCCTGTTCGAGCGCAGCGAACTGCTCCGGGTCTTGACCTTGGCCATCTCCGGAATTCCGGCCATCGAGAAAACCGTCTTGAGTCTGTACTACCGCGGTGAATTGACGCTGCGGGAGATCGCCAAGATCGTCGGCTTGCACGAATCGCGTATTTCACAGCTCAGGACGCAAGCCATCCTCCGCCTTCGGGTTGCTATGGCTAAGCTCTGGCCCGCTACGGGACCTCGCCCCGATCTGTCATCGGTGTCTATTCAACCGCAGGCTGCGTGAGCTGCCAGAGTGCGCCGACACTCCGTTCGGGCCGGGTCATGGCAGACAGCATGACGTTAATTTCCTTACGGTCCCGCACCACCACCATGGAGACCGAACGGCCGCGCAGGCCCCGCAGATGATTGGAGATATCGGCCGGCGTGGACACTTTGGCGTCGTCCACGCGGACGATCACGTCCCCGGCTTTGATGCCGGCCTTGTCCGCGGAGGAACCTTTCGTCACGGCGCGAACCAAGACGCCTTCCTGCACGCCGAAGAACTCGGCTAGTTGTCCATCCAGAGCCTCGGCTTCGATACCCAGCACGGTGCTGCGCCAAGTCATGTGGTTCTGCGGCATATCCGGAAAGCGCAAGTCGAACGGATTTTGGACCGGGGCCGGAATCAGCTGGCCGCTGATAACGGGCCGGGCAACAATCTTAGCCGTGATCGTTTGCGGCACGCCATTGCGGATGATCCCGATCTTCACGTCGCGCCCCGGCGGCGTCTCGCGCACGATCCGGGAAAATTGCTCCATGCTTTCCACGCGCTGGCCGTTGTATTGCGTCACCACGTCGCCGGTCTTGATGCCGGCCTTCTCCGCGGGGCTCTCCGGAGCGATGCGGGTTACTTCCAGGCCGGCTTCGTCGGGAAGTTTCAGCTCCTTCGCGCGATTGCTGTCAATCTCTTGAATTCCGACGCCTAGAAAGCTGCCGAGCCCCTGGCTCATCGCCAGGCCAGCGGTCACCAACGTCGTTAGGGCAACTCTATTCCACATAATTTCTACACTCCCACGAATTGGCCACTCGCTACCGCTCGCGGTTCTGTGCTCTCCGAGCGACCGCCACCAGCGAGCGGCCGACTGCATGCCTTCCGAACCGCGACCGTCAGTGAGCGGCCTATTTTCTTCGCAGATAGATCACGCCACTCGAAACATTCAGATTCAGCACCGGCCCTCCGCCGTTAATCGCGCCCTGGCCGACCATGGGGGCCTGGAAGAATTTAGAAGGCGTCACCCGAATCTCCGGGAAATCGGAAACTATCCGCGGCGTCCCGCCCGTGCTGTTTCTGGCCATCACCGACACCGCTAGATTGGACGGAATCAGAACCGTAATGTCACCCGTGCCCGCTACCAAGGAAGAATCCTGCATGTGCGATCCATTCAGGAGCTCGGCCAGAATGTTGCCCGCCATGGCGGCCAGGTTCATGGGACCAGCGTCATTCTTCACCCGCACCGTTCCAGCCATCGATTCGGCCTGAACTCCGCGAGCCGAGCCCACCTGGATGAATCCGCCTTGGGTATCCGCGAACACCGCGCCGCCAGCTTGGCCGACTTCGATCATGCCTTGCGCCGAATGCGCCCGAACGTCGCCCGCGGCCTTGTCGACGCGGATATTGCCGCCCATCTGATTGGAGAGCGCGACCGAGCCTCCGGCATCGCGCACCGCCATGTTCCCGCCCGCAGTGGTGCAGTCAATCGCGCCGCCCGCCCGTTCGATGATCACCTCGCCGGCGCCGGAAAAACACTGCACCGTTCCGCCGATCTTGCCCAGCTGGATATCGCCGCCTCCGGTTCGTAGCTGGACCGCACCATCGAAGTCGGCCACATTGATTCCACCCAGATCGGTTTGGACGATCACCATGGAAACCTGGGCAGGCACGCCGATCTCGATATCGGTCTTGACCATCCCTGCCGAGATTGGCTGGAGTTCCAGCACCACGCGTCCTCGCGCCGAGCTCACCTGCTTTACGCCGCCGCCCAACAGAGTGCGCGCTTGGTCCTCATTCGCCGCTCTCACCCGCTGCCGGACGCGGTAGGTGACCTGATCGCCGGCTTCCCGGCGCACGGTGACGTTGCCCCGGGTATTGACCTGCAGACGGGCGTGGGCCGCTATCCCGAAGGAATCGCCGATGCTCCCCACCCAGTAGGCGCCTTCACGCACCACCGGTGGTTCCTGGGCGGCGGCGACCATGGCCGTCGCCATCACTAGATTGGCGATTCGCAACTTCATCTAGTAGGTTTCCCTTTAGTACGTATCACGTGACGCGTTCACCAGCTGCAGTACGCGTTCCCCGCGCTGCCGCACGTAGGCGTTATTCTCATGATTCATTAGTTCCTGCAAGGTCCCGATAATATCGCGATCCAGACCATTGCTCGTTGTATTACCGGTCGAATCGCCGACGCCCTGCGTCAGCAAATCGATGGCTTGGGTGCGCATGCCCGGGTTGCCGTCTGAGAGCAGAACCCCCGCCAGCGCCTTGCGAACCTCGGCTTGCCGTACGAAGGGTTTCAATCCGTCCATGGCCTTGAGCCGTACCCCGGCATTTTCGTCGTGCTCCAGCGCGTAAATCAAAGTGTCCCGCACTTCGGTCGCCTGGGCCCGATCGTTCAGGATCCCTACCGTCTCATATCGCAAGCCCGGATCGGACGGGTCCTTCGCCGCCGAGAGCAGCAGGACGCGGATATTCTGGTCGTCTAAACCGCCGGATACAACACGTTGCCGAGTTTCATCGAGGACAATCTGAACGCCGCCATTGGGTCCCGATTCCACCGACCGCACACGCTGCGCGCCCGGATCCACCAGGGACATTCCGGTAAATCCCAAGCCCAGGTTCGGAAACATCCGCGCGCCGAAAAATCCGATACTCAACAGCGCCAGGGCTCCCGCCGATTTCAGCCATCGTGCGTCCAGGAACTGATCCCACCAGCTCACACGATAGACCGGAGCGTGTTCCGCCGCGATTTGCCGCTGAAGATTCTGCCGGGATTCCCACAGCACCGACGCGGGTGGTTCGATCTCTACCCGATCGAACGCCGCGTGCAGTTCCTGCTCACGCTCCAGCGCGGCGCGGCACTCCGCACAGCCCTCCAGGTGAGTGTCGACCGCCCCTTCTTCGTCAAACGACAACTCGCCGTAGAGCAACATACTGAGCTGCTCCCGTACTTTTTCACAGGTGTTCATATGAAATCTCCGAGGGCGACCCGCATCTTCTGCGTCGCCCGGAACAAGCAATTCTTGGCGGCTTCTTCGGTGGTCCCGAGACTCTCGCAGATATTCCGCAGTTTGAGCCCCTGGTAATGCCGCAGCTCGAACACCATCCGCTCCCGCGCGCTCAATTCACTGAGCGCTTTCTGAATTCGCTCCCGCAGTTCTCCCGAGAACATCGTCCGCTGCGGATCGCTTTCCGCCCGCGATTCCTGTACTGTGTCCATGCGGTCCACCGGGCCATCCGACCCTTCGACCAGCGAGGACTCTTCCTTGCGCACTTTCCGCTTGCGCATGTGATCCAGGCACAGGTTGGTCACAATCCGATACAGCCAGGTGTGAAAACTGCAATCGAACCGGAAGTTATTCAGGTTGCGGTATACCCGCAAGAACGCTTCCTGGTACACATCCTGGGCGTCCTCTGGCGACCGCAGCAGATTCATCGCCAGCCGGAGCACACTTTGGTCGTAAGCGCGCACAAGTTGCCCAAAGGCGTCCTGATCGCCTTTCTGAGCAGCCAGTATGAGCGCCTTCTCGTCTGTCTGAAAGCCCGCTTTATGGGCCAAAGAGGCGGCTCCGTGGGTCACGTCAGCACTACACAGTATATTGGACGGCGGCCCGCCCAAAAGGTAACGGCGAGAGAGATAAGGACCCGCTTACCAATAGCTTAGCTGGCTGGCAGGGGCGCTTTCCCGATGTGTCGAAATCAGATATTCACTTCCAGGGCGAAGGCACCTCTGCACCGTAGGTTTGCCTTCCGGAAAACCGTTTGACAGCGTGGCTCGCGACTCCTACACTGACGGCATGGAAGTACATTTCAGTCCTGACCAGATTGCGCAACTCGCCCAGATCGCAGCCCAGGAAGGCGTGGACACCGAGAAGTTGGTTAAGGATGCCGCCCTTAGACTCTTGCAGGACGACGAACACTTCCGAGCGGCGGTTCGTCGTGGTCTGGAGCAGGCTGACCGTGGCGAGTTCATCGAGGAAGACGAAATGGACGCCCGCATCAAGCGAATGTTTCTGTCTTGATGCGGATTCGCTGGACCCCCGCGGCCGCCGCCGACCTTGATCAGATCAAAGACTATCTGGCCGAACACCATCCCGATCTTACCCAGCCCACCGTTGTGAAGCTGTACGCGCAATCCTTTCGCTGAAGCAGATGCCCGATCGCGGCCGGCCAGGACGAGAGCCCGATACACGAGAACTGGTGCTTGCGCCCCTGCCTTACATCGTCGCCTACCGCGTGAGGAACGACGCCGTCGAAATCCTGCACATCCACCACGGAGCGCGTGATCGATCCTAACCGCGGCGAATGACTTAGGGCTGTAGCTCCAAATCGATGCGCTTCTTCTCGGCGTCGATCTGGACGATCTTGAAGCTGCGGATCTGGCCCGCGCGGACGGCCTCGCCCGATTCCGCGGCACCGCCGCCGGATTTCCACTTCTGGGCCAACATGCTGGTAAGTGACGAGAGATCGGCTTTCTGCGCGCCGGCAGAGGCTTCCTGGCGCTTTTCCGGTACCGGTGCGAACGCCGTCACGCCTTCGCCCAATTCCACTTTCATGCGATCGCCGGAAACATTCACGACGCGCCCGCTGACCACCTCGCCGGTTTTGTGCTCGGCCAGGTATTCATCAATGCTGGTGGGTTCCAGCTGCTTCATGCCCAGGCGGAAGCGGCGGCGCTCCTTGTCGGCTTCAAGCACCACTGCCTTGACCGTCTGTCCCTGTTTCAGAACTTCGTTGGGATGGTTCAGCCGCTTCTCGCCGGTGATGTCGGCGATGTGGATCATGCCTTCGATACCCTCGCCTAGCTCTACGAATGCTCCAAACTTTGCGAGGCTCGTGACGGGCGCTTCGACCGCCGTGCCCACGGGGAACTTCTTCAAGGCGTCTTCCCAGGGATCCCCCAGTGCCTGCTTCAGTCCGAGCGCAATCCGCTTCTCGGCCGGGCTGACGTTTAAGACAACCACGTCGACCACTTCGCCGGGCTTGAGGACATCCACCGCGCGGACATTCTTCTTGCTCCAGGATATCTCGGAAACGTGGATCAGTCCTTCCACGCCCGGTTCCAGCTCGACGAATGCGCCGAAATCCAGCACGCGCGAAACTTTTCCCCGGATGCGTTCGCCTTGGGTGTATTTGGCAACCGCCAGCGTCCACGGATCGGGCGAGAGCTGCTTGAGCCCGAGCGAAATCTTGCGGGTTTCTTTGCTGATTTTGAGGATCTTGACTTCGAGTTCCTCGCCAACCTTGACCACCTCGCCGGGTTTCACGTTGCGCGAGTAGCTCATGTCGGAGACGTGCAGGAGGCCATCCACGCCGCCCAGATCGACAAACGCGCCGAAATCGGTGAGCGAACGCACCGTACCGCGAACGATGGAGCCTTCTTCCAGTTTCCCGAAGGCTTCTTCCTTGGCTTGGCGATCCCGCTCCTCCAGAATCACGCGCCGGTCGACGACGACGTCTTCTTCAGCGGCGTTGATCTTGGTGATGCGGCACTCGATCTGTTGCCCCACCAGCTTCTCCATGTCGGCGAGCTCGCGCGCGCCGCTTCGAGAAGCCGGCATGAAGGCGCGCACGCCCACATCCACCCGCAGGCCGCCCTTGACGACTTCGAGAACCGTTCCGCCGATAGTGCGCTTCTCCGCGAAAGCCGCTTCGAGGCCGGTCCAATCCTTGGGCGTCTCGACCTTGATGGTCGATAGGAGATAGGTCCCCGATTCGTCACGTCCCCGGATGGAGACGATCACCTTGATGCCGGGCTTCAGCTCGGGTGCGGGCGGCAGCATGCCATCCATCTTGCGGCCGATGTCGACGAAGACGCCGTCGGGCGTCACCGACACTACTGTGCCTTCCAGTCGTTCACCACCGGCATGGTGGGCTTGTTCGAATTGAGTCAGGATATCGCCGAAGGAGGTGTCGGCCGGAGACGCCTCGGGCGAATCAGGTACGTTGGGTTGGGGCATGCGAGAAAAACCGGAGTCCTTGCTATTGTGTCACAGACTCGGTAGGTCCGGCCTCCGGGCCGTACGACACTACCCCTGGGGCAGCATCTTGGCGATGTCGTTATACAGCACGAACACCACCACCATCATCAGGAATACAAATCCCACCCGCACGATGGCTTCCTTGATCCGCAGGCTGAGATCGCGCCGCAGCAGCATTTCCACCGCCAGCATGAGCATAACGCCTCCGTCCAGGATCGGAATCGGAAGCAGGTTGAAAATCGCCAGGTTCAGGCTCACCGCCGCCATCAGTCCGATGTAAACAGCGGGGCCTTCGCGGGCAGCTTGGCCGGAAAGCTGCGCAATCCCGATGGGGCCGGACAGCCCCTTCGCCGACATGCGCCGCTCGGCGATTCCCTGCAGGAACTGATAGATCAGCTTGGTGCTCTGCACGTTCTGGTGCCAGGCTTCGGCCAGGGCTTCGCGGAACGGCAGTTTGACGATCTCGACGGGCGATTCCAGGCCCGCACCGATGCGCCAGGCTTTGCTCCCCTGATAATCGCTCCAAACCGGGCTGACGGTAGTGTGATATTCCTTCCCGTCGCGCAAATATACAAGATCCGCGGGCGACCCTTTGGTCTCCGCGACCAAATCCAGCAGCTTCATCGAAGTACGGACGGGCTTGCCGTTGATGCTGACGAACGTATCGCCCTTCTTCAGGCCCGCCTGCTTGGCGACTTCTACATTGCAGCAATACCCGCTTACCTGTACCGGCGTGGATTGCATCCAACCTGCGATTCCTACGTGCTGCTTATCGTCATAGACGGGCGTCACGGAAAAATTGAGCCGCTGGCCGTCCCGCACCACCCATACATCCATGGCCCGCTTGGCACTGGCGATTTCTTGCACCGCGATGGTTTCCCAGGTGGGATCCGTCACGCCATCGATCTGGACTACTTTATCGCCTTCTTTGATCCCGGCTTTGGCCGCCGGGCCATCTGCGGCCACGTAGCCCACCGTCGGATTCGGCGGCATGGGGAGCTTGGGGTACTGCACCATGTACAGGCCTGTCAGCAAAACGATGGCAAGAACGATATTCGTGGCCGGTCCGGCAAAGGTGATGCACAGCCGCTGCCATCGAGGCTTGGAGGGCAGGGCACGGGGATCGTTGGCCTGCTCGTCTCCCGGCTGCTCGCCTGCAAATTTCACGTATCCGCCGAACAGAATCAGGCAGACCTTGAAGTCTGTTTCGCCACGGCGGAATCCGAATAGACGCGGACCAAAGCCGATGCTGAACGCATCGATCTTGACGTCGAAGAAGCGGCCGACCAGATAGTGACCCAGCTCGTGGAGCAGGATCATCACTCCAATCAGAACCAGGAACCACCAGAAATCTTGTAAAACAGAAACCATTTGCCCGTTACTCTACTTACTATACTTTACGTGCGAGCCGCGACTCCGGTTGGAACTTTTTCACCCCAACGCGCTCCGATGACCTGTTTCGCCACCCTGCGTGACTCCCGGTCCAGTTCCAGTAATTCCGCCACGGAGGTGAGTTTCCGCACGGGAACCTGTTCCAAACACTCGGCTACGGTAGCCGCGATGCCCGGGAAAGGAATGTTTCCGGCCAGAAACGCCTCCACCGCAATCTCATCGGCAGCGTTCAGCGTAGCAGTAGCCGACCCGCCCGCGGAGATAGCTTCGTAGGCCATCCCCAGCAGCGGAAATTTTTGATAATCCGGCGGCTCGAAGCTCCACTGCGCCGCCTGGCTCCAATCGAGACGCGGCACCGGCGCCGTTGCTCGCTCCGGGTATGTCATAGCGTATTGAATCGGCATCCGCATATCGGTGGCGCACACCTGCGCGATAACGCTGCCATCCAGGTATTCCACCAGCGCGTGGACCTTGGATTCCGGATGCACCACGACCTCTACATCCTTCGGCGGGAAATCGAACAGCCAGCAGGCTTCGATGACTTCAAACCCCTTGTTCATCAAGGTGGCTGAATCGATCGTGATCCGCTTGCCCATCTTCCATGTTGGATGATTCAGGGCCTGCTCGGGCGTTACAGCGGCCAACTGTTCCCGGGATGTTCTCCGGAAGGGACCGCCTGACGCGGTCAGGATCAACTTCGAAACTTCGTGGCGCAGCCCGGCGCGCAGGCACTGATGTGCGCCGTTGTGTTCGCTATCCACCGGGATGAGTTCGGCGCCCGCTTCGCGGCGCGCTTGCATCACCAGTTCACCGCCCGCGACTAGTACTTCTTTGTTGGCGAGCCCCACCCGTTTCTTGCGGCGGACCGCCTCGTAAGTAGCTTCCAGGCCGTCGACGCCCACGATGGCCGACATCACGAAACTCGCTTCGGGTGCAATCGCGGCGTCAATTCGCGCGCGTGCACCCGCGGCCAATTCGGGTATCGGAATATTGTTGGTTTTGAGGATTGCCCGAAGCTGGTCCAGCGCAGTTTCGTCGGCCACAACCGCAACTTTGGGCTTGAATTCGGCGATCTGGCGGGCCAGCAGGTCGACGTTTCGCCCGGCCACCAGGGCATAGACGCCGAAACGGTCCGGCCACAGGCGAATCACGTCTAGAGTGCTGGTGCCGATGGATCCGGTGGATCCCAGAAGCGTCAGGAGAGTCACTCAGCTCCGATGATAGCATCCGGTCTCATTGGTTACTGCTTCCGGTGCTTACTGGCTCTGTTTTCTTTTTTGGGGAGTTTCTTTTTTAAGGGGCGCCGGGGAGGTTGCTTCAGGGGTCTTTAATGAGGTTAGTCTCGCTTTGGTGGGAGTTACCCTCCCCGGCTTGATTCCAATAATAGTATAGTTCCCTTAGGAACGCAACAGTTTTTTGTAGGAGTCCTTATAAAACTTTGTAATCGACTGTTAACAAACAATCTATCTAGCCGCCAAAGAGTACTAGAGCTACGATTTCTTCACCACAATCTTTGCCCAGTCTTCCAAAACACGGATTGCTGAGCAAAAATCGTCATCACCCCAGCCTTTGGCGATGGTGGCCTGTAGCATCTGGTGGGTCACAGCCGAGGTTGGCAAGGGTAAGTCCAATGATTTCGCCAGTTCCAGGGCGAATCCCACATCCTTGTGCATCCACTTGGCGGAGAAGTTTGTGGTGAAATCGCGGTTCAGGATGAAAGGGGCCTTATAAGATGCCAGGCCGCTCTTGGCCGCACTGTTCTCCAGGATCTCGATCATCAGCTCGGGGGCGATGCCGGCCTTGGTCGCCAGTACCAGGCCCTCAGCGAAGCATTGCAGGATGCTGGCGCCCACCAGGTTTTGGGTGACCTTGGCTTTCAAGCCCTGGCCAGCCGGCCCGCAATAGTAAAACAGCTTGCCCATGATCTCCATGTAGGGCTTGGCGCGCTCGAAAACGGCTTTGTCGCCGCCGATCATGAATGTCAGTGTGGCCTTCTCGGCGCCGCCAGTGGAGCCGGTCACCGGGGAGTCGAGGAAATGCGCGCCCTTGGCGGCGAATGCCTTGTTCAGTTCGATGCTTGCTTCGGGAGCGATCGAGCTGCAATCGCAGATGATCGCTTCCTTGCGGACGGCTTCGATCAAGCCACCCGGTCCGACGGTGATCTGCCGGGCCATGGCGGTATCGCCGACGCAGTAGAAAATGACGTCGGCGCGATCGGCCACTTCACGCGGGGTCGCAACGGCAGTACCTTTACCAGTTTTCGCGAGCTGCTGCGCCTTGCTGCCGGTGTGCGACCACAGCGCGACGTCGTGGCCAGCTTTGAGAAGATGGCCGGCCATGCGATAACCCATTATGCCGAGCCCGAGAAAACCAAGTTGTGCCAAAAGAAGAGCCTCCTGAAGATTTTCGAGGAAGCTATGATTCTAACAATTCGAGGAGGAAACGCTACAGCGGCTCGGAACCGGTCTGCTTGCCGGTGAGTAGCCGCAGGATCAGCAAGTCCGACGGTTGGAAAGTGTGGACCGGAACGTTGTTCAGGTCCTCATCCTTATCCACCACGTGGCTGCGAATCATGGTGCGAAGCTGCATGACCGAGATTCCCAACTGCTCGGCTGCCTCCGCTTCCGAGTACTGCCCCTTACCCGGTCTGCTCCCTACCTGCACGCTCATAACTGCATTGTAGAAGGGCAGGGGAGGACGCCCAATTAGCAATTGTCCCTATTTAGCCACCGGTATCGCCTGATGTACCAACGTACTAAGGGGCGCCCACGTGGAAAGAAAAAGGGGACAGAGTAGGCTGTCCCCTTTTTCAACGAGAGCTACACTGCAAAGTGATGGCAGACGAAAAACCCGGCTTGCGATCTTCCACGGAAGTGCTTACGCGCGGATTCGATCCACGCTTATCGGTCGGCTCGGCCCGGCCTGCCGTATTTCGAAGTTCTACTTATGTCTTTTCGAGCCCCGAGGCGGCCGAGCGCGCCTTCGACCTGGTGGCTGGACGGGCCCAGCCACAACCCGGCGAACAGCCGGATCTCATTTATTCACGCTTCAATCATCCCAACGCGGAGATCTTCGAGAGCCAGATTGTGCCGCTGGAAAACGGCGCGCGGGCGGCGATCGTTTTCAACTCCGGCATGGCGGCGATTACTACCGCGCTGTTCACCTTTATGCGACCGGGCGACGCTATCGTCTACACCGTGCCGATTTACGGCGGGACGCAGTCGCTTATTGAAGGGTTCCTCGATTCCTGGGGCGTGTCCGGTATCGCGGTCGAAGCCGGCGATACAGCGGGCATCGAGAACGCGATCCGTACCACTCCAAACCTGCGCGTGATCCTGATCGAGACGCCCGCCAATCCCACGCTGACCATGACCGATATCCTTAGCGCATCACGTGCCGGCACGACAGCAGGTTCCGCGCGCTCCGGCGAGCCGCCGCTGGTGATGGTCGATAACACCCTGCTCGGTCCGACGTTTCAACATCCGCTGGATCTGGGCGCGCACCTGGTTTTATACTCGGCGACCAAATATCTTTCGGGATTCAGCGATCTGATCGGTGGCGTCGCGTTGGCGACAGATCCCGAGCTGATCCGCAAGATGCGCCTGAAGCGCAACATGTTCGGCAACATCCTGCAACCCGACGAGTGCTGGATGCTGGCATCGCGGCTGCCCACGGTGCGCTTGCGGATGAACCGCGCCAGCAAGAATGCGCAGCGCATTGCCGAGCGGCTGGCGTCGCACCCGAAGATCCGTAAGGTGCACTATCCCACACTGTTCGACGACCCGAGCCAGATACGCATTCACCAGGCGCAATGCGATTTTCCCGGCGCGATGTTTTCGCTGGAGCTGAACGGCGGCAAGCCGGCAGCCTTCGACTTCCTGCGCAAACTCCACTTGGCTTATAACGCGGTGTCGCTGGGCGGCGTAGAGACTTTGGTTTGCCATCCCAAGACCACGACACACTCGGGCTTCACGGAAGAGCAGTCCGCCAAGGCCGGCGTGACTGATGGGCTGGTTCGAGTGTCGGTGGGAATCGAAGACTGGCGGGATCTACTCGTTGACTTCGAGCAGGCGTTGGGTTGAAAGGCCGCTCCATAGCTGTCGCGGTTCGGTGCAGTCGCGTTGCGTTGTGCGCGACAAAGAAATAGAAACGGCGGCCCGATCAGGAGGCGATGGGCCGCCGGTGGATCTATCCCGGAAACTCCCCGCGAGCGGGGGGTGACTGCGTCCGGGCGATCCGAGGTCGAGCGTAGTACTTAGTTCTCGACGCGCAAGTCATTCGTTACAGAGAATACTCCGTGAACTCCGTTTGCGCGGACGTACGCCATTTCCTTGTCCATCGTGTTGGCCACTACGCCGGTTAGCGTCACATTGCCGTTCTTCACGATGATGTGAATCGACGGATGCGTATTTAGGACGTAGCGGTTCAGCGCCGGATACGCATAGATCGCGCGCAGGGTTTGCCTGCGAATCTGGTCATCGAAGTTCGATAGCGGGAGGACTTCAATCTGATCGTCCACCTGCTTGACGCCTTCGATATGTTTTATCGCGCTTTCGGTCTGTAGCTTCAGCACGGGCTGCCATACCTGCCCTAGAAGTGTGACTTTATCGCCGTCCACGCGGAACGAAATATCGTCAAACACGCCGTAATAGGGCAGCATGTTGAGTTCGTGGCGGACCCTTTCCTCGAGCGATTTTGGCACGGGAGCCGGCCCGGAAGCATATGCAAATGAAGCAGCAGACAGAGCCGCTATGGCTAGAAAACTACCCAGTTTCCCAACTTTCATGATCGATTCTCCTCACTCCATTGGACGCAAGGAGTGGACCTCCGGTTGCAGAAGGGCCAGATAGTGGGTACTGCGGGATTTACGTCCGCGCGCGGGTTGCGGCCGCAGCCTGAGGAACGCTCGCGGGGGGAGCCACGGCCGGTTGTTCGGCTCGCACCAGGCCCAGTTGCTTGCGCAACTCCGTATCAACTTTCTTAAACACGTCGGAATTCTCGCGCAGGAATTGCCTGGCGTTTTCGCGTCCCTGTCCGATGCGTTCACCTTTGTAGCTATACCAGGCGCCGCTCTTCTCGATCAGGTTATGCTGCACACCCAAGTCGACCAGAT
>Ga0157375_10003579_pt1 | contig 13486 bp, 10 predicted proteins | sample M35metaG_FD_115311 | JGI IMG/M metagenome (GOLD analysis project Ga0157375, IMG submission 115311) | Miscanthus rhizosphere microbial communities from Kellogg Biological Station, Michigan, USA - M3-5 metaG | ecosystem: Host-associated > Plants > Roots > Rhizosphere > Soil | place: USA: Michigan...
CCGCTTTTTGGCGCACCTCAGCGCCGGTTGCAGATTCGCTGGCCGGCTATTCCAGCGAGATGGTGAGTTTTATCAAACTCGATCCGCCGCTTGAGCTGATGAATCCTGATCTCGGCGCGATTGGCGCTTGGCTGACGCAAAAGGAAGCGCTGCGCCCGGAAGTTCCGCCGCACTTGACAACGCTGCCCGCGGTTGGTTGCCGCGTTCTTTCCTATCGAGGACATAAGGTCACGCTGATTTGTTTTCGACGGGAGGGCGGTGGACTCGCCCATCTTTTCGTCGTCGATCGAACCGCGCTCCCCAGATTGAAACCCGGCGGCGCGCCCTTTTTCCAGCGCAACGACGGCTGGACGACCGCGACTTGGGCGGATAATGACCGCGCCTACATGCTTGCGGTGCAGGGTGATGAGGCGGCGGCGCAACGCTATTTACCCGACGCCTGACGAAACTCCCAGACGAAGAGGAAGAGCGCCGCCAACCTCACTCTTCCTCCGCCACCGTGAAGGTTACGTTGTCGATCTTGGCCACGGCCAGGGCGTCCAGGACGTCGATGGTGCGGCTGTATTTCGCCTGCGTGTCGCTGATAATCGTGACCACGGCCGGCGTCCTGGCGGCGTCGGCGTTTTGTTTCAGGCGCAGGAGTGTCCCCTTGAGTTGCGGCAGGTCCTTGCTGGTGGCGGAGTCGAACGGCTCGTCGTTGAGCGAAATCTCGCCGGTGTCGGAAATCGTGATGATCTGCTCATCGACGAAATCGGTCGAGGAGGAGGTTTCTGCCGTTCCCGGCAATTGCGTGTTCAGCTCGTTTTCGATTTTGACCGCGCCGGCCATGACCATAAAAAAAAGCATGATGACAAAGACGACGTCGATCATCGGCGCGATCTGGAAACCGAGATTGCCTTCGTTAGGATTAAGCTCCAATCGCATCGCTTATTCCTTGTTCACAGCCGAGAATGAAATATCGGTGATGCCTGCTTCGGCGCAGGCGTTCATCGCCTGGGAGACGTAAAGCGCGGGCACATCGCGATCGCCCCGGATAACGGCGCGGAAGGTCGGGTTCGCGCCGGCTGTGACTTTCTTTTCCCCCGTAATCCGGGCGGTTTTGAGCGGACCGACCATCTCGGTCGCGTTCGGATAAGTGCGATCGTCGAAGACGAATTGCGCCTTCTTGGCCGGCAGCTTCCAGCGCACGTTGAGAATGGCTTCGGCGCGGGTGTTGTCTTTTTTCTGCGCGTCCTTCGCGATCGGCAACTGAATCGTCTTGTCGACTTTCAGGACCTGCGCGGAGGTGATGGTCATGAAGAAAACGAGAATGGTCAGGAGCACGTCAATCATGGGCGCGACCTGAAACTCAGGTTCGCCCGATTCGCTGCCTCCACCTCCGCCGGCCATGATTCTCGATTGGTTAGGCTAACTGTCCGGTGGGAGCCCGGTCAGGCGGCGCATCCGGAGCGAGCCAGTTGGGAGTGGCAGCGAAAAGCTCGTCATCGCCAAGGTGGACACCGGCGAGCGATTCGTAGGGCATCTTGCGGAAGAGGCTGTTCGCGATGTCCTGGATGTGGTGGATGGAATCGGTGGCGCGGTTGCGCAGAAAATAAAAGGCGCCGAAAGCCGGGATGGCGATGACCAGGCCGCTGGCCGTCGCCACCAGAACTTCGCCGATGGCAGCGGAAAGGCCGGAAGGATCTCCGATGCCGCTCGAGCCGAGCTTGGCGAAGGCCTTGATCATGCCGGTAACCGTGCCTAACAAACCGATCATCGGGGTGCAGACGCCGATGACGGAGAGGTAGCTGATGTAGGTTTGCATGTGCGAATTTTCCTTCGCCAGCTCGCTCATCATTCCTTCCTCTGCGACTTGTTTGCCTTCGCCGAGCAGACCGATGCCGCTGCGCAGGACGTTCGTGAGCGGGGACGGGTTGGTCTTGCAGTAATTGTGCGCGCCGACGTAGTCGCCCTGGCGGAAAAGGGTCTTGAGCGATTCCTCCTGCTCCGGCGGCGCGGTTTTCTTGCGGCTCGTGCGCATGACGCCGTCGCCGATCAAGTAGAGGGTCCCGATCGAGCAAAGGGCGATCGGGAACATGACCCAGCCGCCTTCCTTGATCTGTTCCCAGAGTGTTTTTGAGTGCACGCCATCCGGCGGCGGGGCGGGAGTAGCGGCTTGGGAAAAGCCGGGCGTGGCGAGGAGCAGGAATGCGCCGCTGCTGGCGACGGCGCAGAGCCGGGCCCGGGGCATCATTCTCGTTAGGCGAGATAACTGTCGGATGGTGTTTTTCATTTTGGCAACTTCTGCAACTCAGCCCGGGCTATTTCCGCCTGTGCCGATTTCGGATATTGAGCGGTCAGATCATTAAGGGATTTCTTCGCCCGTTCCAAGTCTTCTAAACCGCGAAAAGCGCGCGCGCTCCCGAGAAGGGCCTGCGGCATCCAGCGTTTTTCGTCCTCATAAAAAACCGGGATGTGCAGATAGGCGAGGACCGCGCCGTCCCACTGTCGTTGGGCGAGGAGCGCGTCGCCCTTCCGCGCCCAGGCTTCGGCCAGCACTTCGGGTTTCGTGCTGTCCTTGATGACGGCGTCGCAAAGTTGGATTGCCTTGTCAAAATTCTCCGTTCGCACCAGGCCGGGGATGAGCTGCAACTGCGCGGCGCGGGCGGTCTCGGGATCCGTCGCGCTCTTGCGAATCTCCTCGCCGAGAGTCTCCGCCTCCCGATCGAGCTGCATGCCGCCGAGCGCGGAGACTTTGAGCAGGGCCGCTTGTGCCCACCAGTTGCCGGGCACGTTGCGGAAAGGCTCGTAGTATTTAACGACCGGGCCAATCTCGGCGAGGGCCTTCTGCGACGCGCCCTGGGCGAGCAACGCTTCGGTGGTTTTGAGCTGCGGCGGCACTGGGAAATCGATCCTGGCGATGGTCGAGATCTGGTAACCAACCTCGCCGCTGCTGGAACCAACCTGCACCTTGCCCATCACGACATCGCCGGAGACGCGGACGCCCTTGGTTTCGATCGTCTGACCGGTTTTCAGAAGGATATTCTGGGCCTGTGCCGGCCTAACGAGGAGGAAGAGAAGGAGGAGCCAGGATAGATTTTTCATGAGCCTTGTCCGAGGGCTTCGAGACGTTTCCTCGCTTCGATGGCTTCGGTGAAATTGGCCAGCTTCTCGTTGCGCAACAATTCGCGATAGGTGTTGGTTGCTTCCTGAGTCTTGCCGAGCTTCTCGAAGCTTTCCCCGCTGGCGATGTAGGCCTTTGCGACCCAGGGCAGGAACTTTTGGTAACCGACGTAGACGCGCTGGAAATAAGCATTCGCCTCCGCCCACTGTCCGCGTTTGGCCGCGATCTGGCCTAACGAATAGACGCTGAAGGCGGTCGCTTCGCCGCGCCATTCCCGGACGGATGCTACCTGCTCGAAGCCCTTCTGCGCTTCGTCCAGCTTGCCCAGAACGAGGAGCGTTTTCGCCCGGCCGACAGAAATGTCCTTCAACTTCTGCACCGCAGCGATTTTTTCGCTGCCGTCGGTGAAATAGCGCAGGGCTTTAGGAAAATCTTTCTTCTGGTAGGCGATCTCACCGAGTCCGTAGAAGGCGAAGTCAACCATCTGGCTCTTCGGGAACTCGTCCATCAGCCGCTGATAAAATGCGGCAGCGGGATCGAATTTTCCCTTGCTCAGGAGATAATCGCCGACTGCGCCTAACAAGAGCGGGCTCAGGTCTTCAGGCTTAAATTCGCTCGCGATCTGCGCGATGTTTTTTTCCTCCTCGACCGATTGCTTGCGGAGACGCGCGAGCTCAGCCTTGGCGTAGAGGATGCGCGTCTTGGCGGTGGCGGATTCTTCATTTGCCGGTGACGCAAGCAGGCCGTCAAGTTCCGCGCCCGGATCGGTTGTAGCCGGGGGTGTTGACCCCGGCGTGGAAGACGTTTCCGATCCGGAGTCAGCGTCCGCGGCTATAACGGGCTTTTTTTTGACGCAAAGTTGCGCGAGCTGCGTGATCAAGGGCTCGACCGCGTCGCGCGTCGGGTCGGCGATGTATTTCTTGATCGTGTCGGCGGAGAGTTGTTTGGCCTCGTCAATCTTGCCTTCGTGCGCCTTCGCTTTCCCGATCCAGTAAAGCGCGGAGACCACCGTCGGATTATCCGGCTTGTCTTTTACGAAGCCGCTGAAAAGTTCGCCCACCTTGTCCCATGCGCTCTGTTTTTGCAGGAGCTTGCTCGCGGCAAAAAGCGAGTAGTTCAGCACTTCGTCGGTCGTGGCGGTTTGATAGGAACGGATGTAAACCGGGATGGCGGCGGATTCGCGGTCGCTCGCGGCGTAGGCGTCGCCGAGGAGGGCCAGCACTTCGCCCAGCTGCGGGTTACTGGGGAATTGTTTTTCCCACGCCTGACAATCGGCGATCACTTCATCGTAGAGGGAGGCGGCATATTTGCAGACGGCAAGGCGGTATTTCGCGTCGGGCAGGAACGAACCGCTCGGGTGTTTCGCGATGTAATCCTGGAGCTGATTCATCGCCTCCTGATATTTACCCGCGAAAAGGGCACAAAGGGCGATGCGATACTTCACGTCTTCGGCGCTCGCGCCTTTGGGGAAATCGCTCAGGTATTTGTTGTACTCCTTGATCGCATCGTCGTAAGCGCCGGCCGTAAACTTGGCGTTGCCTAACAAATATCGGATTTGCTCGCGGAAGGTGCTCTTCGGCTGGGTCTCGAGGATGCGGTTGAAATGCGCTTCCGCTGCTTTCGGATCGCCCGCCTGCAGGGCAACTGCGCCTAACAAGTAGCCGACGGTGGCAGCGTTGGGTCCAGTCGCGAAATCCTTCAAGTATTGCTGGCAGCGCTCCTGCGCCCGCTGCGCCTGATTGACATCGGCCAGCGCGACAATCAGTCCGAAAAGAGCGGGCTCGCGCTCCGGCCCTTCCTTGAAACGATCGAGGATTTCCTGATTTACCACGATCGCCTCCCATTTCCGATCAAGCTCGTAGAAACAGCGCCCGAGCCTCAGATAAATCGCGGGAGTGATGGAGGGTACTTTCTCAAATTCCGCGAGCAGTTTTTGGGCGTTGGCGATCGATTGCTTGAGCTGATTGTTGGCCGGCGCGAGCTGGGCGATATCGGCCGGGTTGGCCCGGACCGCAGCGAGATTTTGTTCGATCCGACGCTGCATCGAGGCGATGCGGTCGTTTTGGAGGTGGATGATCTGATCCCGCGGGTAGGCGTAGCGATAACAGGCGAGTGCTTCCTTGAACTGTTGCTTGCCGTAGAACTTGTCGCCGAGATCGATGGTGAGTGCGTTCAACTCGATGATGTTGTCGGCCAGGGCGATCTTTTGGTGAATGGCCTCAAGCGTCTGGAGCGCCTTGTTGCCATCGCCTTTCTGGGCAAAAAGCTGCGCCAGCATGGTCGCGCCGCGCATCGTGTCGTTCGTCCGGATTTCGGTGCCGACGAGTTTTTCGAGCGCGCGAATGGCCTCGTCATTTTTTCCCGTGGCCTTGAATGCTTCCGCTTCAAAAATGAGAGCCTGTTCGCGCAGTTGCGGGTCGTTTTCCAGCGCCGCCATCTGCGCCGCGGCATCCTTGAAATTCTTGCTCAACAAATTCGACTGCGCGATCGCGAAAGCGACGCCGGCGGCGTGGGCGCCCTTGGGGAATTTCGCCTGGTAATTCTTAAAGGCGGCGATGGCTTTCGGGTAGTTCTCGGCGTTGAAATAGGCGGAGCCAATGGTGTAAAAGATCGGTTCGACCTGTGGTGTTGCTTCCACGCGCGCGACCAGCGCTTCGAGATCGGTCGCGGCCTTGGCGAAATTGCCGGCCTGGAATTCCGCCATCGCCTGAGCGTGGGCGGTCGCGAGATCGGGAGCGGCTTCCTGGGCGGAAACGCGGAAGGCGAAAGCGACGATCAGGATCGCCGCCCCAATTGCATTTTGTTGCCTAACGAGCCGCCACACGCGGACGACTATAGCAAACCACTCAACCGCAAGTCGAAGACTTTGTCTGGCGTGCGATTAATGGTTGGTGCTGGCGGTCTTTGGCCCCTGGGTCAACTGCACGAGATCGTTCAGGATGTTGAGCGTCTCGTCGCGCTCGGGGTCGATCGCCGCCGCTTTGTTGTCGTCGCCATTGGCTGGATCGGCATCCGGATCTGGATCGTCGTCCGCGTCGGGCGCAATTTCCGGCGCGACCTTGGCGCCGCCCTTGTTCTTCGCTTCCGCGATCTTCCCAGGATACATGATCAGCTCCAGCTTGGGATTGTCGATTGTCTCGAGGGTGAGCCGGTAAATGCTCGGCTCTTCCAGGTTGCGGGCGAGCCGCTCTTTGGAGCGCGCGTCCTTGCGCGTTTTCTGTTCATCCACTTCGTGGCGGCGGACGTCTTCGTTCAGCGAAATGCGGTTGTCGTCGAGCTTTTTGCGCAGGCGTTCCATGTCTTCCATGACATAGTGGAATTCCGGATCCGCGGTCACGCGCGCGGCGGAACGGACTTTCAGTTCATCGATGAAAAGCGAGTGGGAGTCCGACCACTTGGTGTATTTCGCGGGCGGCACTTCATCGTAAGGCAACGCGTTTTTGAGCGCGCCTTCGCCGAATTCCGGCAGATCGGTCAAGGTCGGGAGCACGATGTCCGAAGTAACACCGTGCAGTTGAGTCGAGCCGCCGGCGACGCGGTAGAATTTCTGAATGGTCAGCTTAAGCGCCCCATCGTCCTGGGAACGGGTGCCGAGCAGGGAAGTAAAGCGCCCAATCTCGAGGATCGTTTGCACCGTGCCTTTACCGAAAGTGCACTTGTCGCCCACGATCACGGCGCGGCCGTAATCCTGCAGGGCGGCGGCGAAAATTTCACTCGCTGAGGCGCTTTGCCGGCTGGCCAGGACCACGAGCGGTCCATCGTAGGCGATGTCCGGATCGGGATCGGTCGAGATCACGACACGCTCATTCGCGCCTTTCGTCTGCACGACCGGACCGGATTTGAAAAAGAGACCGGTGAGGGAGATCGCTTCCTCGAGCGAACCGCCGCCGTTACGGCGCAGGTCGATCACAAGGCCCTGAATTCTCTCGCGTTTCAGCCGTTTCAGGAGGGCGAGCACATCTTTGGTTGTGCTCTTCTTATGCGAGTCCATGTCGGCGTAAAACGACGGCAAGGTGATCCAGCCGAGCTTCACCGGGTCGCCGTTACGATTCTTTTTCAGAATGATGTCGGCGCGGGCTTCCTGATCCTTGAGTTTAATCTCGTCGCGGACCAACTCGATCGTCTTGCGCTGGGCCGGGTCGGCCGCGCTGACGGGGATCACAAGGAGGCGGACTTTGGTGCCTTTTTTGCCGCGAATTTGCTCGACCACTTTGTCCAGCCGCATATCGCGCACATCAACGAAATCCTTCGCCCCCTGGGCGACGGCGCTGATACGATCGCCCACCTTCAGGCGCCCGCTGGTTTGGGCGGGGCCGCCGGGAACGAGGCTCTCGATTTTGGCGTAGCCATCCTCGCTCCGCAGCATCGCGCCGATCCCGACAAGCGAGAGGCCCATGTTGATGCTAAAATTCTTCAGGTCAGACGCGCTCAGGTATTCCGAGTGCGGGTCGTAGGCCTGGGCGAGAGCGTCGAGGAAGAGTTTGACCTGCTCTTCTCCGTCTTCCTCGTGGACATTGCGCAACATACGATCGTAGCGGCGCTCGACCAGTTTCGGCCCCGGCTCGATCGGGTGCTCGGCCAATTTTTCCTGGAGCAACTCGTTCGCGATCCGTTCCCGCCAGAGTTCGTCCGCCTCAGCCTGATCTTTTGGCCAGGGCGCTTTCTGCCGGTTGAGGAGCACGGTCTCGTTCGATTTGAAATCCATCGGCTGTTTGACCAGCTCCTTGATTTTCGCGACTCGATCCTCCACTCGCTTCTGGAAAACGGCGAAAATATCGTGAGCTGGCTTCAGGTTCCCAATTTGGACGTCGTCATCGAGCGTGGTGCCGTATTTGGCAGTGAAGGTGTCGATATCTTTCTGGGTAAAAAAGAGGTGGCTGAAGTCGAGAATCTCAAGGTAACCGTTGAGGAGCTTGCGCGAAATCTCGTCGTCGAGCGGGTGATGCGTGTAATGGCCTTCCTCGAGGAGGCGGCCGACCGAGAGCCCGATTTGTTCGGAATCCGACTTGGCGAGAACGGGTTGTGCGGCCAGCGCGACAACGAGCAATCCCGGCAGCAGCACGGGACGAAGGAAATTTTTCATATTTTCGGAAAAAAAAGCTCGCAGAAAACGATTTGAAAGCAAGGCGCAGGGGCCGTCTGCAATCCTGAAAGTGAAGAGTGAGACAACCGTCTCTGGCGAAGATTCAAAATTAGATTCGGATGCGAGCGCCTCTAGCGATGCATTTTTCATTCCGCGGATTCGTCATCCTGCTCCTGCCTTGTGCTTGTAATCGACATTTCGCTCCAAAAACTGGATTTCGATCCCGATCGCGATTACGAGCAAGCCGAGTATGATCCAATACCGCACCTTTACTGGGGGAATTTTCGAGACAAACTGCTATGCGCTGGAGGCTCCGCAGGGCTGGATTCTTTTCGACGCCCCTGACGGCACCTGCGATTGGCTGGTTGAGCAGCAAATCGAGCTGAAGCTGCTCCTTCTCACGCACGGGCACATCGATCACATCCAGGATGTCGCGAAGATCAAGCGGCGCTTTGGTTGCCCGGTGGGGGTCCATCCCGAGAGCGCGCCGATGATCTCCGAGCGCGATTTCTTTCGCGACTTCGGCTTTGGGTTCGAAATCGAGCCGGTCCAGCCCGACGTCCTGATTGAGGCAACACCGGCCAGGGATTTTCTCGGGATGACCTTCGAAATCCTGGAAGTGCCGGGGCATTGTCAGGGCAGCCTTTGTTTCTTTTCGCGCCCGAACGAACTGCTCATCGGCGGCGACGTGCTCTTCGCTGGTGGCGTCGGCCGCTGGGACTTGCCGGGCGGCGACGGCGATCTCCTCTTCGCTGGCATCCGGGAGAAGTTATATTCGTTAGGCGAAAACGTTACCGTGCTGCCTGGTCACGGACCGCCGACTACGATCGGCGCGGAACGGAGCACGAATCCCTTCGTGCGTCCGTTATAGCCGGGATCGCTGATCCCGGTTTGCCGTATTGAGGCGCCATCTCGCCGGGGTCCTCGCCCCGGCTACAACTACGGCGCGACCGTCAGCGCGAGATCGTTCCCGTCGCGGCTGGCGTCAGCCGGCTGATGGCCCGGTGCAATGGTTCCAGCCCGGGCGTTGTCGCCAGGATCTGCTCGAGGGCAACGAGGGCAGCCGGGGTGTGGGCGAGGAAGGCCTTGTTTCCCTTAACGAGACCGAGGTAACCGTAGGCGCCGAGGGCTTGCATCAATCGCTGCATCGCGCACAGCTGCAGCTTTTCACGAAAGGCCGGGTCGGTCGCTTCGGCTGTCGCCCGGTAGAATTGGATCAATTCCGCGCGCTCGGATTCGTGCAGGCTGACGTAGGGATCATAAACAAGCGAGGCGAGATCGTATTCGGCGAGCCCGGGACGCATGCCTTGGAAGTCGATCAGGTGCGCCTGCTGGTCACTTAGGAGGATGTTTTGCGATTGGAAGTCGCGATGGACGAGCACGCGCGGGAAACTTGCCAGCCGTCCGGCGATTTCCACCAACGCCGGCAGCGTGGCCAGCTCCCGCAGTTTGGCCGCTGCGACGCCGAATTGCCGGCCGAGGCAGTTCTCGAAAAAGTAGCTTTGTTCCCAGAGATAAAGCTCGGCGTCGAATTGCGCCGGCAAATCGCGCCGGATGGCGGCCGAGTCCCCTTCGGAAATGCGATGGAGCTTCGCGATTTCCTCCAGTGCCGACTCGTAAAAGGCGCGCCGCACGAGCCAGTCTTCGTCGCGATAGCTCCAGAGATCGCGTTCACCGAGGTCCTCGATCCAGATGAGGCCTTCTGCGGGATCATGAAAATGGATCTGCGGCGCGCTGATACCGTGCGCTCTAAGGAATTCCGCGATCTCGACGTAACGCTCATTCTCAGCTTTTTCCCGAGAGTATTTGACGAGAATAATCGACTGCCCGGGTGCGAACTGGATGCGATAAAACTTGCGATCCGAGCCGCCTTTCTCGATCGCAGCGATCTCGACTGTCGCTTTCTCGTAACGCGGGAACCGAATGCGGGTCTGCTCGAGAAGTGTCTCGGAAAGGATCATTCTCGGATTGGATTTGGAAACCAGGACGCCAGGAGAAAAGCAAAGTTGGAAATCCTTCCTGGTTTCCTGGCTTCCTGATTCATTTCCTGTCTTAGGTGTTAGATGACCGCGTCGGTTAATGCGCCCTCCGCATTACGCTGAGTGCGGACGATACAGCGTTTTAATTGCGCACGGGAAGCAATTTGTGCCCCTGCCCAGAGAATCGAATCTTCGATGATCGCGCCGGCCCCCACGCGGCAGCCGGCCCCGATCGATGAGCAGCCGCGCACTTCGGCCGTGGGATCGACCATCGCGTCAGGTGCGATGCGCAGCGGCCAGTCCGCTTCATGCACGGAGGACGGTCGCCAATGTTCCTCCGTAATCGTGCGATGCACGGCCAGATACTCGGCGGGCGAGCTGAGATTGAACCAGCGGCCTTGCTCCGAGACGACGCCCCCGATTCTAGCGCCTTCCCCAATCCAGTCCGCCAGGATAGGTATAAAGGAGATTTTCTTGCCCGCCGGAATTCGCTCAAAGATTGCCGGATTCCAGATCGAAACATTGGCGTAATCGTAATTACCGGGATGCCCGTAACGATTCCCGATGTCGAGCACGCGTCCGTCGCGGAAGGCGACATTGGCAGCCACGCCCGTCTCGCGCACCGCGAGCGTGACATCGTTCCCGCTGCGAAAATGTTCCTCAATCAGCGGTTGGAGCGCGAGATCGGTCAGAACATCGCCGCTGTAGACGATGAACGGCTTGTCCCCAAGCCAGGGCTGTGCATTTTTGATTCCGCCGCCGGTCTCCAGCAGCACCGGCTCGTGCACCAGGCTGACGGAAAGCCGGCGATAAAAACCGTCCACGAGCAGCGTTTCAAATTGCTCCGGCAGGTGGTGGGTGTTGATGACAAACGATTTCACCCCGACAGCGGCAAGGTGATCGAGCGCAAAGCTGATGAGCGCCTTTTGGAAAATCGGGACGAGCGGTTTCGGAAGTTCTTCGGTCAGCGGGCGCAGCCGCAGGCCGAGCCCCGCGCCAAGAACAAAAGCCTTTTCGATCATGCGGCCTCACGGATAGCTGCCGGGATGGCAGTGCGCCACCGAAGATCTACGGAATGTTGCGGGTCAGTGCAGATTGTAGACCTCGACCAGGCCGACTCCCGTGCCGCCGTCTTTGCCTGCTTCGATCGCCGTGTAAGCACCAGGCGCAAGCGTCAGGACGATCGCGGACTCGGCGTCGTTGGTCGGTGGAATCCCAGTCGCTATGATCGCGCTTTCTTGATCGCTTCTCCAATCGTCGTTGCTCGCAATGAGGGAGCCATTGCTGTTGTGCAGTTCCAGTGTCGGATCGGCCAACGGGTTCATAACCCCGGCGCTGCCTAACGACGGTCCGAGCGCGCGCACAATCACGTCACCGCTTCCCCCGCTGCTGCTCGCCGCGATGAAACCGGCTATCATGACGTCGTTGCCGGTATCGACAAAGCCGCGCGTGCTGATGTTCGCCAGCTCCGGTCCGAAGTCGGCGCCGAGGTCGTAAACTTCCACCAGGCCCACCCCTGTGGTGTCGCCCTTTCCGCGTTCGATCACGGTGTAGGCGCCGGCTTCGAGGGTGGCGACAATGGCGGCCTCGGCGTCGCTGGAAGGAGGAATACCGGTGGCTTCGATCTCGGCTTGCTGATTGTTTTTCCAGTTATCGTTTTCCGCGATGATCTCGTTGGTGTCGCTGCGGTGTAATTCAAGAATGGGATCGGCCAAGGTCCCGCTGATCCCCATTCCCGCGAGCGACGGTCCCAGACCGCGGATGAGAACAGTTTTCGACCCCACCCCGAGAACGATGAATCCCGCATCAAGCACATTCTCTCCCGTAAGCACGTTGAGACGCGTCGAAATGTTGACCAGCCTCGGGCTTCGTTGCACCGCGATGAATGCAGGGGAGAAGCCGGTGGAGGCGAAGACGGTGTCGGTGTTGTCGGGAGAGAACCGCGTGATTGTCGCGCTCAGGCTGTTGACCGCGTATAGGTTATTGTCGCTGTCGAAGGCCAGACCGACGGGTCCGCTCAGGCTGGGCGAAATGAGAGAGCCGATATCGACTCCGGCCTGCGAAAAGATCTGAATCGAGTCCGAGCCGTTGTTGGCCACATAGAGAAAGCCTAACGAATCGAAAGCGAGACCTTCGGGGGTGTTCAGGTTGAGACTGGTGAAGTCGGAGAGCGGTGTGCCATCCGGGGAGAAGCGGGCGATCGTATTGCCGGAGGTGGCGACATGGAGAATTCCGGTGGGATCGAAGGCGATCCCGGTCGGGCGAAAAGCGAGATTCGCGAAAACCCCGAGGTCCATGCCGGTCGGGGAAAATTTCTCGATCGTGTTGCCGCCGAAATTAGCCGCGTAAAGGTTGCCGTTCCGATCGAAGGCCAAACCGAGGGCGAGGTTGATGCCCGTGCTGGCAAAGACGCCGAGATCGACCCCGCTGGGCGAAAATTTCCTGATCACGTTGCTGTTGGTCGAAACGTAAAGGTTGCCACTGGCGTCGAGCGCGAGACCATTCGGCCCGTTGACGAACTGGCTCGTGAAGGGAGAGCCGTTCCCGTTCACGTCGTATTTTGTGATCGAGTTGACGCCAAAATTAGCGACGAAAACCGTGTCGGCTGAAACGAGGGACGCAAAGGCGAGAAGGCCGGCGGCAATCTGCAGGGCGCGCTTGAGGTACATAGGAATAAGATGGCGGAAGAGTGTGCGACGCAAACTTCACAGCAGGACCCGCACCGCGTCGCGTTGTGTCAGTTGCCCGTCTGGCCGATATTAGGCAGATGCCGTACGAACTCGAATCCAGCTACCGCCCGCGCGGCGACCAGGGGCAGGCGATCGCGAAATTGCTCAAGTCGGTCGAAGCCGGCAATCGCCATCAAACCCTGCTTGGCGTAACCGGCTCGGGCAAGACTTTCACGATTGCCAACGTCATCCGTGAGCTCGACCGGCCAGCTCTCATCATTTCGCATAACAAGACGCTCGCCGCCCAGCTCTACTCGGAGTTCAAGCAATTCTTCCCGCGTAACGCAGTCGAGTATTTCGTCAGCTACTTCGATTACTACCAGCCGGAGGCCTACATTCCGCGCTCCGATACTTACATCGAGAAGGATTCGTCGATTAACGAAGAGATCGAGCGCCTCCGCCTTTCCGCTACCAGCGCGCTTCTTTCCCGTCGCGATACGATCGTCGTCGCCAGTGTCTCCTGCATCTACGGCGTGACTTCGCCGGAGGACTACCTGCGCATGCTCCTGACCGTGAAACGGGGTCAGCAAATCTCGCGCGAACTCGTCCTCGGGCGCCTCGTCGACATGCTTTACGAGCGTAACGACGTGAA
>Ga0157375_10003584_pt1 | contig 13473 bp, 7 predicted proteins | sample M35metaG_FD_115311 | JGI IMG/M metagenome (GOLD analysis project Ga0157375, IMG submission 115311) | Miscanthus rhizosphere microbial communities from Kellogg Biological Station, Michigan, USA - M3-5 metaG | ecosystem: Host-associated > Plants > Roots > Rhizosphere > Soil | place: USA: Michigan...
CCGCGACCTGACTGACGGCACATTCGCCGAATTTGCAGATGTAAAGACTTTGGTGCTCTCGAACGCCCAGTTCATCAGCCGCGATGTGCATCGAGCTTTGCCGGGAGACCTCATCTTCTATCGCCAGTTCGAGCAGCAGTCTCGGTTTCACTCCATGATTTTTGTTGGCAGTAGTAGCTTCGGCCCCGGAGATGACTGGGTGGTCTACCACACCGGCCCGGATGGCTCATGGCCCGGGGAGATCCGGCGGGTACAGTTAAGCGCTTTGATTACTCATCCGGATCCGCGCTGGCGCCCGGTGCCGGGCAATCGGAATTTTCTTGGGGTTTATCGCTGGAACATTTTGCGGGAGGTTCAGTGATGCGCGTACGGTTCGCAGCCCTGGCAACCTTGGTTCTATTGGGCCTTCCCGCGTTTTGTCAGGACAAGGCGGTCTATTTCTCGGTTACGACCAATAAGACATTTCGCCCCAATGAGAAGCCAAAAGTTCAACTTTATGCCAACAATGTCGACGTCCTCGAATTTCGCGTTTACCGTATCAACGATCCGCTGAAATTTTTGCAGCAACTGGATAACGTCCACCACTTCGGCCCGGAATATACGCCAAAGGAACGAGTCGACGAGCGTACATGGCTGGAAAAATTCCATGACTGGAAGATGAGTTGGTGGCGCTGGATTCGCAACTTCTTCCGCCGCCAGTACACCGCCGAATCACGCGCGGAAATCCGCGAGCGCCACTCCGTGATCGGCAAGCGCAGCGGAGTCAGGGCCAACGAATTTGCCGCGGTGCCGGTTTTGAACTCGCAGCAACTGGTCGCGCGCTGGAAACTGGAACTGCCACCGAAATACGTAAGTGAATCATCGGACTTGCCCATGGATTCGCTGCCTTCGGGCGTGTATGTGCTCGAAGCAACCAACGGCAGCTATCGCGCTTATGCGGTGATTGTCGTTTCCGAGATTGCGCTGGTCATCAAAACTTCTCGGGGACGCATCATGGCCTATACCGCCGACCGCGAGACAGGCATGCCAATCGGCGACACGGTCGTGAGCACCTGGAAATCAAAAAAGCAGGTGGCACAATTCAAAACCAACAAGCAGGGAATGGGCGAGGCCAGAGTTGGTTCTGACGACAAATCTTCCGAACAAGGAGAAGGCGGCTATTCCGACTACGGCTCGCAGTGGGTGCTGGCACAGCACGATAAAGATGTAGCTTTGGTCGCGCCATACTCACTTAACTTGAGCAGCGATCCTAATCAGGACTGGTCGGGTTACGTCTATACCGATCGCTCCGTCTATCGTCCCGGAGACACGGTCTACTTCAAGGCCATTGTGCGCAAGCAGGATGGCGACCGGTTATTACTGCCAACCGATCGCGAGATTCAGGTCAAGATGGAAGACTCCAGCCGCAACCTCATTCTGCAGAGGTCTTATTCACTCACACCTTTCGGCAGCCTGACTGGTTCTCTGGAATTGCCCGCGACCGCCGCGCTTGGATATTGCTCGATTACTGTCTCCAAGGGATACATCTCCGGCAGCTTCCAGGTCGAGGAATACAAGAAGCCTGAATATTTCGTAAAAGTAACGCCCGAAGTCCCGCGCATTTTGCAGGGAGGTAGTGTCAAAGCCACGATCGAAGCGCGTTACTACTTCGGAGAGCCGGTAGCCAATGCGAAGGTGAAATATGTGGTTCACACGCAGCGATGGTATGACTACGGCGACCAAGAAGGCGATGAGTCAGACACCGCCACGACCAACCAGGGCGGAGGGGACCAAGGCGCTCCGGATGATTCGCGCTTCTTCTATGGAGACCAGATTCTGGAAAAAGAAGGGAAACTGGATGGGAACGGAAAGTTAGTAGTCACAATTCCAACCCGCGTCGAGGATAAATACCGGATCGACACCGAATATCGCATTGAAGCCCGTGTCACCGATGATGCCGGGCGGGAAATTGCCGGACACAACGCATTTCTTGCCACCTATGGTTCGTTCCATCTCGATGTGAACGCGCAGAGCTACATCTACAAGCAAGGCGACAGTGCTGAATTCATAGTCAAAGCGATGGACTATGACAAGCATCCAGTCGCAACAGCGGTGCACATTGAAATCGTGCGTTACCAGTATGGAGCGAAAGACAAGGTAGTCCAGTCTTCCGATGGCAAAACTGGCGCAGACGGGCTGGCGCATATTTCGCTCCGGTTGAATGAAGCTGGTTCACTGACGGTGCATGTTACGGCCAAATCAGGTGAACGCGAAGTCACTGGCTCTGGCTGGGTTTGGGTTGCGGGCAAGAATGAAGAGACTTGGGCAGGAGGACAAGTCCGTAACCTGCAGCTGATTGCTGATAAGGCCTCTTATAAGGTCGGGGATGTAGCTCACGTTCTCATCAACGGTGCGGCACCGAATTCAACCCTTTTGTTGACTACAGAAGGGAACATCGTACTCAGTAAGCAGTTGATTCGTGCCACCGATAGCAACACCACGGTCGAAGTTCCAATCACCGTCGAAAGCCAGCCGAATATCTATGTAAGTGTAGTCTCGGTCTGGAAAGATGCTGTCTACCAGGGCAGCAAGAATCTCAAAGTACCCGCAGTCGAACGCCGCCTGAAGATCGAAATCACTCCCGCGAAGCAGCAATTCGTTCCTGGAGAATCCGCGTCCTACAAAATCATCGCCAAAGATTGGACTGGCAAGCCTGTACAAGCTGAACTCAGCGTTGGCGTTGTGGACGATGCAGTCTACGCGGTGCAACCTGATACAGCGGGAGACATCACTAACGCTTTCTACGGCGAGCGCGAAAGCCGCGTGCAAACACAAAATTCCCTTGAGTTCTACTTTTACGGAGAAGCTGGCAAGAAGCCTATCCAACTAGCAAATGTAGGTGGAGGTGGCGGAGACGGCCGTCATCACGATCTGGCCCAGGTGAAGGCCACAGAATTTGTCCAACCGAAGGTCCGTAAGGCGTTTCCCGATACCACGTACTGGCAAGCAACCATCCGTACCGACGCCAACGGGGAAGCCGTAGCAAAGCTCGCCTTCCCAGATTCACTCACTACGTGGCGTACAACCGTGCGCGCCGTAACCCTGGACAGCAAGAGCGGCTGGGCTGTGAACCGCGTGCTGGTGCGCAAGAGCGTAATCGTGCGGCTGGCAGTCCCGCGCTTCTTTCGCATGGGTGATCAGGTCACCATTTCCGCCATCGTGCACAACTATCTGGAGACGCCCAAGACTGCGCGCGTCTCTCTCGATGCAACCGGCCTCGACATCATCGACGGTGGAACCCGTGACGTTACCGTTCCAGTTAAAGGCGATGCCAAGGTTGACTGGCGCGTGCGCACTGCCGCGAATTCAACATCAGCCAAGCTGCTGACTAAAGCTCTCACTAACGAAGAATCCGACGCCATGGAACTCACGCTGCCCGTGATCCCGTTCGGTGTGAGGCAGAACATTAACTCCGCCGGTGCAATTTCGGAAGATTCGGGACGTCGTACAACCGATCTCAATTTTCCGGCCAATATTGATCCAGTTTCGCGTGGGATCGATATCGATCTGTCTCCGTCGATTACGGGAACGATCCTCGGCAGTCTCGAATACCTGACTTCGTTCCCCTACGGCTGTACTGAACAAACCATGTCGAGCTTCCTACCCGATGTCGTGGTCAGTTCCGCGCTGCGCAATCTGAAGATCAAGAGCACGATTGATCCGGCGATGTTGACCAAACAAGTTAACGTCGGTTTGGATCGTCTTTACGGCTTCCAGCACGAAGATGGCGGCTGGGGCTGGTGGAAGGAAGACGACAGCATGGTCTTCATGACTGCATATGTTGTGGCGGGACTATCGCAAGCGCAAGCGGCGAGTTACGGCGTTCATCAATATGCAATTAATAATGGAAAGAATTATCTGCACAAACAGCTACACGACCATCCCAACATGGTTGCCGATCTGCGTGCCTATGTGGTCTATGCCCTGGCGCTTGCCGGAGATCACGATGCCAAGGATCTCGATTCAGTGTGGGACCGCAAGGGAAAACTGTCTCCCGAGGGCGTGGCCTTCGCTGGCCTAACTATGCAAATGAACGGAGACAGCCGCGTGAACGACGCTGTGCAAATGCTTCGCAGCACCGTGAGGTCGGAAGGCGACGCCGCATTCTGGGAGTCGGAGTTCGACAACTTAATGGAAATCGAAGTCGTAAGCAGCGCCGAGGCCACAGCGTTTGCGGTGAAACTGCTGACGCAAGTCTCTCCCAACGATGAATTGCTGCCAAAAGCTGTTCTGTGGCTGGTACGGCATCGTGACGAAGGCTACTATTGGTACTCGACGAAGCAGACGGCCATGGTGGTGTACGGAGTAACTGATTATCTGAAGGTCAGCAAGGAACTCAACCCATCATTTACAGCCGATGTGATCGTGAATGGAAAAACTGTTCTGTCGCGGAAGTTTACCGCCGAAGATGCTACGGCTGTTTCGCCGGTCACGCTCCATTTGGAAGAAGCTGATCTCGGTACTGCGAACAAAGTTGAGATCCGGAAGTCAGGCGTTGGCCGTCTCTACTGGTCCGCACGGGGCTCGTATTTCTCGACCGATAAAAAACTCTACCGATCCGGCACCTATTCGCTGAACATCGCCCGCGACTACTACAAGCTCAGCAGCGTGAACGACGGCACAAGAATTACTTACAACTTGTCCGCGCTGAATGGCCCTGTCGCCAGTGGCGATATTCTCGCCGTGCGTGTGACCGTCAGCGATGGCCGGTGGAAATACTTGCTGATGGAAGACCCGATCCCCGCTGGCACAGAGTTTATTGAGCACGATGAGCTCTACGACGTGAACAACAAACCTTCATGGTGGCGAAACTGGTATTCCCGCCGTGAATTCCACGACAACCGCGTAGCCATTTTCCAAACCTACTTCGATCAGCAGCGAGAGTACTTCTACCTGCTGAAAGTTGTGAACCCGGGACGATTCCAGATCAGCCCGGCATCGGTCCAACCCATGTACCAGCCGGATGTGTTCTCCACTACCGAGCCGTCCAGCCTGGAGGTGAAGTAATGCTCGCCCTTCTTCGCCACGCCCTTGCGATGTTGCGCAACGTAAAGCTGCTTGCGCTCCACTTGGTTGCGAACGCTGTGCTCCTGATATCGGCAAGCTTCTGGTTGCTGATTCCCGAAGCCCATATCTGGCAGCTGCTGTTCGCCTTTCTTTCCGCGCTGTTGATTGTAGTTGTATTTCTTTGGATACACAGCGGAACTCTAGCCTACGCCGTCGACCCCACGAAAGGAAATTTTCATGCATCGTTTGCTATAAAAATCTGGCGGCTACTTTGGTTATTCCTCGGCGTCTTTCTCCTCCTCTGGTGTATGAACGCCGTAGGCGGGTGGATGGAATCAAAATGGCAGACGGCTGGATATCTTTATTCAAAATCTCCCACCTGGCTTCGTTCGACCTCGGGCAGTCAAAGCTATGTGACAGCACTCGAGTATCTCCTTTTAATTCTCTATTGGTACGTGGTTCCGTCTATGGTCTTGGCGATCACTGCCGCCCGTATTTGTGGCGCCAGTTTTCTTCGCGGATTGAAGATGCTGAGGCACTGGCAGTATTGGTTGGGAATGGCAGTAACCACGCTAATAGGAGTCTGGGTAACTAAACTCATCCTGGGATGGATACCCGGCACTACTCTTACCCAGCAAACAGTCAGCATGGTGATTCGTTTAACGTGTGCCTACTTGATCGCCACGGCGGCGTGGTTGCTGACGGCTGGAGCGCTCGGCTATTTCGTTGGAATGGAAAGTAAGGCGAGTTCGCAAAGCTCAAATTTTGTCCGGCAATCCACTTCGTAGCCACTCCATTAGTTTCCCGCGCCCATGCTTGCGTTCAAGATTGCGCACCAACGCGGCCGCCTGCGTGTAAGCGCGACGTAAATCCGCTTGGCTGCTGCGAGATGCAATTACCCGCTCAATCTCTGTGGGTGTCATGTGCACTTCGTTCGCCGGCGCCGGGTCTCCGCCGAGGTAAACAACCAGTCCCTCACGAAACCAAAGCGGAGTGCTCACCTTAGCGTTGCTCTCCACTAATATGTGCAGGAATTCGTGTCGCAGCACACCCGGAAATCTTTCGCGCAGAACTCCGATAGGTTGAACTCGTATGCGCTCCCGTCGCGTGCTGGCGGAGATCCACCCCGGTTCACCGGTGGCATCGCGAAACATGGAAACGGTCGGATAGACTTCGATTACTGGAAGCTGCGAGAGACCAAGCCCGGTTTGCTGCCTCGCCCAATCCAAAGCCGAGCGGATGGCGGGATGCGCGATGGTTGAATCGGACGAGTTCACGATGCGCAATTCGAAGACGTCATTGCGGGTAACAATCCAGGGAATTCCTTGCGCGGAACGGCCGGTAAGAGTGGTCGGATAGTAGAACGCCAAAATCTCGCGATAGGGCTTGCCCTGACGCGCCATCTCCGCAGCACCAGTCTGGCACAAGCCCACTCCATGGCCTACACCTCTTCCATTGAAGATGAAACGCCCAGCCCGCACAGTGACGTCATACCAGTCACTCTTCAATATGTTCCAGCCCAAAGTTCGTCCCACGGCAAAACGGAAACTCGATGCAGAAATCGGTACTCCGGCGGAATTGCCAATGCCGAATTGCAGAGTTCTCGCTCGCCCGGATGGAGTGCGCTCTGAAACTGCAATGCGGTTCCATCCCGTGGGAACCCGCAAGCCCGCGCGGCTCAAAACTCGTTCCAAGTCTGCCTGCGCGAACTCCGAATGCCAGGGCTGAGTTACATGAACGCAATAATTGTCTTCATGAGAGATTAAGGCTTCCGCCTTCTGGTCCGGCCACACAGTTGCAGCGGCTTCGGTTTGTCCGCCGCAATCTTTGTGATAGTAAGCGGCCAGAGGAGTACCGCGGTCCCACAACAACTCTCCCGCCGTTGCTTGCACAGCAGCCGATACCGCAGGTTGTACCTCCAGCCGCAAGAACTGGCAGTGGGTGGTGTCGCAAAAGTCAAAGTTATCGTCCTTGTGGCGTTCGCGAAAACGGCTGGTATAAGAGCGGATAGAAACCGCTAGCGCCTTCAGCGCTTCAATCGGCATATTTCCACCGGTTTCTCCTTGCAAAACCGCAGCAACGTAGTCCTCCACAGGAAGGGAAGCGATGACATGCAGAGCACCATTCTGTGCAGAGATCTCAACCTTTGTGCGGACATGCTGAGCCGGCGCTTGCTCGGCGGTCATCCGAAAATCGCCAGACACAGCCAGCTTTGCAGCAGTGTGTCCCGAAATCTCCACCGTGTCGCCGTGGGCACGAATCGCCAATGGCGTGTCCTGATGGGAAGACCCACCCTGCCATGCAAAGTTCATGTTTCCGACAGGCTGAAGTTCAATCTGAGAGAGTTGGAAAAGAGTCCAAAGTTGCACGCGGACATCAGGCTGCTGCGCCGGACAAAGGCAATCCAGCAGAAGCATGATTGCGATCAGGATCACCGGTCTCATGGACGATGTCGTTTGTAGGCTTCGAAGATGCGATGGGCTAGTTGTGCGGCTTCCACACTGCCCCGCCCGCGGTTCACGAAAACCACTATAACGATTTCCGGCTTCTGTGCGGGAGCAAACCCGGCGAACCAGGCGTGCGTGTACTCTCCACCCGGATCAGAGGCCGTACCAGTTTTGCCGGCGACAGTGAGCCGCTCAGGTTTCGCATTCTGTGCCAACCCATAGTCTGTAGCCTCGCGCAAACCTGCGAGCACGGTTCTCTGCGAACCCCTCGCATTCGTAGGATCGAGTCGCGCAAGTTGCAAATAGGCTGCGGCCAACTCGAGTGGAGTAAGTTCGATTCCCTCAACTCCAATCGCTAGCAATTGGCGCTCCGTAACGCTCTTCGCTGGCGTAACGCGCCCTTCTCCTTCGCCCGGGAGTAGACCCGAGGGGCGATTGAATCCGAGCTCCATGTACCGCCGCTCCAACTCACCGGGCCGGAGTTTGGTTGCGGCAGTTACGAAATAAGAGTTGCAAGAAAAAGCCAAAGCCTCTTGTGCGGAAAACATCGCCATCTCGGGTGGATGCGAACAGTTCAGTTTCCGTCCGGCAATGGTCAGGCCTCGACGGCAGGCAATTATCTGTTGAGGCTGAACTGCGCCACTTTCCAGCAGAAGATCAAGCACAAATGGTTTGATGGAGGACCCAGGGCTCGCAACTCTGCGAGTCAATACAGGAAGATTGTGAGCCGCGAGTACGTGCTTGTCGGCAACGCGTACTACGACCGCTGCCCCTTGGATGCCTGTGAATGCGAGATCTACTTCTGCTTGCAGCGCGTTGGCCGTAGCAGCTCTCAAAGAGCCACCCAACAATGCGTAGAGCACAAATCCTGCCACAAACTTCGCAAACGGATTGAGGCGCGATGGAAGCGTAGTCACTGCTCCTAAGTGTGCCTATCGCTGCGCCAGTGAGCAACTCGAGGACCAGATGGCACAAGAAAAAGGAGCGGAATCAACCGCTCCCTTTGGAAGGTGAACGATTCTAGGATTACGCGGCGTTCCTCAAGTCCCTCACACGGTCATGCGCATTCATAACGCTTGAGGCCTGTCGACGTACAATCCCCAAAACATTCACTGGCAATGCGCCATTTAAAGCTTTCTGATAATTCTCCTTGGCGTTATCCTCGCCCTTCTCCACTGACTCCAGAATTGTCTTATCTCCTCCACCAACTGCGACTTTGGCGTCAACCCACGCCCGATGTATCGCGCCTCCCACGGTTCCCGACTCTTTCTTCTCGGACTTGCCCAGTTTGGAGAGTTCGAGTTGTAACTCATCGGCAAAGCGTGCGCGTTGCGTTCCCTGTTCGGTAAAGAATGTTTTCAAGTCGGTTCGTTTCGCGTGAGAAGCTGCGTCTTTGTATCCCTTTTCACCATCGCGGCAGGTTTCGATAAGGTTTTCCACTACGCTAATAACATTATTTTGATTCATGATGACCTCCTGCATTTCTGATGCAGGGTACAAATTGCGGTTGGATGGCGAAAGAAAGAAGTGTTTTCAATACTTGGTTTTACTTAGTGGAAAAGCAGGAATGGTCCTAAAAGAAAAATCCCAGCCGAGAGAGCCCCCGTTGTTCCCGGCTGGGTTGCTAGCGGAGAGAAAACTTATTCGTTGTTACCCCGTTGTTCTGCGGCCACGGGCGCAAGCTTGCCGAACAAGCCATTTGCTCCCTCGTTCGGGCCAGCAGTGAAATAAAGTTCAATGGCCGATCCCGACGCTCCATTGCTGCCAAAGCTGAGGGCCCACAGGCCATCGATCGCGATTGGCGCATTGTTTGCGTCTTGCAGTTGGCCTTCGAAATCTTCGGAGATTGCGTTGAACACACTGATATGACCATCTCCCAAATTCCCAATCAGCAGGCGATGGCTGAAGACTCCGATGGTGCCAAAGCGACGCCCCAGGGGGCTTTGAGGAAATTGCCGCGATCCAACTTTTGCAGCAACCGTGGGGCCGCCACTGCGATTGGGATCGAATCCAGAAATTGTAATGCTCGAGTTCCAATAAAGTTTTGTAGCTGAAAGACGGTCATGTTGTAAAAGTGATTCTTCTAGGGGCGACGGAAATGGTCGGACAGTTGGATTTCGAGCTCACCTCGAAACCTGGTTCCGAGCAAGCCAGTTGAAGCATGAGTGCAACAATCAAGGCCATCAACAACGATTTCGAGTGCCCTTGGGAGGCGTATTCCGGCGTTGTCTGTTACAATTTCTTAGCAGGGCAGGGACAGCTGCCCTGCATTTCATGGTATCCATGGTATCCATTAACGCCCGAAATTGGTGATATGGGGTGGAAATGGGGGAAGCAGTGGAAGCTGTGGAAAACGAGGAAAGCCAGTAAAAATGCGGGTTTCCAGCAAACCTAAAGAAGCACGAGAGGGGACGTAGTTCAGTTGGTTAGAACGCTGCCCTGTCACGGCAGAGGCCGCGGGTTCGAGTCCCGTCGTCCCCGCCATTCATTCCAACAGTTTGCAGAGAGAGAATGGCGCCTTCCGTTGGTTTTGTGTCGCTCGTTGTGTCGTAACCTTCCGTTTTACCTCCTCCCGCGAGCGCATCGAGCGCTTTTCTCTTGGCTTCTATCCGTACGTGTGAGTAGTGGACCAGCATTCGCTGTGACACGTGCCCCGCAATCGCCATCACTGTCCGATCGCTTGCCTGGGATTCAGCCAACTCGGTAATCGCGTGGTGTGCGGTCATTGCAAAAGGCCGCGAGTGTCGGAATGGATTTCTTCTCCCGAATACCGACCTCACCCTTGGCAAGGGAAGTGCGGTGCGCCGCTCCTATCTGAGGCGCGACTTTATCATTGCCTTGCTTCGTGGATTCACGAACTGCCTTGCCGTGCCATACGAATTTAAACCGGTAGACTTCCAGTGGGGCATTTGAAAGTTCATCTTCGCCCTACGGCTATTCCGGGGCACATGGATTCTCCCCCGACAGAAACTGCGCGAGCGCATGCGGGGACGCGGAGGGGAAGCCTCGCTGCCCTACTACCTACCGGACACCGACCCCACCCTGCTTTGATAGACCTTACCATTTCGGTCCGAGGCGCTCACAGTAAGAACGTGCCTTCCAGGCCCAACAGGCACAGAAGCGTCCAGCGTATTCATGTCAGATTCAGAGACCAGCTTGTCGTCAATAAATGCTTTCATGCCGACAATTGGCAGTGCCCCGCCGTTGGCTGATGCATGTATTTTGGCGGCTCTGGAAGTGTCATCTGAATCCGAGTCGGAGTCCGGGGAGCAGATGCGCACTCCGGCATGGCTGGGGAAAGCGCAGGTATCTTTCGTGGTCGAGTTTAGAAAAACCAGAAGTTCATTGTTGTCGTCAACTCCTGCAAAGTCGGGGCGTCTGTCGCCGTTGAAATTTGCGACGTCCACGGCCTGCGCTCCCTGGCCATTGGGAACGTCAAAATAAATCGGCTTGCCCCAGCTATCTCCCCGCGCTGGGAAAAAAGCAAAAACAGAGTCACCCGTCGAAGGCGCGGGAGAAAATGGCGCCAGAATGCCGCGAATTTCGCCATGCTTCCCCCGGGAATGGATGGCAGTGGCTTTCTGTCCTGCAGATGTATAAAAAGGATCGGCCAGGAGTATCTTGCTCCTGAACTTTCCTGGACCAACATTGGTGAGCGCAACCACACCGGAACGCTCATCCTGGCCGCCAAAAAAGGGAACCACCACATCGTCACTTTCGTTGCCGTTGAAATCCACGGTCTGCGTGAACTGCAGTGTGGCGTTCAGCGAAAACAGAGTCCGCGGGGGCTGAAAGCTACCATCGGGATTTTGATAGAAGATGACAACCTGCTCCGGACCTCCACTGGGATTCGTGCTGACAGCGGCGATGTCTTGATCGTGATCGCCATTGAAATTACCTACTGACGCGCCTGAGAGTATCATTCCCGAAGCGCCAAAAACATCTTGCTGCTGGCTAAAGTGGCCGGTACCGTCATTGCGGAAGATCGTAATACTCGTGTCCAGGGAAGAGACCACGATACTTGGCAGCGTATCGTTGGCGATGGTGATTGCTGCCATTGCATTCGTGCAAGAAGATGCGAAAGTAGGAAAGTGTCTATCAGCGCCTCCGGCTTGATGAAAAGCTCCAGTGCCATCGCCCGCCAAAAGGATTATGCTAAGGCCGCCGCTCGAGCAACTCTCCATAACGAGGTCAATGATTCCGTCCCCATTAAAATCGGCCGCAACCACACGGGTAGCGGGAAAGCCGATGTTAGAAATAGTTTCCGAGGTTTCGTCAGGGAAGGTACCGTCTCCACGATTCAGGAAGATGAGGCCCTCGCCCTCCTCGTCGGTTTCCGGGGTCAACAGATCAGTCTTGCCATCCTGGTTCACATCAGCCGCGACCACATCTGGCGCCGGAGGACCATGGTGGATGGTCCGCTGGAAAGACTGTCCAGCGGCAAATGATGAAACCAAAAACAGTACGAGAGTGGAAGTGAGAAGATGGAGTAACGAATTGGGTTTCATGGAACACTCCGGATGTGAGTTGCAGAATAGAACTCGGCGAGCCGGGATGCTAGTTGCCTCAGGTGAGGTTGTCCCGCTTGTGGTCTTCTGCCTTCTCCCATGCTATTTTTTCAGAACGCCCGGAATTTCGCGCTCTATTTGCGATATTCCGGGCGACTTTGGATGATACAACGACGCCATCACTGAGTAACGTGAATGATCTCCGACTGGCTCAACTGTTGCCCGCTCGTAGCCCACCCTTTCACCGTCAGGCTATGAGTCCCCGGCGTCAGCGTGAACCTGTGATCAATAAAGTTGTCGGTAGTGTCATCGGTGAACACAAGTTGATGATCGATGTACACTTGCATCGCATCGGGTTCGCTAGTCGTACCACTCGCCGCAAATACCCTTACCGGTGATTTCACATTCGCATTCTGTGCAGGAGCGCAAAGGTGGATTGTGTCTGATGCCGTCGAACACACCCGCCCGGGTGTCCCGCTATAAATGGTTATGCGGCGCACGCTGCGGAAGTTTTTCCCGCTCGCATCCCACGCCTTCACCGACAACACATGGTCTCCCGTCGGCAAAGCAACCGTCGTATCCAGATTAACCGCCTTGGTCGTGCTCTTCAGCTGCCCATCCACATAGATCTGCATCGCCGTAATCGGATGCGCAGTGTCGGTAGCTTTAGCAACAACGTGCAGCGGCGAGTTCGAATAAGTGTCAGCGCTAGGCTGGCAAACCGTCACCGAGGGAGACATCGTGCTGGCCGTACATGGCGAACGCGGAAAAGCATTCAACGAGGTATAAACTTCTTCGAGGGTAGGATTTGTAGTTACGAAATCTGGGCGTCCATCGCGATTTAAGTCCACCGCGGCAAAAGCAGCCCCGCCATTAAAGTCACCGAGGATAAAACCCATCGGCATCTGAAACGTCCCATCGGGGTTGCCCTTGGCAACGTGCAATATGGGAACAAAATGGTGGGTCAAAAACACAAAGTCGTTGATACCGTCTCCATCGACATCGGCCACACTCGGATGTTGCGGCGGGAACACCCGAAATGTAGGCGTGAGCCGGTATGAAAGTTTAAAAGCTCGAGAGCTCCCTTGACTGAGGTATACCGCATATCCCCCATTGCAAGGGCTGTTGTTTGGGGGACAGTCCCCTTGAAGGGTAACGATGAAATCCGTAAACCCATCCTGATTTACATCAACTGCAGCGAAATCCAAAAGGAATGGGTTTTCGTTGGTCACATTTTTTTGCTGAAAGGTGAAATTGCCGGTATTAAACAAGACGGAGCCCTGAAAACTATCGCTGAACATCAGATCCGGCCGCCCATCTCCATCGAAGTCGCCCACGCGCAGTTTGAAAGGGGAAAAGGAATCGAAGGCGCCCACGCGCAGTTTGAAAGGGGAAAAGGAGGCAGAGGGACTACTGATCGGGACGAGTTTTGCAGCAGCAAATGTACCGTCGCCATGTCCAGGAAAAATGTA
>Ga0157375_10003585_pt1 | contig 13473 bp, 14 predicted proteins | sample M35metaG_FD_115311 | JGI IMG/M metagenome (GOLD analysis project Ga0157375, IMG submission 115311) | Miscanthus rhizosphere microbial communities from Kellogg Biological Station, Michigan, USA - M3-5 metaG | ecosystem: Host-associated > Plants > Roots > Rhizosphere > Soil | place: USA: Michigan...
CCTCTGGAGCGGCGACCATCGGAAAGCCGGGCTAGGAACGCAATACTTCAAGGCCTCGGCCGCCGAATTCATCCGGATGTTCGGATTGAAGCGCCTCTACTGCGAGCCGTATGCCGAAAACCCAGCGCCCAATCGAGTACTGCTCAAGTGCGGCTTTCGGCTCCTCAAGAGATATCGAACCGTACCCGGTGCTATCAACTTCGAGCAGGACGTCAATCAGTACGTTTGGGAGCCCACTGTAGATACACTTCGCATTTAAGCGACCAAGGACTCACTGAGCATGACGTCATGGAAAGTCCAGACAAAGTTCCATTGACTAGATCCCTCCGCGGGCGGCTTTGGTTGGCCTATTTTGCGGGGCTCGCGACTCTTCCGCTTGCGGCCATGGTGGCCGCCTATATCGGGCTCTTTCCCATCGATGCAGTGTCGCGTCCACCGGGCCTGGAAACCGCGATTGGCCAACGTGCTTTGTCAGCGGCGCTGGCATCCCGAAGCAGAGGACTTGCCAACCCCGTACAGCCGGGTGATGAGCGCGCGTTGCTGGCCGGCATGCAATTGTTCCGTCGTGATTGCGCCGGGTGTCATGGTGATGTTCACGGCGACAGTCCCTGGGGTGCCCATGATTTTTATCCGCGGGTACCGCAATTCTGGAGCAATCCCATCGCGCTCACCCCGGCGGAAGCTTACGTCGCAATCCACTACGGAATCCGGTACTCGGGCATGGCAGCTTGGCACGGCTTGCTGGCGGATGATGAAATTTGGCAAGCCGCTAATTTCGTGAGCGCCATGCATCATCTGCCGGCCTCAGTGGATCGCGAGTGGCGCAATCCATCGACCGAGCCCTAATGATATCGCGCGCCGATATGCACCGGGCATTGCGCTTAGATGGTCACTACGATCTTGCCGATCTGCTGGTTCGATTCCAAATATCGGTTGGCGTCGACGATCTCACTCAACGGAAACGTCCGGGCGATGACAGGTCTTAGTTGTCTTCCCGCCAGCCCCTGCAGAATCAAGTCCCGGTAGCGCGTGAATCGATCGGGCTTGTTCCAGATTGCGGATGCGACCCAGCCGCGCAACGACAATCCCTTGAGCGCGGCACCCCAGTGCGGATACGGAGTGGGTTGGCCACTTAAGCCCCCGTATTGAATAATGATGCCTTCCACTGCGGCGCACTGCGCGAGCAGCTCCACCTCCGGTCCGCCGACAGGGTCGAAAATGATCCGGGCTCCCTTGCCGTTGGTGAGTTGCTGGACTTCCTTCACCAAGTCGGACTCGCCGGTCGCAATCACATGCTGTGCGCCCTGCGCCTTGAGGCTTGGTGCTTTGGCACTCGTGCGAGTCAGCGCCACAGAAATCGCGCCCGCCCAGTTGGCCAGTTGGATAGCCGCAAGCCCGACGCTGCTTGAGGCGGCTCTAATTAGAACCACATCGCCGACCGTTGCGTGCGCGGCCTCATAGATCGCGAAAGCCGTGAAATACTGCATCCAGATGGAGGCCGCCTCGATGACGCTGAGGCCTGGAGGAGGTGCCACCAAACTGCGAGCCGGCACTATGGCTTGATCGGCCCACAAACCGTACTCGCCGATCCGATACGTGGGCATCACGCAAACGCGATCGCCCGGCACATGGTCGTGCACCTCAGGTCCGATTGCTTCGATGATCCCGACGCCTTCGTAGCCGATGAGGGAAGGGAGCCTTGGTGCCTTCATGTAGGCACCCGCGCGAAACATCGCCTCGGCCCGATTTAGACCTACGGCCTCAACGCGCAGACGCACTTCGCCTTCGCCAGGATCGGCCACCTGGAGTTCATCGATCCGCAGTTGGTCCGGACCACCGTGCTCGTGGAACCGAACCACCCTACTCATGGCGCTAATCCCGCGCCGCTGCGACGCAACCGGAGTATTAAGGTCTACTTCGCCTTGTCCTTGGCAATTTTCTGGACGGTCTTGAGCGCCTCTTCCACATTGTCCGTGGGTTTCATGTTACCGATGGTGGCGACAATCTTGCCGTCCGGCGTCACGACGAATGTGGTCCGCTCGGCGAAGCCGTGATCGATCATGACCCCGCGGGAGTCCGGCACTGGCGACGGGGCGTGTTGCACTTTCAATTTATAGGAGTCGGCGATTTTCCCGTCAGCGTCGGAAGCCACGGCAATCTTGCCGGCACAGTACTTGGGGTCCGCCGAGAAATCGTTCAAACGCGAAATGCTGTCGAGCGACACGCCAATGATCGTCGCACCGGCCGCATCGAAATCGCCCCGGCGCTCAGAGAAGGTGTGCGCCTGAATGTTGCAGCCCTCGGTAAAAGCCGAGGGATAGAAATACACTACCACCGGTCCCTTCTTCAGGGCATCGGCCAGTGAGTAATTGAAGCTCTTGCCTGCCAAGGACGCTTGGGCCGTAAATTCCGGAGCGGAGTCGCCGGCCTTGAGCGCCGCCAGGGCGGGCGCGGCCAGAGCCAGGGACAGCAGGGTTGCAATGAGATTGCGCCGCATTGGAGAACTCCTTAGGAAATTTCCAGGTTCGGGGGTTCTTGTGTTCGGGAGCTGCAGGGCCGCACGACCCGCTTCGCCCGCCTTTCGGTCAACGGCTATCACACTAGCACTACCGGCCATGCGGTGCTCGGGAGATATAATTACCGCCATCCCAAGGCTGCCCGATGCAGCTCCTGCCGACCCGAAGGTGCAGTGGATTTAGGCGAGGTGCACATGAAGAACTTGTTGGCGGCATTGTGGGGACTAACCGCGTGTGCTTGGGTCTCCCTGACACTTGCCGGAGCGCCGGATCAAGCTGCCGTTCCTTCGACCATGCGCGCAGCGGCCCTCGACCGTGGGGGCAATTCGGAAGTGCTCTCATTGCACGTCCTGCCGGTGCCGGGGATCGGCCCTAACGATTTGTTAATTGCCGTGGACACCGCTGGCGTCGCGAGCTGGGATGCCGCCATCCGTCAGGATCCCAATATTTACGGCAGCCATCGACAGCTACCGCTAATTCTCGGTACCGATGGCGCGGGCCTGGTCGCCGCCGTTGGATCTGCGGTTCAGGGCTACAAAGTCGGCGACAAGGTGTATGCCTACAGTTTTGACAATCCGAAGGGTGGCTTCTACGCCGAATACGTCGCAGTCGCCGCGAGCCATGTCGGGCACGTGCCCGCAAGCCTTTCGCTCAAGGAAGCCGGCGCTATCGGCACGACCGCGCTGACGGCGGTGCAAGGGATAGACGATGCGCTGCACCTCAAACCCGGCGACACGATAATCATCCACGGAGCATCCGGGGGCGTAGGAACGCTCGCGGTCCAGTTCGCCAAGTGGCGCGGCACTCGGGTGCTGGCGATCGTGTCGGGTGAGGACGGTGCCCAACTGGCCAAGGATGAGGGCGCCGATGCCGTGGTCGATGGCCGGCAGGGCGATATCGCTTCTGCGGCGCGGACCTTTGCACCCCACGGCGTTGATGCCGTGCTGGCGCTCGCCGGAGGCGAGGCACTCGAACGCTGCATCGATGCGCTGCGCGATGGCGGTCTGGTCGCCTACCCGAGCGGGGTGGAGCCGGTGCCGAAACCGCGGAGTGGCGTTCGCATCATCCGCTACGATGCAATACCTGGGCCCAGCGAGTTTGACCGGCTCAACGTGGCCATCGAGGCTGCAAAACTCAAAGTACCCATTGCCGCCGAATATCCCCTCGCCGAAGCTGCCAAGGCGCACGAGCGTCTGGCGGCTGGGCACGTGCTGGGCAAGGTTATTCTGCGTATCCATTAGAGCTGCCGTTTGCTTTCAGACAGGAGAGGTATACCTATGAGATCCACTTTCACCCCTGCCCTAGTGCTGACGCTGTTGGCCTCCTCAGCGCTGCTGGCCGGTGAGGCTGTGCCTAATTACATCCAAGCCGCCGTGGCGGATCCCTCACGCCCCAGCGCCGACACGCAGCGCGATGCGGAGCGCAAACCCGCCGAGTCGATGGCCTTTGCGGGCGTCAAGCCGCAAACCGTGGTGATTGAACTCATCCCGGGCGGTGGCTATTACACCCGGCTCCTGAGCAAGGCGGTGGGCCCTAAGGGGAAGTTGTACGCGCTGGTCTCAGCGCCGCGCCCGGACGCGCCGGCCGGAACGCCCGATCGCTCCGTTCCCATCAAGGCGCTGGCCGCGGAGACGGGTTACCAGAACATTACAGTGCAGGTGCAACCGATCAAGGCGTTGGAACTGCCGACGCAGGCTGACCTTGTGTGGACCTCAAACAACTACCACGACGTGCACAATGTGCCGGGAATCGACGTGCTCGCTTTCAACAAGTCTGTATTCGCTGCGCTCAAGCCCGGTGGCACCTACCTGGTCATCGATCATGAGGCTGCCGCTGATGCGCCGGCCGATGTGACATCGAGCCTGCACCGGATCCGCTCGGCCACCGTGATCGAAGAGGTGACCGCAGCCGGATTTGTACTCGAGGCGAAAAGCGACGTACTGCACAACGCCGCCGATAACCATGCCATGAAGATTTTTGACCCGTCTGTCCAGGGGAAGACGGATCAGTTCATGCTCAGGTTCAAGAAACCTTCGAAATAACCGGGTGGGTGGCGGCCACGTTCATTTGCGGGCCTTGAATATTCGCAGCTGCACGTTGAAGCGATTGGCCAGTTCCTGATCGCGATCAATCGCCTCGTTGTGGAGCCGCACCTGCAGCGCACTGAGCGCCTCGGCGTCGGCGTCTTTGGCGACGCTCTTGAACTGCACGGTTGTCTGGTACGCGGTGGTGTCCAGGCAGCGGGTGTAAATGTTCGTGGCTTCATCGAACGCCTGGACGGTCTCGTGCGCGGCCACCATCTGTTCGCGTGTGGCGCTCTTCCCATCGGGCACCTTGACCGGTGCCGTTGGCGCACCGCAGGCCTCAAAGGCTGCACGCGCCATCTTGAGCATGTCGGATTCCTGGCTCCCGGTGGCTGCGGCCACCTCCGCACCCGGGCTCACCGTGTGAGGAACGGCATCCGCTGTAGCTGGAGACAAAGCCGGAGCAGACCTGTGCCGGGACACCGCGAAGGCCAAGGCCAGAACTGCGGCCGCAAGGATGGCTGCCAGCCACCAACGTTGTTTGCGATCAAGTGTCATGACCCGATTCTCTCATCGCCAACGCTTTCAAAAAGTGCCACCAGATCCCGAGCTGCACAATCGCTACGCTCTTGAGGCTACTAGGGACTTGCCATCGACAAGCTGGGCTGCGCCTTCAACCACCACTTCCTATTACATATTATTGCTATTTGTACTTCATTATAATATAAATAACTCACTGTTTTTGTGAAAGATTCTTTCCAATGGATGCCATCGCCAATCCGTACCTGGCGGCCGCCGGCGCCCGCCCCCATACCCTTGCCGGTCGCGAGTCGCTGCGTGAGACCCTGCGCATCGCCGTTGAAAGAACTCGCCGCCGCCTGACCACCAAGGGGGCCATGGTGGTGGGACTGCGCGGTACCGGCAAAACGGTGCTGCTCGAGAAGTGTGGGGATGAAGCAGAGGCCGCCGGCGTGCAGGTCGTGCGAATAGATACGCCTGCTGGGCGCTCACTACCGTCCCTGCTCGCGCCCGAATTGCGCCTCGCACTGCTGCGAATGTCGCGGGACGCCAGGAGCTCACAATCCGCGCAACGCGGATTGCGTGCACTGGCGGGATTTGCAGCATCGCTTCGAAGAGGATATCCGGACATCGAAGTGGGCATTGATGCCGACCCGGAATCAGGACTGGCCGATAGCGGTGAACTCGAAAGCGCAACGCAGGCGCTGTTGCAGTCAGTGAGCGAAGCGGCACAAGGCGGAGGATCTGCACTCGCGCTGTTCATCGACGACTTGCACGACATGGCCCCAGGAGAGTTGGGCGCTTTGCTCACGGCCCTTCGTCGCTGCGTGCAACTGCGGCTGCCGATCACACTGATAGGCGCTGGCCTTCCGCAATTGATGGGTCACATCCACTCTGCCAGGCCGACAGCGGAACAGCTGTTCGAATTCACCGAGATCGGGAATCTGACGCCGGCGGATGCGGCACGGGCCATTTCTGAGCCGGCAGCCGAGCTCGGCGTGCACTTTGATGAAGAGGCGCTGCGCCACATAGTCGCTGCAACGCACGGCAATCCGTACTTTCTCCAGGAACTCGCCAAGCAGACCTGGAACACAGCCGAGCGCTCGCCTATTACACAGCAAGACAGCCGCAATGCGGCCCCTTACGCGATTGCGGCGCTCGATGAGAATTTCTTTCGGGTCGGCTTCAATCGCCTCTCGCCGACAGAAAAAAAATACTTGCGCGCCATGGCGGAACTTGGGGCCGGACCGCACCGCTCAGGGGACATCGCATCGGTGTTGTCTCGCCCCGTGAGCGCCCTGGGGCCGATCAGGGCTCAGCTGATTGGCAAGAGCATGATTTGGAGCCCGAGGCACGGCGATACGTGCTTCGCGGCCCCAAGGTTCGATGAGTTCCTGCGCCGCAGCTGGCCGGGGGAGTCCTGGCGGCACTAGCACATCGGCAACGCCGTGCCGGCCGCCGTGCAGCTCCAGTCAGAGCAAACCGCCGCTCGGACGATTCGCGGGGGCGCTATTCTTCGGCGTCGCCGCCGTCGCGGCTGATTTTCTCGGACGGCGCTGCATTCGTGAGCAGAGTGTCCCAACTCATCTCGACACCATTGCGCCTGCCCTTGAGCGTCAACTTGATCCCCGCGGGCGAAATTGCCGCCACATAGGCTTGTTCATTGATTGTTATGGCGCGCTTGAGTGTCTTATCGAGTGGCGTTGTCATCGGTACTCACTTTTTGTGTTGAGGCCAAGGTCATTTGGTGGGCTGCATCATTATACGTGGCGAACTCACACGTCGGAAACAGGCCTACAGCGCGCTCCTTAGCTGAGCCCGATCCGCCTAGCACGTGCCTTGCCTGGTCACTGTGTGCCCCCGGGCCGGTCAGGCGCCGCGGCGGAGCGCTGGCGAGCCCGCAGTTTTTGAAAAACATCGCATTTTTGGTGATTTGCAGCAGATATGCACTCTGGCCTACACGCGCCAGGGCAGCGCAAACTTTCTATGCCGCCCGCATTGGCGCGGTGCACCGAAACAATCACCGAGACGGCTTACGCAAGAGTGAGGAGCGCGCCATGAGCGACCATGCAGAAAAGAGCCATCGCGCCTACAGTACGACCGGTCGCCCGCGGCGTCTTACCGACTGCCAGATCGCTGAAATCCTGCAGTGGTATCACTCCAGAATATCCAACCGGCAGATGGCGGAACGCTATGGCATCGCCCGAGGAACGCTGGAGAACATCATTCGCACCAATGGTGCGCACTACAAGCAAGCTTCGCCGGAACTGCGCAAGGCCACGCTCGATGCCCAGCGCCGACGACGCGAGCGGCTGATCGCTAAAGACTGGCTCTAAGCGCTATGCCATCCCCTCTTCGCGCATCGCGAAGGCAACGATCCAACCGCGGCGCGCGGCCCCCTTAAGGTCGGTCGCAAGGGAGCGGCCTATTTTTTAAGGACGTCGGCACCGGCCGGCCGAAAGCCCGTGCTGGTCAGAATTTGCGCTCTGCTGTGGGTCTTGAGTCCTCCTGTCGCTCGCATCCGATGGTCTGTTCGCTCGAACGTATCGCAATCGCTGGCACTCGGCGTCAAGGGCCGGCCCGCTCCATTCGGCGGACGCCTCCCGGGTAGACCCTTGACGCCTACCACCGACCGCGAAAGTCCTCCTCCCGCCCAAACGGGCGCAATCGACAGGAGGACACATGACCATTTTGCAAATTCTCTCGCCGTACACGCACGGGCGCTCCGGCCTCATCAGTGCCTACGCAATCACTCTACTTGCCCTGGGCGCAGCGTTCTGGGCCCGGCGCGCGGAGCTGCTCGAATTCGCCGGCCTGCCATTACGCGCCCTGCCGGTGTGCGGTGTAGCTCTTATGTGCTGGACCATCGTTCGATCATTGCTGGCTCCGTACCTCACCTTCGACGGCGCTGTCGCTCTTGGTACGGCAGTCCTGTTCCTTGGTCTCTTCGGCTACTTCAGTGGGCTCTTGCTAAGGCGTGTTATTCGCGGGGTGAACGTGGAGCGAGGCGCCCTGCTTCGTTCATCCAAGAATCGTCGAGTGCGTCGCGGAGTCCTGCAACTGGCGGGGATCCCTGTCCCGCCGCTGGACGAAACCAAGCACTTCAAGTGCCTGGGCACCACGGGCACTGGCAAGAGCACGGCCATACGCGGGCTGCTGCGCGGTGCATTGCTACGGGGCGATCGCGCCATCATCGCCGACCCGGACGGGAGCTATCTGGCGCATTTCTACGATCCGGCGCGCGGTGATCAGATTCTCAATCCTTTCGATGAGCGCTCGGCGCGCTGGTCGCTCTTTGAGGAGCTCAAGAGCCCCTTTGACATCGAGCAACTGGCGCGCGCTCTTATCCCTGAGCACGGCGATGCCGCGGGGCGCGAGTGGCGGGGCTACGCGCGTACCCTCTTTTGCGCCATAACCCGCCAACTGCACGATGCGAACGAGTCCGATCTAGGCAAGCTCTACCGGCTGCTAACCAATGCCTCCGCCAAGGAGCTGCGCGTGCTGGTCGCGGGAACTGCGGCCGAGCCGTTCCTCGAAGCGAGCAACGCAAAGATGTTTGGCGCCATCCGTTCGGTACTGAGTGCCGCTGTCGCCACCCTCGATCACGTCGACAAACAAACCGGCGAGCCGCTATCGGTGCGCAGCTGGATTCGCAGTGGCACGGGCGTGCTGTTCATGCCCTACTTGGCCGGCCAGATCGCCGCGGTGGGTTCGCTTATTGCAAGCTGGTTGCGCATCGCGATCTACGAGGCGATGAGCCAGCCGGAAGGCGATCTTAGGCTCTGGTACATCGTTGATGAACTCGATGCGCTGGGCGCCATTGATGGCCTGAAGGACGCGCTGGCGCGCCTGCGGAAGTTCGGCGGGCGCTGCGTGCTCGGTATGCAATCCATCGCACAGGTACGCGCCTGCTACGGCGAGGCCGACGCCCATACCATCATCGAGAACTGCGGCACCTCGCTGATCCTGCGCTGCTCGGCCTCGGAATCGGGCGGTACGGCGCGCTTTGCCTCGGACCTGATCGGCGATCGTCAGATTCGCCGCCTTGAATACACGCAGTCGGTCACGCGCAGCGGAGTGCTGAGCGCAGGTGCCACGCGTCATCAGCGCACCCAGAGCGAGCGCACCGTTATCGAGCCGGCGGTGCTGAGTGCCGAGATCGAGCAGCTCGCCGACTTTCACGGCTTCCTCAAGCTCGCCTCGCAGCCGGAGTGGTGGCGCATACGCGTACGTGGCCCCTAGAGGGGCGCTGCGCGCCCGATGGGCGATGGCCGGCCGTTTGAGCCTGACACGCGTGACCGCGCCGTCAAGACGCTGCGCCGGAGTCGCTCACGCGAGTCGTTGACGGTGCGGCCCCTGCGTGCGGCTTCCCCGGCGGGCCATTTCGCCCGCAACAACGAGGAATCCACATGGTATATCTCATCCACTTTGACCGCCCGCTGCACCACGCGCGGCATTACCTGGGCTACTGTGCGGACGGCACGCTGGAGGTGCGGATGATCATGCACCGCGCCGGGCGAGGCGCGCGGCTGCTGGCGGTCTTGCGCGAACTGGGCATTGGCTGGCGTGTGGTTCGCGTATTCGAGGGCGATCGAAAACTCGAGCGCCGGCTGAAGAATTGGCACAAAGCACGCAGCCTGTGCCCAGTCTGCAGCGAGCGCCCTATCCAGCTGCGCATGCTAAGTGCGGACTAAACCATCGACCCGCCGCGCCGCGGCGCTGTCCGGAAACACGGCGCTCTCCAGCGCCCGGTCCGACAGCTGCATGTGATCGCGCAATATTCCCTTGAGTATTGCGCGCAGGTCCGTCGTCGGGCGCAGGTCCCGCCCCTCATACAGCGCCCGCGGTGAGAGAGACGGCCAGTCGCTCAGCGCGCGCCCGCCCGCAATCGCACCTCCAACAACGAACGCGGCCGCGCCGGTCCCGTGATCGGTGCCGCGTGTGCCGTTGGCCGCGGCGGTCCGGCCAAACTCCGTGGCCAGCACCACGACGGTCCGGCGCCAGACCGGACCGAGCGCTGTCTTGAACGATCGGAGCCCGGCATCCAGCGCCGCCAGACGCGTGGCCAGTTGTCCCTGGGCCGTCCCTTCGTTGGCGTGGGTGTCCCAGCCGGAAGTTTCGAGTACCGCCACGCGAGGCCCATCCTCCCGAACCAGAAAGCTGGCCGCCGCATGCGTGGTTTCGGCAAAACGCGCGGCGGCGCCGGCTTTAGCTCGAGCGGAGCGAACCTCCATGGCGGAAGTGCCTTCGCCGGTCGATTCTTCTTCCGTTGCGATCGCATCGCTGGCCAGCGCATCGGCCAGGCGCCGACTGAGCAGCGTGTCTGAAGCGTACAGATCCGTGACCCGCTGCAGCGTATCGTCACTCAGTGTCGCCAGCTGCGAAGGCGACCAGGACGCCACCTCTGCGGGGCCCCGCATCATCAGCGGCACGTTGGCGCCGAGCGCAATCCCTAAACCGCGCCGCGCGCCTTCCTGCGCAGCCAGCGCCCGGTTGAGCCAGCCGGTTTCCGAGGCGTGTGGATGCGGAATGCCGCTCTCGAGCACGTCCTGGCCGTCGAAATGCGAGCGCTCGCGATAGGGTGTCGCAACCGCATGCACGACAGTAAGTTCTTTGGCGAGAAAGCTCTCATGCAGGAAGCCCAGGCTCGGGTGCAAAGCAAACAGGCTATCGAGCGGCAGGCAGCCGCCGGCACTGCCCGGTGACGGGAGCGCGAGCGTGCCGCGCAAGGCACCGTAGGCCGGATCCCCGCAGGGTGGAACCGCGCTCAGGCCATCGAGCGCACCGCGCAGGATGATAAAAACAAATCGCCCATCCACCGCGGAGTTGGGCGCCGCGAAGGCCATCCGCGTCGTCCAAAGGGCGCTGCCCAGAGCGCCGGCCGTAGCCAGCGTGCCGATGCTGGCCACGCTGTGGCTCAGGAAACGGCGGCGGGTCAGGCGTGCCATGGTTGTACTCCTTAGGGACTTAAGGCCGTTCATGAGTCCGCTATCGGCGCATGAACTCAGGGGAAGCGAGAAAAAGCGTCAGGGCCTGCGATCCGCTCTCGGCGTGCTTCAGGGCCGTACGCGTGTGCTCGCTGGCTACGTCACCGAGCGCCTGTGCCGCTCGCTCGCTGGCATCCGTGAGCGAGCCCATGCGCTGGCCCACCTGATCAGCCCATTCCAGTCGCTTGAGCACCGAGGATGAACCGTCCCAGTCCACCGAGCGATCCGGCCAGCCGGCGGGTGAGCCTGGCGCATAGGTGCGTTGGCCCAAGAGTTCAAAGGGCGCGAGCGCCTTGGCGCCCTCGGGCACGGGCAAGGCCAGCGCCCGGTAACTCGAGTAAATGTAGTCCGAGGGTGTCTTAAATTTGGCCAGCGGCTTGGCCCAGGCCTCGCGCTCATCGATCAGGGCGCGATACACGCTCGGCAGATCGCCGCCCGAATCCAGGAAGGCGCGCGTCAGCCGCTCTATGGCGGGGGACGTTGGCTCATCGGCGATGAAATGCCGGGCTAGCTTGGTCGCGACGTGGCGCGCGGTCGCCGGTGAACGCGCCAAGTCATTCAGTACGGCCTCGCCCTGCTCCACTCCCTGCTCGCCGTATTGCCGGCCGAGCAGGTTTCGGGGGCCCGGCTCGTGCAAGGCCGCCCGAAAATAAAATCGTCCCGGGTCCCCGCCGCGCAGCCGCCCTTCCCCACCGCCTATCGACCAGCCGGTGATGACCTTGGCGAACTCGGTCACATCCGTCTGGGTGTAGCCGCCATCTACGCCGAGCGTATGGAGCTCGAGAATCTCGCGCGCCAGGTTCTCATTGATGCCGAGCTTCTGCTTGTCCGCCTCGCCTCGTGCACTGCGGCGCTCTCGCACCCGGGCGGCCGCCGAGTTTGGCCCTACCGATTGAAAATTATCCAAGTACAGAAGCATCGCCGGATGCTGCTCGGCGGCCAGGAGCAGTTCCTTGAACGATCCGAGCACGTGCGGACGAATTGCCTCGCGCTCGTACGCGCCGGCCACTCCCAGTACTGAGAGCTTGTCGACCGACACGGCGAAGTGATTGCTCCAAAAGTGCACCAGGCGCTCGATGAAGGAGCGCTCGCTGCTCACCGCGGTTTGCAGCCGGAACACGGCCTCATCGACATAGTGGGATCGAAACAGCGCCGACAACTTCTGCACGGCCTCGGGCAGCATGGCCGCGTCGCCCGTATTGGAAGAGGCGTCCTGCACGGCCGGTGCCTTGTCACGGCGCGATTCCCTGCGGTCCGCGCGCAGGTCGGCGGCGCGCGCGAGGATGCTTGCTGAATCGCTGAGCGCCTCGTTATGTACGATTGGGGCGGAGCCTGAAAGCTGCGCGCGCAGGGCCCCGCGCGGATCGTCCTTGATCCGCTCAAGATCGCCTGGGCGTGCGCCCAGGCCAAATCGATTGGCCGCCACCGCGGCCGCGAGGTTACCCACCATGCTGCCCCTAACGCGCAGCTGGCGCTCCGGTTGACGGCGGGGCTAAGGCGGAGCCGCCTTAGGGTTTGGCGCTCCGATAGGCACGGATCTGGGCGACGGCATCGCTGATCTTGAGTTCCACAAACACCTTGCCCATCTCGGCCGAGGCTTGGGTGGGATCACCGTCCACCCCTGTGGCAGGCTCCGTCGAAAGATCACTCGCGGCCATCTTATCCTTGCGGATCCACTTGTGCGCGGTGTCGATATACATCACTTCGCTCGTGTCCTCGGAGCCGGCGTGCGTACCGGTCGCCAGGTGATGGGCTTTGAGATACTCCTCGGACTGCGTGCTTTCCTTGAAGTACACATCGGGGACATAGCGTATGCGCACACCGTGGCTGGACCATTCCCGATCCAGGTTCTCGGCCGCGAGCTTGAGCTCACTCTGGCCGCCACCGTGATCGCCCATGAGATACACCTGCTTGAAGCCCGCATTGATGGCAGAGAGCGCCACCTGTGACATCACCCCGAGGAACAGATCCGAATCGATCGAGACGCTGCCCGGAAAGCGCAAGTGCCCGGTCTTGAGCACGAAGTCCCCGGTAGGGGCGAATGGGAGTGTCGGATACACCAGCGCATCACCGAGTTCCTCGGCAATTTTCCCGGCGACGAAGTGCGCGATAAAGGTGTGCTTGCCTAAGGCCATGTGCGGCCCGTTTTGCTCGGTGCTGCCGGCATAGATGATTGCCGTCGACTTGCCGGCGGCAATCGCATCGCGCACTTCAGTCCAGGTGAGATCCTCGATATACACGGACTGGGCACGAACGACGGCGCTGATGAGCATCAGGACAGGCAGTATGGCGTAGCGAAGCACTGAATTTCTCCTTGAGTCACATGAATGAGGGGCACTGTACAACAGCGCCGGGTCGCGCACCGGCCGGCGGTCAGGGCGCGGCAGCCCGCTGCTGCCAACGGTCGTGGAAGGCCCGCAGCTCCGC
>Ga0157375_10003589_pt1 | contig 13467 bp, 6 predicted proteins | sample M35metaG_FD_115311 | JGI IMG/M metagenome (GOLD analysis project Ga0157375, IMG submission 115311) | Miscanthus rhizosphere microbial communities from Kellogg Biological Station, Michigan, USA - M3-5 metaG | ecosystem: Host-associated > Plants > Roots > Rhizosphere > Soil | place: USA: Michigan...
GAAAAGCTGTTTCTCCAGGCAATGATTCAATCGGCCGTCGCTTTTCATCACCTGGACATCGGCCGGCCCGGCGCCGCTCGGCAAATGTACTTACGCGCGAAAGAGAAGTTTGCGCGACTGGGAATGAGTGTTTTCATGTCTTTAGATCTCGACGACTACCAAGCTCAACTCGATGCGGCGCTGTCGTGGCTGTTGACCGCCGCCGATCCAAGAGAATTGCCGATGCCTGAGATCACTCCGCCCAAGATTCGGCTGCTCGCAACGGTTGATGAGTTTGATTAGAAAGGGCTGATCCTGAACTCCACTCGACTCGCATTGCTCGCCTGTTGGTTTGGCGCCGCACTTTTCTTCGGTGCGGTTGTCGCGCCGGCTGTGTTTGGCGTGTTGCGATCGTTCGGTTTGCCGAACGCGAACGAGATTGCCGGCTCTATTGTGACGCGTTCACTCTCGGTAGTTAACATTGCCGGTTTTTTCATCGCGCTGTTACTGCTGATTACATTAATCCTGCGCCGCAATGCTTCTGGCCGCCTGAGTTTTATCGTGGAGTGCATTTGTCTTGCTGTGATTGCGTTGGCGACAGCCGTTGGGCATTGGGTGATTGCTGCACGGATGCGTGCGTTGCGAGCAGCGATGGTGTTACCAATCGATCAGATCGCGGCTGATGACCCGCGGCGTGTCGCTTTCAACCACCTGCACGGCTATTCGGTCAACGCGCTCGGGCTTGCTATGATTGCCGCTCTCGTAGTCATGGTCCTGATGGCTCGCAGCTTGCGGAATTGAATTTCTCAGAATGGAAGAAGCCCGTGGACATTATTGAAAATATCGGGGATTGGCGAAGACGTTTCGGCAACTGGAAACCCGGTGATGACCTTTCGGATTACCCTTGGGTGAAGAACCGGCGCGCACCATTCACTCCTGCGCGTCGGGCGCTGCCGATGCTGAATCTCGCCTTGATCTCGTCCGCGGGCGCTTACATCGATGGCACTGAAGCGTTTGACACAAGCTCTTCGAGCGGCGATTTGAGTTTCAGAGAGATCCCAATCGAGGTCGAGGAGTCAGATCTCCGATTCGCCGGGCGCGGCTATGATCCGGCCGCAGTTCAAGAAGACATGAACACGCAGGTACCCGTTGCACGATTGCTCGAGTTTGAGAGCAACGGAATCATCGGTCAATTGAATCCCGTGTTCTGGAGTTTTTCCGGTTTTATTCCTGACGCTGGAAAGCTTGTGGACGGACTGGTACCGAGGATGATCGAGCGCATTCAACGCTACCAAGTGCAGGCTGCGTTGCTGGTGCCCGCTTCAGTTTTGTGTCACCAGTCGGTTGGTTTAGTTGCAAGAGCAATCGAGTTCGCGGGTGTGCCGACAATGACGCTGGCTGTAGTCAGGGATGTAGTGGAATCTGTACGTCCGCCGCGAGTTGCGCTTTACGATGGCGAGCTCGGAACTATCAGTGGCGCGCCCAACTGGCCAGAGCATCAACGTCGCATTCTGGATGAAGCGCTGCGGCTGATCGAGCCGATGGACCAGGCTGGAATACGCAAGCTTGTGGTCGCGTTGCAGACTGCGGTTCAGAAGTCACGCGGCGAGCGATAGTCAATGTCCCTGAGAAAACGTCTTGCACTCTTCGTTGTCCTCATCTTAGTGGCGGCCCTCGCTTATTTGCTCCTTGCGCCAGTGCCGATTACGCCTGCGGCCTGGACTCCTCCGCCTGCGCCGGCTCTAACCGGTCAGTATCAACAGAACACGCGGCTCTCGCCTGTGCAAAGACTGCCACTTGGCGATGGACATAAGCCGGAAGATGTCGCCGTCGATATGGAAGGAAAAATTTACGGCGGATTTGAAGATGGCCGGATCATCGTTCTTCAACCAGACGGCACGCAGCCGCGTGTGTTTGCAAACACGGGCGGGCGGCCATTGGGACTCATCTTCGATCGCGCCGGAAACTTGCTCGTGGCCGATGCAATCAAAGGATTGCTGTCGGTAAATAAATCGGGAGAAGTGAAAGTGCTGGCCACGGAAGCAGACGGGGAAAAGTTTGGCTGCCTTAACGATCTCGACGTTGGCGCCGACGGCACGATCTACTTCACCGACGCCTCCCGGAAATATCCGCTGTCGCAATTTACTTACGACTTGCTCGAGCACCAGCCCAATGGTCGATTACTGGCTCTCGATCCAACAAGCCAAAGACCGCGAACACTTCTGCGCGATCTCTATTTCGCAAACGGAGTAGCTGTGAGTCCGGACCAGACGTTTGTGCTGGTAGCGGAGACGGGCATGTATCGCGTGCGGCGCGTGTGGTTGAAAGAACCAAAGATGGGCCAGAACGATATTTTTGTCGATAACCTTCCGGGGTTTCCCGATGGCATTTCGTCAAACGGCCGCGACAGATTTTGGCTGGCGCTCGCGGCTCCTCGCCAGGCTATGTTTGATCGAATGCTACCTTACCCATTCATGCGAAAAATGGTTCTGCGTTTACCAACGTTTCTTCAACCCGCCGCAGAAAGGTATTCATTCGTGCTTGGCTTCGACCTCCAGGGCCGCATCGTCCAAAACCTCCAGAACGGCTCTCCCGACTGCTACGCCGAGATCGCCAACGTAGTCGAACATAACGGCACACTCTATTTCGGCAGCATCGGCGAAGACACCATCGGCCGCTTCACGCTACGCTGATTGCCATCGCTGTCCGTCGCCACAAAGCACAAAATGATTCCACTGATTTTGCGCTTTCTTTGTGGCTGGACAATCTTGACGGATCTATCATCAAGCATATAATTGAGCTTGTAAATTTAACTCTAAGTGGCTTTGCACGAAACGTCTCTTATTGGACTTCTTCTCTGTGCAACCTCTGCGTTCTCTGTGCCTCTGTGGTTGTTTTTTGCTATGCAATAGTGAACCACAGAGACACAGAGAACACAGAGGAGGCGCAGAGAAGAGCGATCTGCTGACTTTTCGTGCAAAGCCACTCTAAGTGCAACACGCGCCAGCTTGTCAACAAGCATGTTGACCGCAGACATTAGTAGCGGTAACCGATGCGAGTAAAGGCGGGAACAGCGAGCTAACATCTTCTCTTAGCTTGGCCTTTTTCGGTAAAGCGTGCCTTTAAGTAATGTCGTCAGTGTTTAGGTCTAACGAAAATTGCCTTTTCCGTAACATCAAGCTATTTCATTAGTCCAGCGCCGAACAAGGGGTGAATGTTATGCAACGCTCCTGCGCTGCTGACAGAATAGAAGGAGAGCAGCTATGAGCGATGTAGTGAAGAGACTGGCTGAACTTACTCCTGAACAGAAAGAAGAACTCCTCGCCCAACTGTTGCGCGAGCAGCAGGCTGTAAAACCATCCCGCCGTCGTCGCTTTCCGCTCTCTTTCGCGCAACACCGGCTCTGGTTCATTGATCAGGTGGAGGACGGCAGCAGCAGTCTCTACAATCTGCCCACCCCACTGCGCTTGCGCGGCAATCTCAATATCAAAGCGCTGCAGCGCTCGCTTAATGAACTGATCCGCCGCCACGAATCGCTGCGTACGACCTTCGAACTAAACCCTGAAACCGGCAATCCAGAGCAGGTGGTGCACCCCTGGCAGCCGCTGACGCTGCCCCTGAGCGACCTCAGCCACAGTGCGGAGGCGGAGCGGGAACAGCAACAACTGCTCCACGCTGATGCCCAAGAGACATTCGACCTGTCGCAGGGGCCGCTGCTGCGAGTAAGGCTGGTGAAGCTGTCAGAAGAAGAGCACGTATTGATGCTGACCACCCATCACATCATTAACGACGGCTGGTCTATGGGGATCCTGATCAAAGAACTGGCGGCGCTTTACAGCGCCTACAGCACGGGGCAGGAGTCACCGCTGGCAGAGTTGCCGATCCAGTATTCGGATTTTGCGAGTTGGCAGCGGGAGAAGTGGGAAAGCGGAGCCTTCTTGCCGCAGTTGGAGTATTGGCGGCGGCAGTTATCTGGAGAGGTCCCGGTACTGCAATTACCTTGGCGAGTAATGAGGCCGAGTCGAGTTGGGACCAGGGGTGCCGCAAAGCAGTGGAAGATTAGTCGGGAGTTGAGCCAGCGGGTAAGGGAGCTAAGTCGGCAGGAGGCGGTGACGTTATTCATGACGTTGCTGGCGGCGTTTAAGGCCTTGCTGTGCCGGTACAGCGGACAGGAGGACATAGTAGTAGGGACGCCGATCGCGAATAGGAATCGCAAGGAAATAGAAGGGCTGATCGGTTTTTTTGTGAACACGCTGGCGCTGCGGACTGATCTGGGAGGAGAGCCGACGTTTAGGGAGTTGCTGAGGCGGGTGAAAGAAGTAAGCCTGGGAGCATATAAGAATCAGGATGCGCCGTTCGAGAAGGTGGTGGAGGAACTGCAGCCGGACAGGGAATTTGGACGCAATCCTTTATTTCAAGTGATGTTCGTCTTGCAGAATGCCCCCATACCAGAGATCAAAATGCCTGGGTTGGTAATAAGTCATATCGAAGTGGAACCTCAAACATCCATGTTTGACTTGTCACTCAGCATGGCTAATGACGAGCACAATATATTCGCCACTATTAACTACAACACTGATTTATTCGATGCAGACACGATCACTCGCATGGCTGATCATTTTACAGTGTTGCTGGAGGCAGCAGTAAGTAATCCTGATAAAAAAATTTCCGAGTTGTCGCTGCTCTCTGATAGAGAGCGGCATCAGTTACTCATTGAATGGAATGATACGAAGCGAGAGTATGCACAAGATAAGTGCATTCATGAGCTATTCGAGGCTCAGGTTGTAAAGGCCCCAAATGCCGTAGCAGTTATATGTGGCGATCAGCAGTTAAGCTACCTGGACTTGAATACAAGAGCAAATCAACTGGCCCATCACCTTTTGGAGCTGGGGGTAGGCGCTGAAGCCTATGTCGGCGTGCTCATCGAACGCTCAGTGGAGATGCCTGTCGCACTGCTTAGCATTCTCAAAGCAGGCGGAACATACGTCCCGCTTGATCCTAAGCACCCGCCTGAGCGGCTCTCTCTGATGATTAACGATGCCAAAGTAAAAGTGTTAATTACTCAAAAGCATCTGATCGATAGGGTGTCTGACTTTGAAGGGACTCTAATTTGTCTTGACTCTATTGCCCTGCATCTTAGTGCAAAGAGTACTAAGAGTCCGAATGTGCAAGTCGATCCCAAAAACCTTGCTTACATTATCTACACTTCAGGCTCTACCGGAAGGCCCAAGGGCGTTGCGATAGAGCAGCGAAGCGTAATTACCCTATTGCACTGGGCCAGAGATTATTTTGATCCTGAAGATATTGCTGTTGTTTTATTTTCGACATCAATATGTTTTGACCTGTCAGTTTTTGAATTATTTGTGCCTCTGTGTTGGGGCGGCACTGTCCTGGTAGCTGAGGATGTTCTGGAAATTATGAGCTTGCCTCCCGTCTGCGCTATTACCCTCATCAATACCGTACCTTCAGTTATTTCAGCGATGTTGCAGTTCGGTAACATACCGGATTCTGTTCGTACAGTTAATCTAGCGGGAGAGTCGCTACATCGTGAGCTTGTGGAGCGCATCTATCAACAGAGTACTGTAAAGCGAGTTCTCAACCTATACGGCCCGACAGAGGATACGACTTATTCCACGTTTGTATTAACTGAAAGAGGAGGAAGCGGTCCTGTCACAATCGGGCGTCCTATTAGTAACACTCAGGTTTATATTCTGGACCGGAACAAGCAACCTGTTCCGATAGGAATCGTCGGAGAGCTATACCTTGGAGGTGCAGGCTTAGCGCGGGGCTATCTGAATCGCCCGGATCTAACGGCTGAGAAGTTTATTCCCAACCCCTTCAGCAAAGAGCCCGGAGCACGACTTTACCGGACAGGCGATCTGGCTCGCTATCTGCCTGATGGACAGATCGAGTTTCGCGGTCGCAGCGATTTTCAAGTAAAAGTGCGTGGCTTCCGGGTTGAGTTGGGTGAGATTGAAGCCGCTTTGTTGAGCCATTCTGCTGTGCGTGAAGCAGTAGTAACAGCAGTTGGTGAATTTCAACATATCAAGCGTCTAGTAGCCTATGTAGTTTTAAACGAGAACCACGGTGCTCAAGTAAGCGACTTGCGCTCCTTCCTTCATAAGAGATTGCCTGAATACATGATTCCCTCCGCGTTTTTGGTGCTTGATAAATTGCCGCTTACGAGCAATCGGAAAGTGAATAGGCGCGCGCTTCCTGTGCCAGATGAGATTCGACCGGAGATGCTAGTTACTTTCCAGCCAGCACGAGACGACCTGGAAGTGAAGCTGACGCAAATTTGGGAGGATGTTTTGCAGGTCCATCCCATCGGAGTCAGAGATAACTTCTTCGATCTAGGCGGGCATTCAATGCTGGCTCTGAACTTGCTCGCTCAATTACGCGGAATTTTCAATCAAGATCTCCGTCTTTCAATGCTCATGAAAGCCCCGACCATAGAAAGCCTGGCGGCTGCTCTTCGTCAGTACAAAGGTGGGGGCGCGCAGAAATCCTCGCTTGTTACAATCAATCAAGGTGGCTTAAAGCGGCCTATTTTCTTCGTACACCCGATAGGTGGGAACGTCATTTGTTATGTCCAACTGGCGCGGCATCTAGGCTTGGACCAGCCATTTTATGCTCTCCAATCAAAGGGACTGGACGGAGAGCAACCACCGCTGAAGCGAATCGAAGATATGGCCAAACGTTATATCGATGAAATGCGCGCGGTGCAGCCTGTTGGCCCTTACGTTCTCGGAGGATGGTCCTTGGGAGGCATTATCGCATTCGAGATGGGTCGTCAATTAAAAACGCGAGGACAGGATGTAGCTATGTTAGCGCTCGTTGATGCCACGATAGCCGTCACAAATAAACAGTTTGAGCAAGCAGATGAGACAGCTTTCCTTACTATGTTTATGACAGACCTCATGCAGTCTTCGGGTTCGATAGAGTTCAACCCGAAGCACCTGAAACGGCTTGGGCCAGACGAACAATTGGCCACGCTCCTTGAAAACGCAAAGAAGGCAGAGATAATCCCGCCATCTATTGGGGTTGAGCAATTGCGTAATCTTCTGCTCATTTTTAAAGAAAATATCCTGGCGACCTGGCAATATGTGCCGGAAGTCTATCCGGGCAATATCATTTTGTTTCGCGCCGAGGAGCAGCCACTGGAGCTTTCTAAGTACAAGAATCTAGGCTGGGATGATTGGGCTTCGGAAGGCGTAGAAGAACACATCATTCCCGGCAACCACTACAACATACTTCGTGAGCCAAACGTCAAGCGACTAGCCGAGGTTTTGAATAAATTTATTCAGAAAATCCAAACAATTGAGGAAGTCTCCGCTAGCACAAGTGGTCCATGAGAAGTCGAGGTGCTGGCAAACGGTGACGATAAGAAGCGTGTGGCAAGACGTCCGCTACGGCACTCGAAAGCTGCTTAAGACCCCTAGCTTTAATCTAGTCGCGATGCTTGCATTGGCATTAGGCATCGGAGCCAATACGGCTATCTTTAGCGTCGTAAATACTATCCTCCTGCGAGCACCATCTTACCAGGATCCAGAACGGCTCGTGATGGTGTGGGAAGCAAATACCAAGAGAGGACTAGGACAAATCCCCACCTCGTTTCCAAACTTCAATGATCTGAAAACTATCAACAACGTCTTCGAAGATATAGCAGCTTTCGCGGACAGAAAGTTAAATCTCACGGGAGGTGATGAGCCTGAGCAGATCAGGGGCTTGTATGTTTCATCTAACACAATGTCGCTGCTCGGAGTAAAGCCGATTTACGGACGCACCTTCCTGGCAGAGGAGGGCAAGCCAGGTGCAAATCATGTGCTTATACTCAGTTATGGTTTGTGGCAGAGACGCTTTGGAGCGAGCCTGAATGCAATCGGGCGTCAAGTCGAGCTTAACGGCGAAAGCTACCAGGTAGTCGGAGTTATGCCTTCCGACTTTGAATTCCCCCCAACGTTTACGGCGACTATTGCTTCGTCGATGCTGACAATACCGAATGCTGATTTATGGATACCGCTGACTACTGACGTCCTCCCAGATGTGCGTGGAGTCCGCGGTCTATTGATGATTGGGCGGCTGAAACCTAATGTAACGATGGGGCAGGCTCGAGCCGAGATGGACATCATCGCTAAACGCCTTGAAAAAGAGTACCCCGGCCCAAACGAAGGCCTGGAAGTGAGCCTCATACCACTCCGAACACAGATCACGGGTGATATACAGTTGCCGCTGCTAATCCTTCTTGCCGCTACTGGGTTCGTCTTGCTGATTGCTTGCGCTGACGTAGCTAATCTGCTTTTGGCGAGAACTATTGTCAGACGAGAAGAGATCGCAATCCGCATAGCTCTTGGCGCAAGTCGCTTCCGCTTGATTCGGCAGATGCTAACTGAAAGCGCGCTTTTGGGTCTGGTTAGTAGCTTGCTGGGAGTGCTATTTGCCTATTGGTGCGTAAGGCAACTCGTCGCTTTCAGTCCCACCAGTATCTCTCGTGTAAAAGAGGTCAACATAGATATATGGGCTCTTCTGTTCACGCTCGTGGTATCACTGCTCACAGCCTTTATGTTTGGTTTAGCACCGGCAACTTATGCTTCCAAGTCTGATCTAAATCAAGCTCTCAAAGAAGGAGGCAGAAGCTCAACAGAAGGATCACGTCACAGCCGCTTTCACAACATGCTGGTTATTTCGGAAGTCGCATTAGCTCTAATTCTTTCAATCGCAGCCGGCCTGATGATCAATAGCTTTTTGCGATTGCAAAATGTCAACCCGGGTTTTAATCCCAGGAATGTAATCACCTTAGAACTCCAGCTACCGCAACCTAAATACCCTCAGGCTCAGCAGAGAATAATATTTCAGCAGCAGCTCATTCAGCATATTGAGGCTGTCCCCGGTGTGCAGTATGCCGGCACCGTAAACAATATTCCTTTCGGTGGAAGCGAATCACATAATACTTACTCAATTGAAGGGCGAGACTTTTCAAATCATTCCGAGAGGTTGCAGGCATACACACGAATCGTTAGCCCAAAATATTTTCAGGTGATGGACATCACCATTCACAAAGGGCGCCAGTTTACGGATGAAGATAATGTTGACTCTTCCCGAGTAGCTCTCATCAATGAAACTGCAGCTCGTCGACTATGGGGAGATGAGGATCCCATTGGCAAGCGCATCAAACTAGGGGCACCTGAAAGCAATAACCCCTGGCTTGATATCATCGGAGTGGTCGGATCCATTAGCCATACCAGTCTGGGAGTAACGTCACAACCTGAGGTTTATGTGCCTTTCCGTCAAAACCCAGGACCTACTATAACGCTGGTGGCACGTGCGACATCTGATCCGAAGAGTGTAGCTGCGGCAATAAGACAAGAAGTAGCAGCCCTGGATCGAAATCTGCCCTTCACAAACATCAGATACATGGAGGATTTAATCTCTAATTCTGTAGCGCGGCCTCGCTTGTACACTTTCTTATTAGGTCTCTTTGCTGCTCTCGCGCTGCTTTTGGCAGCCGCAGGAATCTACGGTGTTCTGTCATATTCAGTAGGTCAGCGCACACACGAAATTGGCGTACGCATGGCTCTTGGGGCACAACAAAGAGATATATTCAAGCTGATCCTAGGCCATACTGCGGTGCTTATTTCTATTGGGTTAGTAGTAGGACTGGCAATTTCCCTGGCTTTGAGCCGCGTGATGTCCAGCTTACTTTTCGGAGTCACCCCACATGACTCGTTGACTTTTGTTTTGATTTCTCTTCTGCTGCTGGTTGTAGGCTTAGTGGCGAGTTACATTCCTGCCCGGCGGGCAACAAAGGTGAATCCGCTGATAGCGCTTCGCAATGAATAGTTCGTTATGGGTGAGAATCAGGAAACCAAGCCAAGCTTCCTATGTAAATTCACAGTCTCGCCATCCTCCATTTCAAACAATATGTCTGTATCAGAGCACACAAGATCGTGATGGTATGAGGTATAACCGCCCAAGCCAAGACCGAAATGCACACCGGGATAGCGTTCATTCGGGAAAAAATTGTCGAGCACGAATGGTGAACAAAGGACATTTGTGCCTAAACCTATCTCGTGAATCTTCCTGTACCGCTCATCGTCCTCAAAGAGTTTCTTCATTGCATTAAGAAAAGGGTTCTCGCCAGGAGTGGGAGAATAGATGTCCTCAATCAAACCATCCTTTACCTTGGCGACGACGGGATAGTCGTACATCCTGGACATGATCGAAAAAGTCTTTTCCGTATCTTCAGAAGTTATATCCTTATTACCTCTATGCACAACGGGCAGGCCTTTGAGAACCAGCTCCCCATTTATATTGAACCTGGAGTAAAACGAGTAGCCGCCAGATTCGTCAGTCAGGGCGCTGAGTTCTCCTGTGGGGAGAACAGATTGCTGTCCATAACCAATTGGTCCGTGCAAGGAGAACCAGTGTTCTGCCTCTTGATGTTCGAATATAGCGTTCGTGTTGTATTTTCCGGATTTGAAGATGATCCGTTGTGCGCCGTCAAGGTGATCTAATAAAGCTTCTTCTAACTCTAATTCGTGGTTATAGTCAGTACTCTTTATAATCTCAAGGCATCGAGTCAGTGAGCGTGTAGAAAATGATCCGGAGAAATATGATATGGCGCCAAGCTTTAACCCTTCGATTAGCTCAGGGTCATAATGTTCAAACTCATGGTCGGTTATCCAGATAACCGTGCCGTGCTTGTTAGCCTGCTGCAACTCGCGAAACTTCTCAATAAGTCCAGTCCGGGATTCCGGGCCAGCCCATGAGTATTCGATGAACTCGAATGCAGCATCAGCGTCAATATTTTCGACGTTAAGGCTCTCCCTCACTTTTGGCGAAGTGACTAGCAAAAACACTTCACCCATTTCGTTCCCGAAAAGTGGCGCAAAATCGTGCGGGCTTATGGCAACTTTGTTTGGGCTTGCATTCTCCTTATTTACAGTGGATTCACATGGGCATCCGCCACGAACCACTTTAATCCCGCTTTTCATTGTTCGATGTCTCCATTAATCATTTAAGCGTGTGTCACATTTAGGATGTAAGTATTTGTCAACCTGGATTCGACGATTCAGGAATGATGGAAGACATCGGCGGCCCGCACCTCACTGAAGACGCGCTGCGGAGCGCCGCCAAAGATCGATATCTCAAAATCAGCTATCTAGCGGCGCCTTCAAAGTAAGACTGCCTGTCGGTAAATAGCGATACTAGCGAACAGCAACATACCAAACGTATCGAGTGACAATCTTAGAATCAATTCCAGGAATGTCTCACGTTAGCGGCAGGGAGCGAGGTGAGATGAGTCCCCTTACTCCCTGCCGGATCTTTAATTGTTATCCTTGGAGTTTGTCGTAGGGGCCATACTTCTTGACCTTGGCCGAGACTTTCCTTTTCTTCATGTAGCACCTCCACTGCGGATATGAAGGATCTTCCTATGTTTACAGGAAGAATATCTTCAGGGTTGTTGAGTTGATATTATGAGGAACGCAGAACAATCTCCGGCTGACTTTAAGCTTCCTTGCATTCGCCAGGACGTCAGTGAGCCTGGGAATCACTCGTTGTTCGTCAAAATATCAGAGTAGCGCCAATTTTATTTATGAATAATTTTCTTGTCAATAAAATGAATGCCTCATCACACTTGGTGTAATTAAAGTGCTGCGGCGCGAAGGCTGGCGCGACAATCACAAGCGCACTTACCTCATTACAAGAAAGAAGGGCTGAATTTTGCGGAGTAAGCGACCGCATCGCAACAAGACCGCGGCGCATCGTCAGCAGCGTCCGCTGCTGACTGGACCACATCAGTGCTGGAGCATGGATTTCGTCAGTGATCAGCTCTCTGACGGGCGGAGATTTCGGCCTTAACTTTAGTCGACAATTATAGTCGTGAATGTCTGAAGCTCGAGGTGGCCCAGAACCTGAGAGGCATCACGTCGTAAAGCGATTCCTCGCTTCCTCGATTCCTGGCTTTGCACAAAAAGTCGGACCAGGGCGCCAACGGCGCGGAATATGACAGCCAGGGGCAAGCGCGAAGCGCGTCGCCCCTGGTTGCGGTACGCACGAGCAGATGAGGCCTGAAAGGCCGAAATATCATAGGTACTACGCCCTTTCAGGGCTAGAGGGCTTTTAATTCTGTTACCCAGGGCGACGCGCTTCGCGCTTGCCCCTGGCTGTCATATTCCGCGCCTTTGGCGCTTTGATTCGTGTATTTGCACTTTTTGTGCAAAGCGTCGATCCCCTGTCAGGATGTATACAGTTGGTTAGAGTGGTAACAATAGTCAGTTGACTCAAAAGTCAAACTCTTGACCCAAACCTGCGATAAAAAAGGGACTTTTGCGGCGAAGCCCACGGGGTTTATTGCGGCTGGCGAAATTCCTGAGGAATTTGTCTGTTCTTGGGACGTGCGTAGTTGGTATCCAGCGGGCGCCCATTCCTCGTAGCTTACACGCGCCTTAACTCCAATTAAATAGCGGTTTATCGTAAACGAACTGCGGCACGAGGATTGTAGAGCACAACCGCGTGGGAGCGGTCGGGTAGACCAGTCCAACGCGGCAAACCTCTCTGTTGGAGTAGAACGACAATGATCAACCTTCTGTTTGCAGCGACTTCGGTGCCTCAGAATGTCTTCAGGACCACCGAGCTAGTGGGAAGTCTCATGCACAAACTCTCCCCCGAACTCATCAACACGATCAGTGCTCTCGGGGTAGATCAGCGTTACTCAACTGTTCAAAACTATCCGGACTTTCTTTGCGGCAAACCCAAAATCGCTACCAGTTCGACCACTGATCTCAGCGTGGCCGCGATCAGGCGTTGCCTCGAAGAGTGGGGCGGCGATCCCAACCGGATCGGTTTACTAATCGCGGGGACAAACACGCCCGATCAGATGCTGCCGTGTTTGGCGTCGGAGATCATGGGCAAGACGCACGGATTTCTTTCGCGATCGCTGCGCACAGTCAGTATGCAAGCGCAGGGTTGTTCCGTGTTGCTCAAATCCATCGAAGTTGCTCAGTGGTACCTCGCGGCAAATCCGGGACAACTCGCGGTCGTTGTCATGGCGGAAGTCCACACTCCTTTCGCCGCTCCATTACTGCGGGATGAATATTGCGGTTACCGTGAACTCATTAAATTAAGGAAGGACCGCAGACTCGATCCGGTTCAATTCGAACAGCAAAAGTTGGATACAACCTTTGTGATCCAGTCAATGCTCTTCGGAGACGGCGCGGTAGCCCTGCTGGTGGGCAGTGAAGAAGGAAAACCCGCATTTGGACCAATCTCCCACCTGACCAACGATCACCCGAATGATATGAACCTGCTTACGATGACCAGCAACAGCTCACATCCCTTCCTGAAAGGCAGGCCGCAGTATTTCATGCAGCCAAACGTCCCCTCGCGTGGAGCGCACTACGCTATAACCACAGTCAAGAATGTTCTTGAGCATCCGGATTCACCAGTATCCGATCTTACCGAGGTGGATGATTGCTTGATTCACAC
>Ga0157375_10003592_pt1 | contig 13463 bp, 14 predicted proteins | sample M35metaG_FD_115311 | JGI IMG/M metagenome (GOLD analysis project Ga0157375, IMG submission 115311) | Miscanthus rhizosphere microbial communities from Kellogg Biological Station, Michigan, USA - M3-5 metaG | ecosystem: Host-associated > Plants > Roots > Rhizosphere > Soil | place: USA: Michigan...
ACGATCCTGCTGAGGGCTACCAGCGCCCACATCGCCAATTTGCGTTTTTGCCAGGCCATTTTGTCCAGGTAGAGCAGGGACAGTTTCTGCGAGGCCCACGCTTTCAAACTGGCCGCCGCGATAATAATCGTGAAACTCAGCATCCACCACGACATTGAGTCCGAAAGCTTGCGCGGCTCGTGGAAGGTCCAAAGAGCGAGGACGATGCTCGCCTGGATTGCCCATCCAGTAAAAATCGCGACGCCGTAACTGCCCAGCGTTCGGCAGTCCTGGACTGCACCGATCGCGATCGCCTTTAGAGTCTGACGCCAGAACCATGCGGAAGACCGGCCGTGTTGGAACTCCTCGATCAGATCGCCCGCAAGCGGCGAGTTTTGTGCCGCGATGCCGGAACACCGCAACAGCCATGCTGCAAGTTTCGGAGGATGCCGAAGTTTCATGCCAGACCTTTACCAAGCTGGGGAAGTCCGTGCCACAAGCTGACCAGCGCGCGCTGCGTTTCCCGCACCGCCTGCAAGCCCGATTCGGTGACTCGGAAATAGCGCTTCGCCCGGCCGCCGCGCTCGGCTGTCGGATCGCCCAAGCGAGAGGCGACCAGGCCCTTCTCCTCCAGCCGTTCGAACGACGCATACACGCTGCCCAGCGCCACCTCGCGGCCGCTGCGCTGTTCGATTTCACGGGAAATCGGAACACCGTAGGCCTGGTCTCCGAGACGGATGAGCGCCAAGAGAACCATCAGCTCAAACTCACCGAGAAAGCTTCGGCGCTTCATTTGTTCGATCATAGTGAATAAATAGGCGCAACGCAAGGTGGCGGGCCTGAGGTGATAAACTCTCGTCGAGGTGAACGCCATGCGAGCGAGTCTCATTTTTCTGATTACGCTGACGCCGCTATTAGCCCAGGACAGCAAGTCTCTTGCGGCGCGAGTCCAGCGGCTGGAAGATATTCAGGAGATCCAGGGCGTCCTGCTGGACTACGGCCGGTTCCTCGACGCCCGCGACTTCGCGGCCTACTCACGCTTGTTCGCCAAGGACGGCGAATGGGTGGGTGGATTCGGTACTGTCCAGGGCCCCGCGGCCATTCAGGCGTTCATGGAGAAGAACATCAGCGGCCCCAACCGCGGAAACACCTTTCATATTCTGTCCAACTTCAAGATCGACGTGCATGGAGACACCGCCACCGCCTGGTCGCGCTGGACTTTTATGACTCCCGGCGCCGACCAGAAACCCGCTGCCGCCCAAGCCGGCCGCTACGACGATACCTTCGTCCGCGAGAACGGCCACTGGAAATTCAAGCGCCGGACAGCCTCCAACGACATCCCCATCCCCGATCCGGTCCCTGCCAAATAGGCGTAAAATGGCCCTTCCGTCCCGTATCTCACAGATATAACGGGGTTTTTCCTCCCGCCGGTGCCCGTAGCCCAGTGGACGGAACTGTTGTAACCTAGCAGTGAGCCGGTGCGCCTTTTTACTTGTAGGGATTGGACTTTTAGTATCGCCGGTAACACTGGGAGCGGTGGCGGCGGTCATGCTGGTTGACTTCGAACTCATAGAACGGGCTCGAAGCGGTGACGATAGCGCGTTTAACCAGGTGGTGCAGGCATACCGTAAACGGATCCTGGGTACTATAGCGCGGCTCATCGGCAGGCCGGAGGACGTGGAGGATGTAGGACAGGAAGTTTTCCTCCGATTGTATTTTTCTCTGGACCAGTTGAGAACGGCGGAAGTGTTCGAGCCGTGGCTGTACCGGCTGACCGTGAACGCGGCGTATGACTATTTGCGCCGGCAGCGGCGGCGGCGCGAGAGCCGGATGTCGGATTTGAGCGAGCAGCAGGTGATGATGGCGGATGCTGCCGCAGGTGGGAAACGCGACGTAGAAGAGACACGTCGAACGAAGATACGGGAGACCGTGGACGATTTACTCGGGAAGATTTCCGAGGAAGACCGGATCCTGTTGACGCTGAAAGAAGTCGAAGGGTTATCTCTCAAGGAGCTGGAGAAGATATACCGGGTGAACGAAAACGCTCTGAAGGTACGATTGTTCCGGGCTAGGCAGCGGGTTCTAAAGGCTTATGACGCCGGGGAGCCTGAGGTGGGCGGGTAGCAAAATCGATGTCCGGAGGTATAGAATGGATCGCATGAAAGACAGACTCGACGCGCTCTGGGTTGAGTATCGGGAGGCGACTCCTGATCCTGAAGCCGGCCCTAACTTCATGCCGCAGCTGTGGCAGAAGATCGAAACACGGCGCGTCGAAACCACGTCCGTATTTCGCCGGCTGGCTCAGATCTGCGTAATGGCAACCGTCGCTCTGGCCCTGGTCATAAGCGCGGTGCTGATTCCCCACAGCAATAACGACGAAGTATTCTACAGCGGAACCTACGTCGATGTTCTCGCCGCCGAGCACTCTAATGATTATGTGGAGGCTCTCCCGGCGGGAGACTATCGATGAACGTCTCTCGCAAGAGCATCGCCCTCTACGTGGCGCTCGTGTTCGTGAGCGGGGCGGTCCTGGGCGTCTTCGGCGATCGCTTGTATACCGTTACGACGGTAACCAATGCAAAGAACGCGAAGCAGACTCCCGAGGAATTCCGGCGTGGGTACATTGGGTTCCTGAAAAAGCGTCTTAGCTTGAATGAGGACCAAGTCACACATCTGGGCTTGATTTTTGATGAGACCCGGGCGCGGATGAATGAGATCAACGAACGGACGATTCCGGAACAGCATGAGATTCAGAAGGCCTCCAGCGACAAGATCCGCGAGATCCTGACCCCCGCACAACAGGCCGAATACGAAATCGTGCTCAAGGAAGTCCGAGAGCGGCGCAAAAAGGGCGGCCCTCGCGGCGGTCCCGGCGGATTCTGATTCTTCGGCTTTATTTTGCTGCGGCGTCTACTTCCCTATACCAGCGTCTTCATGATTCTGGCCGCGCTGTACGCCGGCTGGACCCTATACTCGCGCCATCAGGCTGCCGCTGAGGCGGAGCGCCAAGCCCAACAGAAACAGATCGACGAGGAACAAAAGACCGTCGCCAGGTTTGGCGGCGATCGGCTCACGATCCTGGGATTCAACGCTGCAAAGGGCGAAGTTCCGCCGGGAGGCCGCGTCGTGTTGTGCTACGGCGTGTCGAATGCCGCGCAGGTGAAAATCGAACCGGGCGTGGAGCCCCTCAAACCTGCAATCTCGCACTGCTTGAACGTGTTCCCGAAGAAAACGACAACGTACAAGCTGACCGCTGAAGACTCTCAGGGAAACACGAAGAGCGCGGCGCTGACGATCAGAGTGCGGTAAAAGTGCAGGCCGGAGCGCGCAGCGCAGGGCGGCGGACGGCGATCAGGAGAAGAAAATTGGCTCGCGCCCTGCTGCGTTGCGCGCGCCTAAGGTACCGATACCGGTTTCTTCTTCGCTGCGGCTGCGGCGGCCTGGGCGTCCCGGACCTTCTGGTACTTCTTCTGGAAGCGGTCGACGCGGCCTTCCGTGTCAATCAGCTTCTGCTTTCCAGTGAAGAACGGATGGCAGCTTGAGCAGATTTCCACTCGGATGTCGCCCTTATGAGCCGAGCGCGTCTTGAACGTGTGCCCGCAAGCGCAGACGACGTTGATTTCTTCGTAGGCGGGGTGAATTCCAGCTTTCATGGGAAATTCCAATATAACACAAGCCTAAACACAAGGCCCCGCGCAGCCCTTGGAAGGGACACGGCGGGGCCTTATGGTTGAATCAGGACTCTTTCGCGTTGAGGGGGCCGTTCCACATGAGCAGCGGCCTCGACACTGTTCGAAACCTGAACGTTAGCGGGTCGACTTCAACAGTCGGCCACCTCACGCGTGGTTTGAGTGCTGTTTTTACTACTGCCAGATATCATTAGACTGGACCACCTCCTTCCTCAGTGATGCCTTCATCTTAAGACCACTCTGCAAAAGTGTCAAGCTAGAAAACAACGGTATGGAAACATTAGTTACTTACTCTGTTCGCGACGATGTGGGCGTCATCGTCATCAACAATCCTCCTGTGAATGCGCTCAGTTCGGGGGTACTAGAAGGCCTCAGGACCGCGGTGCACGCGCTGGAAGGGAACGGCGCGGTGCAGGCCCTTGTTGTCATCGGCGGCGGGAAGACGTTCGTGGCAGGCGCCGACATTAATCAGTTTGTCGACATCCTATCGGGGCAGGGAACCATGCCGGCGTTCCATCCGGTGCTCGACGCCATCGAAAATTGCGCCAAGCCGGTCGTAATGGCGATTCACGGTACCGCGCTCGGCGGCGGCCTGGAACTGGCCATGGCCGGACACTATCGCGTGGCGACGTCCGATGCGCAGGTTGGGCAGCCGGAGGTGAAGATCGGACTGATTCCCGGGGCGGGCGGAACGCAGCGGTTGCCCCGGCTGGCGGGCGTCGCCAAGGCCGCCGAGATGTGCGCGTTCGGCGAGCCTATTTCGGCGAAGGAAGCTTTGGCTGCCGGCATCGTCGACAAAATCATTGAGCAAGACTTGCTTGCGGACGCAATTGCTTTCGCTCGCGAGGTTGAAAAACCGAGACGTACGCGCGATCTGCCGGTGACGCCAGCCGATATCTCGGACGTCCGCAAAAAGCTCCGGGGAAAATTGACCGCGCCGGTAGCGGCGCTGGACGCCGTGGAAGCGGCTGGGAGGCTGCCGTTCGATGAAGGAATTCGAGTGGAGGGTGAAATCTTCGACCGCTGCCTGCATTCGGACCAGTGCAAGGCGCTCATTCACGCGTTCTTCGCCGAACGCGCCGTATCGAAGATCCCGGACATTCCCAAAGACACGGCTCTTTATACGATCCGGAGCGCGGGCGTAATTGGGGCAGGCACCATGGGGGGTGGCATCGCGATGGCTCTTTCCAACGCCGGCGTCCCCGTCTTCTTAAAAGACGCGGAACAAGCAGCGCTCGACCGGGGCATGGCAACCATCCGGAAGAACTACGAGCGTTCGGTGAAAAGCGGCCGGCTCACGGCAGCCGCTGCGGAAGAGCGTATCGCGAGAATCTCGCCACAACTCGGCTGGAAGGGATTTGACCAAGTCGACATCATCATTGAAGCCGTGTTCGAATCGCTGGCGATCAAGAAGCAGGTATTCGCGGAGATCGACAAGATCGCCAAACCTGAGTGCGTGTTGGCGTCGAACACCTCGACACTGGATATCGACGCAATCGCGGCCGTGACGTCGCGTCCGCGGATGGTGATCGGGACGCACTTTTTCAGTCCGGCAAACGTGATGCGGCTAGTAGAGATCGTGCGAGGCAAGGCGACGGACAAGCCCGTGATTGCCACGGCCATGGCACTGGCGAAGACGCTCAAGAAGGTCGGCGTGGTGGTGCGGAACGCCTTCGGGTTCGTCGGCAACCGCATGATGTTCCCGTACATGGAACAGGCCCAGCTTCTTATAGAGGAAGGCGCTACGCCCGAGCAGGTGGATCGCGCGCTCACCGACTTCGGCATGGCCATGGGGCCTCTGGCAGTAGCCGATCTGAGCGGGATCGATGTGTTCTGGCGCATCCAGCAGGAACTTCCGGCGGTGGCCGCAAACGGCATAGACAAACTGTATGCGGTGGGTCGGTATGGGCAAAAGACCGGCGCGGGATTTTACAAATACGACGAAAATCGCAAGCCCACGGCTGACCCGGAGGTGCTCGCATTGCTCCAGAAAGCTCATCGTGCGATCTCTGACGAGGAAATCGTGGAGCGGTGCATTTACGCGCTGATCAATGAGGGAGCCAAGGTCCTTGAAGAAGGAATCGCGCTCCGGCCCGCGGATATCGACGTGATTTACATGACAGGCTACGGATTCCCCGCGTATCGTGGCGGGCCGATGTTTTATGCGGACACTGTGGGTCTTAACAAGATCCACGATCGCGTGGTCCAATTTGGATGGACGCCGGCGGCGCTCCTGACTGCCGCGAAGGAACGTGCATGAACGCAAATTACGACGCTGATCCTGAGATTGGCGAGTTGTACGATCACGTCCCGGTATACCGCGATCGGAAGGATGTAGCGTTCTACGTCGATCTCTGCCGCGCCGCGATGGGAGAGGTTCTAGAATTGGGCTGTGGCACGGGTCGATTGCTAATTCCGGCGGCTGAGGCCGGTTGCGCGATCACAGCACTCGACGGGTCCGGTTCCATGCTGAAGCGGTGCCGGGCGAAGCTGGACGCGACACCGCCGGAAGTGCAGAAACGCGTGACGCTGGTCGAGGCCGATATGACCAGCTTCTCGCTCGATCGCACGTTCGCCCTGGCGACGGTCCCGTTCCGGCCGCTGCAGCACCTGATTAGCGTCGAAGAGCAATTGAGTTTTCTGGCTTGCGTGCATCGCCATCTGGAGCCTGGTGGGAAGCTGGCTCTGGATGTTTTTCATCCGCATCTGACGACGCTGGCCAGTGAGGTCGACCCTAACGAGATCGAGGACACGCCGGAGGTTGAAATCGCGGACGGCCGTCTGATGCGGCGAGCTTTTCGAAATGTGGCGAAGCGACGCGCTGAACAAACCAACGATATCGAGCTGATCTACTATGTTCGGGATCCCGCGGGTCAGACGACGCGGATCGTGCAAGCGTTCCCTATGCGATACTTCTTCCGTTTTGAGCTGGAACACCTGCTAACGCGTGCCGGGTTCGAGATCACTGGGTTGTTCGGCAATTTCGACCGGTCGCCTTTCACGGATTCGTCGCCCGAGATGATCGTGATCGCGGCCAGGAAAGACTGATCCCGGAATCTATCTTTTCTTGTTGTCGTTGGCGAACCACTTCACCCACTTTGTGGGTGGGAAGACGAACAAGCCAATCAGCGCGATGATGATGAAAAAGACAAATAAAAGAACGGCAAGAGCCATGTCTCTACATCTTATACTGTGGCTATGAAGTACTGTTATACCGAAACACCGATTGGTCCGCTGATGATCGCCGGCGACGACCAGTCGATTCATCTGATCGCGTTTCCCAAGAACGGCAAGCCGCAAAAACCTGAGGCCGGCTGGACCGAATCCATGAGCGGTCCCCTGGCCGAATCCGTGCGGCAGTTACGAGAATACTTCGCCGGAAGAAGGAAGGATTTCGATCTTCCGCTGGCGCCCGAAGGCACCGACTTCCAGCGCAAGGTCTGGCGCACGCTGCAGGAGATCCCCTACGGCGAAACCATCTCCTACGGCGAGCTAGCCAAGCGCGTGGGTAATCCCAAGGCCTCGCGTGCGGTGGGCTCGGCGAACGGAAAGAACCGGATTCCGATCGTGATTCCGTGTCATCGCGTCATCGCGGGCGATGGCGGTCTGGGCGGATTCGGCGGCGGGCTCACGACTAAAGAAAAGCTTCTAGCGATCGAGAAGGCGCCGCTCGCCAAGGCGGCGTCTTAGCGGCTTCGCCTGGGGCCGTGGCCGTTTCCACCGTTTGCGGATGAACGCGTCTAACCGCTTACCCAGCGCCTTGAAGTAGGCACTGTCTCGGGTCACGACTTTCCTTGCAGCCTCGACCAGCTTCCACGTCGCCTCGATCCGCTTGTCGGCGAGCACACCGCGTTTCTCAGCACGATCCATGCGTTTTTCGGTGAGCCTAGCGTACTTCTCGAACTGCTTCTGGGTTCTCCGCATTTCCTTCGAAGTATAGATCAGGCCGCTATCGGACCCTCACCGCGCGAAAGCGCCGTGACGATCTGTTCCTTGAGCTGCTCGGCAGCGGCCACCGCGGAATCGAGAGACAGCTTATAGACGATCACGCCAATCGCCGCGTCCACGGCCAGAACGCCAAAGAAGGCAACCTCGCTGTCGAACGCGTAACGGGCCAGGTAGGCTAAGCCGACCGGCACGAACGCGATCGGCCAGATCACGAAGAGAATCGCCTGAACGCGGCCGGAGGCGCCCGATCGGAACGAAGCCGTTGGATTCATCGGGCGCGGCTGACGCAGCGACAACTGGTTCCCAGCCGCCAGCATGAAGACGCTGACGACCGCCGCCACACTGAAGGACTCCGCCAGCGTGCGCGGGTGCAACGGCATCCCCAACAGTCCGCACACCAAGGTGATCATGCCAATCTCGAGCACGATGAAAAACAGAGCACTGAGGTTCTTGCCAATCATGACCCGCGAGAATGCGACCGGCGCCAGAAAGTAGAACTGGGCCGCGGAGCGGTCGAATCCGAAGAAGTTCCAGAAACAAGCCTCGCTGAGCAGTATGAGCGAATACATACTGACCACCGTCAGGTAATTCGAGCCCAGGAACGATTGCGACGTTCCTTGCCTGCCCAAGGCCATGGGAAGCCAGATCAGCAGGCCGAAGGTGAATCCCATGAGGAACACCAGGCGGAACCGTGGGGAGCGAGTCAGGAAGCGCACGTCTTTTTCGACCAGCGCGCCCAGCGGATCGCCCAGAAGCATGGACGGCAGCCGAAAAAATCGTTCGATGAATTCCTCCACGAAGCTGGAGAGGGCGGAGCCGCCCGACGCACGCGCGGATGCGGCATCAGCGTCGAAGAGAATGGTCCGTCGAAACTGCCAATAGCTGAAGAGTCCGGCGGCCGCCAGCCACGCGGTCAGGATCGCCAAGGCCCGGAGTTGTCCGTGTCCCTGCAGAAAGTCCGCCGTGGCTGTCCAGGGCCACCCAGCCCACGACGCTCGCGCCATCAACGCGCGCAGGCGGTCTGCGGAAATTCGACCGCGAGCGAACACAAGCTGAGGGAGTGCCGCGCATAGGATGAGAAGAAAGAAGGCCGCTTCGCGGATGCGCCGGCGCGCCAGAACGCGAGCAATTGTATCCCGCGTTCCGACGCCCAACACCAGGTTGAATGCCGCGAAGGGCAGTAAGCCCAGTGCATTCCATGGATGCAGCGTGGGATTTCGCACAATCCCTATTCCTGCGCCGGTCAGGATTAGGACCACTTCGATAGCCACCGTCACGCGGAGCATCGCCTCCAGCCAGAACAACTGGGAAAACGGAATCGGATACGCCTGCAGCTTGCGCAAGTCGAGCGACGCTCCTGAGGCCGCCATCAGCACTGGGACGACTTGCCAGTATAGAAAGACCAGCAAAAACATTCCCGAGAGGCTGGTAGCCAGCGGGGAACTGGTCAAGAGCATGACGGCGAACGCGGCGGCGATCCAGAATCCGTACCAGACCAGACCGACAAATGCGGTCCAGCCGATGCCGCGGCGCGGGAAAAAGTTGCGCTGCGAGCGCCACTGAGCCCAGAGTATGGCGCGGGCCTGATTCATGACGCGATCACAGCCAATCGAGGGTCTCGCGCAAGGCGCCCACGCCCACGGCGCGAACGAAAGCGTCCTCCAGCGTCTGCGACGATCCGCGCAGCTCGTCCATGGATCCTTCCTGGACCAGCTTGCCTTCGTTGATGATGGCCACCCGGTCGCACAGCCGCTCGACCACTTCGAGCACGTGCGACGTCAGGAAGATGGTGGCGCCATGGCGAACCTGCTCCAGTAGGATATCTTTCATCAATCGCGCGCCGACGGCATCCACGCCCTCGAAGGGCTCGTCCATGAGGAAGAGCTGCGGCCGATGGATCAGTGCGGCCGCCATCGCCACACGTTTGCGCATGCCTTTGGAATACTCGGAGATGAGCTTGCGCGACGCGTTGCCCAGCTCGAACAAGTTCAGCAGCTCCAGGCTGCGTTCCCTGGCGACGGCTCGCTCCAAGCCGTAAATGCGGCCGACGAATTCGATGAACTCGCCACCGGTCAGATGATCGAACAGCAGGGATTCGTCGGGAACCAGGCCGATCTGGCGCTTAATGGCTAAACCCTCTTCCGGCATCGGCAGTCCGAGCAGACGGATCGAGCCGGAGGTGGGCGGCGCCAAGCCCATCAGCATCTTAATAGTCGTGGTTTTGCCGGCGCCATTGGGTCCCAGGAATCCGAAGAAACAGCCGCGGGGAACGCTGAGAGTGAGTCCGTCGACGGCGGCTTTCTGGTCGTACAGTTTCCGGAGATCGCGAACCTCGATCGCTGGAGCGGTATCCCGGGAGATGTCGGACATGCTTCTTTTCTATGGTAGCTATTCCAGTCCGAACGCCAGCAAGACATTGCCGCCCATCCCGCCGCGCGCCGGATATCCGGAAACCGAAAATAGCATGCCACCCGCGACCACTGGTCCAGCGACGTCGATCGCGCCGCCATGGCCGGGAATGCCGTTCACGGTCTTGAATTCGCGGGCAGTGTCGAAGTCCCAGATGATGTGGCCATTCGCAGTGGAAAAGGCCCGTAGGTGGCCGTCTTCGGAGCCCGAAAATACCGCGCCGGGAATTGCCGTGATGGCCGCCGATTGCGCGGGACTGCAAGGGCGTCGGTCGCCGCAAGGAGGTGGCGGAGTCTGCCACATCCGCTCGCCATTATCGACACGGAACGCAAAGAGGCCGCCGCCCTTATTCGGATTGAGATCGTAGGTCCGGTCATTGCTGCCGGGCTTGCGCGCCACTTCGAAGCGAATGTCGGAGAGCGCGACGTAAATATTGCGACCGTCGCTGGCTGGGCCCCACTCGATGCCACCTACAGTGCCGCCTTCTCCGATGCGGGCTTGCCATAGCGTCTGACCTTTTTTATCGGGGTCGATGGCGTAGACAACGGCGGACTTTTGTCCCAGCAGGAGCGCTCGGTTTCCGTTCGGCAGAGTCACTAGAATCGCCGACGCCGCGAAATCGAAATCGGGACCTTCCGTGTCCGGACAGTTCACTTTGCCCGGAAGCTGGCAGGAGCTGTTCCACGCGTCCTTGGCCGTGAGTTGTTTCGACCAGAGAATATCGCCGCTCGACATTCGCAAGGCAACGACGGCGTCACTCAGCGAGGTGGCTGGATCGGAATAGTTATCGCCGGTAGTGACGTACATCATGTCCCGCTCCGGATCGAGCGTGGGAGCGGTCCATACACCCACGCCGGATGGTCCGAAAGACGCAGCCCCTTGTTTCGTCTTGCCGTGCTGCTTGGCGACCTCGGGAATCATGTATCGCTTCCAGATGGTCTTGCCGTTGGCTGCATCGAGCGCCGATTCGCTGCCTCGGAACGTGCAGCACTGGTAGCTGGAAGAAACCGACAGAGCTTCTTCGCGAGACGCCGCTCCGACATACAAACGACCGTTGTAGAACACGGGAGTCGCGGTCATGGTCGAGGCGGGATGATCGTCCGGACGCATCCTCCACAACTGTTTGCCGGTGGCGCCGTCCAGCGCGTATATGAATCCCGCGGAATCGCCGAAAAAGATCGCAGGATTGCCGGCGATCTCTCCGGTCGTGATGCCCGAGCGGACTTGCGACTGAACCGTCGTCGACCAATGGACGCAACCAGTAGAGGCGTCGAGCGCATACACACTGCCGTCCTGGCTGCCGACGAAGATTCTGCCGCGATACACGGCAGGTTGCGACCGCAACGTAGAAGTGTCCGGGAACGCGAACGCCCACTTCAGTGTGAGACGAGGCACAGAGTCGGCTTGCAGCCCGGCTTCATTCGCGGGGAGGAAACGCGTGTTCGTCAGCCCGCCGCCCCAACTCGCCCAACTGGGGGTGTTCTTCCACGTTGATCCCCCAGGTGCTCCTACAGGGCATGGATTGGCGATCTCCTCTCGGCGTCGTTCCACCGTGACCGAGGTGCCCAAGAAGTTCGCGACCTTCTGGCGTTCGTCGCCCGAAAGCGGAGCGGCTTGCGCTTTCATGATGCCACTCTCGAGCGTTCGCAGAATTGCTGCTGGCGTCATGGTTTTCAGGGCGGCGATTTGGGGTACCCGAGCTTCCGCTCCAGCCGCGGCCTGATGGCACGAGGCACAGTTCTTTTGAAACAGCTGCTCGGCGTAAGGATCGGCGGCGAACATCATCGTGACCGGCGCGATCAGCAAAAGGTACCGATATTTCATCGCAGGCTCCCGCGCCCGGTTGGGACGCACCGCCTGGGAGTATATCTTATTCTTCCCGGAGCGTCGTGGCTGGATCCAGCCGCGCGATGCGTAGGCTGGGGACCAGGCTGGCTAAAGCGGCGACGAACACCAGCAACGCAGTCACGCTCACGAAGGCAGTCCGATCGTCGGGCTGCACGCCCCACAGCACCGACGCGAGCAATCGTCCCGCGCCTTGCGCCAGGAAATAGCCGATGCCCGCGCCGACGAGCGTCAGCAGAATGCCCGGACGCGCGGCTTGTCCGATCGCCTGCCAGCGCGGCGCCCCCAGCGCCAAACGAATGCCAAACTCGCGTGTGCGCTCCATCACGGAATGAGCCACTAACCCGTATATGCCCACCGCCGCCAGCACCAGCGCGAGCGCCGCGAGCGATCCCAATAGAACCGCCTGGAGCCGCTGTCGCGAGAACGCGCCGGAACGTACTTCGTCCATGCTGCGGAATTCCGCAAACGGAAGCTGGCGGTCGACAGAAGCCACGGCCGAACGCATGGCTCGTGCGATGCCGGTCTGTGGACCCGCCGCGCGCACCACCCAATGCGGGGAGTAATAGTTGTCCATCGTCTGCATATCCCGGCCCGATAACTGCGCGGCGGGAACGTAGACGGTGGGAGTGGGCGCTACGGGGCCGAAGTCGCCCCAGCCGCTCTGTTGCTGCACATCCGCCACCACGCCGACGATCTCGTGAATCGGACCCGCCATACTCAGATGTCGGCCCAGCGGGTCATCGTTTTTCAAATAATGACGGACGTAGGCCTCGTTCACGATCGCGACCAGCGGCGCCCCTGCTCTGTCCTTCTCTTCGAACATGCGTCCGCGCTGCTTGGTGAAGCGCAACGCTTCAAAGTAGCCCGGGGTAACGTAGAGGAGGTCGGTGATCTGAGGCTCCGTCATCGCATTCGGCCCGTCTATGATTCGTGCGCCGTCATTCAGCGCCCGCTCGTACGGCAGCGTTAATCCGACTCCCGCAGCTTCCACGCCGGGCGTTTGGCGAATCCCGGCGAGCGAAGTATCGAACAGACGATTCACTGCGCCGTCCGCGATGTAACGCGCGTCTTTCAGGGAAAGACTGGCCGTCAGGACATGGTGGCCGTCGAATCCAGGATTCAAGCCGCTCAGGTAAATAAGCGGTCGCAACACCAAGCCGGCGCTCACCAGAAGCACCATGCCGAGTGCGACTTCGCAGACCACCAGTCCGCGTCGCGCCCACGCATTACCACGCGCGGAGGCCGTCCGGCTGGAACTGCCCAGCGCGTTAAGCAGGTCACTGCGGGAACTGGCCAAGGCCGGGTAGAAACCGAAGATCAGCCCCGTCAAGAGCGCGGTCGCCGCGGTCACGATCATGACTCGCACATCCATCGTGATGGGCTGCGTAGGTCGCAACGTAGCCGCAACCACAGGTTTCAGCGCTTCGATGGCAAGCGAGCCGAGCGCGAATCCGGCGGTGCCGCCCACGATCGCAAGCAGCAGGCTTTCGGAGAGCAACTGCGCGAGAATGCCGCCGCGCCCGCTTCCAAGCGCCATCCTGGTGGTGATCTCATGTTGCCGAGCGCCACCGCGAGCGAGCATCAGTCCCG
>Ga0157375_10003594_pt1 | contig 13461 bp, 10 predicted proteins | sample M35metaG_FD_115311 | JGI IMG/M metagenome (GOLD analysis project Ga0157375, IMG submission 115311) | Miscanthus rhizosphere microbial communities from Kellogg Biological Station, Michigan, USA - M3-5 metaG | ecosystem: Host-associated > Plants > Roots > Rhizosphere > Soil | place: USA: Michigan...
AAAGCCAGCGTTGAGCCTGAACAGTTGGAAACCTTGGTGTTAACCATGCTTCGCACTACTCAGGAAGTGGAGGAGTCCACACCTGAGGTTTCCGCCGGTCAGAGTTCCTAAGGGCCGACTCTGGAGAAGTAACATTATGCATCGCATTCTTATCATCGATGACGAAGACGACATTCGTGAAGTAGCGGCCCTCAGCCTCGAAACGGTTGCAGGCTGGGAAGTAATGGTGGCCAGTTCTGGCGCGCAGGGACTAGCACGGGCCACAACGTACCAGCCAGATGCGATTCTGCTGGACGTAATGATGCCGGGAATGGATGGCCCTGCGACCTTTCGGGAACTGCAGAAGAACCCTTCCACCAGGCATATTCCGGTAATGCTTCTGACTGCCAAGGTGCAGGCAACAGATCGCTCCCGCTTCGCCGATCTGGGCGTGAAGGCCGTGCTGGTAAAGCCGTTCGATCCCATGACGCTTTCCCAACAGGTTGCCGGCATCCTCGGTTGGAGCTGAGACAAGGGCATGAGCGGCTCTCCGGAATCCGCTGTCGCTGAAGCAATGAATCGATTATGGGAAAAATTTCTTCCTCAGATCGAAGAACGTGTCGCAACCATCCAAAATACGGCCCAGAGTCTTGCCACGGGTAATCTAGCGGCGAATGATCGACAGAAAGCGGCCGCGGAAGCGCACAAGTTGGCGGGTGTTCTAGGCACGTTTGGCCTTAACGAAGGAACCAATCTAGCCAGGGAAGCGGAAAGCCTCTGCAACGGCCATTTGGGAGAGATCCGTCCACTCGCAGCGCGGTTGTCTGCAATCGCCTCTGAATTGCAGAAGATGATTTCGCTGAGAAAGTAGCTTGCGATCCCAGTACGGCCCACAATGCACCGGGCCCAATTAAACTCGTTATAGTGATCCGACAAGACCCATCCCTGAAGCAACTCGACCTGAGCCTCGAAGAACCGCTGAAAGTGCGCCGGATTTGGCCGGTGCGCAAGCTGGTGGAACATGTCTGCGAACAGGTTGAGCAAGAGTATGGCGACATTTGGGTCGAAGGCGAAATATCTAATTGCAGACCAGCGCCTTCTGGGCATTTGTATTTCACCCTGAAAGATGCCGACGCACAGCTGCCTGTGGTGCTTTTCCGTCGCCAGGCACTTCTCTTGCGTTTCAAGCCCGAAGACGGGCTGCATGTGCTGGTCCGGGGGCGCGTAAGCATATATGCACAGCGTGGGCAGTTGCAGCTGGTGGGCGAAACCATTGAGCCGGTGGGTGCAGGCTCGCTGCAGTTGGCGTTCGAACAACTGAAGGAACGGTTAAGAGCCGAAGGGCTTTTTGATTCTGCGCGCAAAAGACAATTGCCTGCGTTTCCGCGCTCGGTAGGAATTGTCACTTCGCCCACCGGCGCGGTGATCCGCGACTTCCTGAATATCGTGGGAAGGCGTCATGCAGGCCTGACCGTGATCGTGTGCGCTGCCGCGGTGCAAGGCGAACAGGCGGCAGGGGAAGTGGAATCGGCACTTGCTCACTTGAACGCAAGTGGACTTGTGGACTTGATTGTTATCGCGCGTGGCGGCGGATCACTCGAAGATTTAGCCGCTTTCAATAGCGAGTCGCTAGCAAGAGCGATCGTTGCTTCGACATTGCCTGTTGTTTCCGCAATTGGTCACGAGACGGATTTCACTATCGCAGATTTTGTCGCAGATCTAAGGGCGCCGACGCCTTCGGCCGCGGCGGAGTTAATTACCGAGGCGCAACATCGGGTCGCGGAACGGGTTGAGTCGCAGACAACTCGACTGGAGCGCGCCACGCGATTTCAACTTCTGCACGCAAGACAGATGCTAGAGAATATCCCCCTGGATCGCGCAGAACGGCGAACAACCGCGATGCTTTATACGCTCAACCAGCAACTGGATGATTTCGGCTTCCGAATGGAAGCGAGCGCCAGCGGATTGGTGCGCGAACGACGGCGCGAAGTCGCGGATCTTTCCGCCGATGTGCTTCATCATGAACCGCGGCAGATGCTTGCACGAATGCGCGAAAGACTTGCAGTTAACACCACGCGCCTCGAACGATCACTAGAGCGGACTCTGCGAAGATGGGCAGCCCATAACGAAGGGCTGGATGCCCGCCTGCGATCGCTTTCGCCGCTGGCTGTGCTGGAGCGTGGGTACGCGCTGGTGCTTGGAGAAAATGGAACGGTGATCCGTTCGGCTGCCCAGGTTGCACAAGGCGATCGGACGCGGACTCGTTTGAGCGATGGAGAGTTCAGTAGCATAGTCGAGAAAAGCACCGCAAATAGTACGCAAAAGTGAGAGGGTGAGCGAAACAATGGCACGAAAGCTGTTTGGAACCGACGGGATTCGCGGCATTGCAGGTGAGCCTCCGCTGGACGCAAAGACAATTTACGCAACCGGATTAGCGCTGGGACACTCGCTAAGCGGTCACGCAGAGCCCAAGGTGATTCTTGGCCGAGACACCCGCGAGTCCAGTAACTGGATCGCAGCAACTATCGCCGCGGCCTTGTGCGAAACGGGTGTGCGTGTCGAGAGTGCTGGCGTCGTGCCCACTCCCGCGATATCGTTTCTAGCGCGAAATCGCAAGTTCGATGCAGGCGTTGTGATCTCGGCGTCTCACAATCCCTGGCGCGACAACGGAATCAAGCTGTTTGGTGGTGACGGATTCAAACTGCCAGACGCGGTGGAAGCTTCGATGGAGGAAGAAATCCTTCGCCACGCCGAAGAGACCACAATGCCGGAGCTTTCTGCTCTGCCAGGCGTTGAGGATAACGCTGCTCTTCCAGAACAATACATTCATTTCCTGAGCGAGAGCGTACCTGGTCTTGATTTGAAGGACTTGCGCATAGTCGCCGATTGCGCGAACGGCGCAGCCGCGGCGGTTGCGCCGGAGTTGTTCGCGCGACTGGGAGGGGACATTCCAGACAAGTTTTTATTGCTGAACATTTCCCCGAATGGCCGCAACATCAACGACGGCAGCGGTGCTATGCACCCCAGTTGGGTTGCAGCGGAAGTGCTGAAGCATGGGGCAGAAATAGGGCTGACATTTGACGGCGATGCCGACCGATGCTTGCTGGCCGGTGCTTGCGGCAACGTGATCAATGGAGATGCCATTCTTCTGATAGCCGCACGGGACCTGCAGGCTCGCGGAATGCTCACAGGCAACCTTGTCGTAGCCACTACGATGTCAAACATGGGTCTGGAAGCTGCACTGAAGCGATCCGGCATTCGCATGCTGCGCGCCCCCGTGGGAGATCGATACGTACTAGAAGAGATGCAGCAGAACAATGCCGCGTTGGGCGGTGAACAGTCAGGCCACATTCTTTTCCCTCACCTTGCGACCACCGGCGACGGACTGCTGACCTCTCTCGTCGTTCTAGACCTCATGGCTCGCACAGGCAAAACGATCGAAGAACTGACCGCTGACTTGAAAGTTTTCCCTCAAGTGATCGTGAATGTAAAGGTGCGCGAGAAAAAACCATTGGAAGGCATTCCCGCTGTTGCGGAGCGGATTCGCGCGGCCGAAGACGAATTGAAAGATTCCGGTCGCGTTGTAATTCGGTACTCAGGGACGGAAGCGCTTGCCCGCGTGATGATCGAAGCTGAAAGCGAAGAGGCGATGCGTCGCCATGCCGAATCCATCGCGACTGCGATTCGAGATGAACTCGGCCTGTAGATTTCAAATTGGGCACTGGATTCGCGAAAGCTCCACCTCATTTTTGCAATTAGCGAAAGCGTTCGGGCTTGCTGATCTGCGATTGCGAATGATCATTTCCTGACTCATAAATAAACACGTCCTCATTGCCCCAGGCCCAACTATGAGGGGACGTGTAAGCGAGCCGCAATCCCAGTTGATGAAGACTGACCTCATCAATTTGCCACTGAGAGATCACAATCGGAGCCGAATTGAATTGGCGACGTAAAGCTTGCAGTTCCTCCGAGGAAATTTGCCGTTTGCTATCCCAGCACCTACTGAACATGAGAAACGATCCGCGAGAGTAGCAGCCGGGATAGTATGCAGAGGCGACGCCGGCATAACCGAGAATGGCTGGACCTGGCACATCCGATTGGAAAACTAATGGCCGGGTAGCTAAGCCCGAACTTTCCAACCAGGTTGCGGCAGCTTTAGCGCCCGAAAATGGGTACTGCCACTCTTCAAAACAATAAAAAAAACAGAGAGATATCTGCATGCCGAGAAGCAGAAATAGAAATGGCTGCGAAAAATGATCGGGCAACCAAGGACGATCGCTATTGTCAGCTGAACCGATCATCAATGCAATGATGTAACTTGTCGCGAGAAATGTGCAGTGGGATTGGAGAGGAAGGTGGACTGTTGGCCAAACGGCCGCCATCCACAGCAAAGATGCTGTGATCATGAACCATCGACTGCGCCGCCCGGGCAGCACTGACAACGCAAGGAGCCAAAGGCAGATGGTGAGGAATGCATCTAGTATTTCCACTCCAGTCAATGGAGCCGTCTGATATTGATTTGGCTTTGAGAGCGCCTCCAGATTGAAAGGCACGAAGTAATTCCATATCTTGCCGACACCGAGAACGAGATAATCGGTGCTGCTTGCATGGGCGATGTGGTATTCAGGCGCGTACACATCCGGGGCCGGCCTTAATGTAAAAAAACACGTCAACAAAGCCAACCCAAGAATGCCTACAGCTGCCCGCATTGTTCGATCTTTCAATCGATCCATTGGGATCTTCATGTTTGTAGAGTTGCCGATCCAATAGAGCCATAGGAAGATTCCGGTCGCAATTGGAATCGCAAAGAAGTGTGTGTTTATCGCCAATGCGAGCAGAAATATTGCTGTCCAGCGTCTTGGCCGCTCTGCCAATAAGCAACGTGCCGCCCCGATCAGAAGGAAACTCGCCAGCATGTAATTCCGTGCAACTACGGCCATGAAAAAGAACAGCACGCCGTAAAGAAGCAGCGTGCGGATCAGGAACGGCAGGCGACGATAGGTCAGGATCATCCACGCAGTCGCCAGAGACAGTGCGTAATTGATGCACTGCATCCATACCATCGGTAAATGCAAATGAGTGGGAAGATAGAGCAGCAGATACCAGAGAGCTGGATGGACTTCGTAACGCAGATGGTGAATCAGATCAAAGATGTTGCGATGATCGCGAGTGACTAACCAAGCCTGCGCTTCGTCGAGATACATTTCGTGCCTTTGTGTCATTAAGGCAAGAATCACGGCGAACAACGCCATCGATCCGAATATGGCGAAGCGATCGCCGGATGAGCTGTCCTTTTTGATCGATGAAGTCTGACGAGATATGATCGCCGCCTGGGGAGCCGAATCGCTCTGCATGCAATGGCCTCTCGCCAGAGTCTAGCAGTCTGTTAGAGTGTCGATTTGCCCATTGAACAAGGCAGTAATCCCAAAGTTACTGCCCCCATCATGCTAAAGAGTGAGGGGAGTTCCAACTTTCCATCTGGAAAATTCAAATACTTAGACATTAGAGATCGCGCCAGTTAGCTCCGAAGCCGAGATCGGCTACAAGCGGCACATTGAGTTTGATCACGCCTTCCATCTCGCTGCGTACGAGTTCTTCAACGTGTGCAGTTTCGTCCACGGGTACTTCAAATAGCAGTTCGTCGTGGACCTGCAAGACCATGCGTGTTTTCAGTTTGTGCTCTGTTAATTTGCGATCGATGGAAATCATCGCGAGCTTAATGAGGTCAGCGGCCGTTCCCTGCAGCGGGGTATTAACCGCAGTGCGTTCAGCGAATCCGCGCGAATTTGGATTGCGGCTAGAAATATCAGGGATCGGCCGGACCCGCCCGAAAAGCGTACGCACCGCGCCATCTCTGCGAGTGTCTTCGAGGGTCTTTTCAATGAACGCCTTGACTCCTTGATAGCGAGCGAAGTAACGATCAATATAGGCCTTGGCCTCGGTCTGCGGAATTCCTAACTGCGCAGCAAGCCCAAATGGCGAAATTCCGTAGACGATTCCAAAGTTGACGGCCTTGGCCCGGTTTCGCGTTTCCTTATCCATGGTTTGTGCGGGGACGCCGAAAACTTCGCTCGCGGTGATTGTGTGGATGTCTTCGTTTTGCTGATAGGCACGGACGAGAAGCGGATCGCCACTATAGTGGGCGAGAAGCCTCAACTCAATCTGTGAGTAATCCGCCGAGAGCAACTGCGTACCCTTTGCAGCAACAAATGCGGCGCGGATTTCACGACCTAGCTCAGTTTTGATCGGAATGTTCTGGAGATTCGGATTGACGGATGAGAGCCTGCCGGTGGCGGTCGCGGCGGCTTGAAATGTCGTATGAACGCGCGATTCAGAGTCGGCCAGCAAAGGCAGTGAGTCGATGTAATTCGACTTGAGCTTGGAAAGGTGCCGGAATTCGAGAACGAGCCGAGGAACCTCGTTGATCTCTGCGAGACCCTCAAGTACGTCCTGGGCGGTCGAAATAGTTTTGCCCTTGCCGTATTTGACCGGAACTGGCAATCCCATATCTTTGAAAAGGACTTCGCCCAGTTGCTTGGGCGAATTGACGTTGAATCGGCGCCCGGCGATGGAATATATTCGCTCGCCAACACGCTCTAGTTCCTGTCCAAATCTCGTGGATAGACCGTCAAGAACTCCAACGTCGATGCGAACCCCGTTCTTCTCCATTCGATACAGCACTGGAGCGAGGGGTAGGTCAATGGTCTCGTAGATGCTCGTGACATTGCTACGTTTCGCCTCCTCTAGGAGATCCGTCACCAGCGCATGCGTCGTAGCGGCTGCAGCCGGAAGCGACTTCGGCGCAGCTTGATTGTGACGCGCAGCAACATCGGCCAGAGTCTGTGTCGTATTTGTTGGATTGAGGGCGTACGACAGCAGCATGGAGTCATCCACTTTGCCGCGCAGATCGACATTAAGCCCGCAGAGGACGTGCAGGGCCAATTTGAGATCGTGAACCAGCTTCGGCACATCCGAATCTTCGAATAGCGCTTTCAATTCCGCAGTCAACGGCAGGCAAAGTCCCCTGCCCGGCTCCGTACTGACACCAATACTCGATTCAGTCTTCTTTTCGGCCTCTTCGACAATCTCGAGAAGCGACATGGTCTGCTGAACAGCGGGCTCATCCGAATCTGATTCAGCTTCCGTAGGCTCGGCAGCCGCAAGCGCAAAGGCAAAGCCGTTCTCGCGCGCGGCGGCATAAAAGGCCGCTGCCTTCTCGTTGGTAGGCTGATCGATCAACTCAACAACTGCCGCTGTCGTAGACGGGGCCAACTCGCGAAGCATCGAAGTGAACTCAAGCTCGCTGAAAAGCGTGCGGCAAGCTTCAAGGTCAGGCTCTTGCGTTTCCATCTTCTTTAGGTCGAGCGGAAGTGGAACATGGCAATCAATGGTGACCAGCTCTTTTGAGAGCAATACCGCTTCACGGTTTTGCTCAAGCGATTCACGATAGCTCTTGCGTTTCACCTCAGCGGCACGATCGAGGACAGCCTCGACGCTGCCGAATTCTACGATCAGATCGACGCTTCCCTTGTCACCAATACCCGGTGCTCCCGGAATATTGTCGATGTTGTCACCGCGAAGGGCCATCACGTCGACCACTTTTTCTGGCGGCACTCCCAGAACTTCGGTCACCTTGGCGGCGTCAAGGATCAGATTGTCCTTCTGTGGATTAAGGACTTTTACATGTCCCGTAACGAGCTGCATCATGTCCTTGTCGCCGGAAACGATGAAGACTTCATGCCCCGCTTCCGCGGCCTCCCGAGCCAGAGTGCCAATGACATCGTCGGCCTCAAAGCCTTGTACTTCGAGAATGGGAATGTGCAGCGCCTCCAGCGAACGCCGAATGTATGGGACCTGGCGGCGCAGATCCTCCGGCATGGATTCACGCTTGGCCTTGTAGCCCTCATAGCTCACGTCTTCGAAACTCTGCGATTTCGAATTCCATTTGCGCAGGGTGCCGATGGCCTGGGCGCGCTCGTCCCGAAAAACAGCGCCGCTGGGGTCAAAAACAGCCGCAAAGTAACGCGGAGAGAAGTCTTGACGCAGCTTCTTGATCATATTGACAAAAACATAGGTAGCCGCTGTCGGTAGGCCCGACCGCGTAGACATAGGGCGGCTCCGCTGCATGGCATGATAGGCGCGGAAAATAAACGACATCGCGTCAAGAAGAAAAACAGGCGGCTTTTCCTGGTCGGGCACGGTAACGAGTTTATCAGCGTGGGTCTACAGGCGAGTTGCGATTGACCAATGCCTAAAGAAGGCCTTGTTTCCGTATCGGACATATTTGTTGGCACTTCAATCGCTGCGCCGCTCACACCCTTGGGAATACGGCCGCCTCAGCAGTTCTGCCCCCTATTAAACTTGCGGTGCTGCCCGCTGAAGTCGAGTCCGACGTAATGGGCCTAGTGCGGAACCTTGTCACCCGCCAAACCTTACCACTCAACTATCGATTGGTCTCATAATTCGGTAACGGCCATCTGAGAAGTTTCTTGAGCTGTGGTAAAGCCACATGTGCAAGTCGCGATGTGACAATCGAATGCTTTCTATCAAATGAACTATTTACGCCGTGATCCAAATGTGTCACCTTTATTTCGAATGAATAAAAAGGCTTTAGTTACCGGCTCCTGTGGTTTGATCGGATCCGAAGTCGCAATCCATTTCTCGCTTGCCGGCTACGATGTCCTCGGCGTCGACAATAATCAGCGGGCGATATTCTTCGGGCCAGAAGGAGACACATCATGGTCCCTCAAGAGACTTCGCGACAATATTCCAGGGTACCAACACCATAACCTCGACATACGGAACCGTGACGCGGTCCTGAGACTCCTGCAAGACACTCGGCCCAATGTGATTCTGCACACAGCTGCACAGCCTTCGCATGACCGCGCAGCCCAAATTGTCTTCGATGACTTTGACACAAATGCCGGCGGCACACTAAATCTCCTTGAAGCCACTCGGCAACATGCACCTGAGTGTGTTTTCATACACATGTCCACCAACAAGGTATATGGCGACGGACCCAATAAGCTGGATCTTGTTGAGAAGGAAACACGCTGGGACTTCGCGGATCCGGAGTTCCGAAACGGCATCCCGGAAACATTTTCTATCGACCAGTCTCTGCATTCGGTGTTCGGAGCTTCGAAGGTAGCTGCGGATGTGATGGTGCAAGAATATGGGCGCTATTTTGGCATGCCTTCCTGCGTGCTTAGAGGCGGTTGCCTCACAGGTCCGAATCATTCTGGGGTGGAATTGCACGGATTCCTAAGTTACTTGATTCGTTGCAACCTGGTGGGCAAGGAATATAAAGTGTTCGGCTATAAAGGCAAGCAGGTGCGCGATAATCTTCACTCAGAAGATGTCGCCCGATTCATGCTTGCCTTCGCGCAAAATCCTCGATGTGGAGAGGTCTACAACCTCGGCGGCGGGCTCGAGAATTCATGCTCGATCCTAGAGGCCTTTGCCTTGGCAGAACGATTCACCGGTCGCAAGCAAGTTTGGACATACGTTGAAGGTAATCGTATCGGTGACCACATTTGTTACTACAGCGATCTCAGAAAAATGAAAGCACATTATCCGGGTTGGGGGATCACCAAAAACCTGGATGAAACTTTCGCGGAGATCGCCAAAGCCTGGTCATCGCGACTAGTGAACGCGTGAACGCATGAAGGTGTTGATCTCAGGAGTATGCGGTTTTGCCGGGAGCCATCTTGCGCGCTTTCTACTGGAGTCGCACGAAGGTCTCTCCATCCTCGGAATTGACAACTTGTCACGCTTCGGAAGTGAGACAAATCGGCTCGCTCTAAAGCAAGCGGGCGTCGAACTTTATCATGGCGATGTTCGGGTCTCGAGCGATCTGGATGCTCTCCCGCGAGCCGACTGGGTAATTGATGCAGCAGCCCAACCGAGCGTTTTGGCTGGCCGCGATGGAAAAACCAGTACCCGCCAACTACTGGAGCACAATCTGCTCGGCACGGTAAATTTACTTGAATATTGCCGCAGTTCTGGCGCCGGTTTCGTCCTTCTCAGCACCAGCCGGGTTTACTCCATTCGCGCCCTGACACAGTTGCCGTTCCGAGTCGAGTCTCACGCTTTCACTCTCGAAGCCTCAGAGGTATTGCCCAACGGAGTTACGTCGATCGGAGTGAGTGAGCGGTTCAGCGATGAGGCGCCAATCTCCATCTATGGGGCGACCAAGCTTGCTTCGGAACGATTGGCGCAAGAATTCGCCTGGGCCTTCCAGTTCCCTGTCTGGATCAACCGTTGTGGAGTGCTCGCTGGCGCGGGACAGTTCGGAACTGCCGAGCAAGGAATCTTTTCCTATTGGCTGCATGCTCACGCAGCCAGAAGGACGCTGAAATACCTTGGATTTGGGGGCCAAGGATTCCAGGTTCGAGATGCTCTGCATCCGCACGACCTCGCGAGGCTGGTTGATTTGCAGTTGCACAGTCCAGGTACCGGTCAGCTCCTTAATGTCTCTGGAGGACTCGCGAATTCCATGTCTTTGGCACAGTTAACAGCATGGTGCGATGAACGGTTTGGCACACATAAACCGATTCAGGACGGTGGTGACCGTCCGTACGATGTGCCATGGTTGATTCTCGATTCAACTCAGGTTCGAGACTCGACGGCCTGGGAGCCCAAGATAAAGCTGGCTGAGATTCTAGATGAGATCGCAGATCATGCTACCGCTAATCCGGAGTGGCTCACGCGGTGCGGCCTATGACGGCCCCTGACTCGCCGGAAGTTCCATTGACTCTGCTCTCGGTTGTGATTCCCGCACGCGATGAAGAAGGCTGTATAGCATCAACGATCGAACATCTGCATGTAGAGCTGCGCCTTCATCGGATTCCGCACGAAATCATTGTTGTTGACGATGGAAGTACCGACCGGACCGCTCAGATTGTGACCGAACTAGCGGCGCGCATTCCCGAAGCGCGGCTCGTTCAAAATGGGCCTTCTCACGGATTCGGAAGAGCAATCAATTGCGGCTTGCAAAGCATGCGCGGCGATGCAGTAGTCATTATGATGGCGGATGAATCCGATGATTGTCGGGACGTAGTGCGTTACTGGAACGCTCTCAACGAAGGCTGGGACGCTGTTTTCGGCTCGCGATTCATGAAGGGCGGCGGGGTGATTGATTACCCATGGCTCAAGCTTCGCATCAATCGCATGGCGAATCTTTTCATCCGATTGCTTTTCGGCATTTCGTTGAATGACACGACTAACGCATTCAAAGGCTATCGCCGCAGGGTCATCGAAGGCTGTCAGCCCCTGTTGTCTGCACATTTCAACATGACGGTAGAGATCCCGCTCAAGGCAATCGTTCGCGGCTATTCCTGGACTACGATGCCGATCACTTGGCGCAATCGGCGAACGGGTGAGGCGAAACTGAAGATCCAAGAGATGGGCAGCCGATACCTGTTCATATGTCTTTATTTGTGGTTGGAGAAGTATCTAAGCCGAGGAGACTATAAGAAACACCCAAGTGCGTGAATGAATGTCGAAGATGCCGTCATTGATGCGTATTACCCGCGGAAGTTAATGGTGCGAATTTCGTTTCAGATTTCATTTCAGGTACAGATAATTGCGATACAAGGCCGATTCATTACGGAAATGGCTGTTGCCAGAACATCTGATGTGGTGCCTTGTTCTTGTCCTGTTCTTTAATGCATTTGGGATGTTTACTCCGACGATGCCCGTTGGGGGGCTTAGTCCCCTGGAATCGCTGACTCCTTCCTGGGAATATGGCCTGAATGAAGCGGTCGCCCGAAGATTGGTATTTGGAAAAGACACGGTATTTACGTTTGGGCCATACGCGTCAATCTATACGCATCTCTACCATCCGAATTGCGTATGGATCATGACCTTGGGAATCACCCTCGTCGATAGTCTTTTCTTGCTTTGCTTCGGATGGCTGGTAAAAAATGCGGGCTGGCGATGGCCCTGGATCTTATCTTGCGGCCTGGCAGTACCCGTAACAACTCCAGACGCGTTTCTTTTCTCCTTACCTCTGCTTGTTGGGCTCGTCATCTTCAAACTGCATCTTTCAACGAAAGGAAAGGCGTTTGAAGACACGTTCATTGTGGCACTGATCTGGCTTGCGTTTGCTTGCCTCGGATTGCTGCCTTTGATCAAAGGCTCGCTACTTCTTTTGACCGTGGGTACTTGTTTCGCCTGTTTTGGATTTCTTTCAGGTCAGCGACGGTGGGCAACAGGGCTGGTATGTCTGGTTGCACCAGCAATTTCAATGGCACTTTTCTGGGCTGCTTCAGGGCAGCCATTGATGGCCCTCCCGGGATACCTCTCAAGCATGACCCTCATCATATCCGGCTACACAGAAGCCATGGCCGTCGCTGGCTCTCAGTTGATTTGGCTTCTTTTCTTGGTTGGCGCTGGCGTGATAATGCTCAGTATCGCTACCCAAAAGGGCATTTCGATTAGTGAGAAGGGTTTCCTTGCTTTTATTCTTGCTTTCTTCTTATTTATTGGATTTAAGGCTGGATTCGTTCGCCAAGATTCCCATTTTTCTGAGGCAATGAATTGTCTCGCAATTGGCAGTCTGTTCCTGGCGACATTACGCTCGGACGTCGATTTCCTATTCGGTTCCAGGAGGCTGCTGGAAGTAACTCTTTGCGCAACCTCCTTTGCTTTCCTCCCCTTGTTGTTGTTCGGTTTTGAGATTGAAGGATCCCTGGTCAATCAGGCATCGACCGGCGGACGACCGACAGTGAGGCTCAAGAGTCTGATCAATAACGGCCCGAAGATGATTCAACTCGTATTATCGCAAGAGTCCTGGCGCTTGTATCCATGGGATTTTAAGGTGTGGGCTTGGCGGGAGGAATTCGAGCAAGCAAATCGAGAGATTAATAAAACGTCCGGACTAAACTTTGCAATCCATGGAACAGCAGATATCTATTCATATGAACAATCGAGCTTGTTAGCTAGAGCTCTCCAATGGAATCCGAGACCAGTTCTCCAGAGCTACAGCGCATACACTCCCGAGCTTATTCGACGCGACGAAAAGCACCTGCGGGATGATGGAGCCCCAGATAACCTAATCTTTCGATTAGAGACGATTGATAATCGACTGCCTTCTCTAGACGACGGATTGAGTTGGCCCGCTATGCTTGACAATTATTCATTGTCCGATTCTTCCAACGAGTGGGTTCTGCTGGCCAAGAAACCAGGTGCGATCAGGCGAGAGAGCAGATACATTGCTCTGGGAACGGTCTCGGCAAAGCTTGATGATGATGTTGCCGTGCCCTCTGCAGCAGGTCCGATCTTTGTGGAAATCAGCCAAAGATTAAGCACTGTCGGGAAAGTTATTTCGCTGGTCTACAAAGTGCCGGCCCTGAGTTTGAAAGTAACCAGGCGCAATGGAGAAGCGTCCGTGTATCGAGTTAGTGCGAACATGATGGAAACTGGATTCTTTCTCTCGCCGTTAGTAACCAACAATGTTGACTTCATGACGCTTTTTAATCC
>Ga0157375_10003596_pt1 | contig 13448 bp, 10 predicted proteins | sample M35metaG_FD_115311 | JGI IMG/M metagenome (GOLD analysis project Ga0157375, IMG submission 115311) | Miscanthus rhizosphere microbial communities from Kellogg Biological Station, Michigan, USA - M3-5 metaG | ecosystem: Host-associated > Plants > Roots > Rhizosphere > Soil | place: USA: Michigan...
AGCGTCCGTTCCGCCCGCACCTGACGGTCGCCCGTTCCGACGGCGTCGCCGCGGGAGCGATGGTCGCCGATCGGCTCGCGACGGCGATGGCCGATCGCCGGATCCGGGCCGAGATCGACCGGCTCGGCCTGTTCGAAAGCATCACCGGCGGCGGCCCCGCCCGATACGTCCCAGTAGCACTCTTCGCCCTCGGTGGATCGCGCGGAGCGGATGACGACGTGTACCATCAGCGGGCCCCTGACCTGTCCGAAGTGGAGTTTCGGATCGACTCGTGACGTCCGCCCAACGCGCCCGACTCGTCCTGAGCCTCGGCATCCTGAACCTCGTGCTCGCGACGATCGTGCTCGGCGCCGGCGGGCTCGGCCTGTCGCAGCGATCGACGTCCCCGTCACCACCGCCGGTCGCCGTCGTGCCCACGCCGACGCCTGCATCGACGGGCGGGACAGGCGCATCCGGGACTCCGGGCGGGACGAGCGCACCCTCGGGCGGCCCGATCACCGCGCCGTCCGGCACACCCTCGTCGAGCCCGACGGCGACGCAGACCGGAAGCGTTCTTGCCCCGGCCACCCCGACGCTCGTCCCGATCGCGACTGGCACGCCGACGACCGTCCAGCCCACACCGGCGCCGGTCGGCACCCCGACCTCGACCGAACGACCGGCACAGCCGCCGACGCCGACGCCAGCGCCGACCGCGGCGCCCACTGTGCGGCCCACGCCCGCCCCGACCCCTCGCCCGACGGCGCAGCCGACCCCCAACCCGACCCCGCGGCCGACCGCTCAGCCGACGCCCAAGCCCACGCCGAAACCCACCGCCAATCCGACGCCGCGACCCACACAGGTCGTCGTGAACCCGCCGAAGGCCGACAGGGACCACCCACCGTGCCCGACCAAGTGGGGTCCGCCGCCGGGCCATTCGAAGGTCGGCGGTAAGCACCATCCGTGCGGCAAGGCGAAGGGCCAGAGCACGTCCGGCAAGGGCACGAAGGGCGGCATCATCCTGGTCCTGCCCATGACGCTGATGAGCGCGGCGTACGCCGTCCGACCCCAGCGGTTGCGCCTTCGCCGCCGCTCGCGCTAGGCTCGCGGCCCCGACCGCTCCACCTCACGGCGGCGGGACCTCCGGGAGGGTCACGGATGTCTGCCATCGCCGCTGGTCCGCGTCAGACGAAATTCGTCCTCGACGAGAGCCGTATCCCGAGGTCCTGGTACAACATCGCGGCGGACCTGCCGGAGCCGGCGCCGCCCGTCCTGCATCCCGGGACCGGCCAGCCGATCGGCCCGGGCGATCTCGCGCCGCTGTTCCCGATGGAGCTGATCAAGCAGGTCGTCTCGACCGAACGGGAGATCGAGATCCCCGATGAGGTCCGGGAAGCCTATGCACTCTACCGGCCGAGCGCGCTGTACCGCGCGCACCGGCTCGAGAAGGCGCTCGATACGCCGGCGCACATCTACTACAAATACGAGGGCGGAAGCCCGTCCGGTAGCCACAAACCCAACACCGCCCTTCCCCAGGCGTTCTACAACAAGGCCGAGGGCGTGACCCGGATGGCCACCGAGACCGGTGCCGGCCAGTGGGGCAGCGCGCTCGCCTTCGCGGGGTCGGTCTTCGGTCTCGACGTCAAGGTCTTCATGGTCCGCGCCAGCTACGACCAGAAGCCGTACCGGCGGATCCTGATGGAAACGTACGGCGCGGAGGTCGTCCCAAGCCCGAGCCCGGACACGCAGTACGGCCGGAAGGTCCTCGAGGCGACGCCCGACAACACGGGTTCACTCGGTATCGCCATCAGCGAGGCGATCGAGGACACCGTCTCGCACCCGGGCACCAAGTACTCGTTGGGCTCGGTCTTCGATTTCGTGCTCCTGCATCAGACCGTGATCGGTCAGGAGTCGATCGAGCAGATGGGCATGGCCGGCGAGGAGCCGGATGTGATCATCGGTTGCGCAGGCGGTGGCTCCAACTTCGCCGGGCTGACATTCCCGTGGCTGGGCCGGACGTTCCGTGGTGGGCGCAAGTACCGCGTCATCGCCGCGGAGCCCGAGGCCGCTCCGAGCCTCACGAGGGGCACGTACACGTATGACTTCGGTGACACGGCGCAGATGACGCCGCTGATCAAGATGCACACGCTCGGCCACGACTTCATCCCCGAGCCGATCCATGCCGGCGGTCTGCGCTACCACGGCATGTCCCCACTGGTCAGCCTGCTCAAGGAGGGTGGCCACATCGAGGCGCAGGCCGTCCACCAGCGCTCGGCGTTCGAGGTCGGTGTGCAGTTCGCGCGGGCCGAGGGCATCCTGCCCGCGCCCGAGCCGACGCATGCCATCCGCGCCGCGGTCGACGAGGCCCTCGCGGCCAGGGAAGCCGGCGAGGCCCGCGTCATCCTGTTCAACCTATGCGGCCACGGTCACTTCGACCTGTCGGCGTACGAGCGGTATCTCGATGGAACGCTCGAGGACTACGAGTACCCGCGCGAGAAGGTCGAGGCCGCGCTCGCCGGCCTGCCTGCCGTCGGCTGATCGGAAAGGGCTGATCGACACCCGTGCCGCATCTCGCCTGCTGGTCATGCGGGCGCCAGATCTATACCGTCTCGCCGCTCGATTCGCTGTTCTCTGAGGAGCGCCGTTGCCCGCGTTGCGGCGCATTCCTCAACCCGGAACGGCGTGGCGAGGAACGGCGCGAACGGAATCGCCGCCAGAACCCGCCGGACAGCCCGGGGCCGCCCGACGGGGTCGAACGGCGCATCGCGGAACGTCGCATCGGTAGGAGGCGATCGACGCCGAGCTAGAGGCGATGCGGCGGCTTCGGCGACGCGTCTCGGTCGTGCCGCCCGGCTGCGATACTCGGCCCGATGCGCATCGCGTTCCTCGGCTTCGGGTTGATCGGCGGATCCATCGCCCGCGGACTCCGTGAGCGTGGCTCCGACGGCGACGGGATGGAGCTCGTGGCCTGGTCACCGAGCGGGGAGGGCCCGGCAGCGGCCGTCCGCGACCGGGTCATCGACGCCGCGGCTCCGACGGCTCTCGCGGCGCTCGACGGCGCCCATCTCGTCGTGCTCGCCGGTCCTGCCCCGACCGTGCTCGAGGAGCTCGACGCGCTTGCCGGTCCGTGGCGCTCGGCCCTCGCCCCGGATGTCGTGATCACCGACGTCGCCAGTACCAAATCAGCGATCGTCGCCCGCGCGGCCGAGCTCGGGCTGCGGTTCGTCGGCGGGCACCCGATGGCCGGCCGAGAGACGAGCGGGTACGCGTCGGCCGAACCCGGGCTGTTCGTGGACCGGCCATGGGTCGTCGTGCCGGGCACGGCCGACGATGCCGCGAGCGAGCACGTCGAGGGCCTCGCTCGGGCCGTGGGCGCCCGACCGATGCGGATGGATGCCGCCGACCATGACGCCGCCGTCGCCGCGATCTCGCATCTGCCGCTCGTCCTGGCGGTGTCCTTGGTCGAAGCCGTGGCCGGCGGACCCGGGTCGGACCGCGCTGGATGGCCGGCCGCGGCCGAGCTTGCCGCGACCGGATGGCGCGACATGACACGCCTTGCCAGGGGCGACGTCGAGATGGGGAGCGGGATCGTGTCGACCAACCCCGGCCCGATCGCGGAGCGGATCCGTGACGTGATCGAGATCCTGCAGGCATGGCTCGACGACCTCGACACGGTCGATGGACCGGACCCAGCCGCCATCGAGGCGCGCCTGCGTGACGCGCGAGAGCGGCTGGACTCGATGGCTCGATGACGGACCTCGAGGTCGAGCATGTCCTCGTCGTGCCGCGCGACCTCGTGCCCGACCAGGCATCGTGGTACGGCCTGCGGACGGAGGGGATCGACGCATTCCTCGCGGTCGTCACGGACCACGGCCGCTACGAGCCGCGGGCGGCGATGGAGGTCGATCCGAGCTTCAAGCAGATCATCCCGTACCTCGTGCTGCGCGACGCCGAACGCTATTTCCTGATGCGACGGACGAAGGCCGGCGGGGACGCCCGGCTGCACGACCGCTGGTCGATCGGCGTGGGCGGGCACGTGGATCCGGGCGATGACGGCCTGGCGGGGGGTCTCCGGCGCGAGTGGCACGAGGAGCTGGTCGCGGACTTCGAGCCGGTATTCACGCCGTATGCGCTGCTGAACGACGACACGACCGAGGTCGGCGCTGTCCACCTCGGGGTCGTCATCCTCGCGGAGGCCGAGGGACGGCCGGTCAGCGTTCGCGAGACCGAGAAGCTGTCCGGGGCCTTCGCGACGCCAGCGGAGATCGCCGCGGGCGCCGAACACCTCGAGACGTGGAGCCGGATCGTGTTCGACGCGCTCGAGACGGCCGGGACGACGCCGCGTCGATGATCAGGCGAGCGATGGCGGCATCGGCTGCGGCGGCCGTTTCGGTCGTGGGGCTGCGCGCGCTCGGACGACGCGCCGGCGATCGATTGCTGGATGCGCCGCGTGTGGCACCGGGGGAAGCCGGGATCACCGCTCAGCTCGATGCGCTCGGTGGGGAGGTCATCAGGCTTCGGTCCCGCGACGGTCTCCGGCTCGCCGCTCGCTGGCTCCGGGCCGAGGCCGGTGACACCGACTGGACGCCCGATCCCTATGAGGCGATCCTCGTGCTTCACGGCTACTCGGGGTCTGTCGCGCCCGACCTCGTCGAGTACGCCCCGTTCCTGCGGCGGACGGCCAACGTCCTCGGCCTCGATTTCCGAGGACACGGCGACTCGGATGCCGGTCCCTCGACCTTCGGGATGCTCGAGGTCGAGGACATCGCCGGTGCTCTCGCCTGGCTCGGTGAGCGCGGCATCCGGCGCGTCGGCCTGTTCGGCACGTCGATGGGCGGCATGGCGGCGATCACCGCCGTCGCGGTCCTCGGCGACGGGACGCTGGCCGCCGCGGATGCCCCTGTCGACGCTACCCAAGCCGAGCTCGACGCACCGCGCCCGGTGATCGCCGCGGTCGTCGCCGAGTCGGTCAGCCCGGAGGCGGAGCTCGCGGTCGCGAACCGGATGGGCACCCCGCTGCGGCACTTCCTCGCCGCCCGCGCCTTCGACGGCGCGACGCGACGGCTCGGTGCGGACCCACGCGACACGGAGCCGATGCGTGTCATCGGTCTCGTGGCACCTGTCCCGCTGCTGCTGATCCAGGGCGAGGCGGACACGACGGTCCCGCTCGAGGATGCCCGACGACTTGCCGCGGCAGGCGGACCGACCGCCGCGCTGTGGACCGTCGCCGGCGCCGATCACAGCCGCTCCCACGCGACCGCCCCACAGGACTATGAGCGTCGCGTGACGGACCATCTACGGATGGCGTTCCGCGCCGCTCGCGACCACGATCTGCGCGACCGGGAACGCGACCTATAATCGCGACTCCGGGGTGGCTAGGGTCGACCCCGGTGCCCCTCGCGGTGATGCCCTGGAGGTCAGATGGCAGCCAAGATCCTCGTCGTCGATGACGATCCGAACGTCCAGCGACTGCTCCAGTACACGCTGAAGCAGGAGGGCTATGACGTCGTCATCGCGGGGGACGGCGCCGAAGGGTTCCGACTGTGGGGTCAGGAGATCCCCGATCTCGTCCTGCTGGACGTGATGCTGCCCAAGCTCGACGGGTATCAGGTCGCCCAGAAGATCCGCGAGCAGGAGGCCGGCGCCTCGCACGTGCCGATCATCATGCTCACGGCCGAGCGCGAGGTCGAGCAGAAGGTCCGCGGACTTCGTGCCGGGGCCGACGACTACCTCATCAAGCCATTCCACCCGGCCGAGCTGCTCGCCCGTATCAAGAGTCTCCTCGCGCGCTTCGCGCCGCGCGACACGCTCCTGGCTCGCCCGCCGATGGGGCGGATCCAGGCCTTCTATGGCGCGAAGGGTGGCGTCGGCACGACCACCATCGCGATCAACGCTGCGATCGCGTTCCACCGTGAGCTTGGGCGCAAGGTGTGCCTCGTCGATGGCAATCTCCAGTTCGGCGACCACCGCGTCTTCCTCGACCTCGGGCTCGATCGCAAGAGCATCGTCGATATCGTCACGGCGCCCTCGATCGATGCGGACCTGATCCGCAACGTCATCGTCAAGCACGACTCCGGCATCGACCTGCTGCTCGCGCCGCCCTCGCCGGAGACCGCCGAGCTCGTCCGACCCGAGCACCTGCCGTTCATCACGGACCAGCTGACATCGATGTACGACTACATCCTGGTCGACGTCGACAAGCGGCTCGACGACGTCAACCTCGGTGTCTTCGAGGCCGCCGAGACGGTGTTCGTCGTGATGACGGCCGACCTCTCATGTCTCAAGAATGTCCGGCTCATCCTCGAGACGATGGGGCACCTGGGCTACGGACCCGAGAAGGTCCAGCTGGTCCTCAACCGCTCGAACGCGTTCACCGGCATCAACGTGAAGAACGCCGAGGGCGCGCTCCGCCGGAACATCGACCATCAGGTCGTCAACGAGTACCGCGGCGCGATCAGCGCGCTCAACTCGGGTGCCCCGTTCATGTTCACCAAGGCGGATTCGCCGCTCGGCGCGTCGGTGCTGCAGTTCGTCCGCTCGGTCGACAAGGCGTCCGCGGCCGCACAGGCGCAGCCGGTCGGGGCGCGCTGACCCCAGGGAAAGCGGTCGTAGCGCCGCTGCTAAGGCACACATAAGTCCGGGGTGATCGCTCCTCGGTAGCGTGACGGCATGTTGGCCGTCGTCCCTTCCGCCACCCTGTTCGGCCTCGACGGCCGCCCGATCAGGGTCGAGGTCGACGTCGCGCCGGGGCTGCCCGGATTCACGGTGGTCGGCCTCGCCGACACGGCCGTCCAGGAGGCGCGTGAGCGCGTCCGTGGCGCGATCCGGAATTCCGGCTTCGCCTTTCCGCCGCGGCGCCTGACGGTCAACCTGGCGCCGGCAGAGCTGCGCAAGACCGGCGCCTCGCTCGACCTTGCGATGGCGATCGGCATCCTCCTCGGGTCAGAACAGGTCCGTGCCGGGCCGGCGGCAGTGGCGTTCATCGGAGAACTTGGTCTCGATGGTGAGGTCCGACCGGTCCCGGGGATCCTGCCCATGGCCGCAGCCCTGGCCGAGCGGGGGATCGAGCGCCTCGTGCTCGCATCGGCAGGGGTCGACGAAGCGCGGCTCGTCGGTGGGCTCGAGGTGATCGGCGCCGCGACACTTGCGGCGGCAGCCACCATCGTCAGGCGTCGAAAGCAGCACCGCCCGCCGGTCGCGAAGCCGCGCGTGACGATCGCGGCGCCTGGCGAGGCCGTGCCGCGGCAGCTCTCCGCGACAGGCCCGGCCGTGCCGGACCTCCGCGAGGTCCGCGGGCAGGCGGGTGCCCGCCGCGCACTCGAGATCGCGCTTGCAGGCGGCCACGGCTTGCTGATGACGGGCCCGCCGGGCGTCGGCAAGACCTTGCTTGCCCGGACGATCCCGGGGTTGCTGCCGCCGCTCGACGACGCGGCGGCCCTCTCCGTCTCCATCGTCGCGTCGGCGGCAGGGGAGGGGCCGATCACCGAACTCCGGCGACAGCCGCCCTTCAGATCGCCCCACCACACGCTCTCGTACGCGGCCATGGTCGGCGGAGGGTCGACCCTGTCGCCCGGCGAGATCACGCGCGCGCATGACGGCGTCCTTTTCCTCGACGAGCTCCCCGAGTTCGACCGCGACGTCCTCGAGGCGCTCCGCCAGCCTCTCGAGGAGGGTCGCGTCCTGATCGCCCGCGCCGGGCGAGTGATGACCTTCCCAGCGCGGTTCCAGCTGATCGCCGCGATGAACCCGTGCCCGTGCGGCTTCGCCGGCTCGTATCCGGAGGACCGTTGCCGCTGCACGATCCCCGAGATCGAACGGTATGGGCGTCGGGTGTCCGGTCCGCTCCGGGATCGGATCGACCTGTGGGTGTCGATGCCACGTGTGCCGTCGGCGACGCTCATCACCGGGCAGGAACCAGAGGACACCGCGACGGTGGGCGCTCGCATCGCGGCCGCGCGAGCGCGCGCCTCGCGGGATCGCCGGCGGATCAACGGCCGGCTCCGCGGCCAGGCCTTGCGACGGGCATGCCGCCTCTCCGAGGCCGCGTCACGCCGGGTCGCGGACCTCGCGGAGGCCGAGTTCGCCAGCGGACGCGGGACGGAGCGGCTGCTGCGCGTCGCGCGGACCATCGCGGACCTGGACGGATCGATCGGTATCGACGTGGCGCACATCGAGGAGGCGGGGTGGTACCGCTCGCCGATCCTCAAGCATGCCGCGCTGGCGTCCTGAGTGATCGGCATCGGGACGGGCCCGGATGGATCCGTCACGAGCGAGGTCGATCCGTATGCCCCGGAGCGCGACGCCTGGGCCGTCCTGGCCAACGTTCACGGGCTCGGTCCGATCGGGTTCGCCGCGCTCCTCCAGCGCTACGGATCAGCGCGGGATGTCCTCGCGGAGGCCTCGCGTCCGGGAGCGGCAGGCCGCCTGACCGACACGCCCGGGGCCGACATCGGTGTGCGCAAACGCCCGATCGATGACGACGTCGCTCAGCGTGTGGTCGAGGCGACCGAGGCTGCGGCGCGGATCCTCGCTCGCCTGCGCGCGCTCGATGTCCGCGTGATCACCGTCGAGGAACCGAGCTACCCCGTCCGACTTGCCGCGATCGCGATGCCTCCCCACGTCCTGTACGTCCGAGGGCCGCTCGCCACGCTGTCACGCGACCGCTCCGTCGCTGTCGTCGGAACGAGGCGCGCGACGGGTGCGGGGCGGGACATCGCGGCGCGGATCGCCACCGCGCTCGCGGCGGCCGATGCCACGGTGGTGTCAGGGCTCGCGTTCGGCATCGACGGTGCAGCTCACGCCGCGACCCTCCGGGCGGGTGGCACGACCGTTGCGGTCATCGGCGGAGGCCACGCATCACTCGGGCCCGCCGCACATCGGCGACTTGGTGACGCGATCGTCGCTCGTGGCGGATCGATCGTCTCCGAGCTCGCGCCGGACGTCGCCCCGACACAGGGCACGTTCCCGCAGCGCAACCGGATCATCAGCGGGCTGAGTGACGCGACGGTCGTCGTCGAGGCACCGGCCAGGTCGGGCGCGCTGATCACAGCGTCGTGGGCCCTCGAGCAGGGGAGGGGTTGCTTCCTGGTCCCGGGGGCGCTCGATGGACGCGCCTCGGCCGGTTGCCTGGCGTTCCTGCGCGAGTTCTCACCGGTCGCGCAGATCGTGACCGGGGTCCCCCAGCTCGTCGCCGACCTCGGATATGCAGGGATCGCGAGACCCGCCGGTGACACACTCACGGGCGCGTCCCTGCAGGAGCTGGGTCGGACCGAGGCGGTCATCGCGTCGGCGCTGCTCGGGGGCTTCGCGACGGTCGACGAGCTGGTCGCGACGACCGATCTGCCGATCGCGACCGTGCTTGCTGCGCTCACCCTGCTCCAGCGGAAAGGACTTGTCACGGGTGCTCACGGACGGTATCGGCCGGCCGGCACGATGCTCGGTTTCCAGACATCCTTCTGGGAAGGGGCCGATGAGGGTCGGAGACGGGTGGTTGCCCGCTCTGGACAGGCTTTGCTACCCTGACGGGCGCATCTGCCCCCCAGGTGATGCGGGCGTATCTAGGAACCCCCATCCAGATCGCCCCCGCCCACGCAGCCGGGTCCTGTATTGCGGAAGTACCTCATCCCGATCCTGGCCGTGCCTGTGCTGCTCGGCGTGTACGCGTCGACAGTCCTTGGCCGGTCCAGGTTCATCCGCGGCGGCGTCGCGATCGCCCTTGGCGGCATCGTGGCACTCGGCGCGATCGCGTCCGCCCGTCCGGCCGTCACGAACGCGTCACCGGCGAGCGACATCGTTCCTCTGACGCAGGCCGCCTTCCGGATGGCGGTCGCGACGAACATCGATCTGCGCGCACCCGCCAGCATCCTGTTCAGCGCGCCGATGCAGCGCGACTCCGTCGGATCGAGCGTCTCGATCCAGCCGGCGGTGCCGTTCCAGCTTGAGTGGAGCGCGGACGACACGCGCGTCTCGATCGTCCCGACGGGCGCCTGGCAGCCGTCGACCTACTACACCGTAACGGTCGGTGCCGGTGCCCTGGCGACGAGCGGGCGGCCCATGACCAAGCCGGCCCGTGCCGCCTTCCTGACCCGTGACACGGCGACCGGCCTGCTTGCCGCGACCGGCATGCTGGACAAGCGAGCCACCATCGATTCGTCGTTCACCATCGCGTTCGATCAGCCGGTGGACCTGGCCACGGTCGGTCCGGCCATCAAGATCGATCCGCCGATTCCAGGCGCGTTGACCCGCTCGACCGCTGCGGGAGGCGCATCGACCTACACGTTCATCCCGAGCCAGCCGCTCGCGCCGGACACGAAGTACCGTCTCGTGGTCGATGGCGTGAAGGACGCCTCTGGCCTTGCGATCGCACCGCTCACGCTGGCGATGCGGACCGTGGCCGCACCGGGTGTCGTGCGCTTCCGGCCGCGCGATGGATCGAGCGAGATCCTGCGCGACTCGCTGATCTCGGTCCGCTTCACCGACCAGATGGATCACGCCTCGACGCGTGCCGCCTTCACCGTCACCGCCGATGGGAAGCGGGTCGCGGGCACGATCCAGTTCCTCGAGGACGACCACGTCCTCGTGTTCGATCCGTCCTCGAACCTTCCGTACGGAGCGTCCGTGGTCGCCACGGTCGCCGCGACCGCCGCGAGCAAGAGCGACATCCCCATCGGAGCCGCCGCGAAGGGCACCTTCACGGTCGTGCCGAAGCCCGCGGCGGCCACGAAGCCAGCCGCCACCGCACGGGCCACCACGACGCACATCCCGCGGACCGGTGGCGGGACCGTCGGCGGCGGCAGCTGGGGCTCCGTGGAGCGCTACTACCTCAAGCTGATGAACTGCACGCGCACCGGCGGCTGGGTGACCTCGAGCGGCAACTGCAGCAGCCCGGGCGGACGGAACGTCGCTGCGCTGCGCCTCGACGCCGGCATCAGTACGAAGGTGTCCCGCCCCTACGCGAAGAAGCTCGCGGTCAACAACATGTGCACCCACTTCAGTGGCGGCAATCCGGGCGATCGACTGCGCCGAGCCGGTTACCACAGCTATCGCTGGGCAGAGAACCTCGGTTGCCGTTCCGGCAACCCCTACAGCGCGGTCCTGGGCAGCCACCTGTTCTTCCAAAGCGAGCGTCCGTACAACGGCGGCCACTACGTGAACCTGATGAACTCGGCGTACGACCGGGTCGGGATCGGCGTGTGGGTGTCGCACGGGCGCGTCCGCGTCGTCATCGACTTCTACCACCCGTAAGGGGACCTTCGGGCCATCCCTCGCGGCGGTGCCCGTAGGCACGATGCGGACATGCTCCGCAACACTGTGCTGCACATCAGCAACGAGCAGCCGCTCGTCGCCGACCTCTTCGAGCTCCCCAACCCGACCGACGTCGTGGTTCGCTTGACGAACCTGCGCTCGCTCGACGGCAAGCGGCCGGTCTTCGTCGACGACTCGAAGTCGGTCTTCCTCTTCCCGTATCACCGCGTGTCGTTCATCGAGATCCCGCAGGCCGCGATGGCCGGTGCCGAGGTCGTCGGGAGCCACGTCGAGGACGGCGCGGTGGCGCTGCCGATCCCGGTCGGGGCGGGTGTCCACGCCGGACTGCCAGCGGAGACGGCCGTCGAGGACGACGAGCTCGAGATCGACGAGGACTTCCTGCGCCGCATCCGCGAGGTCTGACCGAGAGCGACAGAGCTTCGCGCTGGCTCCTACCTTGACCTCGTCGCGCGCTCACCGTTGAGGGCGCGCGAAGAAGCCGGTGCTAATATCCCGGCCGTGTCCAAGAACCTCGTGATCGTCGAGTCGCCGGCAAAGGCGCGGACGATCGAGCGATACCTGGGCGACGACTATCGCGTCCTGGCTTCCTACGGCCATGTCCGCGATCTCCCCGAGAACCCCGGCAAGGGCAAGTTCGGCGTGGACGTCGACCACGGGTTCCTCCCCGAATACGTCATCAACGAAGACCGGCGCAAGCAGGTCAACGACATCGCCAAGGCCGCCAAGGGCTCCGACCTCGTCTATCTCGCGACCGACCTCGACCGTGAAGGTGAGGCGATCGCCTGGCACGTGGCTGAGGCGGCGAACGTCCCCGAGGAGAAGACCCGCCGGGTCACGTTCAGCGAGATCACCGAGCCGGCGATCCGTGAAGCGTTCGCCAATCCGCGCGATATCGACAAGAACCTCGTCGCCGCCCAGCAGACCCGGCGGATCGTCGACCGGTTGGTCGGCTACACGCTCAGCCCGCTCCTGTCGCGCAAGGTGCGCGGTGGGCTGTCGGCGGGACGTGTCCAATCGGTGGCCGTCCGACTCGTCGTCGAGCGCGAGCGCGAGATCGACGCGTTCACGGCGCGCGAGTACTGGACGATCGAGGCCATCCTCGCGACCGCGGCCGGCGACACGTTCGCCGCGGAGCTCGTCCGGATCGAGGGCGAGGCGCTGGACCTGCCCGACGAGGCGACGACGGACCGGCACGTCACGGCGCTGCGCGATGCCCACCCGGTCGTGCGCAAGGTCGGTGTCCGGACCCAGAAGCGTTCTCCGGCGCCGCCGTTCACGACGTCCACCCTCCAGCAGGAGGCGAGCCGCAAGCTGTCGTTCAGCCCGAAGCGGACGATGTCGATCGCCCAGCGGCTGTACGAGGGTGTCGAGACGCCCGAGGGCCATGTCGGTCTGATCACCTACATGCGCACCGACTCCACGTCGATGGCCGGCGTCGCGATGGGTGAGGCGCGCGACGTCATCGCCGGGCGCTACGGCGACGAGTTCACGATGCCCAAGGGCCGGGTCTACAAGACGACCTCGAAGGGCGCCCAGGAGGCGCACGAATCGATCCGACCGACGAGCTTCCGGCGCGACCCGGACTCGCTCGAGGGGACGCTCAAGCCCGAAGAGCTTCGGTTGTACCGCCTGATCTGGCAGCGCGCCCTGGCCTCGCAGATGGCACCAAAGGAACTCGAGACGACGACGGTCGACCTGGTCGACGGGCCGTACGAGCTCCGCGCCAGCTCGACGCGCACGCTGTTCGAGGGTTTCGCACGGGTCTATACCGAGGGCCGTGACGACGACGCCGAGGAGGACGAGAACGCCCGCCGGCTGCCGCAGCTCGCGGAGGGCGACCGGACCGACGTCCGCGACGTGACCCCGACCCAGCATTTCACCGAGCCACCGCCGCGCTACACCGAGGCGACGCTCATCAAGGCCCTCGAGGAGCACGGCATCGGCCGCCCCTCGACGTATGCCGCGACGATCTCCACGATCATCGACCGCGGATACGTCCGGGTCGAGGAACGGCGACTCCACCCCGAGCTTGTCGCAGGGATCGTCACCGACTTGCTCGTCGAGCACTTCGGGGACTACGTCGATCTCGAGTTCACGGCGCGGATGGAGGAGGAGCTCGACGAGATCGCCCGCGGGGAGCGGGCGTGGGTCCCGCTGTTCGAGGCGTTCTACGCACCGCTGCGTGACCGTGTCGCCGAGAAGCGTCG
>Ga0157375_10003601_pt1 | contig 13443 bp, 10 predicted proteins | sample M35metaG_FD_115311 | JGI IMG/M metagenome (GOLD analysis project Ga0157375, IMG submission 115311) | Miscanthus rhizosphere microbial communities from Kellogg Biological Station, Michigan, USA - M3-5 metaG | ecosystem: Host-associated > Plants > Roots > Rhizosphere > Soil | place: USA: Michigan...
CGATGTCCAGTTCATAAAAGAGCCCCGGCTTTTCATCTGGCGACCACACGGTGTGATCAACGAGTCCGCCGTGAACAAAGTCATCGGAGCGTTGGGTCACTTGGAGTCGCGCGCCGCGGAGGGATTCAATCGCTTTAGCGATATTTTGTCGGCTGACTCGACTGAGCTCAATTTCAAGTTCATTTTCCACGTTTCACTTTACCGGCGTCTCGCTTATCCCGGCCCGCCAGTAAAGTCGGCTATTTTGGTCACGGAGCCGGAACTTGCCCGCTATAGCAAAATGCACGCTCTCCTGACCCAGGGATCCATGCTCAAGGTCCGCATCTTTGAGCAACGTGACGCGGCCGCAAAGTGGCTCGGAGTGCCTAACGAATTGCTCGAAGCTCCACCGGATTCATAACTTAAACCTAACGAGCGCCAAGATGAATACCAAACTCACAAGCCTCGCGCTGGCCTGTGGGCTGGCTGACTTTATTCAGCAGCAGTTCTCAGGCGCAAAATAACTCCGCCGAAGACCTCAGCAGCCTCGCGTTCAACGAGAGCTATCCGTCGAACCACGAAAAGACTTACACATTTCGCATCAGCTTTTATGTCGTCGGCACGCGCGGCAAAGGCGAAGTTAACATTGGCACTAACTATCTCGGTTTTCGTTGCGTGAAAGAAGCGAGCACGAAAACCGCAGGCCGATAGGACTAAAGTCCAATAGACGAACTGCCTCGCGCAGTTTTTCAGATGGTCAGTTACGCGACTTCAACTATCCTGATTATCATGAAAACAAAGCTCATCGTTAGTGCGCTCGCCCTCGCATTGATGTGTCTGCTCACTGCGTCTGCGAATGCGCAGTCACCAATGCCATCGTCCGGAAAGAAACCGAACATCCTCGTCATTTTCGGCGATGACATCGGACAGAGCAACGTCAGCGCCTATTCGATGGGCATGATGGGCTATCGGACTCCGAACATTGACCGCATCGCGCGCGAGGGGATGATCTTCACCGATTACTACGCCGAGCAAAGCTGCACGGCCGGGCGGTCGTCGTTCATTACTGGTCAATGCACGTTGCGTACTGGCTTGTCGAAGGTCGGCGTGCCGGGCTCCCCCATCGGGCTCCAGGACCGCGACGTGACCATGGCGCAGCTCCTGAAAGCTCAGGGTTATGCGACCGGGCAGTTCGGTAAGAATCACCTGGGTGATTTGAACAAGTATCTTCCGACGGTCCACGGCTTCGATGAGTTCTTCGGCAACCTCTATCACCTCAATGCCGAGGAGGAGCCGGAGCGGTTGACCTATCCGAAGGATCCAAAGTTCAAGGAGACGTTTGGACCGCGCGGCGTGCTGCGCTGCAAGGCTACCGATACCGACGACCCGACCGAGCAACCCCGCTGGGGCCGCATCGGCAAGCAGACCATTGAGGACTCCGGCCCGTTGACCAGGAAGCGCATGGAGACGATCGACGACGAGACCTCCGACGCCGCAGTCGATTACATCACGCGCCAGGCGAAGGCGAACAAGCCATTCTTCTGCTGGTTTAACAGCACGCGCATGCACGCCTTCACGCACGTGAAAGCCGAGCATCGCGACAAGCCCGGCCTCACCTCGCGCACTGAGTACAACGACGGCATGATTGAGCACGACGCCCAAGTCGGCAAGATCCTCAAGGCTCTGGACGACGCTGGCATCGCTGACAACACCATCGTCCTCTACACCACCGACAACGGTCCGCACAAAAACAGTTGGCCCGATGGCGGCACCTCGCCGTTCCGCAACGAGAAAGCCACCAACTGGGAAGGCGCCTTTCGCGTGCCGTGCGTGATCCGCTGGCCGGGTCACATTGAAGCTGGCTCGGTCGCCAACGAGATCGTCAGTGGTCATGACTGGCTGCCAACCTTCCTCGCCGCTGTCGGGGATCCCGACGTTAAGGAAAAACTCCTCAAGGGCATGAATGTCGGCGGCAAGACCTACAAGGTCCACCTCGACGGCTACAACCAACTTCCCTACCTAACCGGGCAAACCGAGAAAAGTCCGCGGCGCGGGTTCTTCTACTTCAACGACGACGGCGACATCGTCGCCGTGCGGATCGAGAACTGGAAGATCGTCTTCCTGGAACAGCGTGCCCCCGGAACGCTCGCCGTGTGGGGCGAGCCGTTCACGCCGCTGCGGCTGCCGAAGATGTATGACCTGCACGCCGACCCCTACGAACAGGCCGACATCACCTCCAACACCTACTACGGTTGGGAACTGGAGCAGGGCTACATCCTGCTCGCGGGCAGCACGCTGACCGGCGAGTTCCTCGCGACGTTCAAGGACTTCCCCCCGAGCCAGCGGCCGGCGACGTTCACCATCGACCAGGCGATGGAAAAGTTGAAGAAAGGCTTGGGTGACTAACGAGTAGTAGCAAACTTGATAGGAGGCTAGGTATGATAACTAGATGCGCCAGACTTACGTTATCCTTAGCAGGTCTCGTGGCGCCCATTTTTTTCTCGCAGTCGGTGCGCGCGGCGGACAACAGTGCGCCCACTCCGACGCCCGGAACGCCAAGCGTACTCCCGCGTCCCGATTTCCATTTCCCCGGTAACGTTGGCCGCACGTTCGAGGACTCTGACCCGCCGACTTTTCCAAAGGTGGTGCGTCCACCCAAGGGCGCGCCAAATGTGTTGCTGATCCTGATCGATGATGCGGGCTTCGGTCAGTTCAGCGCATTCGGTGGCGGTGTGCCGTCGCCCAACATCGAAAAACTGGCGGCCCAGGGCCTGCGCTATACGCGCTTTCACACGACCGCGTTGTGTTCACCCACGCGCGCCGCGCTGCTAACGGGTCGCGACCATCACGTGGCTGGAACCGGTGTGATCACGGAGCTAGCGACCGGCTACGACGGATACACCGGCATCATTCCCAAGAGTGCTGGAACAGTGGCCGAAATTTTAAGGCAGAACGGCTACGCGACCGCGTGGCTCGGCAAGAACCACAATACGCCAGCGTGGGAAACGAGCGAAGTCGGCCCTTTCGATCATTGGCCCAGCGGGCTCGGGTTCGATTATTTCTACGGCTTCAACTCTGGCGACACGAGCGAGTACGAGCCCGTCCTCTTTGAAAACAAGAACCGTGTCCCTCGCTCGACCGATCCGAATTATCACTTAACACACGACCTCGCGGACCACGCGATCGCGTGGATGCAGCGCGAAAAGGCGATCGATCCGGAGCGGCCTTTCTTTCTTTACGTAGCCCCGGGGGCCACTCATGCCCCGCACCACGCGCCCAAAGAATGGATCGACAAATTTAAAGGCCAGTTTGATTCGGGCTGGGACCGCTATCGCGAGATGACTTTGGAACGACAGAAGAAGCTCGGCGTCGTTCCGCCAGACACGAAGCTGACCGCACGGCCTGAGAGTCTTGCGGCCTGGGATTCGCTGAACCCGACTCAGAAGCCGCTCTATGCGCGGATGATGGAAGTCTTCGCCGGGTTCGGCGCGCCCACTGATTATGAAATGGGACGCATCCTTGAATCAGTTAGGGCGCTTCCCGATGCCGACAACACGCTCATCATTTATATCCTGGGCGACAACGGTGCCTCGGCCGAAGGTGGCCTTGACGGCGAGACGAACGAAATCGCGTCGTTTAATGGTGTATTCGAGCCGATCGAAGGCGCGTTGAAGGTGATCGACGAACTCGGCGGGCCCAAATACTACAACCACTTTCCAGCAGCGTGGGCGCACGCGATGGACACGCCCTTCCAGTGGACGAAGCAGATCGCTTCCCACTTCGGTGGTACGCGCAACCCAATGGTCATTTCATGGCCGGCAAAGATCAAAGAGCGTGGCGGCGTGCGTACTCAGTTCCATCACATCACCGACATTATGCCGACGATTCTTGAAGCAACTGGGATCCAAGCGCCCGATTCGCTCAATGGGGTAACCCAAAAGCCCATCGAGGGCATAAGCATGGTTTACAGCTTCAATGACGCTAAGGCTCCCAATCGCCGGAAGTCCCAAATGTTCGAGTTAGTTTCCAATCGCGGCATGTACCAAAATGGGTGGATGGCATCTTCGCTAGCCTATCTTCCCTGGGCCGCGACTAGAACTGGTTATGACCCGGACAAGGCAAAGTGGGAGCTATATGACATAGCCCACGATTTTTCGCAGGCCGACGATCTCGCGACGAAAAATCCCGATAAGCTGAAAGAGCTAATCGATCTGTGGTGGGCCGAAGCGGCACGACACGATGTGCTGCCGCTCGACTGGCGCTCGGTGGAGCGATTGTCAGAACAAATCACGGGAAGGCCAAGCCTCGCTGCCGGCCGCAAAACGTTCACATATAATACGCCTCTTGTTGCACTGCCGGAAGGCTCCGCTCCCGACCTGAAGAACAAGTCATTCACCATCACAGCCGAAGTCGAAATTCCTTCGGATGGCGGCGACGGCATGATCTTTACCCAAGGCGGCATCACTGCCGGCTGGGGCTTCTATCTGCTGAAAGGTAAGCTTGTCGGTCTTCACAACTACATCGGGCTGGAACGCTATCGCGCTGTCTCAACTGAAAACGTACCGACTGGCAAAGTCACTCTGACTTTCGATTTCAAATACGACGGCGGTGGAATGGGTAAGGGCGGCGCCATTACGTTACTTGCCAACGGCAAGAAGATCGGAGAGGTCCGCGTCGATAAGACGGCGGGATTCAAATACTCGCTCTATGAAGGGCAGGATATCGGCGAGGACAGCGGGTCACCAGTCGCTTTCGACTACACGCCGCCCTTCAAGTTCAGCGGCAAGATTCAGAAGGTCACTGTTGATCTCAAGTAGCGGAAAAGAAATCAAAGATGAAACCTAAAGCTGATAACTACTCGTTAGGCATCGCGCTATTCTGCGCGTTTGTTGCTTCCACGGCCTCTGCGCAAGTGCTGCCCAAGCCAGAGCAGGCCTTTAGTGACGCAAAGATTGGGCGCACCTACAAAGATTCAAAGCCGGGAACGATGGCCCTCATTAAAGCTCCTTCTGGCGCGCCTAACGTATTGGTCATTCTGATCGACGACGCCGGATTTGGGCAGTGGGGTACCTTTGGAGGACAGGTTCCTACTCCAAGCCTCGACCGCCTCGCGAAGATGGGCCTGCGCTATACGCGGTTTCATACCACGGCTCTTTGCTCGCCGACCCGCGCCGCGCTCCTCACAGGACGGAACCACCATTCCGCCGGGACCGGAGTCATTACCGAGATCGGCGACGCTTACCCCGGATATAGCGGACAAGTTCCGAAGAGTGCAGCTATGTTCGCCGAAGTTCTGCGTCAGGGCGGCTACAGCACGGCATTCATTGGCAAGAATCACAACATTGCCGACTGGGAGACGAGCATCTCCGGACCATTCGACCGGTGGCCGAGCTTGCAGGGCTTTGATTACTTCTACGGTTTCATCGGTGGAGAGATGGACCAATGGGAACCGGTTCTCTATCGCGGCACTACGCCCGTGGCGATGGAGATCCCGAAAGGTAAGGAAGGTAACTACACGCTCAACGATTCGCTCGCCGATGAGACCATCAGTTATATCCACCAGGAGAAGTCAGTCACACCCGATCGACCCTTCTTCATCTATTACGCCCCCGGTGCAACGCACGCTCCGCACCATGTCCCAAAGGATTGGATTGATAAGTTCAAAGGCCAATTCCACCAGGGCTGGGATAAGTATCGCGAGGAAACTTATCAGCGTCAGCTTAAGCTGGGCGTCATCCCACCGGATACGAAACTAACTCCGCGGCCCAAGGAGATTACGGCCTGGGATTCTCTCTCCCCGGACGCGCAACGCGTGGCGGAGCGACTGATGGAGGTCTTTGCTGCCTATACGGCGCAGACCGATTATGAAGTCGGCCGAGTGCTGGACGCTCTCGAGGACATTGGCCAGCTCCACAACACGCTCGTCTTCTGGGAGATTGGCGACAATGGCGCTTCGATGGAGGGCACCCTAAGCGGATGTTTTAACGAACTTGCCACGCTTCAAGGCATTGGGGAAGACCCGGCATTTCTGATTCAACATATCGATGAGTTAGGCAGCGCCAAAGCTTCCAACCACATTCCGGTCGGCTGGGCGTGGGCGGTGAACACACCTTTCCAATGGGGTAAACAGGTAGCTTCGCACTTCGGCGGTACGCGCAACCCACTCGTGATCGCATGGCCGGACCGCATCAAGGACGCGGGTGGAATACGTTCGCAATTCCATCATGTCATCGACATTTCACCGACCATACTGGAAGCAGCACACCTTCCACAGCCCGTCGAAGTGAATGGAGTGAAACAGAAGCCGATCGAAGGCGTGAGCATGCTCTACAGCTTTGATGATCCGAAGGCCACCGGTTCGCGCCATGTCCAGTACTTCGAGATGTTCGGAAATCGGGCGCTCTACAAGGACGGCTGGATCGCCACCACGCGTCACGGGCGGCTACCCTGGCAGACGATGGGCGCTTCTACCGGGAACTTCGACCATGACACCTGGGAACTCTACAACCTTGCGGACGACTTCAGCGAAGCGAACGACGTGTCGGCCAAGTATCCGGACAAACTAAAGGAACTACAGAGTGATTTCTGGGTTGAGGCAAAGAAGTACAATGTTCTTCCGCTCGACGATCGCTTCGCGGAGCGCGGCGACCCAAGTTTGCGGCCAAGCCTGATCGCCGGACGCACTGACTTCACATATTATCCAGGGACTCGTATACCGGAGCCCTCAGCCGCCAATACTAAGAACACGTCGCACACCATCACCGCCACGATTGAAGTTCCACAGGGCGGCGCGGATGGAGTGCTGGTGGCGGAAGGCGGCGCGGCTGGTGGGTACACCCTCTACATCAAGGATGGGAAACCGGTTTACGAGTATAACTACATGGCGCATGAGCGATATAAGGTCGCTAGTTCTGAAACACTTTCGCTCGGCCCTGCTGTCATCCGCGTTGACTTCAAATATGACGGCGGCGTCGGAAAGGGAGGAACTGCTGCTCTCTTCATCAATGACAAGAAGGTCGGTGAAGGTCGGATTGAGAAAACGTGTCCTTCACGCTTCGGACCCGAAAGCTTCGATATCGGCACGGACAACGGCTCGCCCGTAAGCGAAGAGTATCAACCGCCGTTCGCCTACGCCGGGACCATCAAGAAGGTCCAAATCCATATCGCGCCTTCAGCCCTCAGCGAAAGCGATCGGGAGAAGGTACGCAATGCCGAACGTGATGCCGCGATGGCGATCGAATGATCTCGGAATCACGGACATGAAAACCAACCTTTCGATCACGACATTTAGCGTCGCCGTAGTTGCGTTTGCGCTCACGTTCACGATCTCCGCTCAGCCAACGCAGCCAGTTGCGGGAACACCGCCGTCCCTTAGCCCGACTGAGTTGGCCGAACGCGCGCTGGAGCGGCGCGCCGTGGAAGCCGTCATCTGGGGTATGCCGGCAGTCAACTTCGACGTCATGTATCAAGCGATGATCCGCGACGCGAAAGCCGGCGCGGGGAGCAACAAGATCGTCTATTGGTCAAAGCTGTCAGACTGGAAGAACCAAACGCTCACGCCTAATCCGGATGCGGTTTACTTCATGCCGTTCTTCGACACGAAGGATGTAGGCCCGGTTGTGCTCGAAATTCCCCCGGCCGGCGAAAGCGGATCGATCACGGGCTCGGTCATGGACTGTTGGCAGGCGGCGTTGGAGGACGTGGGCACCGCTGGAGTAGACAAGGGCAAGGGCGCCAAGTGTCTTATCCTGCCGCCTAACTACAAGGGGAAGATTCCCGACGGTTATATCGCGATGCCCTCGGACAACTTCCAAGGTTACGCGCTGCTGCGCTCGATTCTTCAAACCGGCGGCGATGCTGGCGTGGCGAAGGCTGTCGCCTACGCGAAACGCATGAAGCTGTATCCGCTCTCACAAGCGACAAGCCCTTCCGCGACGACGTTCGTCGACGCGTCCGATGTCGTATTCGAGGCGAACATCCCATACGACTCGCGCTTCTTCGATTCGCTCAACCGAATGGTGCAGAGCGAGCCGTGGCTGACGCGCGACAAGGCGACGATTGATCCGCTGAGGACGATCGGCATTGAGAAGGACAAAGCTTTTAGTCCCGATGCCAGGACGCGGGCGATTCTAGACGACGCCGCAAAGGAAGCGCACGCCTGGCTGGAGACGAAGTATGAAGCTCTATTTACGCCGGGGTTTTACGAAGGGACTGGCTGGGCGTTGCCCATGACGTCCGAGCTCATCCAAGGTTTACAAACACAGTTCTCGAATCCCGACAGCTATCCGATCGAAAGCCGTGGCGTTATCTACGCGATGGCGTTCTTCAGCCCCAAGCATTCCGGCGAAGCGGGTGGCGGATCGTTCTACTTGATGACGATCAAGGATAAGCAGGGAAAACCCTTCGACGGCGGCAGCATGTATCGCCTGCACGTCCCGCCAAACGCGCCGGTTAGGCAGTTCTGGTCTGCTACGGCTTACGACCGGGCAACGCATGCATTAATTCGCAATCTGCCGCGCTCGAGCCGGTCCTCGCAGAGTCCGGGGCTGCAGAAAAACGCCGATGGCTCGGTGGACGTTTACTTCGGGCCCAAGGCGCCCGCAGGCAAGGAGTCGAACTGGGTCCCGACCAGCGCCAGCGGCAAGTTCGAAGTTCTCTTCCGCTTGTACGGCCCCGAGAAAGCACTGTTCGAGAAGACATGGAAGCTGCCGGACATCGAGGAGGTAAAGTGAATGAGGTATATGTGTGAGACGGCGCCAAAGATGAGAGCCAGGTTTGCTAGGTACTCGTTAGGCATCGCGTCTATGGCACTCGGCGCAGTTCAAGCGCAGTCACCTTCTCCGTCATCGACGGGCAACTCCATTCCCGTTACGCCAGACAACTTCGTCCGCGCGGAGACAGACATGTATTTCGCGCAGTTCGCGAAGAGAGGCGGATTTGGGAAATTCAACCACTCCCGTGATCTGCCGCTCGGAGAAAGCACCGGCGTGCGGCCGAACCGCGACACACTATATTCGCTGGCGGTGTTCGACCTCGATGCCGGGCCGGTGACGATCGCACTGCCCGATGCCGGTCAGCGCTTTATGACGATGATGGTCGTCGACCAGGATCACTACGTCGTGGAAGTTGCCTATGGCGCGGGAGACCACACCTATACAAAAGAGAAAGTCGGAACGCGCTATCTGTTCGCGGCAGTCCGAACGCTCGTCGATCCGGCCGACCCGCAAGACATTAAGCAGGGCCATGCCTTGCAGGATGCAGTCAAGGTCAGCCAGGAGAGCGTCGGAAAACTCGAGACGCCAAATTGGGACCCGGTGAGCCAGAAGAAAGTGCGCGACGCATTGATCGTCCTGAATGAAACGCTGCCGGATCTGCGCCGGGCCGGCGGTCGCCGCGAAGAAGTCGATCCCGTGCGGCACTTGATCGCGACGGCTTCCGCGTGGGGTCTCAACCCCGAAAAAGATGCGATCTACCTCAACGTCACACCCAGCAAGAACGACGGCGCGACCATCTATAAGCTAACGGTCAGGGACGTGCCGGTGGAGGGCTTCTGGTCCGTGACGGTGTACGACAAGAGGGGTCTCATCCTGAAGAACAGTCTCGACGCCTATAGCCTCAACAACATCACGGCGAGGAAGGCCGCGGATGAATCGGTCTCTGTTCAATTCGGCGGTTGTAACGGCAAGATCCCAAATTGCCTGCCGATCATGAAGGACTGGAACTACATGGTACGTCTCTATCGCCCACGTGCCGAAATCCTGACCAGCACTTGGAACTTCCCGGAGGCACAGCCGGTTCATTAGGCAAAATCGTGAAAACCAAACTTTGCTTCTCAATCGCATTTGCAGCTCTGTCGGCGATTGCCGCGCAAGCGCAGAACGCCCCGAAGCCCAACATCGTTTTCATTCTGATGGATAATCTCGGCTACGGCGAGGTCGGCTGTTATGGCGGCGGTATTGTCCGCGGCGCGGCTACGCCGCGCATCGATAAGCTCGCGACTGAAGGCACGCGATTGCTCAACTTCAACGTTGAAGCGCAATGCACTCCGAGCCGCTCCGCTATTCTGACTGGACGCTATTCCATTCGTTCCGGCACCCACTCGGTGCCGATCGGCGGAGGGATCGAGGGATTGACGCAATGGGAAGTAACGATCGCCGAGCTGCTCTCCAGCGCCGGTTACAGCACAGCGCATTTTGGTAAGTGGCACCTCGGTAGCGATCAGTCACGCCTGCCCAACGCGCAAGGCTTCGACGAGTGGTACGGCATTCCGCGCACTACCGACGAGGTCTTTGCGCCATCGGAACCCGCAGCGAAAGCGGCGGGCGTCGCTTTCGAGCACATCATGGAAGGCAAGAAGGGCGAGAAGAGCCGCGAGTTGCAGGTCTATGACCTGGAGCAACGTCGGCTGATCGATACCGAGATCACTCGGCGAACCATCGACTTCATGAAGCGCAGTGCGCAATCGGGAAAACCGTTCTACGTCTATGTTCCATTCACGCTCGTGCACTTCCCGACGTTGCCGAACAAGAAGTTCGCGGGTACGACCGGATACGGGGACTTCCCCGACGCACTCGCGGAAATGGACGCGCATGTCGGCGAGATCCTGGACGCGATCGATGAACTGCGCGTCCGCGACAATACGATTGTCGTCTTCACGAGCGACAACGGCCCCGAAGCAACCTGGCCGTGGCAGGGATCATCCGGCCCGTGGCGTGGTTATTACTTCACGCACATGGAAGGCTCGTTGCGGACACCTTTTATCATCCGGTGGCCTGGCAAGATTCCGGCAGGCCGGGTGAGCAACGAGATCGTCCACGAGGTCGATACCTTCACAACCTTCGCCAAGATCGCCGGCGCATCTCTGCCGCAGGATCGCGCAATCGATGGAGTGGACCAGACCGATTTCCTGCTCGGCAATTCAGAGAAGTCCAACCGCCAAGGTTTTCCAGTCTTCGTGGCTGATCGTCTGGAAGCAGTCAAATGGAGGAATTGGAAAGTAGTCTTCTACGACGAGCAACGCGACTGGTGGACGCCGCCCACGAAGCTTGGCAGCCCAAAGGCTTTCGATCTCATCACCGATCCAAAAGAGGAATATCCACAGACAGGGCTACGAAGCTCGTGGATAGCCGGCCCAGCGATGAAGGTCGTGGTCGAGTTCGAGCAAAGTCTGAAGAAGCATCCGCCAATTGCACCCGGCACGCCCGACCCATACACGCCGCCAAAATGATATAGCTCAACCACTCTGCCTAACGAAAACTAGAAAATATTGTGATGAAACTTCCTCCTGATGTCCAGTTTCACGAAGACATTCATCTGCTCGTGTATCGGCCGCGCGGCTTGTTGAACGAGGCGGCGGTTAACAAAATCATTAAAGTAATCGGAGAACTCGAGGCCAAGTTAAAAGACCCTTTCAACCGGTTCTCCGATACGCTAGGTCACGACGAAGTGGAGCTGAACTTCAAATACGTCATTCAGGTTTCTCTCTATCGCCGCCTCAGCTATCAAGGCCGGCCGCCAATCAAGTCTGCGATTCTTGCGACCGATTCCACCATCATTCATTACGGCAGGCTGCATGCCTTGTTGACTCAAGGTTCGCCGATCAAGGTCCGCATTTTCCAAGACCGCGCAGAAGCCGCGCTATGGCTCGGCGTTCCAGTTGAATTGCTGGCGCCGAAGGCCTCCGGTCGCGAACCACCCTGAGTGAATCAATTCAAAAACAAAAAAGTTTGAGAAAGTGAATTAGCGCAACCCAACTACGCCTAACGAAAGGAATCGAACATGAAAACGAGAATCATCCTAATGTTGCTGGGACTGACAGTCCTGGCTTTCACTGTCACGCGCGCCTTTGCTGTGGAAGGAGGCCTGGGCCGGCCTATTTCCGGTATGTCGATCGCGCCGTATGCTGGCGTGATTCCACCCGAACCGGGCCTCGCAGTGGCTACGGGTGAAACTTACTATGAGGGCTCGATCGGGACCAGCCGAACCGTGCCAATCGCGGGTCTTCTCGCGGCGAATGTCGATATGAAGGCATCATTTACCCCAATCGCGTTGTTCTACATCTGGCCCACGCCGACTAAGGAGTGGAACTTGGCTTCGGCGGTTAGTTTTCCGCTGGCCTGGCTTGAGGTCCAGGCCAACCTTTCTGGCCCGCTGCCGGTCCGAAAAACCGAGAGCACCTTCGGATTGTTCGATCTGGTTTTTACTCCGATCGTTGCAAGCTATCACTTTAGCCAGACTGATCATCTGGCCTTCAGTTTCACATTTTGGGCACCGACTGGATCGTTCGAAAAGGGAAGACTGGTCAACCTCAGCCAGAACACCTGGACGTTCATTCCCGGCGTCGCCTACACAAAGATTCTTCCGGAGGACAACATTGAATTGACCGGCATCTGGCAGATGGAATTCGACACGGAGGATCACGCAACGCATTATCAGAACGGCATCCTGTCCGACTTGGAGGTGCTGGCGATCAAACGATTCAAGAACGGCCTGGGCATCGGCTTTGTCGAGAGTTGGATTCAGCAGGTCAACGACGACGGTGGCGCACCGGCCGCGCTCAACGGTTTTGCCGGTCGGGCTTTCGGCATTGGCCCGATCGTTACCTACTCCACGAAGTTAGGTAAGAGCCACCTCGATTTTAGCGCGCGCTGGATTCACGACTTCGGCGTCAGCAATCGCGTCGCGGGTGACGGATTCAACTTCAGCGCAAGCCTGAAGTTCTAGGGCTTGAGGACGACAAGAAGAACTCGAGTTGCAGCGGTGTCAAAAACGCCAGCTACCTCCCGATCATGAAGGGCTGGAACTACACCGTTCGTCTTTATCGGGAAGAAGGTCTTGATGTAGGCGAGGACAGCGGCACGCCGGTCAACCTTAACTATGACGTGCCTTTTAAGTTCACCGGCAAGCTCGACAAGGTAACGATTGTTCTGAAGTGACATATCTGCTCCCAGCCGCGGTGCGCATGCCCAGGCACAACAAGCGCGAGCATCAGTATTTCGATAAGATCCTTCCCGGCCGCTGGGGCGGCAGGGTAAGGCTCTTGAATTCGGCGCGACGCCAGGGTCTGCAGGAGGTTGCACGGGTCCTGCCGAACATAGCACGCAGACGGTGGTCGCGGAGATGCAAGGCGTCTTAACAAGGAGTGGACTAATGTCATCGGGGCGGGACTCTGATAAAGAACCAGGCTAGGCATGACTGAATACTCGTTCTTCTCCACGCTGGGAGCGCTCCTGCTTTTCCTGGTCCACGTCGCGGTAATCGCGCGGGTGATCTTGCGGCCGCACCGGGAGCCTGCTTCGCGGATTGCCTGGATCGTGATGATCATCGCCTTACCCGTCGTGGGTATGGTCTCTTATCTTCTCCTCGGTGAGACGAATATTGGGCGTCGTCGCGTGCGCCGCATGCGTGAAATGCTGGCCGGTATGCCGAGTGTCGCCGACGCGCCTGGAGCGGATGCGCCAGCTC
>Ga0157375_10003602_pt1 | contig 13440 bp, 11 predicted proteins | sample M35metaG_FD_115311 | JGI IMG/M metagenome (GOLD analysis project Ga0157375, IMG submission 115311) | Miscanthus rhizosphere microbial communities from Kellogg Biological Station, Michigan, USA - M3-5 metaG | ecosystem: Host-associated > Plants > Roots > Rhizosphere > Soil | place: USA: Michigan...
CGAGCAGGCAGCCGTCGACGTCGACGCCATCGATGCGACCGCGATCGGCCGAGAAGCCGCCGGGAAGGCGCGGGCGACCGCCAATGCCGTGTCGCTGGATGCGGGCGACTATCCGGTCGTGCTCGAGGAGTACGCCGTCGTCGACCTCCTCGACATGCTCGGGTACCTCGGCTTCTCGGCCCTTGCCGTGCAGGAGGAGCGCAGCTTCGTCGAGCTCGGTAAGCGAATCGGCAGCGACCTCGTGACGATCATCGATGACGGGCAGGATCCGGCGGGCATCCCGATGGGCTTCGACTACGAAGGCGTCGCGAAGCGACGCGTCGACCTGCTCGATCGCGGGATCTGCCGAGGCGTCGTCTACGACTCACAGACCGCGGCCCGAGACGACGTGGCGTCCACGGGCCATGGGCTTCCCGCACCGAACCCGTGGGGACCCTTCCCGCTGAACATGGTGATGGCGGCCGGCGACCAGTCGCGCGACGACCTGATCGGCGGTCTCGACCGCGGTCTGCTCGTGACGCGGTTCCACTACACGAACCCGGTCCACCCGAAGCTCGCGATCATCACGGGGATGACGCGCGACGGCACCTTCCTCGTGGAGGGCGGCCGGATCGTCGGGCCGGTGAAGAATCTGCGATTCACCCAGTCGTATCTCGACGCCCTTGCGTGTACAGTCGGAGTCGCCCGGGAACGGAGGACGCTAAGGGGGTTCCTAGGGGGGGTCGTGGTCCCTGCCATCCGATTGGAGGCGTGGACCTTCACGGGGACGACCGAGCACTGATGTGAGCACCCTCGCGGGAGACTTTTGGGTCTGCGGCGACTGCCGCTCGATCAACAACGCCGGCGCCCGGCAGTGCTACAACTGCCGGACCCCGCGGGATCGCGCGGCCGTCGACCCTGAGTCCATCGATCCCTCGTCGCACGGTCCACTGCGGACGATCGAGCTGCCCGCATTCAAGGGTTCGCGGTGGGCCGCGGTCCTCGCGTCGATCCTGATCCTTGCAGTCGCGGTCATGTCGATCGTCCAGTTCAGCCTCGGGCGCCAGCTCGTCGACTACCAGGAGAGGGGGATCGCGACCGCCGAGGACTACGCCTACGTCGGCTCGATCATCATCGTCGCGATCGGCATCGCGCTCCTCGCACTCATCGCGTGGGCGCTCTGGCTGAGCCGCACGGTGACCTCGATGCCCGCGCTGGGTCTCGGTTATCCCGCGGCGAACGGGATGATGGCCTTCGTCGAGAACTTCATCCCGATCCTCAACCTGTGGCGCGTCCCGGCGATCGTGCGTGACGTCGCTCGGCGTCTCCAGCCGAAGATCGGCGGCGACGAGACGATGACCCGAGGGGAGGCGCTCGTCTTCGCGGCGTGGATATCGGTCTTCGGTGGGTACCTGGTTCCCCGGATCCTCAGCTTCTTCACGGACAACCGGGACACCCTCGTTACGATCGCCGGGATCGGCCTCGGGCTGAGTGTCGTCGGGGCGGTCTGCCTCGTTGTCCTGATCTGGTGGGTCGAGGGCCGGGTCGCAGAGCGTCGTCGGCTTCAGCTCGCCGCGATGGAGACGCCTGCCGTGGCGACGACGGAGGTGTCGACGACCGCGACGGTTGCCGAGGTCGCACGGGAACCCATGCCGGACGCGGCGATCGCGGCGGTCGCCTTGGACGCCGCGCGCGATCGTTCGGCGGTGGCGGCCTTCGCGAGCACCAGCTCCTCCGGGGTCGATTCGTTCCGGCTACCGCCCACGGAGGATCCGCCGCTCATGGCAGCGGCGGCGGCCGCGACGACACGGGCGCCTGAGAGCGAGCCCCCCGCCGAGACGGTCGACGAGACGTCCGCGCCATCCATCGGATCCGAGCCGGCCCCGGCAGCTGAGCCGAGCGTCGCTGCGGAGATGGCGCCGGTAGCGGAATCGGCTCCGGGGGCTGCCGCCATCGTGGCGACTCCGGCTGAGGTCGCCCCGCCACGGATCGCGCCCGATGAAACACCAACGCCCGAGCCGCAAGCACAAGCGCCCGCCGAGCCGCAAGCCCCAGGGCCCGCCGAAGCGCCGGCCGCGCCGCCACCGAGCGCCGGCCCACCGAACCTCACGATCCGCGTCACGAGCCGCGGTCTGATGACGGCCGAGCTCGACGGCGAGATCGAACACGTCATGCTCGACGACCTCGGCCCGTACGCCGAGGCGCTTTCGCACGTCGCCGGGACAGCGACGATCCACGTCCCGAACGACGATGGGATGCCGGCCCTCATCGGCAAACGGGCGCAACGGATCCTTGAGGACGCGGGAGTCCAGGTCACGCTAGCCTGACCTCATGCCCGGATTCGATGTCACGGCGCTACGCGCCGAGTTCCCTGCGCTCCGACGCGAGCAGGACGGTCGACCCGTTGTCTTCCTCGATGGCCCGGGCGGCACGCAGGTCCCGCAACGCGTCATCGATGCCGTCGCCGGCTATCTGACCGATTCGAACGCGAACCATGGCGGCGCCTTCGTCACGAGCGAAGCGTCGGACGCGATGTCGGACGAAGCGCACGCCGCCGTCGCCGACTTCCTGGGCGCGAGCAGTCCGGACGAGATCAAGTTCGGCTACAACATGACGACTCTGACCCTGCACTTGGGTCGAAGCATCGGCGCGACGCTGCGGCCCGGTGATGAGATCGTGGTCACCACTCTCGACCACGAGGCGAACGTCAGTACCTGGGAGGCCATGGCCGCCGACCGCGGCCTGACCGTCCGCAAGGTGGACATCCGCGAGGACGACGTCACGCTCGATCTCGAGGACCTCGAGTCGAAGCTCTCCGACCGGACGAAGCTCGTCGCCGTCGGGTATGCCAGTAATGCGGTCGGGACCATCAATCCCATCGCCGAGATCGTCGCGCGGGCGCACGAGGTCGGTGCGTTGACCTTCGTCGATGCCGTCGCGTACGCACCGCACGCACCGATCGACGTGCAGGCGATCGACACCGATCTGCTCGTTTGCAGCGCCTACAAGTGGTTCGGCCCGCACCTCGGCGCGCTCTATGGCAAGGCTGAGGTCTTCGATGCCTTGCCGGCGTTCAAGGTCCGGCCGGCGACGGACCGGTTCGAGACGGGGACGGCGGCCTTCGAGTCGATCGCCGGTACGTTGGCCGCGACCGAGTACCTGCGCGACGTCGGGCGGCGACATGGCGCTCCGGCCGGAGCGAGCCGGCGCTCGGAGCTCGTCGCGGGCATGCGCGCGATCGTCGACTACGAGCAGGGGCTCGTCCGACGGCTGCTCGACGGGCTCGCTGCGATCCCGGGGGTGACCATCCACGGCATCGTCGATCCGGCACGGGCTGCCGAACGGGTGCCGACCGTCTCGATCTCGATCGATGGCGTCAGGCCGCATGACGCCGCCGAGTCGATGGGGCGCGACGGGATCTTCGTGTGGGATGGCGACTTCTACGCGACCGGGCTCATCGAGCGGCTCGGCAAGGCCGAGAGTGGCGGTGTGCTGCGGCTGGGTCTCGTCCACTACAACACGGCGGAGGAGGTCGACCGCACGCTGGGCGCCGTCGGCGCACTCGCGACAGCTGCCGTCGCGTGACGGCTTCGGAGTCGATCCAGGCACGTCTTGCGCGTCCGTTCGATCCCGCCGAGCTGCGACGTGTCAAGCGGCTCTGGGTGCGTCATTCGATCGCCGAGGATCGGCGTGACATCGACGGTCTGATCGCCACGCTGTCACCTGACTGCGTGTACGAGATCGCGGTCACCGGGCAGCGGTGGGAAGGCCATGCCGGCGCCCGGGCCTTCTACACGGAGCTCTTCGCGGCATTCCCTGACAACGCCTTTGCCCTGTCGGAGATCGTCGTCGGTCCGCAGGGCGTGTTCGAGGTCGCCACGCTGACCGGGACGAACCAGGGCCCGTGGGCCGGTGCCCCGCCATCGGGCCTCGCCGTGTCGCTCGAGGTGCTGATCCTCTTTCCGTGGGATCGGACGACCGGCCTCTTCGGCGGCGAGCGCATCTGGTTCGACCGCCAGGGGATCACCTCCGACCCGACGTAGCGCGCGGCCCTACGATGCGCGCATGTCTGGGTATGCACCGCGGCGCGCGCGTCCCGTGCTGCTCATCGCGTGCCTCGTCGGGCTCGTCGCCGGTTGCGGCTCGTCGACGGAAGCCTCGCCGCCGGTCCGGACCGGTGAGCCCCCGACCGAACGCATCCCGGTCATCATCGATACCGACCTCGACATCAGCGACATCGCCGCTATCGCGATCCTGCTGCGTGATCCGGCCGTCGATGTCCGCGCGATCACGATCGCCGGCACGGGCCAGGTCCATTGCCAAGCCGGGCGCCTCGTCACGCGATATGTGCTTGACGAGCTCGGTTCACCGGACATCCCGTTCGGCTGCGGCCGTGAGGCGGGAGGCCCCGACGCCCACCCGTTCCCAGACGATTGGCGTGCGCGGACGGACGCCGGGTTCGGGCTCGACATCCCGCCGCAGGCCGAGGCCGGCGTGCCACGTGACGCGGTCGAGGTGATCTCGGCCGCCGTCGATGCGAGCCCCAGCGCTCCGACGATGGTCACGCTCGGGCCGCTCACCAACCTCGAGGACGCCCTCGCCGCCGACGAGACGCTGGCGGACCGTCTTGCCGGCGTCCACGCGATGCTCGGGACGCTCGACGCCCCGGGAAACGTGATGGTGAACGGTCTCGAGGGCAAGGATCAGCTCGAGTGGAACGCCTACGCCGACCCCTCCGCCGTCTCGGCAGTATTCGCATCGGATGTACCGATCTCGATCGTCCCGCTCGATGCGACCAAGGACGTCCCCGTGCCCGCGGACCTCGCGGACCGACTCAAGACCGACCACAAGGCGGCCGGCGCCGATCTCGTCTATGAATTGCTCGTCCGAAACCCCGATCGGCTCCGCGCTGAGGACGGACAGCAGCTGTGGGATGAACTCGCGGCACTCGCGCTGGCCGATGCGGATGTCGTCAGCTGGGAAGACGTGACGGTCACGCCCGGGGACGACGGTCGACTGGTCCGCGATGACGGCGGACGGAACATCCGTGTCGCTGCGTCGGCCGACGCCACGTCCGTCGAGACGGCACTGCTCGACGCATTGCGGAGAGGCGAGCCGCGCGCGACGCCGTTCGCCATCGCTGGGTCATTGAAGGTCGCGTTCGATGGGACGACGTGTTCCATCACCGGCTCATCCGACCAGGCGGGTGTCCACGACCTGACCTACACCGGCCCGGCCGGCCAGCCGTCTGGCGTGACGGTCATCGGCATCCAGCCGCCGCATACCTGGGCGGATGTCACCTCGCTGCTTCCGACGATCGACGCGCAGGCATCGCCGCCGCCGTGGATCAGTGAGGGTCCGAGCGCCACTGATGCCACCGGAGCGGGGGCGCCGGTCACGGCGACGGGCGCGCTCCAGACCGATGTCGCGGGTCCCATCTGCCTGACCGGCGCCTTCCCGAACCTGCGCTTCGTGCCGGGACCGTCGTTCCAGGTGGGCGGCGGCGCGATCCCAGCCAGTTGACCGAGACACGGCCGGCCCTCGACGCGATCATCGTCGGCGCGGGCCCGAACGGTCTGGCCGCAGCCCTGACCCTCATCCGGGCCGGGCGGTCCGTCCGCGTCTACGAGGCCGCGGACACGATCGGCGGCGGCACCCGGACCGAGGAGCTGACACTCCCCGGTTTCCGTCACGACGTGTGCTCCTCGATCGTGCCGCTCGCCCTCGCCTCGCCGTTCTTCCGCACGGTCGACTGGGCGGCCCTCGGTGTCGAGTTCATCGAGCCGGATGCACCAGTCGCCCACGCGATCGACGCGGGGCGAAGCGTCGTGCTCGAGCGGTCGTTCACTGCGACCGCCGCCAACCTCGACCCCGACCGCCGGACCGACGATGGATCCGCTTGGCGACGACTGTTCGCGCCGCTCGCCCGCGACGAGGCGAAGCTGGGCGGCGAGCTGCTCCGCCCCGTCATCCACGTCCCGCGTCACCCGCTCGCGCTGGCGCGATTCGGGCTGCCTGCCCTCCGCTCGGCCGTGGGTCTTGCGCGGTCCCGGTTCCACGGGGAGGCGGCGCGGGCTCTATTCGCGGGGCTGGCGGCGCATTCGATGATCCGGCTCGACCGACCGTTGACGGCCGCCTTCGGGCTCGTGCTCGGGACATACGCCCATGCGGTCGGCTGGCCGATGGTCAAGGGCGGGACCGCGGCCATCACTGACGCGATGGCACGCGAGATCACCTCGCTCGGCGGGGAGATCGTGACGGGCTACCGCGTGACGAGCCTCGACGACATGCCTGATTCAGCGGTCCTGATCCTCGACACGACGCCGCAGGCCGCCGTCACGATCGCCGGGGACCGCCTCTCGCCATCGACCCGCCGGCGCTACGAGGGATTCCGCTACGGGCCCGGCGTCTTCAAGATCGATTGGGCGCTGGCAGGGCCTGTGCCCTGGGCAGACAAGGCGTTGCAACGCGCCGGGACGATCCACCTCGGCGGACGGATGGACGACATCGTCCGGTCGGAGCGCCAGGTCGCGAGCGGCCGTGCGCCGGATCGGCCGTTCACGCTCTTCGCGCAGTACGCCAGATGGGATCCGACCCGAGCGCCGGCGGGCCACGAGACCGCGTGGGCCTACTGCCACGTGCCGCCTGGCTCGACCGTCGACATGACCGCTCGCATCGAAGCCGAGCTCGAGCGGCTTGCCCCGGGTTTCCGGGATCTCGTCCTCGCGCGCTCCATCCACACCGCAGCGGACATGGAGCAACACGACCCGAACTACGTCGGTGGTGACATCAATGCGGGGGTCGCCGACATCCGCCAGCTCATCTTCCGGCCGACACGCGGCCTCGACCCGTATCACGCGGGGGATCGCGTTTACCTGTGCTCGGCATCGACGCCGCCGGGTGGCGGGGTGCACGGGATGGGCGGTCACCTCGCCGCGCGATCGGCACTCCGCCGCGACCTCCGCTGAGCTCGGTCTAGGGCGCCGGCTCAGCCTCCGCTTCCATCTGCCGTCGAAGCCACCAGCCAAGGCCGAGCGCGCCAGCCGAGGGCAGGACGATCCACGTCAGGAGGATGAGCCCGAACACCACCAGCACCGCCCGGATGTCGGCCAGGGCGGTCGCCAGCCCCTCACTCCGGAGCTGATCTGCGACGCTCGTCAGCTGCTCGCTGAGCGCTCCGAGTGACGCGGAGTTGGCCAGCAGGGCGTTTCGGTTCCCCTCGAGGTCACCAGCGACCAGACCGAGGCGCGTATCGAGGCCATCGAGGGCCGAGGCCATGTTGTTGACCCGCTCCGCCGTCCCGGCCAGCGGTTGGCGGCCGAGGATGTCGATCGCGGCGAGCTGCGACGAGATCGACTGCAGGCTCGTCTCGACGTCACCCAACGCCGCCGCGACCTGGCGCACGATCGGCGGCGTCCGCTCGAGCGTTACGGCGAAGGAGGTCGCCGACGACGACGCATCCTGGAGCGCCGCGGCCGAGGCATCGAGCGTGTCGGCGATGGCCGCGGCCTGCGTCTCGATCCGGTCGCCCAGCGACGCGAACCGACCGCCGGCCCAGGCCAGCGCGAGCGCGGCGATGAGCGCCAGGATCAGACCGATCACGCCGTAGGCGATCAGCCCGTTCGCGAGGCGCGGCAGTGCGCCGCGCACGGACGCTGGGGTCGTGGCCTCCGTCACCGCCACGTACTTCGGGCGGCGTCGGGATAGAGCCGCACGCGACGGAACGGCTCACGCCCGCGCGACCGTGACACGAGGTTGGCCCGTTCTGCCATCTGGTGCTGCAGCCGCCGGATATACGCGTTCTGTGGTGAGAGCTCCACCGCCTCCGACGACTGGAGGACGGCCTCGATGGCGTCCTCGGCTTCTCGGAGTGCGGCTTCGCGCGGATCGATCTCGAGCGAGAAGATCGAGGTCAGGCTCGACTGCATCTGGGGGATCGTGTTGCTCTTGAGGACGTAGATGGGCATCGCCCGCTCTTCCGCCTCGCGCAGCAGCGGGGTCTTCTGCTTGTACTCGTTCTTCAGCGTCATCACGACGTCCGCCTCATCCACGTCGCGGGCGATCACGACCGGCAACCCCAGATCGCGGACGGCCTGCTCCAGCCGCTTGCGGCTGATGCCCTGCGGCATGACCCGCAGCGTGGGAAGCGGCGAACCCCCCGGCACGAGGATCGTCTCGCCGAATTCGCCCTGCGCGGCACCGAGCGCCAGCTCGGTCTCGTCGGCATCGTGGGTCGCGTCCGCGTTGACCGGCCCGGTCCCCTCCTCCGCCTTGTAGGTCTGCAGCGCCCGCGATGCCTGGTCGCGCCACGCCTTCTGACGATCGAGCTCGCGCGCCTCCCGGGCGCGTGTGTCGAGCGTCGTCGCGGCGGCGCCGCGTTCCAGGGGACCCCGATCCGCGATGTCGCCGGCCACGAATGGTTCGTCACCGGGCCGGTTCGCGAAGTGCTCACCGGGCATCACGTCCGGCGTTGCGCTCGAGAGTGGCCGGGCGTTCTCGCGCCCCGGTCCGCCTCTGGTCTGGCGCCAGCCACCCGACGCCCCCGGCCGGTAGCCGGGCCGAAAGCTGGTGCGGTCTGCATCGCGGTACCCGCCGCGCGATCCGTCCCCACGCCATCCGGGCTCCATCCGCCACGGGGACCCGCCACCGACCAAGCCGGCGAACCGTTCGGCGCCGAGCTGCTCCCTGGGTGATGGCCGCGGGCGTCCCTGCGATCGATGGACGCCCTCCTCGTCCCGCCAGCGGAGCTCGGGTGCGACGGCATCGCCGCGCAGCAGCGCATCGACGGTCTCGGCGACATCGCTGTGCACCGCGACCCGCTCGCGATCCTGGATCTCGACGATGACGTCGAAGGTCGGCGGCGCCTTCCGCTCGAGCACGCTCTTCTGCGTCCGACGTCGGCGCGCTTCCTCGTCGCCGAGGGTGACGCTCTGGATGCCGCCGATGAGATCGGACAGCGTCGGATTGAGCATCAGGTTGTCGAGGTTGTTGCCGTGTGCGGTGCCGATCAGCTGGACGCCGCGCTCGGCGATCGTGCGAGCAGCCTGCGCTTCGAGCTCCGTGCCGATCTCGTCGATGACGATGACCTGCGGCATGTGGTTCTCGACCGCCTCGATCATCACCTCGTGCTGGAGCGACGGGGTCCGCACCTGCATCCGACGCGCCTTGCCGATCGCCGGATGGGCGATGTCGCCGTCGCCCGCGATCTCGTTCGAGGTGTCGACCACGACCACGCGCTTGCCAAGGTCATCGGCGAGGACGCGGGCAGCCTCGCGGAGCATCGTGGTCTTGCCGATGCCGGGCCGGCCCATGATCAGGATCGATTTCCCGGTCTCGACGAAGTCCGCGATGATCTCGATCGTCCCGTAGACCGCACGCCCGACCCGCAGCGTCAGACCGACGACCTTGCCGTTCCGATTCCGGATGGCGCTGATGCGATGGAGCGTCCGCTCGATCCCAGCCCGGTTGTCGTCGCCGAACGAACCGATGTGGTCGATGACGAAGGCGATGTCCGCCTCGGTGACCTCGCGATCGAGGAGGCTCACTTCGGCGTCGGGGAAGCGCCCCTCGGGCTTCCGGCCGAGGTCCATGACGACCTCGATCAGCTCCTCCTTGTTCGGGAGTCGGTGGACCGCCTTGACGATCTCCGGGGGGAGCGACGCCAGCAGCACATCGAGATCGTCGATGGTCTCGCGCTGGCGATCGTCGGGACCCACAGAGGCCTCCTGCGCCACGGCTAACGGACGCCCGCCGGCACGAGCGCCGGCTCGGCGACGCGGACCAGCGTCTCCTTCATGAGCAGCGTGACGCTGGCGATGGTTCCGAAGGCGGCATCCTCCAGGCGACGGTCGACCGGTCCCTCATAGGTTCGCACGGGAGCGATGACGCCGTGGTCATGGCGATGTTCGCCCCCTTTCGTCGTTCGTGCCTCGATGATGCCGAGTCCGTAGCCGATGAGCGCGGTCGGGTCAGCGTCAGGCCTTGCGAGGACCTTCAAGTAGTGCGGCTGGTCTTCCTTGGCGACCCCGATCTGTAGGAAGCCATCGAGCGCCGTCCCGTCCTTGCCGCCGCCGGGTGCCACCTGCACGAATGCTTCGATGTCGGCGAACCGGAGGATCGGCGCGAGGCTCGAGCGCGGCACGCGCCAGTGGTTGCCCTGCCGCTCCCAGTCGGGAAGGCGGACCGCCTCGAGCCGGGCGACCGGCTGGGGCGTCGCAGCGGTATAGAGCCGCTGGAGGGCCAGTGCGTCGGTCTGCTCTGCGGGTCGGATGCGGGCCGCGGTCGCCGCCTTGTCCGTCCAGGGCTTGGGCAGCTCGCTGTCGGGACGGAACATGATCATCTCTTCGCCATACCGGATGAAACCGGCCTGCATCATCAGCTCGACGTTGCCATCGACGTCCGCACATGCCACGTGGAACCGAGCGGCGCCCCGCTTGGCCCCCTCACGCAGGAGCTGATTGACGAGGCGGTAGCGGATGTCACCGGCGTCGGCCATGCCGACCCCGTCGAGCTCCACGATCGTCCACTCGTCGCGCGTGGACTCACGCTCGACGCGGATCAGGCCGGCGATGCGCCCGCCCTCCTCGTAGACGTACATGAGGTCATTGGGCCGGAACGCACCGAGCGGCAGGCGGAAGAGGCTGAAGACGCCGATGGGCGGGCCACTCACCGGCAGGCCGAGCGATCGAGCACCCGAGTCGTCGGTCTGGCACAGGCGTGACAACTCCCCGAGCGCCGCGAGATCGGTGAGGCGCGCGGGTCGGACCTTGCCTTGCTTCTTCGGGCGGGCGACGGTCATCTGGTCTGGGCGCGACGGGTCGGATGCGGTCGGCGTCCCGATCCCTCGCCCGGGTCATCATGCTCCGCGGCCATCGTCGCGAGCAGCCGGTGGAAGCGCGTCTCCCCCGCGAGCTCGGGATGGAACGACGTCGCGAGCACGTTCCGCTCGCGCACCGCGACGATGCGGCCGTCATCGAGACGCGCCAGGACGTCGACGTCGGGCCCGGTCGCCTCGATGATCGGGGCGCGGATGAATACCGCATGGACCGGTGTCGAGCCGAGGACGTCGACCTCGAGGTCGGCCTCGAATGAGTCGAGCTGACGGCCGAAGGCATTGCGCTCCACGCGGACGTCGAGCAACGGGAGGATCGGCTCTTCGCCACTCGTGATGTCGCGGGCAAGGACGATCATCCCGGCACAGGTGCCGAAGATCGGCGCGCCCGAGCGCGCCAGGTCGAGGATCGGCCCGCGCAATCCCCAGCGCTCGATCAGTTGGCGCATCGTCGTGCTTTCGCCGCCCGGCAGGATCAGCCCACTGACGCCCTCGAGGTCGGCTGGTTCGCGCACCCGCACACCCTCGACGCCGATGGCATCGAGCGTGTCGAGATGCTCACGGAACGCGCCCTGGAGCGCGAGGACACCGATCTTCACGAAGGCAGCGTAGCGCGGGGGCGGGAAACGTCTACCAGCCGCGGACGGCGAGGCGCTCCTGCTCCGGGATCTCCTCGAGAGCGATGCCGCGCATCGGCGCGCCGAGCCCCTTCGAGACCTCGGCGATCTTCTTGGCGTCGTCGAAGAAGGTCGTCGCCTGGACGATCGCGTTCGCCATCCGAGCCGGATCCTCGCTCTTGAAGATGCCCGACCCAACGAATACACCCTCGGCACCGAGCTGCATCACGAGTGCGGCGTCGGCCGGGGTCGAGATGCCACCCGCGACGAAGTTCACGACCGGCAGCTTGCCGTTCTCCGCGACGTCCTTGACGAGCTCGTACGGCGCCTGCAGTTCCTTGGCCGCGACGAAGAGCTCGTCCTCGCGTGCGTTCTGCAGGCGGCGGATCTCGCTGTTGACGTCCCGCAGCTGGCGGACTGCCTCGACGATGTTGCCGGTGCCGGCCTCGCCCTTGGTCCGCATCATCGCGGCGCCTTCATTGATCCGGCGGAGCGCCTCGCCGAGGTTCCGGCAGCCGCACACGAACGGGACCTTGAACGCGTGCTTGTCGATGTGGTTGCTCTCGTCGGCCGGGGTCAGCACCTCGGACTCGTCGATGTAGTCGACGCCGAGCGCTTCGAGGACCTGTGCTTCGACGAAATGGCCGATCCGGGCTTTGGCCATGACGGGGATCGTCACGGCGTCCATGATCCCGGTGATCATCGCCGGGTCCGACATGCGCGCGACGCCCCCAGCCTTGCGGATGTCGGCCGGGACGCGCTCGAGCGCCATCACGGCGACGGCGCCCGCGTCCTCGGCGATCTTCGCCTGCTCGGCAGTGACGACGTCCATGATGACGCCGCCCTTGAGCATCTGGGCGAGACCCTTCTTGGTCGTCCAGGTGGAGGTTTCGACGGTCATCTGAGCTATGGGTTCCTCATGGTTCTGGTCGCGCGGCGGGGCCTCAGAGGCGTCTCGCGCGCGGTCCGATTATCGCATGGGTGCGTTCGCGCCCAAGTCGTGACGCCCGACTGGCCCGCGCTGCGCGCTCTGGACTCGAATGGACCGGTTTGCGGTCGCCGCGTGCCGCCCACGCGGCGCTGGCGCCGTCTGTCGCCGAGATCAGCCCGGGGCCGTGGTAGGCGAACTCACGAGCGGTCAAGTCCCTGCCTCGCGGTGGATCTCGTCGCGTTCACCGCGGTGGCTGATATCCGCGACGAATCCGCGATCAGAGGCTCTCCGTCGGAGGTAGCGCCGTCCCGGCTGATGTTCGCGACGAGCCGGTCGGCGCGAACCCCACCGAATATCACCCCGAGCGATGCTCGGCGTCCGATTCGGCGCTCTTCGGCACCACTGACCGACCCCGGCGATATCCGGGAGAGGATCGCCCGAACGGCGACACCCACGATCGCCCTGAGCGATATCCGGCGGCTCGGCGCCTGGCCCCCGCCTGGCGCCCGCCTCCCCTATCCCTCGCCGAACGTGAACCGCGTCATGTCGTCGGGGAAGGTCGTCCAGGCGAACGCCTTCGTCGGATGCAGCTCCCAGAGCCCGCCCTGCGACCAGTGGTCGGCCGACGCCTCGTACCCGGGCCTGTACTTGGCGTACCCCGCGAGGATCCGGTCCGATAGCGGCGACGGCGGAGCGGTGAGCTCCACGGCCCTCCCCTCGACGATGACTACCTCGGCACCGGACACGCCGGACCCCGCGCCCTCGACATGGATCGCGATCTGCGGGTTCTCGCGGAGGTTGCGCTGCCAACGCGTCGGCCCGCCCTCGACGTACCAATGGCCATCGACCCACGCGCCCCAGATCGGGATCAGGTGCGGGGCTCCCGACGACGAGGCCGTCGCCAGCCAGTAGATCTCAGCCCGCTCGAGACGCTCGACCGCCCACGACCACGACAGGCCGCCCTCGATCGCCGTCGGGATCCCGTAGCCAGGGATGTGGGGCCGGTCGACGCGCGGTTCGGTCACGACCCGCTAGTGAGCGACCGTCCGGACGACACCCGACATCAGCTTCGTCGCGCGGCG
>Ga0157375_10003607_pt1 | contig 13436 bp, 9 predicted proteins | sample M35metaG_FD_115311 | JGI IMG/M metagenome (GOLD analysis project Ga0157375, IMG submission 115311) | Miscanthus rhizosphere microbial communities from Kellogg Biological Station, Michigan, USA - M3-5 metaG | ecosystem: Host-associated > Plants > Roots > Rhizosphere > Soil | place: USA: Michigan...
GGCGACGGCGACTGCTGCAGCATCGGCGCGGCGCACTGGATCCATGCGCTTCGCTACAACATCAACCTCACGGTCGTCCTGCACGACAACCACGTCTACGGCCTGACCAAGAAGCAGGCCTCGCCGACGTCGCCGCGCGGCCTGAAGAGCAACACGACGCCGTACGGCGCGCTGCTCGAGCCTATGAACCCGCTGACGGTGTCGCTCGGCGTGCAGGGCGCTTCGTTCGTCGCCCAGGCCGTCGACTGGATACCCGAAGTCCTCTACGACATCATGCGCGCCGCCTTCCACCATCGCGGCTTCTCGTTCGTTCGCGTTCTGCAGCGCTGCCCCGAGTTCATGCCCAAGGCATTCGACCCCTGGCTGCACGATCCGCAACGGACGATGCTGTTGACGCACGCCGACGGTCTGCAGCTCAGCCCGAGCCTCGCCAGCGCATACCGCAACCAGCGCGAGCACGACCCGATCAACATCGACAAGGCGCGCGAGATCGCGTCGCTCGACGACCCGATCCCGGTCGGCATCCTGTACCGAAACCCCGATGCCCCGTGCTACGAGGACCTGCGCCACGCCGGCCAGCTGCGCTCGCCCGAATACATCCGTGCCGGCTTCAACCGCGAGCTCGACAAGTTCACCGTCTGGCCCGAGGACGACGCCCTGGCAACGCGCGCCGCGTGAGCGGAGCGCCCGAGCCGACACCGCGAGATCGAGAGTGGCGATGGAATCGAAACCTCCCCCCGACCAGTTGGTCTTTCACCTCACCGGACGGTGCCAGGGCGCGAGCCTGACGCCGATCGACGGCCTCGGCCTGCGTCCGGCGATGCTGGCGCCGTATCGGGAGCTCGTGGCCCTGCGCCACGACTTTCCGATCGTCCTCGCCGCGCGCGAAGGCGCGCCCGAGTTCGTCCGCTCGCTCAGCAGCCTGGTCGACGCGGTGCTGCAGGACGTCGCGCCGCGCGGCATCGAAGGCGAGCGCCTGCGCCGCCATGCGCTGCAGCTCGAGGAGGAAATCCGTCGGGCCGTCGACCTCGGTGTCACCGGCGCGCTCGGCGAGCTGTGGGAGCAGGCCGCGGCAACGCTGGGCGCGCGCGAAGGCGAAACGCTGGAGCAGGTGTTGCGCCAGGCGAGCGGCGCCTTGCCCGCCGACGGAGAGCTGCTCGGCTGCTGCGGCGACATGCCGGCCCGACTCGTCACGCATGCCTGGCGCGCCGCGCAGCGAACCAAGGCGCGTCGCTTCCAGGCCGAGCTGAGCCGTCTCGTGCTGCGGCTTTCGGACATCCTGCGCGCCGCGTTCAGCCACTCGCAGGCGGGAATGCAGCCGCAAAGCCTCAAGGAATCGATCGGCGGGCCGCACCAGGACGCGTTCGACTTCGCCGTGCTGTCGCGGATCGTCGCCAAGGGCGCGGCCGACGACGAGCTGCCCGCCGCGCGCCGCGAGCGCCTGGTCCGGACACTGGGCGTGCTCGAATCGCAACGGTTCTTCGCGGTCGCGGCGCCTGGCGATGCGGAGGGGGCAGAACTCTTCGAGTTCGCCTTCGACAACTGCGCCGCCGCGGCGCGGGCGTTCCGCGAGCGCATGCCGCAGCTCACCGAACTGGTGAGGGCGCTCTCCATCGCCGAGCTCGAGGCCGACGGCCGCTATGTCGAGGCCGAGCACGACGACGTGTTCGCGTCGTTCGGCGAGATGTCGCTCAGCGCCGACGACCTTGCCCGCTTTCCCGACTACCTGGTCTGCATTCCGCCCGACCGCAACGACGCGTCGGAGAACGCAGGCTTGCTCGAAATGCTGTCGAGCGGCCTGCCGGCCAAGGTGCTGGTGCAGACCTCCGACCTCTTCGAGGAGACGTCGATCGGCACCGGTCGCTTCGCGTTCGGCGTGCGCAGCGCGCGCCTGGCGACGGCGGCGATGGCGCTGGGCGGGATGTTCGTCCTGCAGTCGCCGAGCTCGAACCTGTACGCGTTGCGCGCCCGGATCGGCCGGGGGCTGGCATCGCCGGGGCCGGCGCTGTTCAGCGTGTTCTCCGTGCCGGGGCCGGCAGCCAGCGCGCTGCCGCCTTACCTGGTCGCCGCGGCCGCGTTGCAGTCGCGCGCCTTTCCGGCGTTCAGCTACGAGGCGTCGGCGGGCGGCAACTGGGCGGCTCGCTTCTCGCTGGAAAACAACCCCCGGCGCGACGACAACTGGCCGGTGGAAAACGTCGAATATGTCGACACGGCGCAGCAGCGCGTCGCCGAGCCCTGGGCGTTCACGTTCGCCGATTTCGCGCTGTGCGATGCGCGCCATTCGGCGCACTTCGTCCGCGTCGCCCGCGCGGCGTGGAGCGACTCGATGCTACCCGCCGCCGACTGGCTCGCGCTCGATGAGAGCGAGGCGGCACGACGGATCCCGTACCTGCTGGCCATCGATGGTGAAGATGCGTTGCACCGCGTCATCGTCGATCTGCGCCTGATGCAGGCCGCGCGCCGGTGCCTACTCCTGTGGCGTCGCCTCCAGGAGCACGGTGGCGTCCACGATTCGCACGCCGAACGGCTGCTCGCGCTCGAGAAGGCGGCATGGATCGCGGCGCAGGTCGCGTTGCCGGCGGCGTCCGCGACCGCTCCCGCCGCGGCGCCCGCACCGACTTCGGGAACTCCGGCGGCGAACGGCGCTGAGGTGCCGGCAGCCGATGAGGCAGCCCCCTCCGCGCACTCGCCCGACGAGGCTTGGATCGAGACCGCGCGCTGCCCGAGCTGCAACGAATGCCAGCTCATCAACGACCGCATGTTCGCGTACGACGAGCGCAAGCAGGCCTATCTCAAGGACGTCAGCGCAGGGACCTACCGCCAGCTGGTCGAGGCTGCGGAAAGCTGCCAAGTCGCGATCATCCATCCCGGCAAGCCGCGCGATGCCAACGAGGCAGGCTTGGCCGAGCTGCTCGAGCGCGCCGCGCCGTTTCGTTGAGTCAGGCGCGCATGCTCACCAACCTTGTCATTCGCTAGCGCTGGTGGATGTCGGCTTTCGGGATCAGCATCCGAGGCCGTAGTCATCATCCTCGGATCGCGGCGGAGGCTCGCTGCAGAATCGCACTGGTGGACGCTCGGCACGCGCCGGCTTCCCGCCAACTCCTTCCCGCTACCAACCTGCTGCGATGCGACCTGCCGTCGTGACCCTCGTCGATGCTGCGCGCAAGCTGCTGCTCGCGTGCGCCGCCGCCGCGACGTTCGTGCCCGACGTGGCCCCGGCAGCCGAATCCACGCTGCGGGTCGCTGTGACGACCTCGTTCGTCAGCTCGGGGGCGGCGGCTAGGTTGACCCCGGCGTTCGAGCAACAGACCGGCATTCGCGTGAAGCTGGTCGTGGTCGGCAGTGGCTCCGCATTGCGGATGGCCCGCGTCGGAGAGGTCGATGCCACGCTGACGCACTCGCCCGAAGACGAACAAGCCTTCGTCGATGACGGTCTGGCCGCAGCCGTCCGCGAGGTGATGAGCAACGACATGCTGATCGTCGGCCCCGCCGGCGATCCGGCAGCCGCCCGTGGCAGCGATACCGTGGCAGCCCTGGCCCGGATCGCTGCAGCCGGTCAGCCGTTCGTCTCGCGCGGGGACGATTCGGGCACTCACCAGCTCGAGCTTTCACTTTGGAAGCACGCTGGCATCGATCCGCTGGGGAAATCGTGGTACGAGGAGATCGGGCGCGGCATGCCCGAGGCGCTGCAATATGCCAACCGGCGTGGCGCGTACGTGCTCGTCGACCGCGGCACCTGGCTCGCAGACCGTGCATCGCTTCGGCTCAAGACGGTGGTTGAAGGCGACCCCCGAACGGCCAACCACTACGTCGCCATCGCCGCTCAGGCCGCTGGTCGCGCGCCCACGCCCGCGGCACAAGCCTGGGTCCAGTGGCTCGGCAGCGCCCGGGCGCGCCAGCTGATTTCCGGGCTCCAGGTCGACGGCGAGTCCCTGTTTGCTCTCCCACCGCCGAGCGCGCGGTGAACCGCGTCCAGGCGTCGGATTCAATGTCCCGAAAGCGGCCATGAACCCGACAAACGTCGATCCGAACGCCCGCTCGGGGCTTCGGAGATCGCTGCTGGGTTACTTCGGTGCGTGGATCGTCGTGCTGGTCGCGATAGTGGCCGCCTGGGGCTGGATCGAGCGACAGGCCAGTGAGGACATCGACACCTCGGAACGCGCCAGTCGGACCTACACGGACGAGATCTCGCGGCTGCGACTGCTGCTCGTTGAAGAGCGCATCGCGTGGAGCGAATTGCTGCTGCGCGGCTGGGAGCAGGCTCGCTACCACGACCTGCTGAGCCGGTACTACGAACGCGAGCGCCAGAGCCGTACGGCGCTCGAGCGGATCGGCCGGGAGTTGCCGGACACCGAGGCTGAGCGAGCAGCGTACCGCACGCTTGAGGACGCGCACGCCGATGTATCGCGCCTGCGCCGCGAGGCCCTGCGAGTGTTCAACCGGTCGAACGAGAACGCCCATGTTCTGGCCGACCGCTTCATCGGGCCGATCGAAGACGTCCTGCCGACGGCAGTCCGCCGGTTCTCCGAGGCGCTGGAGAACGACGAGCGAGACCGCATCGCGTCGCTTCAGCATGCCCGTGGTACCCGTGCCGTTTTGCTGGCGGTCCTGGGAGGCATGGCCGTCGCTGCACTGGCCGGGTTCGCCTGGCTTCTCGACCGTCGTGTCGGGCGGCCCGCCCAGCGCGCCTCCGAGCTGGCTGCGCTGGCCACTCAGGCCGAAGCGATCGCCGGGTTCGGTTTTTGGGACCGGTGGCCTGACGGCTCGACATACTGGTCGATCGGCATGGACCGGCTGTTCGGGCTCGACCGGTCGGACGGACCGCCACTGCATCGTGCGTTGGCCTGCATCAGGCGAGAGGATCGACGTGCGCTGCTGCGCGGCCTGCTGAGCCATCCCAGCGGTGATGGCGTGCGGCGAGTGCTGATCAACCTCGACGATGCCGCTCCGGGGCGACGCACGCTGAATGCGATCTTCCAGACCCGTGACCTCGGCCTCGGGCGCGGCGTGATCCGCAGCGGCGTGGTGGTCGACGTCAGCCTGCTGACCGAGCAGCAAGAGGCGTTGTCGGCGCTGAACGCCGAGCTGGAGGATCGGGTTCAGCGGCGCACCGTCGAACTCGAGCGCGCGCGCGACGAAGCACAGCGCCTGGCGCAGGTGAAGTCGAATTTTCTCGCCAACATGAGCCACGAGATTCGCACACCGCTGAACGCGGTGCTGGGCTTCGCGGGTATCGGCATGCGCGACAGCATCGGCTTGCCGGGGCAAGTCCAGTTCGAACGGATCCTGAACGCCGGCGAGCACCTGCTGCACGTGATCAACGACATCCTCGACCTGTCGCGGATCGAGTCGGGCAAGTTTGTCGTCGAGTCGCGCGCGTTCGCGCTGCGAGGGGTGCTCGCCGACGCCAGCAGCTTCGTCATCGTCGCCGCGCGGTCCAAGGGCCTGGCGTACCACTGTGAGATCGCCGACGATGTTCCGAACTGGGTGCGGGGTGACGCGCTGCGACTGCAACAGATCCTGGTCAACCTGCTGTCGAACGCCGTCAAATTCACCGAGCAGGGGCACGTGCGTCTTGGCGTCACGGCCGAGAGCGATGGTCGCGACACGGTTTGCTTTGTGGTCGACGACACCGGCATCGGCGTCGACGCCGGCCAGGCGGCACGGCTCTTCGAGCCCTTCGAACAGGCCGACAACTCGACCACCCGCGCCCATGGCGGTGCCGGTCTGGGCTTGGCGATATGCAAGCGACTTGCGGACCTCATGGGCGGCTCGATTGCGGTGACGGGCACGCCGGGGTCGGGCAGTTGCTTCACACTGCGCCTGCCGCTGCCGCCGTCATCCCTGGAGCAGTTGCCGGCAATGCCGGCGGCCGAGCGTGGCAGGCTACCGGGCGTTCGCCTGCTCGCAGCCGAGGACGACGAGGTCAATCGCATCCTGCTGGAGGAGTTGCTGCGGCACGAAGGCGCCGAGGTGCTATTCGCCGAAGACGGCCACCAAGCCGTGCAGCGTCTCGACGAGCATGGCGCGGCGGCCTTCGATGCCATCTTGATGGACGTGCAGATGCCGGTACTCGATGGCTACGAGGCGACCCGTCGGATCCGCGACATGCATCCGGAACTGCCGGTGATCGGGCTGACGGCGCATGCATTGCCCGAGGCTCGGCGGCTCTGTCTCGAAGCCGGCATGGTCGAGCATGTCGCCAAGCCGATCGACATGGCCGAATTGGTTGCTGCGATCCGCCGGCATGTGCGCCACCGCGACCAGGAGGTGGCGGCCGAAGGTGCGAGCGACGCACTGGCGCAGACCTCACTGCGATCCTATCTGCCATGACGATGAGTCCATGGTCGGCACTGATGTCCGGCACCGTGTCATCGCACACGACAACACGACCGAAGGTGCCTCCGGTAGTGAAGCTCTAGTTGCCGTGCCCACGTGGATGCGCAGTCGTGGGCGGCGGAGTCGACGAGTGTCAGCGCGCCAAACGCGGCCGGCTTGAGGGATCCGGTGAACGATCAGCCTCCTCGGAGGCTCGCCAGTCGGCGATGTCGCGCGTACTGACGGTCCGGGACGATTTGCATGAAAACCGAGATCACGCCTAGCCGGTCTCCAGCCCCGCGGCTTTCGCGCCGGCGATGCAGATCTCCTCGTCTTCGTCGCCGGTCCCTCCGCTGGCGCCGACGGCGCCGATGACCGCGCCGGCAGCGTCCTTCACCAGGACGGCCCCCGTCTGCGGGATGAACTTGCCCTGGCCGGTGGCCGCCAACGCGCCGAAGAACGCGGGCAGATCCTTGGCGCGTTGAGTCAGAACCCGCGAGGCGGCGCCCATCGCGATCGCCGCCCATGCCTTGCCGGTGGCGATGTCGACGCGGAACATGCTCGCGCCGTCCTGACGTTGTGCGCTCTTGACGTGGCCGGCGTCGTCGAGGACGACCACCGCCATCGGCTTGTAGCCCGCCCGCGCCGAGTGCTCGAGCGCGCGAGCGATGATCTGGTTCGCCTGGTCGAGGGTCATGGCCATATCGAGAGATCCCTTTCGTGAGTTTGCCGGTCGAGCATGCGGATATTATTTGCCGATCGACCCGGGCAAAAGCCTCGACGGATCTGTCGATGTCTCGCCGCACGCTGAACCTCGACGACGCGCTCTATCGCTATCTGCTGGCCCACTCCGTCCACGAGCATCCGGCCCAGACGGCATTGCGCGAAGCGACCGCGACGTGGCCGCGCGCAAACATGCAGATCTCGCCGGAGCAGGGTCAGCTGCTCACGTTCCTGATCCGCCTGATCGGCGCGAGACGCGCGATCGAGATCGGCGTGTTCACGGGCTACAGCGCACTGACGACGGCGCTCGCGCTGCCCGCCGATGGCCGCCTACTCGCCTGCGACATCAGCGACGCCGATGTGCGCCTCGGTCAGCCGTTCTGGGCCGAGGCCGGCGTCGCTGGCAAGATCGAGCTCGCCATCGCCCCGGCCCACCTCACGCTCGAGGCGAGACTGACGGCCGGGGAGGCCGGCCGGTACGACTTCGCCTTCATCGACGCCGACAAGGCCCGCTACGACACCTACTACGAGCTCAGCCTCGAGCTGCTGCGCAGCGGCGGCCTGATCGCGATCGACAACGTGCTCTGGGGCGGACGCGTGGCGCAGCCGGCCGCCGGCGACACCGACACGGAAGCGCTGCGGTCGCTCAATGCCAAGATCTACCGCGACGAGCGCGTCGACGCGGTGATGCTGCCGATCGCGGACGGCTTGACTCTGGCGCGAAAGCGCTAGCAACGGCAGCGCGAGAAGCCACAACAAGGTCCGATCCCTGGTCAACGCCTCAGGCGTTGACAAGCACGGACTTGACGTTGACGAACTCGCGGATACCGAAGTCGGCGCACTCGCGTCCGAAGCCCGAGTGCTTGACGCCGCCGAACGGCATTCGCGGATCCGAGCGCACGTTGTCGTTGACGAAGCTCATGCCCGCGTCGAGCATGTCGGCCGCGATCCGCTCGCCGCGCGCGAGATCGCGCGTGAGCACGCCCGAGCCGAGCCCGAATTCGCTGGCGTTGGCGATTGCGATTGCGTCTTCCTCGTCGGCTGCTTCGATGACGGCGGCGACCGGGCCGAAGACCTCGTCGTCGTGCGCCGGCTGGCCGGGCTTGACGTTGCCGAGCACGGTCGCCGGATACCAGGCGCCGGGCTGGTCGGGGACCGCCCCGCCGAGCAGCAGCTTCGCTCCCTTTTCGACGCTTCGCTGCACCTGCTCGTGGACCTGGTCGCGTGCGTCGACGCTCTGCAGCGGCCCGAGCTTGGTGGCCGGATCGCGAGGATCGCCGATCGAATAGGCGCGCATGGCCACGACGAGCGCCTGCTCGAAGGCTTCGCGCAGTGGTCGCACCACGATGAAGCGCTTGCCGGCAATGCAGCTCTGGCCGGCGTTGACCATTCGCGCCGCGGCGCAGACCTTGGCCGCCGCAGCGACGTCGGCGTCTTCGAGGACGACGTAGGCATCGGAGCCGCCGAGCTCGAGCACGCACTTCTTCAGCTGGCTGCCCGCAATGGTCGCGACGCTGCGGCCCGCGGCGACACTGCCGGTGAGCGTGACAGCGGCGATGTTCGCGTCTTCGATGAGCGCCTTGACGTCCTGGCTCTTGATCAGCACGGTGGCGAACAGGCCGTCGGGGAAGCCCGCTTCCCTGAACACCGACTCGATCGCCAGGGCGCAGCCCGGCACGTTGCTCGCGTGCTTGAGGACGGCGCCGTTGCCGGCCATCAGGCCCGGCGCGGCAAAACGGAACACCTGCCAGAACGGAAAATTCCACGGCATGACGGCGAGCACCACGCCAAGCGGATTGAAGGCGACGAACGCGCGCGGACCGCCGAGGTCCACGTTCTGGCGCGCGAGGTAGCGTGCCGCATGCTCGGCGAAGTGCTCGCAGGCGCTGGCGCACTTGTCGATTTCGGCGCCACCGTCGGTCACGGTCTTGCCCATCTCGCTCGTCATCAGCGCGGCGAATTCGTTCCGGCGCTGGCGCAGCACGCCGGCGGCGGCGCGCATGAGCCGGGCGCGGTCATCAAACTCAGTCTTGCGCCAGCTGCGCTGGGCTTCGGCGGCGCGTGCGAGCTTGTCGGCGGCCTGCTGCCCGCCGTGGCCAGGATAGGCCTTGCCGGCCGAAAGCGTGGCGGGATCCGTGGTCTTGAACACGAGAGGGGTCGATTCGTGATCCATTCATTGCTCCCGTAGGTGTTCTGGGCTGCGAGCGCGCCTGCAACAGGGTGAACTCAAGGAATTGGCTGTCGAGCTGGTGGCCCAGCCGCATCGATGTTAGTGACGTGCGCCAGATCGCTCCTGCCATGGTCTTACACCGATCTGAGGCCTACGCGAGCAGCGACTTTGAGCGTGCGGACCTGGAGGACTGAACGCCAGCGCAGCGGCCAAGTCGCTCGAGAGCGGATGTTGGCAGCGGGCTCAGTTCGGCCAGAAGCCAAAACGGACGTTCGCGACCGGCAGCATCTGGCCGGGTCCCGATATCAACGACCGTCAGCTCCAGTCGGCCGCTGCGAACGGCGGGTGTCAGACCAGACGATCGAGGCGGGGAAGGCCGGCAGTCGACCCCAAGCTGCCTCACATCTCAAGCATGTCGGAACCCGAAAGCAGTCGGTCGCCTCAGGACTTCGTGCGCGAGAAGAGTTAGTTGCAGCAGGCAGCAAGTAGTCGCGACGTTCTTCACTCCACTACCTTTGTCGCTCGCAGTAAGGCCGCGGGGGCAATATGAACGCCGATTTCTCGTGCAGTCTGTTGATTGACGATGAAGTCGAACTGCACGGGTGCTTCGACCGGCAGATCGCCGGGCTTGGCGCCCTTGAGAATCTTGTCGAGATACGCACTGACCACCTTGACGTTCAGACTTGGGAGATTGACTCCGTAAACCAAAAGGCCACCAGCATCGGCATACCCGGTATTTCCGTAGATCGCGGGCAGGCGGCGCTTCGCCGCCAACCCAACCACCTCGGATCGCAAAGGATAGAACCAGGCGTCCGGAAGGAGAACGAGCGCTTGCACGTGATCGCGTTCCATTGCAGTGAATGCCGGCGCGAGTTGCGATTGTTCTTCCACCGGGTAGCTCTGCGCTTCCATGCCGAGCCGACGTGCCGCATCTTGGACGACCTTGAGATACACCGGCTGTCCGGGATTGGACATATTCCCAAGGACACCGATGCGGGTAGTCGATGGCAGTGCTTCCTTCAAGAGCTCGACTCGCTTGGCTAGCAGCTCCTCGCTCACGTTGGTAATCCCTGTCACGTTGCCCCCCGGCCGTGCGAGCGAAGACACCAAACCATTCCTGATCGGGTCCGCTACGTCCGCGAACACCACCGGCACGGTCGACGTCGCGTCCTTGACTGCACGCGCTGCGACGGGGGACGCCCAAACGAGAATCACGGTCGGCCGGCTGGCCAGGATCTCCCGGACCCGGACAGTAAGGTCCGAGAGGGCCGTGTAGCAATATTGAGTGACGTCATTCGTCGAGTAGCCTGCCTCGCGCAGACTCCGCTGGAAGGCCAAGGTCGACGCATCCGTACCGATGGGACACGCTGGAGGGCCTGGGATCAGCGTCGCGATTCTGAGCTGGCCATCCGCGGCCGTCGCGCTCGAAACCCAACACATGCCGGTCACGATCACCACCGTCGGCACAATCAGCAAGGACGAAGTTCTGCTGAAAAGGCTATTCCAAGAGCACATCATCTGTTCCAGCGCGGCACTGAGAGGCACGATACGCCTTGTTGGCGGCGCGAGTGGACTCCGCGAAGTGCTCTTCCACTGCTGAGAGCAGACGGTCGCGATCGACCGGAAGTGGCCGTTCTCGGCGATATCTAGCGCCCGCTTCAACGTTGCTCGCGCGAAGACCACTCGCCACAACCGAGATTTGCTCCGCAAGCGCCGGTCGGCCCTAGCGGTCGCCCGCATTCAGGTCAGGTTCCGAACTGGTCCGTTGCGATGGTTGGCAAAGGGGCAGCATCACTCGAAACGTCGCCCCACTTCCAATCGCACTCTCGATTTGAATGGTCCCCCCGTGCAACTCGACGAGCCGCTTCGTCAATGGCATGCCGAGACCCGTTCCTTCGGCCTTGCGGGCACTGTCGCGCCCCACCTGCCTGAACTCTGCGAACACTGCGGCGTGATCTGCTGCTGCAATCCCTGCGCCCGTATCCTTCACCGAAATGGTGGCTTCAGGAACGCTAGACAGGGCGGTGACCGTAACTGAGCCCCCGTCAGGAGTGAACTTGACCGCGTTGGACAAGATGTTCAGCATGATTTGCTTGAACTTGCGCTCGTCGGCTTGCACAGACGTCAGCGTCGCGTCGATGTTGACCACAACTGCGATGCCGTGCCGCTGCGCTCGCTCGCGGATCAATGTGATCGCGTTCTGAAGCGCTGAAGGAAGATCAACTTCGGTAATTTCCAGCTCCATCTTTCAGCTTCGATCTTGGAAAGATCAAGGATGTCGTTGATGAGCACCAGCAGGTGCTGCCCGGAGCTGTGAATGTCGACTACGTACTCGCTCTGCTTATCGTTCAAGTCCCCGAAGTAGCGGTACTGATCAAGAAGGATCTCCGGACTGGAAGACGAGTCTCGAGCGGGGTCGCGACGCACAAGACGAATGGGCGCTGTGCGGATCGGCCCAAACTAGCGCGCCTCGAAGCGGTCGGGACTGAAAGCCGAGTCCGCTGCAATTCCAGGATCGAGATCGCTCCACTCTGGATACAACTCGCCTGCCGCGTCAAAGACCGAGTCCGGATCGTCGGAAAGGCCGCGCCGCAAGACGTACCCGATGAACTCGGTGACCCAGTTCCGGCGCGAGAGCATGGCGCATAGTAGGAGCTGAGCCTAGTCGTAGCTATCCCTCTGCAGGGTGCATATTGACGTGGAACAAGCTTGGCGGCGTTGACCGAAGATTACGGGCCTGTACCTCGCGATGCTCCTGACGTGCCCCGTCGGCTCCTCTTTCAGTCGAAACGGAAGCTGCGCGGCTCTAGACTACTAGGAATAGCTTTGAGTCTCAGCCCATGGCGGCCTCAGAGGTAATCGGCGACCCGCGAACCACAAGGCGGCCGGGCTAGGAGGGTTGCGAGGTCATGGACCCGCCCCGAATGTACGGGCCATGCAGATTGCGGTCATCGAACCGCCGGGTCTCATCGGCGCCTACGACCAGTTCCAAGGTAGTGCTGACATCGCTGGACCGGGCTCTCGGCGCGACCGTTCAGGTCGTCACGAATGACTGCTGCTCGCAGTGCTGAACTACGCACCCGACCCACCGCGGACTTTCGCCACTGCCGTGTAAGCGTGAAAAGCGGTCGTCGACGCTATGCGGGCAGAGTGACCCACGCCCGCGGGCCGCCGCCGATGGCCTTCTTAAGAGTTCGCTGGACATTGAAGAGGCCGCGTCGCACCATGACGAGCGAGCGACGGGGAGCCGATATGAACGCGAGCCTTGTGGCGAGACTGCTGTTCGAGGGCTTTGTGGCTTTGTCGGCGTTGCATGCCGGCGCGCAAGCTCCAGCTGCCTGGCCTAGCAAGCCGGTTCGCATAGTCGTACCGTTCCCAGCGGGCGGCCCTACCGATATCACTGCCCGGGTTGTGGGACAGGCGCTCTCCATAAAACTCGGTGTTCCGTTTGTCGTCGAGAACAAGGCCGGAGGGCGCGGCTTCATCGGCACGTCAGATGCAGCCAGGGCACCGGCCGATGGATACACGCTGCTCGTGAGCAGCATCGGCGCCATGGCCATCAATCCACGGCTGTACGAGAAGCTCCCTTACGACAGCGTCAGAGACTTCGCACCCGTCTCGCTGCTCGTCACCGTACCGATCGTTGTCGTAGTCAATCCGGAAGCGCTGCCCGTGCGAGACGCCCAGGAGCTCGTGCGATTCCTCAAGGCGAATCCGGGGAAGGTCAACTACGCGTCAGCAGGCAGCGGCGGGTCCTCTCATCTGGTGGCCGAATACTTCAAGTTTCGGACCGCCACCTTCATGACCCAGATCCCGTACCGGGGAACCGGCCCGGCGGCATCCGATTTGGTGGCCGGGCACGTGCAGATCATGTTCGACACCTTGTTGACGAGCACACCCTTCGTCAAGAGCGGCAAGCTGCGCATGCTTGCGGTAACGACGGCGACGCGCTTGTCGGACTATCCCGACGTGCCCACGGTTGCCGAGGCCCTCCAGATGAAAGACTTCGAGGCGTCGTCTTGGTTCGCGATGTGGGCCCCAGCGGAGACTCCGACCGACATTGTCAGGCGCCTGTCTTCGGAGGTCGCCATCGCGCTGAAGCAGCCGGACGTCGCGCAGCGGCTCATTGATCTTGGCGCTGTACCGGTTGGTAGTTCGCCGCAAGAACTGGCCGCCTTTCAGAACGCGGAACAAGATAAGTGGGGAAAAGTGATCCAACGAGCCA
>Ga0157375_10003611_pt1 | contig 13422 bp, 13 predicted proteins | sample M35metaG_FD_115311 | JGI IMG/M metagenome (GOLD analysis project Ga0157375, IMG submission 115311) | Miscanthus rhizosphere microbial communities from Kellogg Biological Station, Michigan, USA - M3-5 metaG | ecosystem: Host-associated > Plants > Roots > Rhizosphere > Soil | place: USA: Michigan...
AAGAAATCATGAACCGAACTTTGGCACAGTAATTGTTTATTCTATTGCGATTCTCATGTTTAATTTGAGTTTTCATGGTTATTAGTTTTTACCCAGCTTCGGCTGGGTTTTTTATTGGTCGATATTTCCCGAATATTGCTCTTAACTCAAACATTATTAAATAGTTAAACTCCTGTTTAACTATTTTAAACAAGATATATTGCGATTCGTTAATATTAATTTGAATTATATTTTAGACAATTCCTCGGCTTCTTCCATCAGCTTTATATAGGTAGAATATCTGGAATGTTGAATTTCTCCGGTCTCTAGAGAATCAAGAACGGCACATTTCGGCTCATTGATGTGAAGACAATTATGGAACTTACATTCTTTTCTTTTTCTGAAAATTTCAGGGAAATAATGCTGTACTTCTTCTTTTTCTATATCAATCATGGCAAACTCACGAACTCCGGGAGTATCGATCACATTTCCGCCAAAATCCCAAAAATGCATCTGAGCAAAGGTTGTCGTGTGCTTTCCTTTTAAATGTGTATCTGAAATTTCAGAAGTTTTTAAATTTAAACCCGGTTGTAAAGCATTCACCAAAGTAGACTTTCCACATCCGGAATGCCCGAAAAATACAGAAGTTTTATTTTTAAGAATATCCTGTAAATCTTCTAAATTAAGTTTTGAATAAGATGAAATTTCCAGGCTGTTATACCCAATTTCCTGATAAAGAAACTCAATATCTTTTACAAGTTCTATTTCATCATTATTCAGGACATCCATTTTATTGAATAATATCAAAGGTTCAATGTTGTATGCTTCACAGCACGCCAAAAACCGGTCGAGGAAACCAAGTGACGTTTCAGGATGTTTAAGGGTAAAAATAAAGCATGCCAAATCGATATTGGATGCAATGATGTGTGCTTCTTTTGAAAGATTAACCGATTTTCTGATCAGATAATTTCTGCGAGGTTCAATTTTCGTGATCCATGCGATATCGTCCTGCTCCAATTGAAATTCGACAAAATCTCCTACAGCAAGCGGATTGGTAAGCCTGGTTTTAATTAATTTAAATTTCCCCCTGATTCTGGCTTCAAAAATTCTATCAGTTTCTGTTTCCAAAACCTGATACCAACTTCCTGTAGATTTAATGATTTTTCCTTTCATATATTAAGATGGTGCAAATATAAGCAATTAGGATTAGGTTTGAGATTTTAAGAGACTTAGAGTTTATTAACGAAATAATTAAAACGTTTACAAACTCCGAATCCCTCAAACACTCAAACTCAGTTACCTGTCAATCATAATGCTATTCTGCACTTCGATAGATTCTTCGTGGATGGCTTTGAAGACTTTCTCGATAAAATCCTGGGACATTCCCGTTTCCTTAGCTTTTTGAGTCGCATATTCTGTGATTACTCTCCAACGTTCAGGCTGGAAGATCGCGATGTCGTTCTCTTTTTTAAGCTTACCGATTTTCTCGGAAATCTTCATTCTTTGAGAAAGAAGCTCAATTAATTGAAAATCCAGATCGGAAATTAATGTTCTGTGTCTTCCCATTTCTCCTTCAAATCCGGCTAAACCTGTATTTCTTACTTTTAAATTGCTTATTAATTCAGCCAGAACTTCAGGAGTAATTTGCTGTGCCGCATCGCTCCATGCTTCATCGGGATTGCTGTGCGTTTCGATGATAGCACCTTGATAACCAACATTTAAAGCTTCCTGAGTAATATCAGCTAAACCGGTTCTGTTTCCGCAGATGTGAGAAGGATCGATCAACATTGGAATATTCGGGAACTGACTTTTAAAATCTAAAGCGATCTGCCAGTTCGGATTATTTCTGTATTTCGTTTTTTGGTATGTTGAAAAACCTCTGTGAATGACTCCCAGTTTCTTAATATCCTGTCCTACAAGCCTTTCCAAAGCTCCAATCCATAAAGACAGATCCGGATTTACAGGATTTTTTACAAAAACAGGTTTATCAGTTCCTCTTAATGCCATTGCAATTTCCTGAACGGTGAAAGGGTTTACCGTGGAACGTGCTCCGATCCAAAGAATATCAACATCAGCTTCCAAGGCTGCAAAAACATGGTGTGCGTTGGCAACTTCTGTCGCTGTTTTAAAACCGTATTCTTCCTTTACTTTTTTTAACCAGTTTAAACCGATTACCCCTACTCCTTCAAATCCGTTGGGTTTTGTACGAGGTTTCCAGATTCCTGCACGGAAGATCGGAACTTGAGCATTTGTTTCTCTGATTCTTCTTGCGGTTTCCAACATCTGAGTTTCACTTTCCGCGCTACATGGTCCTGCGATCATCAACGGTTGTGAAAACTCGTTGATCCAGTCGTTATTCAGGTCTTTTAAATTCATATTTGTTAATTTATTATATTCTTATTCTTGTTTAAACATTTACACCAATAGCTATTTCATTATAAAATTACTTTATAATTCTTTTCAAAAAATGCCGTTTAAAAAATTTAGTGGGATTAGGAATTTTGACAGAAGATCAATTGTTCCAATATTTTTTGAGAAAGAAATTTAGTTAGCAGTACCAATAAAATCGATAATACTTTCTGAAATTTCTAAAATAGCTAAACGAAAAGCCAAAATAACCGCTAAAATAATTAGCAGCTGCAAAACCAAAATGGTTTTTAAGATTCGACTTATGTGAGATAAATTGTTCCACTTTTATACTGTGAGTCGTTTATTTCTAGCTTTTCAAATAATAATTTGTTTTTGTCGAAAAATTAATTTTTACAAAAATCTTTGACAAATATATAAAAAATTATGACAAATCAAACTTCATTAAATCATCAAGATCTTTGAGCAAAGGATTTTTTTCGATAAATTTTTCGAAGATCTTTTTTTTGGTCACAACTTCAATTTTCAGATTTTCAAAATCTCTTTTGTATTCAACTTCGATAGAAAAGTTGTGTACTTTTGTTTTAAAATGATTAAAAAACTCTCTGTTAACCTTATCAAACTCAACTTTCGCAGAATCTGAAGGATATAAAACCGTAATTTGATTTTCATCGGATTTTACCAGCTTAAATGTCTTAATGGCGTTAAAAACAAAGATATCTTTCTTCTGAAGTTGTTTCAACAGCAAATTCCATTCCACTTGCAAATCTGTTTCTGTGAAATGATTTTTTGGTAAGTCGTCCGGTTTTACGGCAAGATCGGTTTCTTCAACTTCTGCTTTTTCTTCCTTATTTAAGAAAGAATTAATACTAAAACCCGAAGAAATACCCTGTCTGGATAATGGTTTGGAGGTTTTCTTGATTTCCTGAGGAGCTTCCTCTACGATGGCAGTTTTTTCAACTTTTTCTTCCTTTTTTTCCTGAATCTTTTGAGGAATTTTCACTTCCTGTTTTTCATCAAGAAACGGAGCTAATATTATGAACTTTTTTTTTTAGTAATATCGCCGTTAGCCGTTAAGGAAGACAGCTGCATCAAAGCAATTTCTACTGTCAGTCGAGGATTTTTAGAATTTTTATAATTAATATCTGCATGATTGCAGATTTCAATGGCATCAATCAATTGTTGGGCATTCCATTTTTGAGCCTGCTCTACAAATTTTGTTTTTGTCTGTTCGCCAACCTCAATTAAATCAATTGTTGAGGCATTTTGAGCCATCATCAAATCTCTGAAATGATTTCCCAGCCCAGCAATAAAAATATGAGAATCAAAGCCTTTTTTTACAATCTCATTAAATGCAAAAAGTACTTCGGGAATTTTATTTTCTTTGGCTAAATCTACAATGTTAAGATATTGATCATAGTCAAGAATATTCAATACTTCAGCAGCTTTTGCCAAAGTAATATTCTTCTGTGAAAATGTAGAAAGTCTGTCGAAAATTGAGAGTGCGTCTCTAAGAGCTCCGTCTGCTTTTTGAGCGATCAGATACAAAGCATCATCTTCGTATTGAATGCTTTCTTTCTGTGCAATATTTCTTAAATGACTTTGAATATCCTCAATTACGATTCTTTTAAAGTCATAAATCTGGCAACGCGATAAAATTGTGGGAATAATTTTATGCTTTTCTGTCGTAGCCAGGATAAAAATAGCATGAGCAGGCGGCTCTTCAAGTGTTTTCAGGAAAGCATTAAAAGCAGCAGAAGACAGCATATGTACCTCGTCGATGATATATACTTTATATTTACCAACCTGTGGAGCAAAGCGTACCTGATCGATTAACTCACGGATATCATCCACCGAGTTATTTGATGCAGCATCTAGTTCATAGATATTATAAGCAAAGCCGTCTTCTGAAACAGAACCATCTTTTTCGTTGATTTTGCGGGCCAAAATTCTGGCACAAGTAGTTTTACCCACACCTCGCGGACCACAAAAAAGAAGAGCCTGTGCTAATTGATTTTCTTCAATAGCATGTTGTAAAGTATCCGTAATATGCGACTGCCCAACTACAGTGTCAAACTCCTGTGGACGATACTTTCTTGCAGATACTATAAAATTTTCCATTGGTCAAAATTAAGAAATAATGTTCTAATCTGAAAATATAAGCTTTCAAATTTCTCAATAATTTTTAATTTTTTTAATAGAAAAAGCTTCTATGCATTTTTTTTCTGGTAAGCAAAATCTATGATCTCAACAAGAGCTTTTTCAATTTCACTTCTACCTTCGTCAGTTTTAAGATCAATACCGCAAAACTTGCTTGCATTGTATCCTGTATAAAGGTTTAGGTAATAAGCACCGGAAATGATCAAAGCCATAATTGCTCTGTATCTCGTAGCATCTTCGCCAAAGTAGGGATCAGTAATGTGCTTAAACATCACATCTCCGACTTCTTCACGCTGCTCTACCAATTTTCTCAGGATTGGTTTGCTTTCAGAAAGTTCCCAAAGAATAATTTTTTGAAGTTCTTTATTCTTTTTAAGGCTGTCAAACTGGTTAAGCAATGCCAATTTTGAAAGCTCCTTTCCTCCGTCAGAAAGATCCACTTCCACATTTTGGTTTATCTTGGTCCAATAATCCTGAGATTTGATATATTCATCGATAAGCTTTTCCGTACTACCGAAATATTCGTAAATCAGCTTTTTATCAAAGCCAGCTACGGCTGCGATCTTACTTACTTTAAGTCCTGAGTAGCCTTTAACTCTTAAAATTTTTCCGACTGCGGCCAACAGCTTTTGTTTTGTTTTTTCTTTGTCCCTGATAGGACCTTGCACAACTTTTCTAGGCATATGTATTTTATTTTTTTGCAATATGCAATTTTTTATTAATATCTTCAAACGCATTGAGCGTCTTATCAAGATGTTCCTTCTCATGTCTGGCCATCACACTCATCCTGATTCTGGCATCCTTTCTTGCCACGGCAGGGTATAAAATCGGATTGGTGTAGATGTCTCTGTCTATTAGTAGTCTTCCGACGTCACCTGTTACATGCGGATCCCCAATTTTTACAGGAATAATCGCTGAACGTGTAATTCCGGTATCCAATCCCAGGTCATCCAATCCTTTTTTGAAATAATTAATGTTATTCCAAAGCCTTTCTCTCCAAATCGGTTCTTCATCAATAAGGTCGATAGCCTTAATAATTCCGGCTGAAGAAGGCGGTGCAGTTGCTGAGAAAATCTGCTGGCGAGACTGAAATCTCAAAAGTGCCGCAATTTTCTTATCTGCAATTACATATCCACCCAAACTTCCAAAAGTTTTGCTGAATGTCCCTGTCATGATATCAACTTTATCCAGCAAATCTGCTTCTTCTAAAGTTCCTCTGCCTGTTTCGCCTAAGATCCCAACTCCATGTACATCATCCACCATCAGAAAGGCATTATATTTTTTTACCAAATTATAAATCTCCTTTACATGTGAGGTATCACCGTCTTGTGAATACACTCCATCTATAATTACGAGTTTTGTGCGATAAAGGTTTTCAGAAGTCTTCAAAATATGTTCCAAAGCTTCCAAATTGTTGTGAGGAAATGTCTTTTTATTGGTGAAAGCACATCCCTCATACACACTTGCATGCACCGCCATGTCTAAAATCGCAAGGTCTTCTTTTTGCATTAAACATTGTAATGATGCACTATTTGCAGTGTATCCCGTAGTGAAAATCACTGCTTCTTCCTGGTTTCTTCCAAAAAATGAAGAAATTCTCTGTTCTAATTTATTATGATATTCAAAATATCCTCCGATAAGCGGTGTAGCACCGGTTCCGGTTCCATATTTTTCTATGCCTTCGATTGCTGCCTGCTTTACTTTCGGGTGTTGAGTAAACCCTAGGTAATCACTTGAAACGAAACTTACATATTCTTTGTTCTTATTTTCAATGTCTACACTTACTACCGAATTTGTCCCTGTAGTGTTTTTCAGTCTGTAGTTCATGTGTCCATTCGATTTCATATATTCTAGAAATTCGTAAAAAACCTCTGCCCTCTGAGCGATATTATAATCTGGAATATTCTCAAAGTCCCTAAATGTGGCTGTCGTAAAGTTAATGTTCATCCTTAATATTGTTAGCTGTTTAAAGAACAAATATATGACTATTTAGAATCGGTTAGAATGGATTTATCATTAAAATTTGTTATGTATGCAATATTTTTATTAAAAACTCTTAAAATCAATGCATTTCGATATATTATGTCAAAAAAAATTAAGTCTATCATATTGTATAACAAACTTAATCTAAATGTAATTTTATCTATTGAATTTAAATTACATCAGAATTAATTTAGTAGAAAATAAACCAATCATTTAATTCTAATGAAAACTATTATTAAAAGCTTTTATGGAATTTTTTACATTTAATTTTTCAAGGATATTTTGTCTGTGCCGGCTTACGGTATTAATGCTAATGGAAAGAAAATCAGCAATTTCTTTGCTTGTAAAACCCTCTCCGACGTATTTTAAAATTTCTAATTCACGTTGGGACAGAATATTTTTATAATTAAGCTTATCCTCTCCTACAACTTCTCCAGTTACCGAGTTTACGATTAAAAATTCCGACTCCAGCAATGAAGATTGATCCAAAGAAATACCGTAAAGGCAAAGCGCAAATCTCAATTTTCCGTTTGATGGCGAGTAAAAATAAAACATTCGATGTTGCACAAATTTATAAACATTACTTTTGTTCTTCATTCTAATTCTGGAGGTCACGGTAAAAAAAGTTCTTTCTTCAGATTCCAAAGAATCCATCATCTTAAAAAAACGGAGTTCGTGGATATATTTTTTAAGCTTATCATCAGGATGAATTTTTTTCAGTATTTCCTCTTCCCAAATTGAATTGATGACCGTAGGACTGTCCTTGAAATTTAACCCTAATTCCAAAGCTGTTTTGGACCGATAAACAAAACTTTTATTCTCATGCATATCGCTTAATACTGAAATAACATTTTCAACCTGAGCATATGTTGAAGCAATTTGTTTATATGTTTCTACATCCAGCGAACACTTTTTAGAATTTTTATTGAGCAACGTTTTATTCAGAGTTTCCAGTATTTCCATAAAATGGTTATTTATCAGTATTGATGATTGAATGGTGAAGTTTTACTTTTGCTAAATTAATCAATAAGTTACATTCATCGAAGAATGAAAAAAATAATTTTAGGCTGCGCTCTGTTAATTGCCCAAAAAGGTTTTACACAGACATTAGAAAAGATGATCTGGTTCAACGAACCGGAAAAATGGGAAATCAAAAACAATACTTTATCCATGTTGGTAACTCCGCAAAGTGATTATTGGAGGATTTCACATTACGGTTTTACTGTGGATGATGCCCCTTTTCTGTACACAACGTATGGGGGAGAATTTGAAGCAAAAGTAAAAATTAACGGAAGTTATAAAGCCCGATTCGACCAAATGGGATTAATGCTGAGAATCGACAAAGAAAATTACATTAAAGCCGGAATTGAATTTGTAGACGGAAAATACAATTTAAGCACCGTTGTTACCCACAAAACCAGCGACTGGAGCGTTATTACATTAGACAAAATGCCTCCTGAGGTCTGGATAAAAGCTGTAAGAAGGCTTGATGCAGTTGAAATTTTTTATTCTTTTGATGATAAAAACTATGTAATGATGCGTAATGCCTATTTACAGGACAATTCGCCGGTAATGGTAGGCTTAATGGCTGCCTGCCCCGACGGAAGAGGTTTCAATGCCACTTTTGAAAATTTCAAGGTGAAGCATCTTGCAGATGAACGCCGCCTGAAATGGCTTGAAAACCACCAATAACCCGATTGAGTTTTATATTCAATATTGAGTCAATTTTTTTTTGAACCTCTCAGCAATGGGAGGTTTTAATTTTAAACAAAAAAGGATATTTTTACCCGGCTTTATCTATTTGTGTATTAGAATCTGTATTTTATTTTAAATAGTGATATATAATTATAAAATCTTAAACTTTAAGTGGAAATAAATAATCAGCGGGTTCAAAAAATAAAATCTGTAGAATTATTACTAAAAAAAGAACACTTTGACAACTATTAATAATTGAAAAAAAACACTTAAGAGATACCACAAAAATTAAATTATCATTCAAAATATATCTATTTTGATACATTTTCGAGGATAAATTTTACATTTTTTTAATATTTTGAAATATTTTATATAAGTTTGGTTAGATTTTTGAATTGAAGAAATTGAAAGTGAATTCACAAATTGCTTTTAAAACCACCACACCACTAAATATTTTAATATCATGGAAACAGGAAATTTTACTCCTACTAAAACCAGACTTCTTCTGATACTGAAAAAGTCGTTTTCGATACCCGTCTGTTGATCTTTCAGCAATTCATTTCCAAGTGTTTCAAATTTTTTTACCGAACAATCTAAAACTTAAAGATCATGATTTTTGAAGATGACCAACATTCTGTAATTCAGGATAAGCACAACTTGTCGTTTGTGACAAATATAATTAATTTCCACGGGGATAAATCATTCATACTAAATTCTTTACAAAAAATAAAGAATAATACAATATGCAAAATCAAAAGAAAAGTAATTGATAAATTTATTAAAGATTACACCCGCCATTTGAACCAGTATATTGAGAATGAAGACATTAATGCAAAGCCGGACAATTACGAGCTTTCACCCGCCTATGCAAAACAGTCTTACCAAAAGGTTTTAAAAGAAGATGAATATTTGCAGAAGCTTTTCTCTATTTTGAATGATTAATTACAAACTTGTTAAACTTTACATTACAATTAATTAATAAGGCGAATTCTTTCCTCCTCAAGATCAATATTCATTAAATGTTTTCGGATGATGTCTTCATCAACCTCAGAATGGGTGTGGTTTTGATCGATCAGCCACATTCTCTGCTGATTCAGGACATCAAGATACGCCTCGCGAACTTCCGGTGTAAGCTGGATTTCGTAGTCATCTTCCAATTTGCCTGTCCATTTTTCGTGTACTTGCTGGAGAAATCGGCTTTTCGACAAAACATTTTTGTGATTATCATTAATATGGTCTATAGTAAATTTTGCCATCTCACGTTTGATCTTTTCTTCAGCTTCATCTTCAGGCAAATAATCGTTGTAAGAAGGCATTTTTATTCTTTTAATTAAATAAGGAAGCGTGAGCCCCTGAACGACAAGTGTTGTTAAAATCACAATGAAGGTGATGAATAAAACTAAATTCCGTTGAGGAAAAAGCGGACCACCTTCATACAAATGCGTAGGAATCGACAACGCCGCAGCCAGAGAAACCACCCCACGCATCCCCGTCCAGCCTAAGACAACCGGAATTTTGAAGCCCGGACTTCTTTTGTCAGCAACCGGGATATAATTTCTGGCGATTAAAGTGATAATTACTGCTGCATAAGCAGATATCATCCTTACAATGACCAAAACCGCAGTAATTAAAAGTCCGTATCCGATTGCAGCTGAAATACTTACTCCTTCCAGACCGGAAGTAATTTCCGGTAAATCCAAACCAATTAAGATAAAAACGAGACCGTTTAGCACAAAGGCAAGGCTTTCCCAAACGTTGATTCCTCTTAAACGCGAAGATGTATTTAAAAACTGATGTCTGTTATTTGAAAGTAAAAGTCCGCCGCTCACCACCGCCAATACTCCGGAACTATGCACTTCTTCCGCTGCAATATACATTACGTAAGGTGCTACGATGGTGAGAATAGTATCCATATTGGCATCGGTTGGCAGAAATTTCTGACCTTTCATGAAAATCCAGCCGACTAAAACCCCAATTCCGATCCCGCCAATCAGCATCCATGAAAAACTCAATGCCGCGTCATGCCAGATAAATTGCCCGGTCGCAACTGCAATCATTGCAAAACGAAAAATAATCAGTGAAGAAGCATCATTCAAAAGGCTTTCGCCTTCTAAAATTGACGCCATTCTTTTAGGGACTTTTACAAATTTTAAAATTGCACTCGCACTTACTGCATCCGGTGGAGAAACAATTCCACCCAGTAAGAATCCAAGAGCCAAAGAAAACCCCGGAATAAAATGATTGGCAACCAATGCAACGGTAATTGCGGTAAAAAATACCACAACAAATGCAAAACTTCCAATAATTCTTCTCCATTTCCATAATTCTTTCCATGAAATCGCCCATGCTGCTTCATATAATAAAGGCGGAAGAAAAATAATAAAGATCAGCTCGGGATCTATCCTTATCATAGGAATTCCCGGAATAAAACTGATCAGCAAGCCTGAAATCACCAATAATACAGGATAAGCCACCTTAATTTTATTGGCAAGCATAATGAGCAGTACAATCGCTACGATAAGTGATAAGTAAAACGGAAAATCATCAATCATTTTGTGTAAAATATTTAAAATTTTTACAAGTATAACAAATTAAATAAAATTCTTGAAATTAAAATTACTTCATCATTCGTTTTTCACACTGAAATCATTAAGATGCAGCTTTTTTTTCATAAAAAAAATAGCTCAACTAAAGTTTTAGACAAAACTTACGAAAGATACCACACATGTACCACATTTTTAAACTGTTTAATTTATGTTTAATGATTAAAATTAGTTGCTTTACACACATAATGAATTATTTATGAAAAATATTCATTAAACATTTAACAAAAGTTTAAATTATTTCAGTCTGTAAGGCATAGTATTTGCAAAGGTATTTGTACAAAATCACCACCTAAAACTCACAATATTATGAACGTAGCAGATCTTAAAATTAAAAACTTAGTCGAGTACAAAAATCAAGTTTTTACGATTACTGAAATTTTTCAGCATAATGATAAGGAATATTTTGTGAAAATTGAAAATGATATTCATAGTATTTCAGTTCCCGCGGAAGCCATTACTCCTATTCAAATTACGGAAGAGTGGCTGGAAAAATTCGGGTTTTCAAGAACTTACAGCTCAGCGCAACGAATAAGATACGAAAGACCAGAATCTTTTTTAAAGTATGACATTGATCTAAGCTCAAGAAAAATAGTAGAAGGTCTAAAAATTTATGGAAATTCTATCAAATGTAAATACATCCATGAATTTCAGAATCTTTTCTCTTGCTTATTCGGAAGAGAGGCTACAACAAATAATTATTTTCTTATGAAGACCGAATCTTAACTATAATATATTTATTCTAAAAATCGGCTGACCATTAGGTTAGCCGATTTTTTTTGTGTCAAATCTGAAAATTATCTATCATTTTATTAAAATAATTATCAAAAGTTCAGGAAAATTTTAAACCTATATTAGGTGATCACATTTATCACAAGTTAGAAATACATAAAAATAGCTCATCTTTTTAGTTAAATCAACAAAATATCTCCTCAAAGTATGAAATATTATTAAATAAAAACTATATTTATCGCTTAATTTAAATGATTCAATTATATTATGAAAAAAACTCTATTGACTTTTTTATTACTTTCTTCTTTTTTTAAGTCTCAAACGACGATTAATGTTTTTTCACAAGCTGTTTTTTATGATGGTTATGCTGCAACGGTTTCAAATCCTATTCCGGCTAATGCAATCCGATTGGCAAATTACAGATATGCAAAAAAACTAACTGACGCTGAATTGAATAGCTTTCAAAATAAAATCAATTTAAATGTCACAATCGGTGCTTTATGCGACAATTATGACAGGCTCGGAGGTGTACATATTGCGTTGGTTCCCAAAGGACAAGCTACTTATACCTTAACGGATACAACGGTACAAAGATTCGAAATTGGAAGATATATCACTCCTTTTATGAATAAAAATGCCGCTCTGACGACAGTACCTTACACATACGATGTGAGCAATCTTTATTCTGTTTTCAGTAATGTATCGTTAAGAAATACTTATGACATTTGGGTAGAGCTGGATGTTTTCGGGGTGCCTTATGCTGCAAACACTCAAATTGCCGGATGTGCGGGAAGAAACGACGTTTTTACCGGAACTCTTGATTTTGTAACGTCTACAGATCCAACTATTACAGCAACTTCCAATAATATTCTTCCGTTATCGGATTCAAGAGCTTTGAATAATTACAATAATACAGATGTGGCAGGGCAAACCGTACGTCTTATCAATTTTAACCTTGCGCAAACTACGACCAATGCTAACTTTTATGTGATCGCAACTCCACATGGTGCCAATTCCGGTGGTGAAGAATATGTAAGAAGACAGAATATTATTTCTATGGATAATTCGCAAATCTTCACATTTACTCCCGGAGGAAAATCTTGTGAACCTTACAGAATGTATAACACACAGGGCAATGGAATCTACGGAAGTAGCCCTCAAAGTGGTGCGTGGTGGACTTCATGGAATAACTGGTGTCCGGGAGATGCTGTCCCAATCAGAAATTTTTCTTTTACAACATTAGCTGCAGGAAGCCATACTTTAAAGTATGAAGTTCCGACAGCGGTTTTCAATGGACAGCAGGGTGATATTTTCCTTTCAATTTATATGCAGAGCACCAATCAGAACTTATCCGTGAAAGATATCTCTACCGTTGACGTTTCGGTTTACCCTAATCCTACGACAGATTTTGTAAACATTAAATCTGAAAAGAAAGTGAAAAATGTTTCTGTCTTTTCATTGGATGGAAGATTAATTTCAACTACAACCAATTCAAAAATAGATTTGGCATCCTACCCTTCCGGAACCTATTTATTAGATATTAAATTTGAAGGCGGAGTACGTTTTAATCATAAAGTCATTAAAAAATAAATACATTTTTAAAACATAAAAAATCCACAGCTAAAAAGTTGTGGATTTTTATTTTTAATTTGAAAAACAATTATTTACGTAAAGATCTGAACGCTGCACGAAGTTCTTCTGCAAAAAGTTGCGGTTCTTCCCAAGAAGCAAAGTGACCGCCTTTTTTCACTTCATTAAAATAATTTAAAGTAGGATATGCTTTCTCTGCCCAAGATTTCGGAGCCTGATAGATCTCGCCCGGAAATACTGTAATTGCCACAGGCACTTTAATTTCTTTCGTTCTTTGTTCCACCACATTGAAATTATTATTGTTGTTTTCCCA
>Ga0157375_10003614_pt1 | contig 13420 bp, 13 predicted proteins | sample M35metaG_FD_115311 | JGI IMG/M metagenome (GOLD analysis project Ga0157375, IMG submission 115311) | Miscanthus rhizosphere microbial communities from Kellogg Biological Station, Michigan, USA - M3-5 metaG | ecosystem: Host-associated > Plants > Roots > Rhizosphere > Soil | place: USA: Michigan...
CGTAGCCTTTGAGGACGACCCGAACAGGGCAACTCTAGAGAAAAGCCTGCAACAATGGTACGACGGACCCTTAAAGTTCAAGCGTTCACAATTTGATCAAGTCATGTGGAAGCAACACTATAAACCACAGGTAGAGAAAATGATGCCGGTAGGCGAACAAATCCCCTTCCGAATAGTAACAGAATACGAAAACATAAGGACCGATTCTTTCCTCGATATGTCCTCCGCCCTTCTCGGCTGGGTAAACGCTGGCCTTCTTAACGGAGATATCGCTAGGACTGAGGCGAACCTTGGGAAATATAATGACGATATGAACGCCGAGAAACTAGCCAAGCAGTCTTTAGGTAACAACATGCTTTCACAGGAAATGGCTATGCAACAACAGCAAGACCAGCAAGGACCGGGAATCGCAGGAGTTAATCCAGTAGCAGCACCAGCAAACAAAGGTTTACCAACCGCTCAAACTAGACCAGCAACCTCATAAACCAGAGAGACTATATTTTAAATATGTATAACAGATGGTATAGTGAGCCAACACCGGAAGGACACAAAATCCATATCGAGGTTTACGTCAAAAGAATGGAGGACGCTGTGATGCTTATCAATAAACACGCCAAAGAAATAACTGAAGAGTCTAAACAATGGCATCGTCCTCGCTCACTCAACAAATAGAAATAGCCGACCTAAGATTAGACCGTTCTCAAAAAGTGTTAAGGATTGAAAGAGCCTTAGCCAGAACCTACGTCAAGATAGCCGAGCAGATGCAGAGAGATAAAAGATGGCCTGATATTAACAGTCTGAAAGTCCGATACGGGACATTGGTCTACGACAATACCAGAGCCGCGTTATCAGTCATTTCCCAAATCTCTACCCGCTATGTAAACGAGAAAACAAAAACTAACCCCTACCCTACCGAGCAAGACATTGCTCTTATCAAACAGCAAACCGATAAAACAGTAGATTCCTTTTGGAGAAAAATCCAACTAAAAATCCAGAAAAAGGAAAGCGTCAATCTGGAATCATACGTAACAATGACAGCAACGCAAGCGGCAACGGGAACGTTAGCCTTGACAACGAGAGCCAAGATTCTCCAACTACAAATAAAATCAAAGCCATTAAGTGGAGCCTCACTATACTCAAGTGAGGAAGATTGGACTCCTCAACTATCTACAGAATCAATAACCAAGAAACCTAAACTACAATGGAAGACAAGTCATGATGAACGCGTTTGTCCTATATGTCTAAATTTAGACAATCAGAGTTGGGATTTCGATGATAACTCCGTGCCTATTCCAGGGGAGCAGGGACCGGATGGAACTCATTATAACTGCCGCTGTATCATAAACCTAATCATGCCAGAAGACCCACAATATCCTTACTTGTAATTAACGAAAAAGATAGCCTTCTCTATGTACTACTTTGGGTGATTTCGGACTATCAAAAGATTCTCTAAGACAGGTTATAGGACTTGCCGGAGAGTTCGTAGGAACTACTGACACCCAGGTTCAAACCAATAAAACTATCAATACTACCGATAACACTCTTACCGCAACCTCTCAAGCGGCCGGAGATATCCTAGTAAACAACGCTACCAAATTCGTACGGTTAGCAAGAGGTTCAGCCAATCAACCACTTAAAGTCAACAGTGCCGGTACAACACTAGATTATGGGACCTTACCGGTAGCCGGAGGTGGAACTGGAGTCGTTACCCTGTCAGCCGGTGTCCTGACTACCGCAGGAGGAACGGCCAATATTTCTACTAAAGCCAATCCAGCGGGCGCTTTCCTTGGTGACAGTGATACCCAGAACGTAACTGGTAAGAAGACCTTTTTTGATTCTACACTTGCATTAAGAAACCCTGCAAATACTTTTACCGGAACAATTTGGAATCCAGACGTAACAGCAGATATTATAGTCGATCTTTTCAACACTCTACCAACATATATCGTCTATCAAGATTCGAGAGATAGTAAGTTTAAGGTAAAAAGTGGAAGGCGTGGACAACTAGACGGAGATTATGCTAACCCCGAAGATGCAATTAACTTCGCTATTTCTATAGGTAATAATGCCTTAATCCAACTCAGGCCAACGACGTATAATCTTAGCGCAGGATTCGCAGGATTCACCGCATTAGGAATTAATACCGTTGTTGATGCAACTAGGGCCGCTATCAATGTACCTGCTGGTTATTCTGGTAGTGTCTGGACAGTTAACCCATCTTCCACCCCTCTTTTAGGTACTGGTGTAATAGGTGGCAAATATAGTCAAGCCGCAGGCTCTTCACCCCGTCTCTGGACATGTATTGATTTACACAGCACACTATTCGCAGCACAGGTAAACGGCTGTTTCTTCAAAGACATGGAGATTACCAACGCTGGTAAAGCCATAGCCTTAAGAACAGAATGGGATGGTGTTAATGGTGGAGTAATAAACGGAAATATTTTCTCTAACATAAGGATAACTACAACCAACATAGGAGTGTCATTCGAGCATACAGGTACTTATACATCAGGTCTAACAGGTTCTAACAGAAACCGCTTCGATAATCTCATGTATCAGGGCTTTACATCTTCAACAAATGGAGTTAAAGACGTAAACGGTAGAGACAACGAATTTAATTCCTGTGTGGTATGGGACTTGAGTGCTTATGCTCCTTCTGCGGTATCCTGTAACATAACAGCAAACGCTCAATGGACTAGAATCAACGGCGGCGCATTAACTTATGATAATTTTGCTGATCTATCAACCACAGGAAATCAAACAACAGTAGACGATGAGAATCTTGGAGACATTAAGAGAAATAGAAAATCATTATCTTACGAAGACCTTGTAGCAATATCAGCGCCAGCAAGTCCATCGACAGGAACAATCAGGAGATATACAAAGACCATAGATTCTAACAATGACGGCCTATTCTATAAAACAAGACTAAACGGTGCAGTTGTAGAGGTGCAAATCTAACCTAATGACCATAACCTACCATGTCGGAAATATCATAAGAGGTACTACAGCCGACAGAACCGGAGGCACTTGGACCAATCTACCTGCAGGCTGGCTTTTTATAGAATCTAACGGCTTGGCGATATATCGCTGGAACGCAACAACATGGGATTTAATTGGTGCCGGTGCATTAGCAAGTCTTACCGGAACACTAGCCGTAGGCAGGGGCGGAACCGGAGCCACCACCCTGACAGGAATCCTGAAGGGTAATGGAGCAAGCGCGATAACTGCAGGTGCTACCGTTACCGTTGCCGAAGGTGGGACAGGAGCCACAACTCTCACAGGAGTCCTAAAAGGAAATGGTACCAGCGCAGTAACAGCAGCCGCTCAATTGGCCGTAGCCGATGGCGGCACAGGAGCGGGAACACTGACAGGCGTAGTATCAGGGAACGGAACAAGCGCATTCACAGCAAGTAATACTTTAGCAGGAATAACCCTAACGACTCCAATAATAAACGGCATAATGGGCGGTGACGTTTCTATTAATAACACAAATTCTCCTTATACCGCTCTTGCAACTACTAGAATTATTAGGGCAGATGCTACCAGTGGAGCAATAACCATTAACTTACCTACAGCCGTAGGAATAGCAGGTTTCATATACAAAATCTATAGGACTGACATTGTCGCTTCTACCAACATTATAACAGTTGACGCTAATAGTACAGAGACAATAGACGGCTCTCTTGTTTATAGAATATACCCCGGTGAATGGATTCATATAGAATCCGATGGCGCAAACTGGCAGGTAATAGCGAGGCCAAACCCTAACCTCTACGGCTACTATGTTAGAAAGGCCGTTACAAACATCGGATGGATAGCAGGCTTCTCATCAAGTACTGCAACTGCCCTATTAACTTCTACAACTTCACCAGCGCTTAACACTCTCTGGGCTTTACCTTTAATAGTATCAAGAACAACCAAGTTCGATAAAATTCAGTTCAGGGTAAGGACAGCATCTACAACCGGACATTCGAGAGCCGGAATTTATGCAGATAACGGCAACACTTACCCTGGTGCTTTAATCTTTGATACAGGCAGTATAGATACCAGTGGCGCTCCCCAAATCTACGAAACAACAATAACAGCAGGGCTTCAAGTATTCCAACCCGGCCTTTACTGGTTAGCCTATGAGCAGGATACAGCAACCGGCCAGATTGATATTCTTTCTACAAATACAAACGTGATAAACGTCCTAGGTGTATCTATGAGTACTTCAACTCATGCATGGCATTATAATGTAGCACATACCTACGGAGCGCTACCCGACCCATATACCGCAGGCGCTACGGCTTCAAACGTTTCTAGTGCTGTAGGTACTCCAATACCGGCGATATTACTGCATCCACTATGACAATGATTAAGGTTAGTTCATTCGTGACCTCTGGAGAAAAGTAGAGATAAGACAATGGCAGGACCAACAACAACAGCAGAAGGCCAAACCCTTACAGACGGAACAGAGCAGGTCTTGGGAACCTTTGCAGGCTCAAAGTATTATCAATTTTCCATAGATTTAACCCCACTTGCAGCAGCCGAAACTTTGAAAGTACGATGGTATTCAAAAGTCCATAGCGCAGGTACAACTCACCGCTTCTGGCTGGAAACCTATACTGGTGATTATACCGTCGAACCTTTATCCCCTGTTGTAGACTCAGGACCTTTCTGGATAGCCAACGAATGCAAGTTATCAATACAACAAACAGCAGGCAGTTTTCATACTTTTGACTGGTGTGTATTAGAACCTTAACCTAACCTTTAGTTCTCACTTTCAATCGCAAGGGATATTTCTTTGTTAATTATGGTTAAACAAGCAGCAGAGCAAGGCGCTAACATAAAGATACCAATATCCGATTCAGTCGCTCTAAAAATTATCAAGGCCGGAACTATCACAGGAGCCGATACCTGCGGCAAATGCGGAAAATCGGTAAACGTTGAGAACTACCCAGAAGGAGAAAAACCCATTTGTAAGACCTGTATGCAGCAAATCTATGAAGCCGTAAAAGAAGCCGGAGGTAATCTGAAATGAGTTTCCTACCAGAGAACCAGCGAAAGATAGACGCTAACCTTCCTATCATTTACACCTTATCAGGTAAAGTCCGACATTTCTTAGGTAACAACCCTTTTACAAATATACCAAAATATTCCGAATGGTATTCTCTTGGAGAGAATCATAATGTCATGACACTAGATGGTGAACTGCTTTATCATACCATGAACTTTACCGACGCATCAACTGGAACGAACTGGATTGCTTTATCACAATCAACCATTACACCTGCCAGAGCAGATACAACCCTGACAGGCGAGATAGTCGTAGGTGATGGCCTTGGCTTCGAGAGAGCACAAGCAACAACACGAACCTATAACAGCGCTACCTCTACTACTACCTTAAGCAAGACTTTCACCGCTACTGGCTCTATCACTAGCATTTTAGCCTCTGCGCTATGGAATAAGACCTTCGGAGGTGGAGGCGAGAAGATGGCTCATATTGCTAACTTTGGAACTGGTTCCGGTCTATTAGTAACAGGAGATCAACTCGCTGTGACATGGACTGCCACACTTGGTCCGTAACTCTAGGTTGTGTTAAATTCTGCCATGGTATGGCTTTCCTTCTATACGTAGAATACGGGACATCATACCATTTATCCAGAAATTAGTTTCCCTCGCCCTAACCGCCAATATTCCTATTTCTGTAACACTTGAGCGAATAAAATACGCCTTCAGACAGTTAGACGAAATCATCCCTATCTCTGTAGACACAGACAGGAGCGCTATAAAGGTCAGAGAGATAGACGAGACCCTTACTACCTCAACAACCTTAGACGCAGCAAGGACAAAAGCAAGGACAATTCATCCAACCCTCCCTTTATCTGTAACCCCATCAAGACAGTCCTTAAAATTTCGTTATATTACCAACGATTCAACTTATGCCAATTTCTACATTCCCCTTTATATTTATCCTAACTGGTGGGTTGGCTCTCCTTACAACTGGACTCCACTTATCGACGCTGCTACCACTCACCCACAGGTTACGGTTTACGCCGTCCTTAACATTGCCAGCGGTCCTGACGTTGCCCAGAATACCGATTACGTCCAAGGGATTTCAGACCTCAAGGCAGTAGGGATTAAGATCCTCGGCTACGTAGCCACAAACTACGGTGTTAAAACAGAGGCTAACGTCAAGATAGAAATTGATAGATGGAGAACGTTCTATGGCGATACCAATATTGACGGTATTATGCTTGACGAAATGGATAACGTTACCGGACATGAGACTTATTATACTAACATAACCAACTATGCTCATGGCCTATCTAACTGGTCAGACGCCCTGATAGTAGGAAACCCTGGGACTTCTACGATAGCCGGCTATGTTGGTACGGTAGACTGTATGATAATCTGGGAGGGCAACGGCTCACTTCCAGACCAGACAACGCTTAACACCCGAACCTTTAACGGCGTTTACCCTAAGAGCAACTTTGCAGTAAACGCCTATAATCTCCCAGCAGGGACAGCACTAGATAGGAACTGGCTGGCCATGGCAGAGACCAGAATCGTTATGATAGGTGTAACCGATGACGTCCTACCCAACCCCTACGATACAATACCGGCTTATCTTGAGTCATTCTTCCAGTATTTACTCAAAGGTATAACCATCCCGCACTCTGAGACGCAGATGCAAACCCGCATTAAAGTCCGACAGATAGACGAAGATATATCCTTCTCTACAATACTGGCAAGGGTATCGCATAAAGCAAGGACAATTCATCCTATTATCCCAATTTCAACAACCCTTACAAGCGCACCGGTAAAGACAAGGGAGGTAGATACTACGATTCCTATCTCTGTCACTCCTACGCTTGTAGTAACGAAAGGCAGATTGGTTCATACAGATATTCCAATCTCTACAACAACGACATTCCGGCGCTTAAAGTTCCGCGCTATCGCTGCCAGTATCCCATTAACAAACGTACTACTTAGTAGAATAGCCCTCAAGAGGAGAACCCTAGCCCTGACCATTCCCCACTCTGAAACTCGTACTATGAGAAGGTTAAAGGCTAGAACGCTATCGGTAATAATCCCAATCTCGACGACCTTAAGCAAGATTGCACCAAGAAGTATGGAGATAGCAATATCAATACCAATAAGTGTAACTCCTTCTAAAATCAAAAAGACATTTAGAACTCTATCGACAACTATACCAACCTCAACAACTCTAACATTCAAAACAATATTCCAATTACTTATCTCTGCAACAATTCCTATCTCTACAACCCTATTACCTATGGTTAGACACAAATTCAGGACGATAGCGACTAACATTAGGATTAACGTCAGGCCAACGCTTTCCACCGCCGCCACATGGGTAGTCTCAGGCCAGAACTCCGACTTCCCCGATAAATTAGACAACTTGATAAGTGCATATATATCCTCAAAGTGGAGTGCAATAGTAGACCCACAGATAGGCGCTAACCTTGAAGAGGAAATATCACAGAACAACTTTGAGTATGACTCCTTTAGAACCTATTATATCAAGATAACCGAAGGACAGAGCCGAGTTATCAACAGACAAACAAGACAACGACTATACGAATTCGAAACTCCGATCCTTTTAGAGTGTACCGTTCGCTCACTTTCAAAAGGGGAAACATTCGCCCACCTCAACGACATGATTAACGAACTGCTTAGAATCTTCGGCGAGTTCCAGCAAGAAGAGATATTCGGAATACAGGGAATAACCCTAGACTCGATTACTCCAATGGATACCGACCCAGCAACCAGAAGCGTATTCAAGCGAACCCTACAGATAACCCTCAGATACTTTAAGGTAGATAGAAGCCATTAGATTACTTCATTATTCCCAAACAGAATACTTTCCAAATATATGCCTCAGATTTCTGAAGAACAAATAGCATTCCTAGACCAGTTCGCACAAATGCTAACCGAGAACGTTGATTGGGCTTCTGCTCCTCAAACTATGCAGGACGATTATACAAGTTTCCAACAGTTGATTGAAGGCTTGAAGAACGGTTCTATGCCTCAACAAGACCAGTCAGCGACAGGCGGGCCAGGGGCTTAACTCTTCAAGAACCTCCCTGTTTTTGGATCTCTATTATCTTCGTTTCTTAATTTTCGTAGTCTGATACTTTCTTTTGTATGACATGAGTTACACAGTTCTATTGTGTCTTTTAACGGATCTTCATGATATTTTATGTGGTGTATCAGTGTTTGTTTAATCCTAGCGATTTTTCCTTCGGTGTTGGTGTATTCGTCTCCTTTCTTTTTGTGACACCAACTACAAACTCCCTTCCTCGGATTTTCCTTTAAGTAAATATGTCCGTTCCCTTTCGGATTTATTCTTCGTGGACCGTTGATTGGATTCCATTTTGGATTATTAATGGACTTGTTATAGCATTTATGACACATCCCACGCCTCCAACTTTTCTTCTTATCGTTTTCGCTTGGGTTATCAGTTCCACATCTCACACAAAACTTTTTACTGTCTAATACCTTTCGTACCATTGCTTTTGACCAAGTAATAGGGGAGTCTATAGTTGCTTAAAAAGCCTCTGACTCTCCTATTTTATATGTCAGTTTCTTCAGGCGAGAGTAATTTCGTTAGTTATGAACTAGATAATAATGGTGATTTATTCCTAAAGTATTTTTTAATTGATGCTTCGACGGCTTCGAATACCTTCGCTGGAGAATGGTCTGTAACACCTGAGGCAATAGCAGCCAACGACCAAAAAGCAGTAGGAATACCTTTCACAGTATTACCCACTAAAGATTTATCAATAAACTTGGACTGGCATGCCTGGAACCCAAATCCCGATGCCACAATAGACGATCATAGGGCTTTTGCCAGAAATTATGCTCCTGGATATGTCAAAGCCATAACTAGAGACTCAAGTATAATGTCTGGTGCTGTTAATGATATAAAAAAGAATGGAGGTCGTTTTGCTATTGTCCATATCAACGATAAGAGGGCAAGGGATGCTTACATTAAGAATCCAGAACTAATACCGAAAGCAGTTTCACCAGGTATCTTAGGCGACACTAAAAAAGGTCAAATAGGCGTTGATAATTTTGAATGGGTTCATCTCGCAGCCGTACCGAAAGGAGCGTTTGGTGATAAAGCAACCCTCTACGGGAAATGTATCGGACCCCATAACCAGTGCGTAAACTCGTTACTATCGGCAGCGGTTAAAGACCTTGACAAAAACACAACCTACTGTCCTATAGGAGCAAGCGAACTCATTAGTTCTTTAGGGAATTCTTCAACAAACTCCTCTCAAATGAGCGTTAACGCTAGTACTGAAGGAACAACTTCACCGCCTCCAGTACCTAATCAAAATATTCAGGCAACACCTCCCGCTCAGCAAGGTGCTCCAATTGCCGCAGTACCACAGACTGAGCAGCAGAAAGGCCAAGCCGTTCTTAAAATCAAGACTCCTGTTGGTCAACCAAATCAGCCAGCAAGTCAAACAGTAGACCTTAAAGAACATGAAAAACTGAGAAAAGAGTTCGAAGAATATAAACAAAGCCAGGAACAAAACGCACGAAAAGAACAGATAAAGAAACTCATACCTCCACAGTTATTCATCGCTAAAGGCAAGTTTGACGAGAACGCATATAACGCAGAAGTCGAAAAGAGAGCGAGCCAGGGATGGGACGACGCCACGATTTCAGAACATTACAATATGAAAATGGAAATTTTAAAGGCGCAAGCCACAACTAATACAAACCCACTAGCCGGAGGATACCAAACCCCAAGTGAGGTTCCACTGGGAGGCAGTTCACAAGATAGTAACGATTCAGTAAACGTGACCATAGGAAACCTACTCAGCCGATTCATGAGGAGTGACTCCTAAATGGTTACAGCAATCGTAAACGACCCAGGCGCTAAAGCAGGCCAAGTCCTAGACTGGACTAACTGTAGTGTCCAAAGCCGTCTAAAAGGCTCGGGAGTTATCACCAGAGGAGATCTATTAGTACCAGATACAGGTACAGCGCCAGACGGTGTAAAACTTTCACCAACTGGAAGAAACGCCGGACCCTTTTTCGTAGCAATGGAAACAGTAGTCACCGGAGCAACCCAGATATCAGTATCAATAGGCGGAGTTCAAACACTAACAGCCGATGGAACAATCGAAGTCGGTAAACCAGTTATGAGTGCAACCTCAACAGCCGGACAGGTAATCCAATACGTAGCAGCAACGGTGACGGTAACAACACCTACAGGAAGTGAGATTGTAGCAGCGGCAGCCGAGTTCGCCGATGTAGTCGGGATTTGTGAGGGCTTTGTAGACAACTGGGGAACACCAGCAGCAACAGCACCAGTAGACGGGGACCTTTGCGCGGTTAGGATGAACACCCTATTCTAAGGAGAGAGATAGATAGAGATATGTCTTATAATCCATATTCAAATCAAGCCCTGACTTTTGAACAAGAGCAGGCAATGCGTAATATCGCAAGTAGTGTTTACGCATCAAAGAAAATGACAACCGTCTGGTATATGCCAGAAAAGGACCAATACTGGGCAGCAGAAAATCCGCACAGCGAAACGCCATCTTTAGGCTATGCTTTAACAAAGCCTGGAGAATGGAGCGCTTCAAGAGCAGCCCTGAGAAAACTAGGAGGCTCAGCAAGTTCAACAGACAAGGACCACTATACGCACCAACCATTCACTAACGAAGCCCTACCTATGGCCGTCAATTTCTACCAGAAACTTGACGCTGGAACCATAACGACACAAGACTATCCATTAATGACTGATACCTTCGTAGATACAGAAGTCTTTGATTTAGTAAACAGAGACTTTGGACTCTTGCAAGCAGTAACCCGCAAAAGTTGGGATAAACTCACATACACTGCCGACGACAGAACGCCATATAGAAACACTTTCGGAATGGCAGAACTAGACACCTCTCCTTCAAGGAGCATTTCCTATTCAACAACCACGACAGCGCTAAAGAAAGCACAAGGGCACACTTCAGTATCCAGATGGTTAGACCTTGCTATCCGTAGAAGGAACATTAGACAGGATAACGAGTCAATAATCGATGCAGATTTCGAGAGAGGCTTTACCGCTGAACTATTAACAACCCTGGCGACAGCGACAGATAACGCAGTAGCCGGAGCATGGGACGCAGTAGCCGGTGGAGCATTCCACATGACAAACGACCCATATGCCGATATCTATACAGACGCTACAACAATCAGGACAGCAGGAGGAAAAGCAAACACTCTGATTATGAACTCACAAACCTACTACACGCTAGCAAAGAACTCTTGGATGAGAGTAAGCGCAGGAACTTCCATAGTCTCAGCAGGTCCAGGAACAACTCCAGTCGGAAGCGCAGGACCATTAACTCACCCAGCATTGCCAGGGTATCAAATATTCATAGACGAAACAGTGGCAAAAGGCGATATCTATATACTCGACAAGAGAGCGGCATTATGGTTAGACGGTCCACGAAGTACAAGAATAGTAGAAGACAACGCACACAATGTAGTAGACACCTATAGCGATTACTGGTACGGTTCAGTCCTCCGCGTAAGCACATGGATAGTACAGGAAACCGGAACGGTCACTTAAATCGACATGGCTAGAGTCGCACAAACCGGCCTCACTTTATCTCTTGATGAAGCAAAAGCCGGATTACTCGACAATAAAGGAAACCTACTAGAGTTCGAAGAACAGGATAACGGCACTTTCAAAAGCAAAGCGGTGGAAAGCGACGGATACGCATTTACCTACGAGTTAAACCCCCAACCTGTCATAGTATCAGTGTCAGTATCAAAGGGTCCAAAAGGTCAAGAAACCAAGAATGCTTCAAAGGAAGAACAGAAAGCAATCGAAGACGCTAAAACAGTAGCAGCAAATGCACCTGACGCAAAGACAAAGAAAGAAGCAGAAAAAGTAGCCTCAATAGGCGGCAAAAGATACTAAAACCTTTTCTACCTCTTTCTATAATTTCATTTATTGACGTTTCAGGAATTTATGAGCAGAAAGTTTACTATAGAGAAATCATTCTTCGACAAAGAGATTCTTGATGTAGACCCAAAGACAAAAGAACCGTTACCATGGCCTTACGAGAATCAGGAGCAAAAAGACTATAACGACTGGCTGTCCAAAGTTAAAGACCCGATAACAGGACAGTTCTACAAAAAGACCGATACCGAGATAGACTATGACGACGAGGGTAAGGAAATCCCAGAGTCTAAGAAGGTAATAGAAAAGGAACCGTTTTTCAAGAGAACCCAGATAGTACGCCTTAGAACAAAAGAAGGCAAGGAATTTCTATACTCAAGAGGACAGATAACAGCCTATACCGCATTAGGCAGTATATCGACCACTTCATTTCAGGAGCCTGAAATCTGGAAGCAAACATTATTCAAAAGACACGTAGCCTATAATGAACGGGAGCAAAGGCATAAAGAGATTATCGACGGTCCGAGCGGTTTTATCATGCACTACACTTTACCTTTCAACGAAACAAACGTCGATAAACTCATGAAGGACGCAGCACCAAATATCAAACTCTACGTAAAAGAGGAAGGCAAAAACCAGTCTAAAGATTGTCCTGATCTCCAGATGTTCAAGACCAAACCCTTTGACTACATTTTAAACGACGAATGGCAAACAGTAGAAGAGAAAGAGAAAGCAATCAAAGAATACGAAGCCATGGAAAAGAACATCATCTCAAAGCGTAAACAGATGTAAAGTGAGACCGAAAACCGCGCTTGCTGTCTCCGGTTTTCAATGTAGGCAAGAAATCCCTCGCTCTCTAGGAGATCCAAAAGAACCGCTAGCCATCTGTAACAACGTCGACCTTATCATTTTAGGAGATGGAAAGTATCCTGCTTTTAACTGGCCCACCGAATACTCAACCGACGGATGGTTGGAGTTCGCTATAGAAACCTACGGCAGCGATAAGGTCATTTCATATAAACATGCTGGGGAACAATCAGCCAAACGACAGGAATATCTAAATATTGCAGCACAGGAAAACTGTAAATTCGTTATAGTTTGGGACTCTGATGAGTACATTTATCATGATAGGAATAGACCCAGATACCCGAACTGGCATATTTTCTACGACCGCCTTACAAGAGCCTCAAGAGCATTTCAAGAGGAAAACCTTTTCCAGATGTGGGCATACCTCCCCTCCCTCTCGGACTGGGACAGGGCGGGAAACGCTACAGCAGTTAATACCTACCAGCCTTATGTCCGTATCATAAAGAACCCTGGAGAAATAAAATACTCGACAATGAACCATCATTCCTTTGTCAAAAGGGACGCAGAACCCCACGACTGGATCAACAGTTGGATAGTAATAGACGGCGTTCGCTTTTCTATGGACAGTAAACTAAGAACTCCAGAATTCTTAGAGGTTAGAAACAAGTGGGCACTTAA
>Ga0157375_10003615_pt1 | contig 13416 bp, 13 predicted proteins | sample M35metaG_FD_115311 | JGI IMG/M metagenome (GOLD analysis project Ga0157375, IMG submission 115311) | Miscanthus rhizosphere microbial communities from Kellogg Biological Station, Michigan, USA - M3-5 metaG | ecosystem: Host-associated > Plants > Roots > Rhizosphere > Soil | place: USA: Michigan...
GAACGCTTTGCTGTTATAAAAGGAAATGCATTGATCCAACTCAGAAGAATCGGGACTAACGAGGTGCTGGATTTTTATCTTTCAGGCGATGAGCCGGCTTATGTGGATATGCCTGTGTGGTATACTCATAATATCAAAAATACAGGTACTGAAGAACTATATACCATATTCTGGATCAATGAGTTTTATGACCCTGCCGATCCGGATACTTATTTTGAAAACGTTTAGCTGAATATTAAAACATCTGCCTAATATTATATAATGAAATCGAGACTTAAAGTAATGACCGTGGTTGGTACCCGGCCTGAAATAATAAGATTGTCGCGGGTAATGGCTGCACTTGATCAGTCGGAAGCAATTGACCATATGCTGGTTCATACCGGGCAAAACTATGATTACGAGCTGAATCAAATATTTTTTGAAGATTTAAGCATACGTAAGCCAGACCATTTCCTAAACGCTGCCGGCGCAACAGCCACCGAGACTGTTGGCCGGATACTGATCAAGATCGATCCTCTGCTGGAAAGTGAAAAACCCGATGCTTTTCTGGTATTGGGAGATACCAATAGTTGTCTTTGTGCTATACCGGCAAAAAAACGTCATATCCCTATATTCCACATGGAAGCAGGTAACCGTTGTTTCGATCAGCGTGTTCCGGAGGAAACCAATCGCAGAATAGTGGACCACATTGCCGATATTAACCTTACATACAGCGATATCGCTCGAGAATATCTTTTGCGCGAAGGTTTACCCGCCGACAGGATTATAAAGACCGGTTCGCCGATGTTCGAGGTGTTGAATTATTATAAACCAGATATCGAAAAATCCGATGTTTTGAGCAGGTTGAACCTTGAAGAGAACAAATACTTTGTGGTTTCGTCACACCGCGAGGAGAATATCAATAGTGAGAAAAACTTTAATGGATTGATCGAAAGCTTAAATCAAATTGCGGAAACGTTCTGTTTCCCTATCATCGTGAGCACGCATCCACGTACCAGGAATATGATCGAAGCTAAAAAGGTACTGGTGAGGCCGGAAGTGCAGTTCCTGAAACCGTTGGGATTCAATGATTATAATGCCTTGCAGATGAAATCGTATGCTGTTTTATCCGACAGCGGTACCATATCTGAGGAATCGTCGATCCTGAACTTCAGGGCACTGAACATCCGCGACGCGCACGAACGCCCGGAGGCGATGGAAGAAGCAGCAGTAATGATGGTGGGGATGAATCCTGAACGCATTATGCAGGGGCTGAAACAATTGCAATATCAAGAGACAGGTGAGGAACGGAATTTTAGGCGTGTAACAGATTATTCAGTGCCAAACGTTTCTGACAAAATGGTTAGGATTATTTTAAGCTATACCGACTATATTAAGCGGGTGGTATGGTGTAAAATATGAATTTCTAATACAAAAACCAATCAGACAGAATAACGTTATACATGCAAACCAAAACGCAAAAGTTATGAAAAAGTTTCCCCTTATTACCCCCCTTAAAATGCTGACGTTATTGGTGATTATATCCGCAATCACCTCAGTGAAAAATTGCAATGCACAATCCAATTTCCACTTTAAACCCATTCCCGCTCAGTATCAACCATCTGCTGATCTGCTGGCGCCTTATCGGGCAAAGGCAGCTTCAGAAAAAAGCTCAGCCTATGATCTGACAAAAAGTTTACCTCAAGGCTACGTTACCGATGGCTCAATTAACTATACAACCTATTTGCAGAAGGGTTTAAATAGTAATTCTAAGGTGGTTTTCCCTAATTTTCCGGTTCTTGTTGATGGTTTAGCTTTGAGAAGTAATAGTACGGTAATTTTTGACGTAAATTCAAAACTTATATTAGCACCAACCGAAAACCCCAATTACAATATTATGGGCCTTTTGAATGTTCAGAACGTAACAGTGTATTTTCCTGTATTGGTAGGTGATCGAAAAAATCATAAAGGCACCAAAGGTGAATGGGGTATGGGCATTTATATTTCAGGCGCAACCAATATAAATATTATTAACCCGGTTATATCTGATTGTTGGGGCGATGGAATCTATTTGGGTAGAACACCTAATACCTCCAAAGATGTGCAAATTTATTATCCCGTTCTGAATAATAACCGCAGGAATGGTATCTCGATAATTTCAGCGGACGGGTTAACTATAACAAGACCGCTTATATGTAATACCAATGGTACAAGTCCGGAGGCTGGCATCGATTTTGAACCGAACGGTAATGCAGATCAATTAAATAATATTATAGTTGATGACCCAATTACTTATAATAATGCGGAGATTGGTATAGCAGTTTCCATTTGGGGAATGCGCGGCAAAGTTGATAAGGATGCAACCATCACTATCAAAAATCATATAGATGATGGCTCGGACAATGCTTTTTTATATCAAGGTTTCAGAGATACACAAGCCGCAAATAATATGAACGGGCATATTAAGGTCATTAATCCAATGTGGAAGAATAACAAAAAGACATTTGTGCGTATGGGGCATTCTGAAAAGGGGCCTAATATTGAATTTAAGAATGTTTCTATATCAAAAAATAGTTTAGCTCAGCCTGATTCATTAAAAAAACTGAAAAGGAATTTCCGTGGTGCTAAAATCGATTTTCATTAATTTTTGTCTTTATAGAATCCAGCTAGACATCTAAAAAAACGGATGGTCGACTTATACCAGTGTAACAATCTTATTTTAAGACTAGCGGGTAAAAACTTCTTTTTATTGTAAACGCGAACTGTTTTTTTCTTTCGCGCCGAAGCATTGAAGAGAGTACTGTGTTTATCTTGTTACCAAAGGTTAATTTTTTTAATTGAATGCAGTACTACCTTTGCATTTTTATCCTTACCGAATATTTGCATAAGCCCTACAGAAAGTTATAAATACGAATTTCAAAAGGCTTTATTATTTTTATGCCATGGAAGAACAAAATGAGAATCAGCTTAACATAGAACTCTCTGAAGAAACAGCAGAAGGAGTCTATTCTAACTTAGCAATCATCACTCACTCCAATTCAGAGTTCGTGATCGATTTTATACGTGTAATGCCCGGGGTTCCCAAAGCAAAAGTTAAATCACGTATTATTTTAACGCCAGAACATGCTAAACGTCTGTTGTCTGCTTTGCAGGATAATATAGAAAAATTTGAAGCCTCAAACGGCCGGATCAAAATTCAGTCCGAACCTACAGGGTTCCCGATGAATTTTGGAGGAACGATGGGCCAGGCTTAATATTTTCAGATTATTTATCTCATAAAATTCAAAAAAACCTTCCAATATTATTTAGTCGCAAAGCAGATTTTTTAAATTTCTCCTGGCTTAAATGCGATATAATATTTAATTTTTTTAGATGATATAAAACAATTTGCACTGTTAATGGTAGTGATATATGACAGAAATGGATTAATCACTATTTAATATATAATATTGCTTTTTATGAGTTTTGAACCCATATACGATTATATATCCGAAAAAAACAACGAAACTATTAACCCTGGCGAACCAAAACATGACGCCTTATTGGATGCCGTATTATTACCTAAACATTCCTTCATTGAAATGAATAAAGTTAGTGACGCATCAAAGAACGTCCTCCAATTTTTGTGCTTTAATTCGCCATATGGGGGTAGTTTTTTTCAGTCTTTATTAATGTTAGAACAAAGGCTGAATAAAGAAGATATCGACATGGTGTACGTGTTCCATATGGATACATCCCATTATGATTGGATTCAGGATCTTTTTAAACAAGGGAAGAAAATATATTTCTTAAGCGGTAATTTTTCGAGGGACATTTTTTATATAAGGGAGTTGTTTGTAAAACACAATATTAAGTATGTACACGCTCATTTTGCCGGGCTTAAGTACCTGTTCCTGCTAAATATTGCCAGCAAACTTTATAGCAAAAAGATTTTGATTCTGAGGCATCTCCGAAATCACGATAAACCGAGAGGCTTTTTTGGTGAGACCGTGAGGAAAATGTTAAATCATGTCGATCTGTACATTGGCTGCAGTGAGTCTGTCGCTGTGGAATATCAAAAGAACTTTCAAATAGAAGATAAGAAGATCACCCACGTTACCAACGCTATTAATTTTAAGCGGCTAAATAAATTTGATCAACTTGAACGGGCTGATTATCAAATAGGTGATAATACTAAGGTGTTCCTTTTATTTGGATTCGACTATTATCGTAAAGGGGTCGACCTGGTTCTTGAAGCCATGGACCGCCTTGTTGCCGAGGGGCACAACGTTTGTTTACTATTAAGTTTATCTACCAACAAGGAGATAATCGAATCAAAAATTGCTGATCGTTTTACCAAAATTCCCGATTGGTTACGGATACTTAATCCAAGAGATGATATAGCCTCTTATTATCGCTTAAGTAATTATTTTATATCAGCATCCCGTGAAGAAGGGTTTTGCAATGCATTGGTAGAAGCAGCTTATTGCGAAAGGCCTATCATTAGCAGCGACATACCCGGTCAGGGTGAATTAAATATCCCCCACACCTTCAAATTTACTTCCGAAAATATTGCGGAGTTAAAAAATGCAATGCTATCGCTCATGTCGTTAACAGATGCACAACGAAGCCAAATTGTGGCCGAACAAAAGGATTATGTTATTAAGAACTTTGATTTGGAAACATGGGCCAATCAAATTACCGTGGTTTATAAGAACCTTAATTGATATTCTCTGAATTGTTTATTAATTGAGATTTTGTTCAACCGTTGCAACCTGCATTACATTCTTTAGGTTAATCACAGCATGCAATCCTGTTTTAGTCTAATTTTTTAATTATTTTTACGTCGCAAATTTTACCTGTTTGTTGTGGAAAAAAACTCAAAGATTTATATAGCAGGCCATCGTGGTATGGTTGGTTCTGCAATCTACCGTAGGCTTCAAAAAGAAGGATATAATAACCTAATTACCCGTTCGTCCGCCGAATTGGACTTGAGAATTCAAAGTGATGTGGCTGTTTTTTTCGGGCAGGAAAAACCTGAATACGTTTTTTTGGCCGCGGCAAAAGTTGGCGGTATCGTGGCTAATAATACTTACCGCGCGGATTTTTTATACGAAAATCTTCAAATACAGAATAATATCATCCATTCGTCATATCTAAATGGCGTAAAAAAACTGATGTTTTTAGGCTCAAGTTGTATCTACCCTAAACTGGCGCCTCAGCCATTGAAAGAAGATTATTTACTTACAGGTCTCTTGGAACCAACTAACGAACCTTACGCGATTGCTAAGATAGCCGGTATTAAGATGTGCGATGCTTACCGCTCGCAATATGGTTGTAATTACATATCAGTAATGCCAACCAACCTGTACGGTTATAATGACAATTATCATCCGCAGAATTCACATGTATTGCCCGCTTTGATACGTCGTTTTCATGAAGCCAGGATCAATAATCTGCCGGATGTAACTATATGGGGAACGGGCAACCCCAAGCGCGAGTTTTTATTTGCTGATGATCTGGCAGAAGCCTGCTACTACCTGATGCAGAGCTATGATGAAGAAGGATTAGTGAACATTGGCACAGGAGAGGATGTCTCTATTAAGGATTTAGCTTTGCTGATAAAAGATATTATAGGATATGAAGGAGAAATTAAGTTCGATACTTCAAAACCCGATGGCACGCCGCGCAAACTGATGGATGTTTCAAAATTGCACAGCAAAGGATGGAAGCACAAGATAGAGTTAAGAGACGGTATAAAACTGGCTTACGAAGATTTTCTGGCCCATCAGGCCAACCTGGTTTCTAATTGATCAACTGTCGGCACAATAAATCGGATTATGACAATCGAATCTACACCCCTGAAGGGTTGTATCATTATAAAACCAACTGTTTTCGGCGATGAACGTGGATATTTTTTCGAAAGTTTTAACCTGGAAAAATTCAGAGCTTTAACAGGGATTGATACTGTTTTCGTGCAGGATAACCAATCTTATTCCACAAAAGGGGTACTCAGGGGGTTGCACTTTCAGAAAGGTGCATCGGCACAGTCTAAGTTAGTTCGGGTAATTAAAGGAGAGGTATTGGATGTCGCAGTCGATCTGCGTCAGGCATCAAAAACATATGGTAAGCATTTTGGCATCAGATTGTCCGACGAAAATCATCTGCAGTTGTATATACCCAAAGGTTTTGCCCATGGTTTTGTAGTACTAAGTGACGATGCCATATTCCAGTATAAATGTGATAGTTACTACGACAAAACTGCTGAGGGGGGCATATACTATGCTGACCCTGACCTGGCCATCGATTGGATATTGCCCTACGATCAGTTAATCGTATCGCCCAAAGATATTGAACTACCGAATATGAACGCGATGGGCACAATTGGCTTTTAAATTTATCTGATGAGTAATATTGTAGTTTTTGGTGCCTCGGGCCAGTTAGGGCAATGCTTAAAAACGGTTGCTAACACAAGGGGGCTTACCTCTATACTTTTTCTGCCTGAAAGCGAAGCTAATATCCTGGATAAGGAAGCTCTGAGAAAGATTTTTGATACTTATAAGCCTGCATGGTGCGTCAATTGTGCTGCTTATACGGCGGTTGACAAGGCGGAAGATGAAGTTGATCTGGCCCGCAAAATTAACAAAACAGGAGCAGAGAACTTGAGTGAGCTATGCCTGGAGTATAATTCTGTTTTCATTCACACCTCTACCGACTTTGTATTTAAAGGGGATAAGGCAACACTTTTGGATGAAGATGATACTGCAGAGCCCATAAATATTTACGGCTTAACAAAACTGGAAGGCGAACAGGCTGTAACCGATAAACTGAAAAAATATTTTATCATTCGCACTAGCTGGCTGTATTCAGAATATGGCAACAACTTTGTTAAAACCATGCTCAGGTTGGGCGGAGAGCGAGATGAACTAAAGGTAATTGCGGACCAGGTTGGAACACCTACCTACGCTGTGGATTTAGCTGAGTGTATCCTGAATATTATCTCGACAAATAGTACCGCCTACGGCCTCTACCATTACAGCAACGAAGGTGTGGCCTCGTGGTATGATTTTGCAAAAGCAATATTTGACATTTCAGGAACCCAGGTAAAAGTGTTGCCAATAAAAACATCGGAATATCCTACTCGTGCCATACGTCCCGCATATTCGGTAATGAGCAAGGCCAAAATCAAACAAACTTTTAGCATCGAAATTCCATATTGGCGGGATAGTTTAATAACTTGTATCAGCAAACTTTAATCTATTTATGAAAGGTATCATATTAGCCGGCGGCTCCGGAACCAGGCTTTTCCCAATTACCAAGGCTATTAGTAAGCAGTTAATGCCGATTTATGATAAGCCAATGATTTACTATCCTCTGTCTGTTTTAATGATGGCCGATATCCGCGAGATACTGATAATCACTACGCCGGAAGACAGCGATAGTTTTAAAAGATTATTGGGAGACGGGCATGAGCTGGGCTGTCATTTTGAGTATGCCGTTCAGGCTGTTCCGAACGGACTGGCACAGGCATTTGTAATAGGCGAGAAATTTATCGGTGAAGATAAGGTGGCATTGATACTGGGTGATAACATCTTTTATGGTACCGGATTTGACCATCTTATACAAAGTTTTAATAATGTAGATGGTGCAGCCATATTCGCCTATAAAGTGTCCGATCCGGAAAGATACGGGGTGGTGGAGTTTGATGAACATTTTACAGCTTTGTCGATCGAGGAAAAACCGTTGAAGCCAAAGTCATCTTATGCTGTTCCTGGACTTTATTTTTATGATAATGAAGTTGTACAGATTGCTAAGAATATAGCGCCATCCACAAGGGGGGAGTATGAGATCACGGATGTAAACCGGGCTTACCTGGAGAAAAAAAGACTGCACGTTGGCGTAATGGATCGTGGCACTGCCTGGCTGGATACAGGGACATTTGATTCGTTGAGCGATGCTACAGAGTTTGTACGGGTAATAGAAAAACGGCAAGACACAAAAATTGGTTGCATTGAAGAAGTAGCCTATCGTCATGGCTTTATCGACAAAGAACAGTTAAAAGTGCTTGCTGAGAAATATATTAAGAGCGGGTATGGAATGTATTTGAAAAACCTGCTTCAGTAAGAAAGACCCTGCACGATTGTTGCGATCAGTTTTGGATCATCCGCCATTAACCATTTGATTTCCTTGTCCTTTCTAAACCAGGTTAGTTGTCGTTTGGCAAACCGACGGGTATTTTGTTTAATCAAACTAATGGCTGTATCCAGATCTATTTTTCCATCAAAATAATCGAACAGCTCGCTGTATCCAACGGTATTTAGCGCATTCAGATGACGATATGGTAAAAGAGCACGTACTTCTTCAATCAGCCCGCGTTTGACCATCAAATCAACACGTTGATTGATGCGGTCATATAATATCTCTCTCGGTAAATTCAAGGCGATTTTGACGGTCTCAAAGGGACGCCGGTTCCTTATAGCTTTTCGGTAGGAGGAAAAAGGTTTACCTGTGGCTTCAAACACTTCCAGTGCCCTAATCAATCTTTGGGGATTATTCAGGTCAACTTCCTGGTAATAATACGGGTCGGCAGTTTTAAGTTTATCCTGAAGATATTCAATGCCTCTTTCTGCAAATAGCTGATTGAGGCGTTCCCTGATTGCCGGGTTTGCTGTTGGCAGATCATCAAAGCCTTGTGTTACAGCTTGTATAAACAAACCTGAACCGCCTACCATAATTACATTATCGTGCGTTTTAAAAAGCTCATCCAATAATTGCAATGCTTGTTTCTCAAAATCGCCCACAGTAAAATTTTCTGTTATGGAATGAGAATCAATAAAATGATGTTTGGCCTGCGATAATTCTTCAGCATCAGGTTTAGCGGTGCCGATAGACATTTCGCGATAAAACTGACGTGAATCAGCCGAGATGATCTCTGTATTTAATTGCCGGGCCAGTTTTATAGCAGCAGCAGTTTTGCCTACAGCCGTAGGGCCCGCAATTACAATTAATGTTTTAGCAGAATCGGGCGAATGGTTCATAGTTCGTAATACTTCATTATACTATTGGTTCTATGAACTATGAACCATTTAACTATCAGCTATTAATAATCATCGTTGTGGTGGGGGTGCCCTTCATCTTCAAAGCCTTCGTTATCAGAAAACTCGTTGCCGAACTCATCTTCCCCTTCTTCCTCACTTTCATGATGCTCGTCAACTTCTAATTCATCCTCTGTCTCAAGTACTTCTGTAAAGCCTTCCTCCGCATCTTCAGCACTATATTCCATTTCGTTAAGAAAATCAAAATCTTCGCTGGCCGGAGGCAATATGGTTGGATTGAATACGTTGCCAAATTGTTTTGGTGCTTCTCCTGAAGATTTTACCACAGCAGGATAGCTTGTACCAGGTGTTTCATCCAGTAATATCTTCAATAATTCAACATGAAAATCAAACGGACGGTCGAAGTTGAATGTATAATAGAATTTCTGATGCGGGTCGTCTATCCTGTTGCTTAGCCTAACCTTATCCATCAGCACAATGCCACGATCAATTCTGCGCTGATTGGGCATAAAAGTAATCTCTTCGCCCTTAATCCATTGGTCATTGCTGACATAAAAAGACGACGGGTATTCGCACTTATAGCCTATTGCCTGGTGGATTGCACGATGTAAGTCTTCGAATGTTTGGTTTGATTTTATGTCTATTTCTCTAACCACATCATCATAGTCTTCAAAAGCAACCCGAAATCTGTATACTGCCATTTTTATCTGTAGAATTTTACAAAAGTAATTGTTTTAAATTAAAATGTGTTTGCCACAACTTTTAAGCCAATTTCAGCGCCCTTTCTAATTGTGAAGTCAAGGGCAGCCTCGCGGGAGTTGGGAATTTCACCTTCCAGTATGGCTTCGCGAATCTGATTTTTAATAATTCCCACTTCACGGCCCTCCTTTATACCGAAAATATGCATAATATCCAACCCGCTGACTGGTGGCTGCCAATTGCGCATTTGATCGCGCTGCTCAACGTCTTTTAATTTTTGCTGAACTAGTTCAAAGTTGTTTCTGTACTTCTTTATTTTGTATTCATTTTTTGTCGTTATGTCTGCTTTACACAACAGCATAAGCGATTCGATATCGTCACCGGCGTCAAATAATAATCTGCGGACGGCTGAGTCGGTCACTACATCTTGTGCCAAAACAATAGGCCGCAGGTGAAGCTGTACCATTTTCTGCACGAACTTCATTTTTTCATTTAGTGGCAGCTTCATAGTAGCAAATATTTTAGGCACCATGCGTGCGCCCTTGTCCTCATGCCCATGAAAGGTCCAGCCGTGGCCTGGTTCAAAGCGCTTGGTTGCCGGCTTGGCTATATCATGTAATATTGCGGCCCACCTCAGCCAAAGGTCGTTAGTAGTGGTGGCAATATTATCTAGCACATGAAGAGTATGGTAAAAATTATCCTTATGGCCTTTACCGTCAATGTAATCAACGCCATACAGATTGGCCATTAAAGGAAATATCCTATGCAGCAAGCCTGTATCGAATAAATAGATAAAACCCACTGAAGGTTTAGCTGAGAGAATGATCTTATTCAACTCTTCCGTAATCCGTTCTTGAGATATTATTGCTATACGCTCCGCATTTTGCTTAATGGCTTCAATAGCTATGGGATCGATCATGAAATTCAATTGCGAAGCAAAACGAATGGCACGCAGCATACGTAGCGGATCATCTGAAAATGTTTCTATCGGATCAAGTGGCGTCCTGATCAATTTTTGTTCAAGATCTTTCACGCCACCGAATGGATCAAGCAATTCACCGAATTGCTCGGGGTGTAAGGCAATGGCCAGTGCATTGATAGTAAAATCGCGGCGTTTTTGGTCATCATCCAGTGTGCCGTTCTCGACAATAGGCTTGCGTGAATGGGCGCGATACGACTCTTTACGGGCGCCCACAAACTCCACTTCGATGTCTTTATATCTTAGCATAGCCGTACCAAAGTTTTTGAACACCGATAGTTTCACCTTTAGTTTCTGCGCAACGCTCTCGGCAAAGGCTATCCCGTTGCCAATGATGACAATATCAATGTCTTTTGACGGCCGGTTTAACAGCAGATCGCGCACAAACCCACCTATAACATAAGCATGCACATTCTGCTCGGCAGCTATGCTAGTTACTATAGAAAATAAAGGATGTTTAAGGTGTTGTTTCATGCGATGGTATGCTTTGCTGGTTCAAAAGCATAAATTATTCCGCTACAAAAATCGTAATTAGAAAGCCTAAACCATAATAAAATTAACGCCGGATGAATTCAAACTGCCCGTCAGGATTAAGGCGCATAATAGTTGATGGTTTTTTCTTCTCTGTGTTATGCTGTTCAAGTGTCACTACATAGTCCACACCGTCAATAATTCCCTGTTCAATTTCATCAAAAGTTTGAGGGGACGGTTTGCCACTGATATTCGCAGAAGTAGATACCAATGGTTTGCGTAATCTTTGTATCAGTTGCTGGCAAAAATCGTGTTTTGCTACCCTGATACCTACACTACCATCAGCGGCAATCAGAGCAGGAGAGATGTTTTTTGCTCCCGGCATCACCAGGGTAAGCGGGTTTTCGGCGTATTCTATCAGATCATATGCAATTGAAGGAACTTCCTGTACGTAGCTTTCCAACTTGTTTTCATTATCCAACAAGATGATCATGCTTTTAGCCTCATCCCTTTGTTTGAGGGTAAATATTTTTTCTATAGCTTCTGTATTGGTAGCATCACAGCCTATCCCCCAAATAGTGTCGGTAGGATAGAGGATGATACCCCCATCCTGAATAACTTTTAAAGCTTTGGCGATTTCTTCCTTCAACATATTATAAATATAGGCTTAATGCGTTTATAATTTCAAGTTCATCAATCAACTGCATACACTTGGGTATGCCGTATAATTTACAGGTATTGCGCACGCATGGCTCACATTCAAGTTTCCCCGCACGGATCAATATTAAAGATTCCTTATTATAAGGTGCTGTATTTAGTTCATTTCCTGCGCCAAACAATACTACAGTGGGCACTCCTAAACTATTGGCAAGGTGTGCCGGGCCGGAATCGGTAGTTAATACCGCTTTTGATGAAGCCATCAATTCGCATAATCCCTCGAGGCTTGTCTTGCCTGCGTAGTTTTCAATTTGCCCATTGCGTTCTGCACTATCTAATAACTCATCGATATAAACTTTCTCTTTTGGAGAGCCCACTATCACGAACTGAGTATTTTTAAAGGTGTTCGTCAGCGTACTGATCAGTTGTTTCCCTTTGTCAATCGGCATCCGACGCGAAATAGCCTCTGAATTGAAGTTTAATATAAGCCGGTTGTCATTTTTTGCAATTGTTTTAGCAAAAAGTCTGACTGATCGTTCAATGATCTTCTTTCCTGTAAATTGTTCTAACAGGGTCACGTATTCATCTGTACGATGCAGGTTCGCAGGTTTTTTGTAAGTGTTGGTCATTAAAAAGACCCCTCCTTCCTTACCAAACCCAATCCGCTTTTTGGCTCTCGTTGCCCAACCCATTACTGCGGAAGAAAGCGAATCTGGCAGGCAAAAAAACAGATCGAATTTTTCGGTTCGCAGTGCTTTGCCAAAACGATAAACTCCTTGTAAACCCTGGTATTCCTGTTTCGAAAATAAGTGAATTTTATTAAGTCCCGGAATGTATGACGCAATAGCCCCCAACTCCTTTTTTATGATCACATCAACCTGAGCATTAGGATAAAGCTGTTTTACCGCACCGACAAAAGCAGTGCTCATCACCACATCGCCGAGCCAGTTGGGTAGCCTGATTAAGATCTTCATATCGGGAGATGTGAGATGTGAGGCATGAGATTTGAGAAAATAATTCTAATATTTTGTAAAATCAGCAGTCTCATATCTCAAATCTCACGTCTCAAATCTAATCTACACTGCCACATTATTTTCCCTCAGGGCATCATTTAATGAGGTCTTTTTATCGGTTGATTCTTTTCTTTTGCCAATAATCAATGCGCACGGCACCTGAAATTCACCTGCAGGGAATTTTTTTGTATAAGAGCCTGGGATTACCACTGATCTTTCAGGCACGCGACCTTTGTATTCAATTTTATCCTCGTGCGTAACGTCAATAATTTTAGTGGATGCAGTAAGTACCACATTAGCGCCCAATACTACTTCCTTCTCTAAATGAACACCCTCAACCACAATAGCACGTGAGCCCAAGAAGCAATTATCTTCAATAATAACGGGAGCTGCCTGCACAGGCTCAAGAACGCCACCAATACCCACGCCACCACTTAAATGACAATGTTTGCCAATCTGGGCGCAGGAGCCTACTGTTGCCCAGGTATCTACCATGGTGCCTTCATCAACATATGCTCCTATATTTACGTACGACGGCATCATGATTACACCCTTCGCCAGGTATGCACCATAACGCGCAATA
>Ga0157375_10003616_pt1 | contig 13413 bp, 10 predicted proteins | sample M35metaG_FD_115311 | JGI IMG/M metagenome (GOLD analysis project Ga0157375, IMG submission 115311) | Miscanthus rhizosphere microbial communities from Kellogg Biological Station, Michigan, USA - M3-5 metaG | ecosystem: Host-associated > Plants > Roots > Rhizosphere > Soil | place: USA: Michigan...
GATCACGCTGCATTTGCGCGAGGACCGCCGCCATATCGTCGACGCCGACGTGCGCGCGCTGCGGCCCATCCTGAAAACACGCATGAACCTGGAGTGCGCGATCACGCAGGAAATGCTCGACATCGCGTGCGAGGTCAAGCCGCACGACGTCTGCCTCGTGCCGGAAAAGCGCCAGGAGCTGACGACCGAGGGCGGGCTGGATGTCGCCGGCCAGTTCGAGGCCGTCAAGGCCGCCTGCGCGCAGTTGCGCGACGCGGGCGCACGCGTCTCGCTCTTCATCGACGCCGACGAAACCCAGATCCGCGCCGCGCACGAGGCCGGCGCGCCGGTCATCGAACTGCATACGGGCAGCTACGCCGAAGCCGACGGCGAAGCCGCTCAGAAGCGTGAATTCGAGCGCATCGCGCAAAGCGTCGATATCGGCAACGCGCTCGGGCTCAAGGTGAACGCGGGGCACGGCCTGCATTACACGAACGTGCAGCCGATGGCGGCGCTCGAAGGCATCGTCGAGCTGAACATCGGCCACGCGATCGTCGCGCATGCCATCTTCGCCGGCTGGGAGAACGCGGTGCGCGAGATGAAGGCGATCATGGTCGCGTCGCGTCTCGCGGCGGTGCGCTGAGAAGGCGCGCACGATGGCGATCTACGGAATCGGCACGGACCTCGTCCAGGTGAGCCGCGTCGCGGCGGTCATGGAACGCACGAAAGGGCGCTTCGCCGAAAAGGTGCTGGGCGCCGACGAGCTGCGCATCTATCACGCGCGGCGCGCGCGCTCGGAAGTGCGCGGCCTCGCGTTCCTCGCCACGCGTTTTTCCGCGAAGGAAGCGTTTTCCAAGGCGATCGGCCTCGGCATGCACTGGCCGATGACCTGGCGCGCGCTCCAGACGCTCAACGAACCGAGCGGCAAGCCCATGGTCGTGGCGTCCGGCGAGCTGGCCGAATGGCTCGCGGCGCGCGGCATCACGGCCAGAGTCACCATCACCGACGAGCGCGACTACGCGGTGTCGTTCGTCATCGCGGAAATCGCGGACCCTTCCTGACATCTCTTCCCTGGACCCAATGAAACGCACTCCCGGACCCGTCATGCTCGACGTGGTCGGCACGACGCTGACCGCCGCCGATATCCGCCGCATCGAGCACACGATGACAGGCGGCATCATCCTGTTCGCTCGCCACTTCACGGATCGCGCGCAGCTCGTGGCGCTCACCGACGCGATTCGCGAGGTGCGCGAGGACATCCTGATCGCCGTCGATCACGAAGGCGGCCGCGTGCAGCGCTTTCGCACCGACGGTTTCACCGTACTGCCCGCGCCGGGCAGGCTCGGCGCGCTGTGGGACCGCGACGTGCTGCTCGCGACCAAGACCGCGACCGCGTTCGGCTACGTGCTCGCCGCCGAACTGCGTGCGTGCGGTATCGACATGAGCTTCACGCCCGTGCTGGACCTGGATTACGGCCAGTCGAAGGTGATCGGCGACCGCGCGCTGCACGGCGATCCGCGCGTCGTCACGCTGCTTGCCAAGAGCATGAACCACGGCCTCGCGCTCGCGGGCATGGCCAATTGCGGCAAGCATTTTCCGGGGCACGGCTTCGCCGCCGCGGATTCGCACGTCGCCCTGCCGACCGACGACCGTCCGCTCGATGACATCCTCGCCGCCGATGCGAAGCCGTACGACTGGCTGGGGATGTCGCTCGCGTCGGTGATTCCGGCACACGTGATCTACACGCAAGTCGACGACAAACCCGCCGGGTTCTCGCGCACGTGGCTGCAGGACGTGCTGCGCGGGCGGCTCGGATTCAACGGCGCGATCTTCAGCGACGACCTCTCGATGGAAGCGGCGCGCGCCGGCGGCACGCTGACCGAGGCGGCCACCGCGGCGCTGACGGCCGGCTGCGACATGGTGCTCATCTGCAACCAGCCGGAGGAAGCGGAAAAGGTGCTCGATCAATTGCGCGTCACGCCGTCGAAGGCGTCGCTCAATCGCCTGAAGAAAATGCGGCCGCGCGGCAAGGCGCCGCACTGGGACAAGCTGCAGGAGCAGGTGGACTATCAGCAGGCGAAGGCGCTGATCGCGAGCGCGCTTGGCTGAGCGGATCTGAGCGGGTTGGAGCGGCAACGAAAAAAATGAAAAACGCCACGGCATCGCTGCCGTGGCGTTTTTCGTTGCGCGAAGCGCTGCGCCTGCGATCCTACGATTCGAGTTTCATGCGCTGCAGCTTGTTATAGAGCGTCTTCGGGCTGATGCCGAGAAGCGTCGCTGCCCGGTGCCGCGTGCCGCCCACCGCTTCCAGCGTCGCGCGGATCAGCATGTCCTCGACATCCGCGAGCGCCGTCCCGACCGTCACCTGCACGCTCGTGCCGTTCAGTCCGCGCCCGCCGGGGCCGCCTTGCTCGTCGACGTGCAGCGTCTCGATCACGTCGCCCGACGCGTGATACGCCCGCCGCACGCGCTCGCGCAATTCGCGCACGTTGCCTGGCCACTCGTTCGCGAGGCACTCGCGGATGAACGCCGGGCTGATGCGCTTCGGTGACCCGCTCGTCACCCCGGCGATATGGTTCTCGCGATTCAGCTCGTCGACGAAATATTCGGCGAACAGCGCGATGTCCTCGCCGCGCTCGCGCAGCGGCGGCAGCGCGATCGACGACGCGTTCAGCCGCAGGAAGAGGTCTTCGCGCAGGGCGCCGTCGGTGACGGCTTCCTTCACCGGCGTGCGCGTCGCGGCGATGAGGCGAAAATCGGTCATGATCCGGTTGCTGCCGCCGACGCGCATGAACGTCTGCGAATCGAGCGCGCGCAGCAGCGCGTCCTGCTGTTCGCTCGGCAGGGCGTCGATCTGGTCGAGAAAGAGCGTGCCGCCGCCCGCCTGCTCGAGCAGACCCGGCTCGCGGTTCTCCGCGCCGGCGAAAGCGCCGCGCTCGTGGCCGAACAGCACGCTTTCCATCGAGCGCTGGCCCGGCTCGCGCGCCGCCATGCAATCGAAGTAGATGAACGGACCCTTGCGGCGGCGGCTCAGGTCGTGCAGCGTGCGCGCCGCCACCTTCTTGCCGGTGCCCGGCTCGCCGCAGATCAGCACGGCGGCTTCGGTCGGCGCGGTGTGTTCGATCAGGTCGTACACATGCTGGATCGCGCCGCTCCTGCCGAGCATCGCGCCGAAATGCCCGAGGTCGCGCAACGTCGAGCGCAGCGCCTGCACTTCTTCCGTCAGTTCGTAGGGCCGCGGTATGCGCGCGAGCAGGCTGCGCAGACGCGGAATGTTGACTGGTTTCAGCAAATAGTCCCAGATCCCGTGGCGCAGGCCTTCGATCGCGCTTTCGACCGTCGCGTTGCCCGTCATCACGATCACCGGAAGCGCGCCGTCCGGCGGCTGCGCCGGCAGGCTCGGCAGCAGGTCGAGGCCGCTGCCGTCCGGCAGGTTCAGGTCAACCAGCACGACGTCGGGGATGAAGCGGGTGAGGGCCGCGCGGGCTTCGGCAAGGGTGGTCGCGGTATCGACGGAGAAACCATCCGCCGACAGGATCGCGGACAGGCCGGAGAGGCTATTGGGATCGTCTTCGACAATCAGGGCGTGTGGCATGGCGGACACAACGTATCAAGGTGGTCTGTAATTCGCTCGAAACCGGGTCCGCTGAACTTGGCGGGCGAGCCGGTGGGTCGGGCGCGTCGTTGCCGGCCGCATCGTCCGCACCCGGTCTGGTTCGTGCGAGCGGCGCGCTTCGGTCTCCTGCGTCCTGCGCTTCGTCCTTCGCTACTGTGGTTTCACGTGCAAATCGTTGTTCACGGATTGCACCCCCGACACGCCGCGCGTCACGGCGACAGCCTTCTGAATCTGTACTTCCGAGTTCACGAAGCCGGACAACTGCACGGCCCCGCGATAGGTCTCGACGCTCACCGCCAGCGACTTCAGGCCCGGATCGGCGAGCAACGCGGTCTTCACGCGTGCGGTGGTCGCGGTATCGGTCGTGTACTCGCCCGCCGATTCGCTCGTGGCCGTCGACGAGCATCCGGCGATGAACGCGAATGCGGGCGCGGCGAGCAGGGCGGCGATCAGGAACCGGATCGCGACGGCGTGATGGTTAGGGTGGGTGTTTGGCACGGTTCGACGTCGAGTGAAGATCAAGTCTTTCGAGCAGAATTCGTGCCAGACTTCTTATTGCCCTCGAAGCGTCTTCAACGTGTCGTGAACGCGCCTCATCAGGTCGCAGGGCAGCGCTCTCGCCACGTGAATTGTGTCGTTTTCGAGATGCGAACCGGTAAAGTTTGCCTGAACCGCCCAAAAACTTCACGCAAAAGAAAAAGCGCCCGTACGGGCGCTTTTTCGTTGCCGCCGCGGTGGCGGCAGCGGGATGGATTGCCAACCGCGAGCACGGCGTGCAGCCTGCGACTGACACCTGCCGCCAGCACGCGTCTCGCTTCGCTTACGCGCGGCTGCGGTACTCGTTGGTACGCGTGTCGATTTCGATCTTGTCGCCGATGTTGCAGAAGAGCGGCACCTGCAGTTCGAGGCCGGTGTTGATCTTCGCGTTCTTCAGCACCTTGCCCGACGACGTGTCGCCCTTCACCGCCGGTTCCGTGTAGATGATTTCGCGGACCAGCGTGGTCGGCAGTTCGACCGAAATTGCCTTTTCGTTGTAGAACACGACTTCGCACGGCATGCCGTCTTCGAGGTAATGGAGCGCGTCGCCCATCATGTCGGCTTCGACTTCGTACTGGTTGTAGTCGGCGTCCATGAACACGTACATCGGATCGGCGAAGTACGAATAGGTCACTTCCTTGCGGTCGAGCAGGACGACATCGAACTTGTCGTCGGCCTTGTAGACCGCTTCCATGTTCGCCGCCGACAGCAGGTTGCGGAACTTCATCTTCACGACTGCCGAGTTGCGGCCCGACTTGTTGTACTCGGCCTTCTGCACGACCATGGCATCGCTGCCGATCATCACGACGTTGCCAACGCGGAGTTCTTGTGCGGTCTTCATAATAAAAAACTGTCCTGTCCAGATAAATGAGCTGAGCGCTTCGATGTTGCTCGACGGCTCGCGGCGTGTCGACTGAGCGATGCCGCGCGTCGTGGAATCCTTCCGATCCCCGCTGAAGCCGGCAGAGTCGGCGAAAAAGACGGGCTCCGTAAAACGTTGAGTCAACGTTGGGTCAAACGTTGTAAAACTCTGGGTCAAACCCGGTGTCGAACCCAATCAACGCTACGTAAGCCGTTGGATAACCGCTTATTTTAGCTGACTTTTTGCGAATTCGGCCAGATTTCCGGCCAGATCCCCGACGCTCGCCAGTTCCGACGCCCATTTCGACGCGCGCCGTTCCAGCGCCGGGCGATGTCGCCAGAAATCCTCCCAGTCCGGCGATCCGGCCCCGTTCCACGTGTGCCAGAAGCGCGAGACGGCATCGCGCGCCGCGTGCGGCAGGCCGCTCGCGTAGTGGGCGAGGGCGGCGTCGAGCTTCGGCAGGTGCGCGTCGTCGGCCTGCGGATAGATATGCCAGACGAACGGCTTCTTCGCCCACTGTGCGCGCACGAACGAATCCTCGCCGCGTACGAAATTGACGTCGGCGGCCCAGAGGAGCGCGTCGAAACGCGGCTGCTCGACGAAGCCGAGCGCGTGCGCGCAAAGCGATCCGCGCTCGGCCGCCGACCCCGCCCCGAAGTGCGGCAGGCCGAAGAACCGGGCAAGCGCCCCGGAGATGCGTCCTTCCGGCACGAGCAGCACGACGGGCGAACGCGCGTCGCGCCATTGCGCGAGCAGTCCGTCGATCGCCGGATTCTCGTAGGCGAACATCGAAACGACAGTGCTTTCCTTCGGCGGCACGCTCCGGCCGACGTGCTCGCGCCACCAGGCGTCGCGATCGAAGGCGAGCTGCTCGGCATCCAGCGTGCGCTCCTTGAGCACGCCGCCCGTGCCCGCGCCGAGCCCCGGGAAGAAGAATGTCTTGCTGAGCGGATGGTGCGGATGGGGCGAGGGCCGCAAGTGGAAATCGGCGACCCAGTCCTCGGCGCTCAGATAGTCGAGATTGATCCACACCGGCTTGCGCCCGCGCTGCGCCATTGCCGCGACATAGACGGGCGGCAGCTCGCAGGCGAATGCCTCGATCACGACATCGGCGATCTGCAGCGTTTGTCCGGCATGCGCGGGCTCGTGCCAGTGCTCGATCACGACGCCCGCCGCCTCCTGCCGCGCGAGCGCGGGATCGACGTCGGCGCAGAGCGCGTGAAAGGCTCTCAAGTCGTCGACGAAAATGCGCACCTGCCAGCCGTGCTCGCTCGCGAGCTGGCGCGCGAGCCGCCAGCACACGCCGATGTCGCCGAAATTGTCGATGACCGCGCAGAAAATGTCGCAGGCGGTGTCCGTCGGAGCGTGGTCTGGGGTCATGGCGCGCGGCTCGGGCGGCGGGACGGCCGCGTAATGATCTAAACTGGCGATTCTAGTGCGACACGCACGCTCGTGTCCGGGTAGCCCCAACGTAAGGGGCATCGACTAGCGACAAAGGAGGCGTCTGTATGAGCCTAACCGGTCGCGAAGATATCACGTGGAGCATCGGGAAGGGGCGTGAGTCCCTCGACGCAACTGCTCAGAAGCGGGGTATCTCTTTTAGCGAAGCGAGAGCCGGTAGAGGTTGGCCGGGTCTCGTTCATACGAGTCTCGGTAGAGCACATTCTCCGAGAGCTCGCATTGCATTGACCTGATTACCGTCAGGTTCCGCCCCGTCAGCGGCTTCACCTCCGCCGACAGGGTGGAGTGATGTATGTAATTCCTGCGCCGTCCGCGGCAATGGTTTCGCGAACCGATACGAGCGAAAGCTCGGTGTGTCATTGTTTGGCCTCGTCAGTTGTACGGCGAGGATAGTGAACCTGCTGTACGACCAGCAGTAGCCTAAGAAGACATGCGTCACTGGCAACGGTGGGGTGTGAAGCTCTTCTGACAATGTAGCCTCCGGATGTTTCGGGCAGGCCCTTCCCGCGAGGGATTGGTCTGGACACTCCTAGCAGCAAAGGGGTCGAGGAGCTAGGCTGGCTGATAGGGTTAACGTATGTGAACTGCTGATAAACCTCGTTACCAGTGAGGAGCCAAAGCTGCTTGAACATCGGGCTCTAACCAAAAGGTACGTGGCTGGTTAGTCCACTTAGAATTTGGGCTACGTCGTTGTCAAGCCACCGGGGGATAGGCAGAACCTACGTCAGTCGTGTGACATGCCGGGAACGTGGTAAGCCTGTATGGTTGCCAGCTGTCTTTTGGCTGGCAGGCGAACCGTAAGGGACGCTGTTGATTGTGCAGGTGTGGGAGGACGGAAAAAGCGAATGTCGGGCTGTAATGGCCCGGATAGGGGTTGAGACATTACTCCACGCGAAAGCGGGCAGACTTCCGTCTGGTCTACCGTCGCAAGGCGGCTGACTACCCTCTGTAACTTGGTTAGGTACGCGCGCATGCGCTCGTACTGAGGTGTTTGTCCGAGATAGGGGCGCATGCGCTCCTATTGAGGTGTCTGTTGTTCCCCAGAGGGGTGTGTCTGCCCCTCTGGGGGAGATGCGCCTTCTGCCTGGGGACTTCTTCCAAGTAGGAGAGCAGCATGAAAGTATCTGGTCGAAAGACCGGGTCTGCGCTTTCCCACGCGCCGGACAACTGGAACGCCGTAGATTGGCGCCGGGTTGAACGGAACGTGCGAGGGATGCAGATTCGAATTGCGAAGGCGACGCGGGAAAGTGACTGGCGCAGGGTGAAAGCCCTGCAACGGATGCTGACTCGCACGTTATCCGCGAAGCTGTATGCGGTACGACGTGTTACGCAGAATCAGGGGGCGCGAACGGCTGGAGTCTATCGCGAACTGTGGGATTCGCCTGAAAGCCGGTGGGAAGCTATCGGCAGGTTGAAGCGGCGCGGATACAAGCCTCTGCCATTACGGAGAGTTTTTATCCCCAAAGCCAATGGAAAGGAGCGCCCTCTGGGCATCCCGACCATGCGGGACAGGGCGATGCAGGCGCTGTATCTGCTGGCTCTGGAGCCAGTGTCGGAATCGACGAGCGACCCGAATTCATATGGGTTCAGGATAAACCGCTCGACAGCTGATGCTATGGGTCAGGTACGCGCTTGCACGTCCCGGAAGGATTCGTCCCGATGGGTACTGGAAGCGGATATCAAAGGCTGCTTCGACCACATCAACCACGACTGGCTGGAAAACCATGTCCCCATGGACAGGGAGATCCTCCGGAAGTGGTTGAAGGCTGGCCTGATTTACAAGGGTCAGCTACAGGCGACTGAGGCCGGTACGCCGCAGGGAGGGATCATCTCCCCGACGCTGGCGAATGTGACGCTGAACGGGCTGGAGCGTGAACTGGTTGCGCACCTCGGTGCGAAATTCGGGATCGTCAAAGCTAAGAAGTTGAAGGTCAATGTGGTGCGATACGCGGATGACTTCGTGATTACCGGTGACTCGAAAGAGATACTGGAAAGCGTGGTCAGGCCTTGGGTGGAAGCGTTCCTTGCGGTTCGGGGCCTGCAACTGTCTGAGGCGAAAACGCGCATCACCCACATTGATGAAGGCTTCGATTTCCTTGGGTGGAATTTCCGGAAGTACTCGGGAAAATTGCTCATCAAGCCGAGCAAGAAAAACGCGCAAGCGTTTTATCGCAAGGTGGCGGAAACGATCAGCGGCAACAAAACGGTAAAGCAGGGGGATCTAATCCAACTGCTGAACCCGATGTTGCGCGGATGGGCGCAGTACCACCGTCCGGTCTCGGCCAAGCAGACGTACAGCCGCATGGAGCATCTGATTTTTCGGAAGCTCTGGCGGTGGTCGAAGCGGAGGCACCCGCAAAAGAGCGCTGTGTGGGTGAAACAGAAGTACTTTCACTCTATCGGTGCCCGGCACTGGGTGTTTGCGGTTCGTACGGTACGCGAAGACGGCAGTTGGGGGCTGAATGAGCTATACCAGCTTAGTGGTATGGCTATCAAACGGCACACGAGGATCAAGGGCGAGTTCAATCCTTTTGATCCGACATGGGAGCAATATGGCGAGACCCTGCGGCAGGGGCGCATGTGGGAACAAATGCGCTACCGAAAGCAGTGGGCGACGCTGTATATGTCACAAGGCGGGCATTGCGCGCATTGTGGCTGTGCCTTAACGGACGAATCGGGCTGGCACGACCATCAACTGGAATATCGGATGCATGGCGGTACCGACGCTTTATCCAACCGGGTGCTGCTTCACCCGCACTGCCATCAGCAAGTGCACGCTGGTAAGCTGGTTGTAACTAAGCCGGTTCTGTCGTAGACAGAACTTTGTTTGTAGATTTGAGCCGTATGCGGGGAAACTCGCACGTACGGTTCTCGGGGGGCCCGGCTTTCGCAAGAAAGTCGGGCTACCCGACAGACAGCGCCGATTGCTTCACAGCAAGCCTCACGACACGGCCGGCAGCGAGCCCGCAGCGAGCCGGACCGCAGGCCCCGCAGCCAGGCGCCGTGCCGCACTTTACGCATTGATCCGCTGCATGACAGACACCAACGTTTTCGACCCGAAAGGGATTCTCGCGCAGTTGCCGCATCTGCCCGGCGTGTACCGCTACTACGATGCCGACGGCAACGTGCTGTACGTCGGCAAGGCGCGCAACCTGAAAAAGCGCGTGTCGAGCTACTTCACGAAGACGCTGCATTCGCCGCGCATCGCGATGATGGTCACGCGCATCCGCAAGATCGAGACGACGGTTACGCGTTCCGAGGCTGAAGCGCTGTTGCTTGAGAATAATCTGATCAAGGCCCTGACGCCGCGCTACAACATCCTGTTTCGCGACGACAAGTCCTATCCCTATCTGAAGCTGACCGGCCATCAGTTTCCGCGCATGGCGTATTACCGCGGCGCCGTCGACAAGAAGAACCAGTACTTCGGCCCGTTTCCGAGCGCCTGGGCGGTGCGCGAGAGCATCCAGATCCTGCAGCGCGTGTTTCAGCTGCGCACCTGCGAGGATTCGGTGTTCGCGAACCGCACGCGGCCGTGCCTGCTGCATCAGATCGGGCGCTGCACGGCGCCGTGCGTCGGGCTCGTCAGCGAGGAGGATTACGCGCGCGATGTCGCGAACGCCTCGCGCTTTCTGCTCGGCCGGCAGGGCGAAGTGATGCGGGAGCTCGAGCAGAAAATGCACGCGTTCGCCGCCGAGCTCAAGTTCGAGCAGGCCGCGGCGGTGCGCAACCAGATGAGTTCGCTTTCGACCGTGCTGCATCAGCAGGCTATCGAGGTGGGCGGCGACAACGACGTCGACATCCTCGCGGTCGTCGCGCTGGGCGGCAAGGTGTGCGTGAATCTGGCGATGGTGCGCGGCGGCCGGCATCTCGGGGACAAGGCGTATTTCCCGACGCACGTCGAGGCGGCGATATCGCTCGGCGACGGTGGCGACGAGGACGAGGAAGGCGAGCTGATCGAAACGGTGGGGGAGATCGTGGTCGAGGAGGTCGGCGTCGAAGAGACGGCCCGGCAGCTCGAAGAGACGAACGTGGTCGAAGTGTCTTCCGCTATCGGCGACGACGACGGCGCGCAGGAAGCTGCTCAGGAAATCGTGCAGGAACCCGCTGCCCGCGAAGGCACGCTCGAATCCGAGGTGCTGGAGGCGTTCATCGCGCAGCATTACATCGGCAACCGCGTGCCGCCGGTGCTGGTCGTGAGCCACGCGCCGTCGAGCCGCGAACTCGTCGATCTTTTGATCGAGCAGGCCGGGCACAAGGTCACCGTGCTGCGCCAGCCGCAGGGGCAAAAGCGCGTGTGGCTCTCGATGGCCGAACAGAACGCGAAGCTTGCGCTCGCGCGCCTGCTCTCCGAGCAGGGCTCGCAGCAGGCGCGCACGCGCACGCTTGCGGAAACGCTCGGCCTGGAAATGGACGATCTCGCGCAGTTGCGCATCGAATGCTTCGACATCAGCCACACGATGGGCGAGGCGACGCAGGCGTCGTGCGTCGTGTATCACCATCACAAGATGCAGTCGGGCGAGTACCGGCGCTACAACATCACCGGCATCACGCCCGGCGACGACTACGCCGCGATGCGCCAGGTCCTCACGCGCCGCTACGAGAAGATGCTCGCGCAGGCCGCCGCCAACGCCGCCGACGAAGCCACGGCGCTGCAATCCTCAGCCGCGGCGTCCGCCGCCGATGCCGACGTCACGACCGATGCGGCAGAGCCCGTCGCGGCGGGCGGCCTGCTGCCGAACATCGTGCTGATCGACGGCGGCAAGGGCCAGGGCGAGATCGCGCGCCAGGTGTTCGCGGAATTGGGCCTCGATCGCGGCATGCTGGTCGGTGGCGCGAAGGGCGAAGGGCGCAAGGTCGGCCTGGAAACGCTCATCTTCGCCGACGGCCGCGGGCCGCTCGAACTCGGCAAGGAAAGCGCGGCGCTGATGCTCGTCGCGCAGATCCGCGACGAGGCGCACCGCTTCGCGATCACCGGCATGCGCGCGAAACGCGCGAAGACGCGCCAGACGTCGCGGCTCGAGGAACTCGAAGGCGTCGGCGCGAAACGCAGGCAGCGGCTCCTTTCGCGCTTCGGGGGGCTGCGCGGCGTGCAGGCGGCGAGCGTCGAGGATCTGGCGAGCGTCGAAGGCATTTCGCTCGCGCTCGCCGAACAGATTTACCGGCAACTGCACTGATCCGCACCGAGCAGCGACGGGCCGCCGGCCCCGCGTGGGCAAGGCACCTCGCCTTGTGACATGTGGGTCGACGCGGCACAATGGCACCTCCCTTACACGTTGATCACGTCCGCCCATGCCGTTCAACCTACCGATTTTCCTGACGTGGCTGCGAATCGTGCTGATTCCGCTCGTCGTGGGCGTTTTCTATCTGCCGGACGTGATGATGAGCCCCGAGCACCGCAATCTGCTCGCGATGGTCATCTTCGTGCTCGCCGCGCTGACCGACTGGTTCGATGGTTTTCTCGCCCGCAAGCTCAATCAGACATCGGCGTTCGGCGCGTTCCTCGACCCCGTCGCCGACAAGCTGATGGTCACCGCCGCGCTGCTCGTCCTCGTGCAGCTGATGCGGCTGAACGCGGTGATCGCGCTCATCATCGTCGGGCGCGAGATCACGATTTCGGCGCTGCGCGAATGGATGGCGCAGATCGGGGCATCGAAGAGCGTGGCCGTGAATTCGCTCGGCAAGTTCAAGACCGTGTGCCAGATGGTCGCCATTCCGATGCTGCTCTTCTATGGGCCGCTGAAGATTGCAGGCACGCAGTTCGTCGTCGATACGCGCGTCTGGGGCCTGTGGCTCATCTATGTCGCGGCGTTCCTGACCGTCTGGTCGATGCTGTACTACATGAAGCTCGCATGGCCGCAGATTCGCGAGCGCGGCGGGATGCTATAAATTGCGCTGAAGCGAGAAAGGGCGCATACAAAACTATTGACACGCATCTTGGGCTTCTACATAATCTCGTTTCTGTCGAGCGAGCGCTAAACAAAACGGCGCAGAGCGGCCAAGCGCATAGTGTCAAGCGCTAAGCAGCAAACGCGAAGCAAGACGAACAGCAGTGCGGGAGTAGCTCAGTTGGTAGAGCGCAACCTTGCCAAGGTTGAGGTCGCGAGTTCGAGACTCGTCTCCCGCTCCAGGTTTTGAAGTTCCTGGTGTATGGCGCAGCAGGGGCAAGCAAGTCAGTAACATCGCAGGACAATGCGGGAGTAGCTCAGTTGGTAGAGCGCAACCTTGCCAAGGTTGAGGTCGCGAGTTCGAGACTCGTCTCCCGCTCCAATCAAAGGGGAAGCCGAGCTTCCCTTTTTGTTTGGTGGACTGGCCGGATGTCATGAAGTCTGGTCGACACCAACACCGCTTACGGCGCGATAGCAAAGCGGTTATGCAGCGGCCTGCAAAGCCGTTTAGACCGGTTCGACTCCGGTTCGCGCCTCCAGTAAAAAAGCCCTGACTCGTCAGGGCTTTTTTCTTTGTGCGGGGCCGTATTGCGTCGTTCGGGCGCGCGGCATAATTGCGAATTCTTCACTGGCCGGGCGGTTTCAGGCTCGCGCCGCGGGCGATCGACCATGACTGAACAACTCTCCCGACTCGACTGGCGCTGGAAGGCGTTCCAGGCACTCTCCGCCACCGAGGTCTACGACATGCTGGCCGCGCGCAGCGCGGTGTTCGTCGTCGAGCAGAACTGCGTGTATGGCGACGTCGACGGGCTCGACCTCGATGCATGGCATCTCTTCGCCTATGGCGAAGGCGAGCAGCGCCCGGTGCTGGCGGGCTATCTGCGCGTGCTGCTGCCGGGCCACCCGGACGAATCGGAAACCGATATCCGCATCGGCCGCGTGCTCACGACGGCGGGCTTTCGCGGCCTGAAGCTCGGCAACGCGATGCTCGAGCGCGCGCTCGAACACATCGTGAAGCAGTGGCCGCAGCAGCCCGTCCGGCTGCACGCGCAGGCGCACCTGCAGAAGTTCTA
>Ga0157375_10003623_pt1 | contig 13397 bp, 13 predicted proteins | sample M35metaG_FD_115311 | JGI IMG/M metagenome (GOLD analysis project Ga0157375, IMG submission 115311) | Miscanthus rhizosphere microbial communities from Kellogg Biological Station, Michigan, USA - M3-5 metaG | ecosystem: Host-associated > Plants > Roots > Rhizosphere > Soil | place: USA: Michigan...
CTGGAAGGCGTGTCGCTCGCATTCGATCCACGGCCCGGCGACGGGCCGCAGGCGAAACCTGGCGTCGACGATGAGGCCGGTCAGCCCCAGGCCGCCGACCGTGGCGCGAAACCACTCCGGCTCGACGTCGGGGCCGCAGACGATCCGGCTGCCGTCGGTCCGCAGCAGCGTCAGCGACTCGACGTGGTCACCGAAGCAGCCGTGGCGGTGATGGTTCTTGCCATGCACGTCGTTGGCCACGGCGCCGCCGACCGTGACCCACTGCGTTCCCGGCGTGACGGCCGGGAACCAGCCGCGAGGCAGGGCAAGGTCGATCACCTCCCTGAGCGTGACTCCTGCCTCGCACTCGATCACGCCGGTTCGGTCGTCGAAGGCGAGGAAGCGATCGAGCCCGCGAGTCGCCCAGAGGACGCCGCCGCCGTTGAGGCAGACGTCGCCGTAGCTGCGGCCGTTGCCGAAGGGCAGGCCCGGCCGTGGCGAGCCGGCGATTCGCTGGCCCGCACTGGAGACCTCGTCCAGCTCGACCACGTCGTGCAGGTCGCGCGACAGTCGTCCCCACGACGATATCGGCCTCATCACCGGGGCACGCCGGCGACGAGCAGGACGCCGAGGAAGGCGGCGATGGTCAGCTGGCTCAGGCGGTCGGTCATCGCGAAGACCACCGGGTCGTCGTGCATCTCGCCGCGGTGCGCCTTCACCCACATGCGGCTGATCCAATACAGCAGGATCGGCACCGTCAGCCAGACGATGGCCTGGTTGGGGTACAGCCGCCCGATCGACTCGCCGTTGATGTACAGCGCCATGACCAGCACCGCCGCAAAGCCCGAGACGATGCCGAGCGTCTCGATCAGCGGCAGGTCGGAGATGAGGTAGTCGCGGCCGTGCGCGCCCTGTCGGCCCTGGCGAAGCAAGACCTCGAGCTCCGAATATCGCTTGACGAACGCAAGGCTGAGAAAGAGGAACAGCGACAGCGCGAGCAGCCAGAAGCCGGGCCACATGTCGGCCGCGGCGCCGCCGGCGATGACGCGCAAGGTGTACAGCGTTGCCAGTGCCAGGGCGTCGACGAGGACCTTGCGCTTGAGCAGGAAGGTGTAGAGCAGGGTCACCACCAGATAGACGCCGAGCCAGGCCGCGAAGGCCGTGCTGGCCGCGAGTCCCAGCGCGAATGCGGCCACCAGACAAACGAGGCTCACGGCCACGCCCGCGACCGGCGACAAGGTGCCAGCAGCGAATGGCCGATGTCGCTTGCGGGGATGGAGACGGTCGTTCTGGATGTCGATGAGGTCGTTGAGCACGTAGACGGAGGAAGCACACAGGCCGAAGGCGAAGAACGCGACGACCGTGGCGGCCAGCAGCGGCAATTCCAGGAAGCGGTGCGAGGCGAGCAGCGTCAGGAAGAGCAGCAGGTTCTTGACCCACTGGTGCAGACGCAGCGCACGCAACCAGGCCGGGAGCCCGGCACGCGGCCGCACGAACTCGCGCTCGACGGTGGAAATGCGCGCCGCCTCGCGACGGACCGCCGCGCTCGCCGCGACCGGCACGGCCCGCCGCGCCTGCTGCCAGACCGCCAGGTCGGCTCGGGAATTGCCGGCGTAGTCGAAGCCGCGCGCGCCGAAGCGCCGCACCAGGGCGTCGGCCTTGCGATGCGACGATAGATTGTTGACGCCGTCGCTGGCCATGACTTCGTGGAACAGGCCGAGATGGTCGGCGACCTTCTCCACGAACTTGGCGTCCGATGCCGAGCACAGCACGATCCTTCGGCCGCGCGCATGCTCGGCGCGTATCCATTCCACCAGCTCGGCGTGGAACGGCAGGATGGCGACGTCGAGCTCGACGCGGTTCGCGATCCGGCGCTTCAGCTGCGCCTTGCCTTCGAGCATCCAGATCGGCAGCCGCCACGCGAGCCAGGGCTCGTTGCCGACCAGGCTGAGCGTCGACTCATGCAAGAGGTCGGTGCGCAGGAGCGTGCCGTCGAGGTCGATCACGAGCGGCGGCTCGGCCGAAGGAGCGGCCACCTTGCGATCGATATCGGTCAAGGCGGAAGTCATCGGGCAGACGCATCAGCCGCGAGCGTGGCCAGGTGGGCTCCGAGGCGCAGGCTCTCGGAGATCGACCGATCCTCCGGGTAGTAGTGAGAGGTGTCTGCCAGGAACAATCCGTTGACCTGGCTGCGCATCGCCGGCAGCCTGGCGTAGAAGCCCGGGGTGCACACCGTCTGCGAGTAGTCGTAACGCGATGCCGTGGCGGCGATCACGTCGTCGCGATCGAAGTCCGGGCGGATGACCTGCATGGCGGCCAGCGTCTCCTCGACGAAGGTGCCGAAGTCGCGGCGGTATTTGGGATGGGTGCGGGGCATGTAGAAAGGCGCGTACACGATGACGCTGCCATCGAGCGGATTCAGGTTCGAATACTCGATCAGTCCGGGAATCTCGATCCGTGGATCGTTGATGTTCATCCAGAAGTTGCGCGAGAACGGCCGCTTGAGCTTGAGCAGCACGCACACGACGCCGACGTTCTCGATCGCCCCGATGCGCGCCTTCTCGTCGGCCGGCAGCCCCGGGATGAGGGAAACGACATAGGGCAGCGGAATAGTCGAGACGACGATGTCGAACGGCCGGTGCTGGCCTGCGATGCGCACGCCGGTCACGTGGGTTGGCGCGCGCGAGTCGTCGATGTCGACCGACTCGACTGCGGCGCGGAGCTCGATGGTGCCGCCGAGCTCGCGGATGCGCTCGGCCATCCGGTCGAGCAGGAGTTCCGAGCCGCCTTGAAGGTAGCCGAGCCGCTCCTGAAAGATGCTTCGCCGGGACAGCGCCACCCGCTTGATCCGTGTTCCGAGCCATGCCGCGGACAGGCTGTCCTGCTTCTCGTAGAACTTGTAATGGAACAGGGGCCGCCACATCACGTCGTACGCCCTCGGGCCGATCCAGCGCTTGAGCCATTCGGTCGAGCTGAAGGCGTCGTATGGGTGCCAGTCCGTGATCGACTTGGCGCGCAGTACGTGCAGGCCGTAACGCAGCTTCTCGAGCAGCGTCAGCCCCGGGAAACGCAACAGGCCGAGGGGGTGCCCCCAGTCGTACAAGGTCCCCTGGTAGTAGAACCCCATGTGCGTGTCGGTCCAGTGCAGCTGCTCCTCCAGCTGGAACTCCTTCAGGTATTTGAAAGTGATTTCATCGGGAGCACACACGAAGTGGTAGTAGCGTTCGATGCGTGTGCCGTCGAAATCGATCTGAGCCGACATGCCGCCGATCCGGTCGTCGCGCTCGAGTACCGTCACGCGATGGCCCAGCTTGGCAAGCTCGTAGGCAGCGGCAAGGCCCATCGGTCCGGCGCCGATCACGGCCGCCCGGAGCTGCGCGCGGTCAGCCATGAGGGATCCTGCCGCTCGGGCGCCGGCCGCCTTCTGGATGGAGCAGGGCATGCCGACGCCTGAGGAGACCGAGTCGCGCTCGTGCCTGGCGGCGTGGGGATTCTTCGTGCTGCTGGTCGCGCTCTCGACCCGCCTGCTGGCCAGCGCCGTGCGGCGCGGGGTTCTGCTGACCGACGAGTCGCCGCTGCTCTATCACGCCGCCACGTTGGCGTTCAACTACTTCGACTTCGGCTCGGTCCGGCGCGGGCTCGCGGGAAGCGTCGTTTCCCTGCTCGGCCCGAACCGACTGCTCGGTACCGCGGTGTTCCATGTGCTTTGCGCCGCCGCCGTGGCGGCGGGCGCGGCAACCCTGTTCCTGCACCTGCGCCTGCGCGCCGGCGCACGGGGGGTCTACGTGCTGCTGTTCGTCGCGCTCATGTTGCGCTGGGCCGAGGATCCCGGCCGCACAGATCTCGCCGTCGCCGCGTTGCTGGTCGCTGCCGCGCTGGCTTTCCAGGCGAGGCAACTCGTGCTGTCGTGCCTGTGCGTCGGGCTGAGCCTGGGCGTGCACGAGACCGGACTCGTCTTCGGCCTGTCGCTCCTCGGCGCGCTGCTTCTCGACGGCGCGCGCTGGCGACAGGTGCCGCGGCGCACCGCCGCGGCCGGCCTGCTCGTCCTCGCGACCTTCGTTGCGCTTTATGCGCTGCTCGGCAGGCTGCCGCACGCCGACGTCGCAACGATGGTAGCGGTCGTGCGCTCCCATTTCCCGAGGCACGAATTCGTCGACTGGGCGATCTATTTCGCGGTCAGCGGTAGCCGCGGCGTGCGGACCTCGATCTGCCAGAACCTCGGCGACCCGACTTATGCCTTGCACCTGACAACAGGTCTGGGCGTGATCACCGTCTTCATCACGCTGCTGCGGAACGAGGGCAAGCCGTCCCTGCCGGCCGTGCTGCTGGCGGCCGTGCCGCCGTTCCTGTTCCTGAGCGCCGTCGCCAACGACCTGTCGCGCTGGACCGTCTTCGCGGCCCTGAATGTCTGGCTCGTTGGCGCCGTCGGCGCGGGCGAGCCGGCGGTCGGGGCCGTCGGGACCGCCCGCCGGCAACGGCCATCGCCGGCGCTGCGAATCGGCGCGGCGGTGCTCGTCATCCCGCTCATTCATCCGAAGACCTGGCCCATCCAGGACCCCATCTTCTCGCCTTCGCCGGTGATCGACCGCGCCGTGCAGGAACTCGGCGGCCCGCAAACGCCGCGCTTTCGCGCTGCCCTGGCGCGCTGCGACCCGGACTGGCGCGGCGTGCTCGGCGACGAGCCGGCAGCGACGCCGAATCGTTGAGCTGGGCTCAAAGTGGGGAGGCCTCACGGCGAGATTTGTGCGAGGCATGGTTCCAGCCGGTCAGACCGCAGCGTTGGCCGAGTATCGAGCCGATACCCGCGGCGGTGGGCGGTCGGTTCAAGACTGGCCGAAGGAATAGCGTCGGTGGCCATAGAAGGAAGTGAGCGAAGCAAGAGCAAGGCCGGCGATGTGGGCGACGAGCTCCGGATGGATGTCGAAGCCGACCCGTGGGAAGACGAGGCGCAGCAAGCCGACGGCCACGACCCAGGTCACGACGAGCGACAGAACGTTGACGAGGGCGAAGCGCGCAAGTTCGTTGGACATTCGACGGCCCGATCGCTCGAAGACGAAGCTTCGGGTCAGCAAGAAGGCGGTCAGCATCCCGCACAGGTGCGATACCACCAGCGCTGCTTCGTACGGCATCACGCGTGACAGCAGGACGCGTGACCCGAGATTAACCGGCACCGACAGGCCGGCGGCCACCAGGAACTTGATGAACTGCCACCGCGCCGCTGGCTCGGCAATCATCGGCGCGGTGCCAGGACTGTCAGGGAGCCGGCACTAAAGACCGGCGCGAAGTGCGCGGCGAGGTAGTCGTCGAGCGCCGTCGTCCCGCTGGATCGGGCGCTTTCGTTCGGCTCGAAGATGTCATCCCACTCGCTGTCGAGCACCACATAGGCCAGCGGCCGGGCGCTCAGCTCCCGGATCATCTGCGCCTGCACATCGTCGCGTGTCTGGACGCCGGGATGGAGGTCGTGCCAGCGGGTTGGCGCAACGACTGCGGCAGCGAAGGTCAACGCCAGGTTGGCCGCGAAGATCTTGTCGTGACGTCCGAGACCGACGTAGACCCGTTGACCCGACGCGCCGTGCTGCACCAGATAAGCGGCAACTGCCGACGTGTCCGGCTCGAGTCGCAGGCAGCGCAGACGCGGAACGACGGGCTGGCTGCAGAGTTGCTTGGCATGGCTCATCCATCGATCCGACACCAATGCCGCCGCGGCCGTGCCACCAGCGGATCGTTCCATCGCCGTGATGATCGGCTTGGCGAGCAACGCCACACAAGCCAGACCAGCAGTGCCCGTCAGGAACTTGCGCCACGCCGGGTGGCGTGCGCGCGCGATCGCCACCCCCAGGACGGCGACCGAGACGATGAGCGAAGCACCCATGTGCAGCGGCGAGACCCTCACCCAACCCTTGATGAAGAACAGGGCGGCGAGAAGAATCAGCAACCCGAACATGCGGTCGCGTCCCCGGGTGTCCTCGGCGCCGACCTCGCTCGCCTCGGGCACGCGTGGCGATCGGCGAGCCAGGAGTTCGGCGGCGACCGCCCCTGCGATGACGACGACGGGCAGGTAGACGACCAGGGGGCCGAGCTTGGCGGGCGAGCGGGCGGCCAGCGCGCCGGCGAGCGCGTCGCCGATCGACGGAAACGGCAGTGCACGTACTTGCGGGTAGACCGAGAACGGCATGTCCACGAAATCCCGATACAGCTCCGCGGTCGGTACGTTGAAGACGAAGAAGGCCACGACCGGCCCTAAGCTAACGGCGTACCCGGCGGCCACCCAGCCGACCATGGCGAGCACCCGAGCCCGGCGCGGACCGGCCGACGCGTCCCATGCAAGCTGAATCATGAACACCCCGGCGGCGAGCAGGATGTAGGCACCCAGGTCATGACGAAAGCAGGTCGTGACCGCGAGAGCGACGCCCGCCAGGAATGCCGGTGCGGGCCGCGCGCCGATCGCGGCGCGCTGAAGGGCCAAGACGGCGGCGAGCGAGGCCGCCATGGCCGGGAACAAGGGCGCCGAATAGCTGCGGAGGTAGAGAAGCAGGCCGAGCGACAGCACGCCGGCCGCCAAGGCCACGGCGCGGCGGCCGAACTGCAGCACCAGGGCGACGATGAGGGTCGCGATGGTGGTCTTGGCCGCGATGTCGAAGGCGCGCTCGAGGAGAGCGAACTCGCCAAACACCCTGAACAGCCCGGCAAGCAGGTAGTAGCTACCCGGCCCGTACAGCGTCCAGAAGTCGCGATACGGCAGGTCGCCACGCAGGACGCGGTCGGCCCCGACCAGCACCAGGCCTTCGTCATACGTGCCCACGGTCGCATCCATCCAGGCCAGTTGGGCGATGATGCCGACGACCACCAGGGCGATCCAGGGAACGCGCGGTTTCGCTTCCTCGACACTACCGGGGCGCGCGGGGCCTCTGATCAGCGGCACACTTCTTGCCCCCTCGCGGTCCTGACCTACGAACATTGAACCTTCCCGTCCGCTCCGATCTCGACGCCGGGAAGCCCCGCTTCCGTTTCGCGTTCGTGCTCAACACGACGATCGGCAACCTCACGCGGTTCGAGAACCTGCGCAAGTATGCGGCGCGCGACTCCGACGTGCTGTGCTCGTGGACGCCGGTGACGCATATCCTGAGTGCCGATGCCGCGAGCGCGCTGCGCGGCCTGCCCTGGGCGCTCGCCGTGCGGCTGTGGGTGTTGCGACAGATGTGGCCGGCGCTGCGCACCTTGGCGCAGCAGGACGTCGTCATGCTGCACTTGTTCGAGGCCGAGATCGCCTGCGTGGCGCGCAGCTACCTCTCGCGGCGCCCGGCGCTCGTGAGCAGCACGGACGAAGCGCCGATCGTCGATCCCGAGACTTACCCGGTCTACCCGAATCAACAGAGCAAGCCGCTCTGGCGCCGAAGGTTTCGACTGTGGCTCGACCGCTGGCGGGCGTCGCGCATCGCCGCCTTCATCCCGTTCACGGCGTGGGGCGGGCGCATCCTCGCGGAAAGCTGCAAGGTCCCCGGCGAGCGGATCTTTCCGATCCACGTCGGCCTTGACCTCGAGGTGTGGCAGCCCCGGCTCCCTCCGCTCACGGCCTCCGACGGTCGCCTGCGCCTGCTCTTTGTCGGCGCGGACTTCGATCGCAAGGGGGGAAGCCTGTTGCTTCGCGTGTTCGAGCAGCACTTTTCCGATGTGGCGGAGCTTCACGTCGTCTCGGCGCAAGCTCCGGCAGATCTTCCTCGACACGTTCACGCCCATCGGGAACTGCAGCCGAACAGCGACCGCCTGATCGCCCTCTACGCGAGCTGCGACCTGCTGGTGTTGCCCACGGTCGCGGATCTGGTGCCGTGGGCGGTGCTCGAGGCGATGGCGATGCAGCTCCCCGTGGTAAGCACCTCTGTGGGTGCGATTCCCGAGATCGTCGTTCACGACGTCACGGGATTCGTCGTGCCGCCAGGTGATGCGCAAGCGCTGGCCGACGCCATCGCCCACCTGCTGTCGAACCCGGACCTGCGCCGCGCCATGGGGCGGCGCGGCCGCGAACGGATCGAGAACGATTTCGATGCGGCTATCAATGTGCCGCGCATTCTCGCCGTCATGAAGTCACTGGCTCAGGGCAGCGACCGATAACGATCAATGACCGTGAACGCCTCGGCCATCGGCAGGTGCGGGGTGCCCGCGAGGAAGCGGTGCATCGCCGCGTCGTGCCGCGACTTGTCGTAGGCTGCTGCCTGAGGTCGCAGACTGTGGTCGACCGCGACGGCGTCGATGATTCCCATCTTCAGCGACCGACGCTCGAGCGCCACCGGCCAGACGAAATCCAGACCCCATAGCTGCTGCGGATGAGCGAACGGAAGCAGCAGGGCGGCTGCGTCGCGGCGAAAGGAGACCAGGGGTCCGCATTCGACGAAGCGCGTCCGCCGCGCGAGAAGCCAGGGGCGGCGCATAGCAATCGCGTGGTCGAAGTGGCTGTGCCAGGCGCGCGCAGGCTGCGCCAAGGCGAAATCGAATGCGTCCTGATAGGCAAGGAAGGACGGCAGGAAATGGCGGGGAAGATGGATGTCGTCGTCGACCACGAGCACGTAGTCGAAGCCGCCGATGTCGATATCGGCAAGGACTCGGTTCACCAGCACGAACTTCGGCGCTGGGGATGCGACCTGCAGGACGGTGACGCTGCCGAGCTCGGCGCTTGTCGATGCCGCGCCGATGGCGACCCAGCGCTGCACGACGTCGATGCCAGCGTGAACGTGCGCGAAGGCCCGGGCGAGGTGCTCCGCCGAATGCTCTCGCGAGGCGAGGTAGACGCCGACGACGAGAACGCGTTGCGGCGCGTCGCGGACGGTCTGCGCCGGCACGGCGGCGGATGAACGCAGGAAGAGTCGGCGCCGCAGCGCCCGAAGCGGCGATCTCTTCAGTACCCCCCGCGCAATGCGACGCAATAATTTCACGACACGAAGACTAGTCCACGCCGAGATCCCTATGCCGCGCCGGCCGACTTTTCTCCGACGCGGACCCGCCTCGTACAATCGCTCGTTCGGGGCGTAGCGCAGCCTGGTAGCGCAACTGGTTTGGGACCAGTAGGTCGCGAGTTCGAATCCCGCCGCCCCGACCAGCCTTGCAGGGCCCGCTGCCCGTAGCTCAACTGGATAGAGCACCAGCCTTCTAAGCTGGGGGTCGGGGGTTCGAGTCCCTCCGGGCAGGCCAAGACAGCGTCCAAAGACGTCCATCAACGTCCATCAACGTCCGCCAGGCAGAAGACGCAGGCGCGCACCGGTGAGCTTGGCCAGCCGAATTGCCTCGTCTAGGCCATGGCCTTGCGCGCGACGGCGAGGAGGTGCGCGTAGGTCAGCTCGACACTGGTCGGCGCACCGCTTTGCGCCCGAAGACGCCGTGAGCGGCGACCTCCTCCGCGCTGAGCACGTGTTCCCCTGGATGTGGGATGACTAAGCCGGGCTGCGGCCCCATCTGCAAGCGGCCGAGCTGCTTGCCGAGCATCGCTGACCGCTGCTCTACGACGTAGACCGTCTCGCCCGCAATGAGTTCCCGGTGGCCGCGACGGTGTATGTCGACGACGTTTTACGTCGAGCGGGGGTTTGCCTAAGACACGGCAAGGCGGATCCTCGGCATGCGGTCGTGGATAACCAGCGAATACGCCAACGACGGCCTGCGTGCCGATGGCGAACGCATCTTGGGCCGGGTGCTCGACATGGTCCGCGGTCGGGTTTAGCCAGCGCCCGGTAGTCGCCCCGGCCGCGGCGAGCGAAATTGTCGCAACTGGGCATTCAGTTTCATCCGCTATCAACGCTGGGCCGTGATCGACATCTCGCCCGCTGGTTCCGGCCAGGACAAGACCGTCACCAACGTCTGGTCGGCAGAAGCCCTGCGCCTAAACCCGTGCGCCATGTCAATGGACTTCGTGTGAGGCGGCGCGCACACTCAGCCCGCAATAGATGCCAGCGGACTGACAGTCACACTTTGACAATATCAGTTCTTCCGATGAACTGCAGAAACCTAAGCCGCTCGAGGCACAACCGCACCGGAGCGCTCCGTTTCACTCGACAATGTCGTCTGGCCGTTCTACTGCTGGATAGATTTGCATATGCGTGGACTGTGGCTCATCTTGTTCGCGGCATTGCTGGGCGCTGGCGAGAGTGCGCTGGCCACAGAAGACGCTGTTCCCGCCTTCAAGGAGGTGGATTCCATGGAGGCCCGTGCCCAGGGTTGCGTCACCTGCCACGGGCAAAGCGGCCAAGGCACGCAGAACGGCGCCTACCCTCGGATCGCCGGGAAGCCTGCGGGCTACCTCTACAACCAGCTGGCCGCATTCCGCGACGGGACACGCAAGTACGCGCCGATGAACTATTTGGTTGCGTACTTGCCGGACCCGTATTTGCGCGAGCTGGCCGACTACTTTGCGAAACAGCGGCCACCCTACGGTGACAGGGAGACACGTCGTGCGGAAGCCACCGTGCTCGCCCGCGGACAAGCGCTTGTCGCTCGCGGCGATCCGGCCAAGGGTGTCCCGGCCTGCAGCGCGTGTCACGGCAACGGCCTGACCGGCATGGAGCCCGGCATCCCGGGCTTGGTGGGACTGCGTGCGATCTACATCGTTGCGCAGCTGACGCGCTGGCGCGTCGGCGATCGCCATGCGATCGAGCCCGATTGCATGAAGCGGATCGCCACGCGGCTGTCCGACAGCGACGTTGCCGCCGTGGCGGCCTGGCTGTCGGCCCAGGACGCGCCCGCCGATCCATCGCCGGAACGATCCAACCTCGTACGCATGCCCATGGCTTGCGGGAGCCAGCGATGAACCGGCGCTCGCTGGCGTGGGGCGTCGTCGTCGGCTGCGTCGTCCTCGCCGCAGGTGGGCTCGCGGCGCTGTATTTGCTGCGGCCGGGCATGCTGCCCCAAACGCCGGGCGCCGATCCGGTCAATGCCACTACCCAAACCATCAATCTCGGCGAGTATCTGGCACGCGCCGGCGACTGTGTCGCTTGCCACACCGAGGTCAACGGCAAGCCGTTCGCCGGAGGACGGGCGATGGCGACACCGTTCGGAAATTTGTTCGTTCCGAACATCACGCCCGACGACGAGACCGGCATCGGCAAGTGGACCGCCGATGACTTCTACCGGATGATGCATACGGGGATATCGCGCGATGGCACCCTTCTCTATCCTGCAATGCCGTTCGCCTCGTACACCAAGGTCACGCGGGCTGACTCCGACGCCATCTACGCCTACTTGATGGCCGTGCCACCGGTGAAGCAAGCCAACCGGCCGCACGCGTTGCGGTTCCCGTTCAACAAGCGCGAGTTGCTCCTCGGCTGGCGCACGCTCTACTTCAAGGAGGGCGAATACATCGCAGATCCCAAGCAGAGCGCCGAGTGGAACCGAGGTGCCTACTTGGTCGAAGGGCTGGGCCACTGCACGATGTGCCACACCGCCATCAATGCGCTCGGCGGATCGAGCGAATCGAAGGAGTTCGAGGGCGGGATGATCCCTAACCAGAACTGGTACGCACCCTCGCTGACGTCGAATCGCGAAGCGGGACTCGGTAACTGGGACATCAAGGACATCGTCGACCTGCTGCAGGCCGGTGCGTCGAATCGCGGCACCGTCTACGGTCCGATGGCCGAGGTCGTCTACAACAGCCTGCAGTACATGAGCGACGACGACGTCAAGGCGATGGCCGTGTACCTCAAGGCCTTGCCGCAGCGCGAATCGGAGCCGCCGCCTACCAGCCAGGCGCGGCTCGTTGACCCGACCGTGATCGGACTCGGACGAAAGGTCTATGTCGCGCAGTGCGCCATGTGTCACGGCGACGAAGGCAAGGGCCATCCGCCGGCCTACCCGCCGCTCGCCGGCAACCAGTCGATCACGATGGCCTCGCCGGTCAATTCGATCCGCATGGTTCTCAACGGCGGATACGCGCCCGGGACGAAGAGAAATCCGAGGCCGCACGGCATGCCGCCGTTCTCGCACATCCTGAACGACGATGAAGTAGCCGCCGTCGTCACTTACATCCGTGTCGCCTGGGAAAACAGCGGGACGCCGATCACTCCCGCCCAGGCCAACGACCTGCGCAAGCTGCTACCGGAATGAACGCAGACCGCGCGCCGACCGACACCATGGACGACCGTCGCGACGAGGACGCGGAGGTCGAGCGCATCGTCGAGCAAGGCCCGTCAGGTGCCTTCGCCGTCGCGGGGGTCGCGACGGCTCTGGTGGTGGCGATCTACCTCGCCTTCTACTTCTTCGCTTATCTGCCGCGGGGAATCGTCCAGTGAGCGACGCGACGCTGCCTGGCTCGCCCCATCACGACGCGGAAGGCGTCGCCGTCGCCGCCGAGCGCCGTTGGGCGCTCGTCGTTGCCGCCATCATCGCCTTGATCGTTTTGATGATGGTCGTGACCGGGCTGCACTGGGCCTCGATGCCGCCGTCGCGGGTCGAAACGGTCGACGTCAAGACCTTGCACGTCGCCGGCGAGTTCGTCGAAAGCAACCTCGGCACGACGCTCGGCCCCGACGGCAAGGTCACGGTCCGCCTGGTTGCGCAGCAGTATTCGTTCGTGCCGCAGTGCATCGTCGTGCCGGCCGAGATGCTGGTGACGTTTCGGGCCACCGCCACCGACACCATCCATGGCTTCGTCGTCGGCCGCACGAACGCCAACACGATGCTCGTTCCTGGCTTCGTGGCCACCTTTAGCACCACGTTTAAGAAGACCGGCGAGATGCTGATGCCGTGCCACGAGTATTGCGGTACCGGTCATGAAGCGATGTGGGCACGCGTTCAGGTGTTGGCACCGGACGAATTTCTCGCCAAGGCGCGCGGCGGGGAAAGGCTGAGCTGTGTTCCTCGCTAGGAAGCTCGTCCTCGCGCACTTCTGGGTCGCCTTCGTCGCCTTCCTCGGCGCGATCCTGCTCGGCGAATGGCAGATGTTCGTTCGCAGCCCGCTCGCCGCCTGGGTCAACAACCCCGAGCACTACTATCGCTCGGTCACCGCGCACGGCACCGTCATGGCGTACGTGCTGCCGACGCTGGTGGCGATGGGCTTCGGCTATGCGATCAGCGAGCTGGCGCTGAAGCGGCCGCTGATCGGCCTGCGCTGGGCCTGGGCCGGTTTCTGGCTCGTGATCCTCGGTACTGCCTTGGCGGCAGCGACCATGGCCGTCGGCAAGGCCTCGGTGCTGTACACCTTCTATCCGCCGATGATCGCCGCGCCGCTCTACTATTTCGGCGTTGTCCTGGTGGTGGTCGGCTCCTGGGTCTGGGTCGCACTGATGTCGATCAACCTGCGGGCCTGGAAGCGGGAGAACCCGGGCGTCTCGATTCCGCTCGCGATGTTCGGCAATGTCGCCGGCGCTTATCTATGGGCCTGGACGTCGGTCGGCGCTGCGGTAGAGGTGCTGGTGCTGATCCTCCCGGCGTCGCTCGGCCTC
>Ga0157375_10003625_pt1 | contig 13392 bp, 19 predicted proteins | sample M35metaG_FD_115311 | JGI IMG/M metagenome (GOLD analysis project Ga0157375, IMG submission 115311) | Miscanthus rhizosphere microbial communities from Kellogg Biological Station, Michigan, USA - M3-5 metaG | ecosystem: Host-associated > Plants > Roots > Rhizosphere > Soil | place: USA: Michigan...
ATAGGCGGGGCGCCGCGCGATATTCTCAAGCTCGTATTCCGGCAGGGAATGCTTCCCCTGGCGATCGGCCTGACGGTCGGATTAACAGCGTCGTTCGCCGTCAACCGGCTCCTGCAGTCCATGCTGGTACAGGTTTCGCCCGCCGACCCGGTCACACTTGCGATTGCATCCGCCACGTTGATTTTGGCGGGTACGTTGGGTTGCCTGATCCCGGCGCGACGCGCGATGCGTGTGGATCCGGTGGTCGCTCTGAGGCACGACTAGGGTCGTCGCTGCAAGGGTGCCCGGCCACCTTGCGCAATAGCCCCCGAACGTGTTGAAGTATGAGGAGATCCGTCGTGTGGCTGTTCCCGGCGGGCGACACTTTTTCGAGGGTGCACATCATGAATAAACGCCTCATTGGTCTGACAATTTCCCTGGGGTTGGCCGGCGGGACCTCGCTCTGGGCGCATCACTCCCTGGCCGCCGAATTCGATCAGAAGAAACCGGTATCACTGACCGGTACGCTCACGAAACTTGACTGGCGGAATCCTCACGCCTGGATCTACATGGACGTGAAGAACGCCAGCGGCGTCGTCGAAAAGTGGGAATGTGAACTGGGTTCGCCCAATGCTATGACTCGCGCGGGCTTTACGCAGGATTCTGTGAAGGTTGGCGACGAGCTCGTGCTCGACGGCATTCTGTCGAAAAAAGGCAGCAACATCTGCAGCACCCGTACCGTAAAGGGCAAGGACGGCCACACGGTGCTGAGCCAGACCGAAGGCGCAAAGTAGGAGATATATGAAATACCGCCTGATGCTCGCAGGGGCTGTGTGCTTGGCCTTCGGAAGTTGGATCGTCGCCCAACCTCAAGACGCCCCGGGCGCGGCCAAGGGTGGTCCTGGAGCCGGCAAAGGCGCTGGTAAGGGTGGACCTGGAGCGGGCAAAGGTCGTGGCGGATTTCAGCCGCCCGAAGGTCCTGCTCCGAAGACTCCCTGGGGTCCGCTCGATCTGAACGGCGTTTGGCAGAGACCGTATGTGCCGGATATCGAACGCGCCAACGGCGGTCCGCTGCCCTATACCGAATGGGGCAAGAAGCAGTTCGATACTTATAACGCGGAAGAAGGCGATTACACCGGCTCCTGCCTGCCCTTCGGTCATTCCCGCGCCATGGGTTCACCCGATCCTATTCAGATCATGCTGACGCCCACCTCCATGGCGTTCCTGTACGAGCAGAATTCGTGGTTCAAGGTGTTCCCAATCGACGGGCGCGCGCATAACCCCAAGAAAGTTCCGACCTGGTTCGGTGAGTCGATCGGCCATTGGGAGGGCGACACCATGGTGGTCGACACCACCAATTTCAACGGCTTCACGCGACTGGATACCAACGGGCATCCGCACAGCAACCAGTTGCACATGATCGAGAAATTCACGCGGACCGACCTGGGCCACATCGCCTACCAGGTGACGTATGACGATCCCAAGACGTACACCAAGCCGGTGATCCAGAACCGCACGTTCACCTTGCGCCCGGACTGGGAGATTCAGGAATATTCCTGCGAAGAAAACAATAAAGGCCTGATCGAAGGCCGCATCAAAGTTCCCGATTACCAGAACGCCGGCAAGCAATAGCGGAGCTCTTCAGATTGAGCCGGTTCGTGATTCTTGCGTTCGCGGCGGCCCTTACTCTCCTCTGGGGGCAGATTCCAGGACAACCCAGGCAGCTTTCGCTAGTCCTGGTCGATCGCGATGGCAAGAAGACACCGGTGGGTTTTCTGCCCGCCGACACCTTCGCGCCACGCATCTCACCGGACGGTAATCGGGTCGCCTACGACACCGATCGTGATGGGAAGGTCTGGATCGCGGACCTTGCCAAGCTCTCATCGCCGCGTAGAGCCACAGCCGGGCAAGATCATTACCCGATGTGGTCGGCGGCTGGGGATCAGATCGTGTTCACGCGGGACGAGCCAAACCAGCAGGCGTTGTACGTGCAACGGTCCGACGGCTCGGGCAACGCTGAGCGCTTGGTGACAGGCCGCGCACCTGAGTCCTGGTCGTCGCAAAACCAGGTGCTCAGCTTCATCGCACTAAGCAACTACTACAACATCTGGACCTATTCGCTGAAGGATAAGAAGGCGACGCTCTTGATCGATACACCCCGAGTGACCCAGCACAGCAGCAGGTTTTCGCCGGACGGGAAATGGATCGCCTATACGTCCATCGAAACCGGACGGTTCGAAGTGTTCGTCCAGCCGTTCCCGCGGACCGGCGCGAAGTACCAGGTCACCAAGCAAGGCGGAGGGCATGCACTGTGGTCCCCCGACGGCAAGGAACTCTTTGTCGATAACGACCAGCAACTATTCGCCGTCAAAGTGCAAACGTCGGGGACATTTTCCGCCAGCGCGCCGGTAGCGCTGCCCATCCGCGGGTTCATTCAGGGCAATGCACGACGGCAATACGACCTCATGCCGGACGGCAAGCAGTTCCTCATGATGTTTCCGTAGGTGCCGCTCAGTTCCCTGCGCGATGAGCCAGGGCCAAGCCCGCGAGTGCGATCAGCGTCAGCGCCGCGCTGCGAGGCTCAGGAACCGGAGCTGGTGGATCGAAGATCATTACCGGCGAACCGTCGGCCTCGAAAAGCTGGAGCCTCAAGAAGGCTGAGCTTCCGGCGCCGTCAAACAGGTGTTGTGGTGAACCGTCTCCTATCTGACCGCTGGCCTGAACCGAGAGCCCTATCTCGAACGCGACGCCCAATGCAAATGGCACCATCGTTCCCTGTAACCCGCATCCACGAATCTGGCAAGTTCCGAGTCCTGAAATGAAACTGGATGCCTGGGACCCGGCTCCTCCGCCATGATCGCCGTCCGTGTAGATCGAGTATGTCGCAAACCCCGGGCGCTCCGGACCATCTGTCGATCCGAAGAAATCCAAGTCGATGCTGGCCAGCGCCGAAGACCCCAGGCTGAAGGCAACGAAGCCGGTTGTTCCCGCCGCGGCACTCACACCGGCACTGACAAACAGCCCGGTGTCCGTGGCGACACCGATCAATGAGAATAGTGTGGACGTGCCAACGCGCTCAGTTCCGTAAGTGGCCTGACCCGGCGATCCGCAAACTACCGGAGCCCCTGCGACTGTGCAGACGGTGCCGATCACCGGAGTTGGAATGACGATCGAGCCCGCGAAAGCCGCCGGGATCAACAAGAACAAAACAGAAATAGCTTTCAAAGGTCGCTCCAGGTCCCTTTGTATCACCTGGGGCTCCGGGATCTTTGGACGAAGGAGCGCTAATTCGCGGATTTAACGCAGACCAACCTGGGACGATCCCGAATCGGGATGATCAACTAGTGGTGATGGTTTTTCTCGGTGTTGCGCATGTCGTTCGTGTAGTCGCGATGAACTTTGGCGTGCTTGCGCTTGGCGCCGCTCAAGTTGGATTCGCGGACCGATTCCGAACTGACAGCGAACGTCGAGATTTGTTGTTCAAGTTTCGCGCTCTGGCATTTCGGACAGGTGGCCGGCTCCTTGAGCACCAGCGCTTCGAAATCCTCACCGCAATCCAGGCAATGGAAGTCGTATAACGGCATCGCGTCCTCTATTCTACCGTGCTAGACTCGCCCGAGGAGGCACCGTATAGGATGCACAAGGTTTACATGCTGGGCGTGGCTTTCACCGCCTTTGCCGGTTTGTGGATGATGCAGGCGCAGGAGAAGCAGAACCCGAACTTTACCGGCGGCAACGTGACCAAGCTGGACGAAGGTCCCAAGGCGACCATCGCCCATTTCCGCTTCGATCCGGGATCGCGGACCAAGTGGCACAGCCACTCCGGTGGCCAGATCATCCTGGTGGAGGAGGGCGTCGCCCATACGCAGGTAAAAGGGGGGCCGGTGATCGAACTGAAGGCGGGCGAGAGTATTTATGCAGGTCCAGGGGTCGTGCACTGGCACGGAGCGGCGCCGGATAAAAGCGGCGTTCAGTACAACGTGACGCGCGGCGATATTACCTGGCTTGAAGAAGTGACGGATAAGGAGTTTCGGACCGCCCCGAAAAAATGATCGCGGAGCGGTCCTCAAGACCTTGCCGCACTTACTTCTTCGCAGCAGCGGCAGCGGGAGCGGCCGTAGCCGGTGCAGCCGGAGTAGCGGTCGCAGCGGTCGCGCCCTTTTTGTGATGTTTACGGTGCTTCTTAACCTTGGTCTGGGTGGCAGCCGGTGCAGCCGAGTTCGCCGGTTTGGGGGCATCCTGAGCCATCGCCGTGCCAAGCGTCAAAGCTCCGCCTACGATTAAAGCGCTGAGGGTTTTCATGATCGGTACCTTCCTTTTCACTTTCTTTAATTCACTAGCGAGTGACTCGCTTTCACTACATTGGACGAATGGCAGTATTAACCGGCGCTTAACGGACGATTAAAGTTCCTCATTACTAATAGGTGACTCATGACTTGTAATCCCGAAGTACTCAAGCAGGTTCCATTGTTTGCACTGCTCGACGACGACGAGACGGCCCTACTGGCGGGTAAGGTGGAGCTGAAAACCTTCGCGCCCCGCCAGCGGATCTACAAGATGGGCGAGCCGGGCGGGCGCGCCTACGTGGTGGTGTCGGGCAAAGCGCGCGTCACCACGGTGGATGAAGACCAGCAGGAAGTGGTTCTCGATGAGCCCACGGCGGGTGACTTCTTCGGCTTTGCCTCCATGCTGCAACAAACGCCGCATGAGACCGGTGCGACGGCAACCGAAGAAACGGTATGCGTGGAGGTCGACCGCGACGATATTTTCGAGCTGATTCAGAGAAAGCCGCATGCCGGCATGGACATGCTCTCCGTGCTCGGACGGCAGTATCATGCGGCGCATCAATTGGTACGGCTCCGTTCAATGCGCAACCCCAACGAAGTCATCGAAGAGGAGTCCACGTTCGGAGAACGCATCGCGGACGCGGTAGCGCGATTCGGAGGATCCTGGACCTTCATCATCACCTTTGGAGTGATATTAGTGACTTATGCATCGACCAACGTGCTGTTGCGTGGAAGGGCTTGGGATCCATATCCCTTCATCCTGCTGAACCTGTTTCTTTCGATGCTGGCCGCGGTGCAGGCGCCCGTGATCATGATGAGCCAGAATCGGCAGGATACGAAAGACCGGTTGCGCGGCGAGCTGGATTTCGACGTGAATCGCCGGGCGGAAGCGGAGATTCAAAGCGTGGCCGGGAAGCTGCACGAGCTCACCGAAAAGATCGAGGATCTGCAGGATCTGGTGCGGGAAAGGCGCGGGCCGGCCTAGAGGACGAGTGGGGAAAGCCAGCCGATTTCGGCGTGATTACACGGACCGCCGACGCGCTGGTTCATCGAAATCGGAGGCTATCCCCTACTCTTCTCTGAGGACTTCCAGAGGCTTTTGGCGAAGGATACGGACGCTGGCCGCCCAGCCGGCCACATTCGCCAGCAACGCCGTCAGTGCGATGGAGGCCAGAATCGCGCGGGCGTCGAGCTCAAATTTCGCGTCCAGTAATCGCGTCAGTAAGACACGAGAAAAAGCGCTGGCCAGCAGGCCGCCCATCAGTCCGGCAACCGCTCCCAGGGTCAGGAATTCAATCGAGAAAATGCGGGCGATGTGGCTGCGCGTGCCCCCCAGGGTTTTCAGAATCACGACTTCGCGTATGCGCCGGAAACGGCTTCCCGCAACGTTCGCGGCGAGGATGATGGCTCCCGCCAGAATGGCGAACGCAGACAGGAAACGGATTACCAGCGCGATCTGATCGATGATCTGCTGGACAGTCTGAAGCACATCGGCAACGTTGACCACGGTCACGGTCGGGTACTTTTCGAAAATAACGCGCTGAAGATTTCCCGCCGCGGAAGGTGTGATGCGCACACCGCCGTTGAACACCACCGGCAGCCCCGCCAGAGCCTGAGGATTAAACACGAATTCCACCGGCGCTGCCGCGCGCATGGCCTCGATCTCATGCACGGCCGCCACTTTGACATTCATCAGACGGCCTGCGATTTCCCATTCCAGCACCGAACCCGGGTGTATATCCAGTGCCTGAGCAGCGTCTTCGGCGACCGACACTACGGGCTCCGTAGCGTCAGGCTTCCACCACGCGCCCCGGCGAACGGTCAGGTTGTCCGGAATCTGGCTTTCCCAAGTGACCGAACGCGTGTTGGAATAGCGCCTGCCGAAGCCTTGCACTGGCCGGCTCGAAATATCCTGCCCGTCAATCTGGACCAACCGGGCGGAGACCGACGGGAAGAGCTGCGGGGCGGTGAGAATGCCGTCCTGCTTGGCGATCAGCTGGGTCAATGGCGCAGACTGCTCAAGCGTTACGCCGACCAAATACATATTCGGCACGCCCGGGGGCGCCGTCTGAATGATTTCGTCGATCAGCGAGTTCTGGATCAAGTAGACACTCAAGGTGAACATCACACCCAGTCCCATGGCGACCAAAATCGATTGGGCCTGATTGCCCTGGCGATATATATTTCCGAAGCCCTGGCGCACCATCGACGGCAGGCGAACGGGGGAGTTACGCAGAAAGAGACGCAGTGCCCGGAGGAGGAGCGCGGCGACTGCGGCCAGCGCGATCAGGCTGAAGAACAGTCCGCCGGCGAAGTATCCGCCGACACGCGCCGATCCGCCCAGCCAACCGGCGATTCCACCCAGGCCTAGCAGGATAATTCCACCCAGCACCACGGCCTCGCGCAGTGCTGCGATGCGGCCGCGCAACGGGAGTTTCTGATCCGCCATGCCACGGCGCAAGATCATCGCGGGACGGATTTTCCGGATCGCGACTAGAGGCGGCAGCGTGAACAGAAGCGTCGTGAGGAGGCCAACCGAAATTCCCTGGATCGCGGCGTCGAAGTGCCAGCCCGTGGTGGCCTTGATTTCGAAAATCTTATTGATGAGCGACGGGAACACTTCCTCGACGGCGCGGCCCAACAGGACTCCGGCGATCCCGCCCAGCAAGCCCAGCATCAAGGTTTGGATGGTAAAAATGCGGATGATCTCAGCCGATGTCGCCCCCAGCGACTTCATGACGGCGATATTGTCCATCTTCTGCTGGAGGTGGGCGTACATGGCCATGCCGACGCCAATGGCGCCGACAATCAGAGCGATCAGGCTGATAAGGCTGAGAAACGTTGTAGCCTGGTCGAGACCGCGCGTGATCAGTGGATTGGACTCGCGCGAGTCGATGACTCGGGCTTCAGGCAATGTTTCGAGAATCGCCAAACGGGCTTCTTCCATCGACGGGCCGTTCGGTTCGATCTTGAATAGATAGCGCTCGGCCGCGCGGCTGCCCAGTTGCATAAGTCCGGTGCGCGCGAACCCTTCACGCGAAATCATCATGCGCAAGCCGACATTAAGGCTGCCCGACATGCGATCGGGCTCGGAAAGAACGATCGCGGCCATACGGAAATTGGCTGATCCCAAGCGCACCTCATCACCGACTTTCACGCCGAGCCGGATCAGAACGTCTTCGCCGGCGACCACCGTGTCGGGAGTGAGCGCCTCGGAAAGCTGTATTTCGGGAGAAAGCTTGACGGCGCCATAGTACGGATACTTGCCGGGATCGACCGCCTTGATCGACACCAGCGCGGGCGTGGCATCGGGAGTCGCGGCGCTGGCCATGGAAACGGTTTCGGTGATGAGCGTGCGGTCTATGCCGCGCGAAACGAGTTTGTCTAACTCAACAAGCTGGTCAGGCTTAGGAGGGGAGAACTGGCGCGCGCTCAGATCGGCCGCCATGATGGTACGGGATTCGCTGTTGAGCATCGCCCGAACGGATTCGCTGAATCCACGAACACCGGCCAGCGCGCCGACACCGATGGCCACAGCGAACACAACAAATAAGAACTTGGTGAGCGAAGAACGAGTCTCGCGCCAGGCTATGCGTCCGGCCGTTCGCAGGGATAATCTCATGCAGCCGCAGTACGCATCTCATCGGCCACAATCAAGCCGTCGCGCATGGTCACGACGCGGTCGGCACGGCTCGCCAAGGCGATATCGTGCGTGACCAGCACCAGCGTGGTGCCTTCGCGCTGGTTGAGCGTGATGAGTAGATCAAGAACATGCGCGCCGTTGACGCTATCAAGATTGCCGGTAGGCTCATCGGCCATCAGAATGGGCGGCTTCACCATGAATGCACGGGCCAGGGCCACCCGCTGCTGCTCGCCGCCGGAGAGCTGGACCGGATAGTGGTCGAGGCGATCGCCCAGTCCGACGCTTTCGAGCAGAGACCGTGCACGGGCGACGCCAGCGGACACATCGCCGCCGGAAAGCTCGTAGGGCAGCAGGACGTTCTCTTCCGCGGTCAGGGTCGGCAGCAACTGATAGCTTTGAAAAACGAAGCCGATTTTGCGGCCGCGGACCAGCGCGAGCTTATCTTCACTGAGCCCCGTGATGTCGACATCATCGATGATCACGGTTCCCGAAGTAGCCGTGTCGAGACCGGCGAGCAAGCCGAGCAGCGTGCTCTTGCCGCTGCCGGATGCCCCCATAATGGCTACAAATTGTCCAGCCGGGATTTCGAGGTCGATGCCGCGCAGGATATCGACGCGATGGCTGCCGCTATCAAGGCTTTTGGTGAGGTTTCGTGTGGCTAGAATAGACACTTCTTCTATTATGGTGGGTAGACTTTCATGAATCTCAAGTTCTTACTCATCGGACTGCTGACGTTCGCTCCGATACAGGCTCAAGCGCGCAAGGTCCTGGTAGTTTTCGGCGATAGCTTGAGCGCCGGGTACGGCCTCCCGGCCGGACAAAGTTTTCCGGATGACATGCAGCGGACGCTCGATAAGGAAGGCTACGCCTGGCAAGTGAAGAACTTGGGAATCAGCGGGGACACGACCGAAGGCGGCGTGTCGCGTATCAATTCTGCTGTGCGATTGAAGCCGGCGGTGGTCATCCTGGAATTGGGCGGAAATGACGGGTTACGCGGGTTGCCCCTGAAGGTGACGCGCCAGAACCTGGAGACCATGATCATGGCTTTCGAGGAGGCCGGCGCGAAGGTTGTGCTGGCCGGCATGACGCTGCCGCCGAACTATGGACCGGATTACATCAAGAACTTCGAGGCGATTTACAGAGATCTGGCAGTTAAGTACAAGCTGAAGCTGATTCCGTTTTTGTTGGCGGATATCGTCACGCCGGACCTGCGGTATCTGCAAAGGGATGGAATCCATCCGACGGCTGAGGGGGCGGAAATCGTGTCAGGAACAGTGTTGAAGGTGGTCAAGCCGCTTTTAAAATAGCCGCGGGCGAGGCATGCCTCGCCCCTAGGTGTCGATGTGATTTTGTAGGGGCCGGACACGTCCGGCCCTCACCCCTCAAGGATGCAGACATCGGGGAGGCTGCGATAGTCCTCCTCATAGTCGAGCCCGTACCCGACCAGGAACTGATCCGGCACCTCGAAGCCCACATAGTCCACATGCACTGGCCGGCGCCGGCGCGACGGCTTATCGAGAAGCGCGGCGATGCGCAGCGACTTGGGCTTGCGCTGCTGGAGCAGCTGCAGGAAATACGTCAGCGTGATTCCCGTGTCCACGATGTCCTCGACCACGATCACGTCGAAGCCCTGGATGGGATGATCCAGATCTTTGGTGAGCCGCGCTTCGCCCGACGTCGTCTTACCGCTATAACTGGCGATGCCGACAAACTCCATGCGCGCTGGAGTCTTCATGGCGCGGGCCAGATCGGCCATGAACACGCTCGCACCCTTGAGTACTCCGACGAGGTAAACCGGACCGGTGGGATAATCGCGGTCGATTTGCGCACCCAGCTCCTGGATGCGCGCGTGAATCTTTTCGGCGGAGAGGAATACCCGTAACGAGGACATAAGTAGTACGATACCAACAGGAGGGCTTCACTCACTGGCCAGCGCAAGAAAGAAACCAGCAGCCCCCGCGCCGATGTGGCTAGAAGCGGTGCGAGCGGCGGAAGAGAAACAAGCCCACAATGTCCGCGTGTTGGACTTGCGGGATGTAACGACCTTCGCAGATTACTTCGTGATTCTGAGCGGCGGCAACACTCGCCAGATTCAAGCCATCTCCGACGAAATCCATCTGCACCTCAAAAAGCTCGGCGAAACGCCCAATAGCATGGAAGGCTACGACAACGCCGATTGGATCCTGATGGATTACGGCGACTACCTGGTGCACATCTTCTCGGACAAGGCGCGGTTGTATTACGACCTGGAACGCCTGTGGCGGGATGCAAAGACCGTCGAAGTGCCGGCCGCGACTACTTGAAATCCATGGCGAGGCGGCCCGCCGGACCTTTGTAGATGAGCCCCAGGTCCTTGACCTTGTTCTTCCCGTCGAGCAGGAAGTAGAGGAGGCCTTCCACCGGCTCCTTGGTTTCCACGTCCTGCAACATCTTCGATTCCAGAATCTTCTGCAAAGGGCTAGCCGAGGTTGCCTTGGCATCGACTGGGGTTACGTTCACAGTGGTTGAACTGACGCCTGCGCTACTGTGGGTGGTCTTGGATTTCAAGATCAAGTTCGCCTGCCCCCCGATCTGGCCGGGCGCCAGGGCGTCGCTACGCTCGCCATCTTTTCGCGAGACGAGGGTGAAGTCGTCCGCGCTGATGCGGAGAGCTCCTAACGTGCGAGGGCTTACTTTAATCTTCACCACGATGTAGCCCGGATCCATGGGAGCGCCTATAACCTGCTCAATTTCTTTGGCATCGAGGATCGCGGTCCCGGCCAAATCGATATCTCCGTTACCGGCCTGGTTGGGAAGAGACTTAATGTCGGCCCCAGCGACCATACACGAGACTATCAACAGTGGAATTAACAGCTTCACAGCATTTTCTTAATACTTTGGACGAACTCCGGATTCATCCAGTTTTGGGCCGCGATCACCTTCTGGACCACCTTCCCGGAGCTATCGATGATGTAGGTTTCGGGCAGTTGGAAGGTCCCGTAATTCGCAGCGATGTCCCAGGAGGGGTCGCGGGCGACTTGGAAGGTAACTGGAAACTGCTGCAGGAACCGGTGGTACAGGTTCTCGTTCTTATCCACGCTTACACCCAGGACCACGACGCCTTCGGGAGCGAACTGGCGATTGAAGACCTCGAGCGAAGGGACCTCCTGGAGGCAAGGCTGGCACCAGGATGCCCAGAAATTCAGCACCAGCAGTTTGCCGCCGAAGTTCTGGGGCGTAATGGTGCGGCCGGTCTCGGTGACCACCTTGAATTCGGGCGCGGTATCGCCCACCCGGATGATGCGGTCGTCCAGAGTCCCAGAGACGACCCAGGCCAGGGTTACGCCCAGGGCCAGGACCAGTCCGAGCAGAATACGGTCGGTAGCGGTCTTCACGCTATTATTTTAGTGGATCTGGTTGGTCCCCGAGGGAACCGCCCGCATCCAAACTAGAGGGCCAATGTTTTTAACCCGAAAAGCTGAGTTTTCCGCGTCGCACGTGTGCGCGAATCCGGCCTGGAGCGCGGAGCGGAATCAGGCCGTTTATGGCAACAACGCCAATCCTAACGGCCATGGGCACAACTACGTGCTGGAGGTGACGCTCACGGGCGATCCCGACCCAGTGACCGGCATGGTGTTCGATCTGCGCGAGCTGAAGGAGATCCTGAATCGGGAAGTGGTGGATCCGATGGATCACCGGTTCCTGAACAAAGAAGTGCCGCCGTTCGATCGCGTGATTCCGACTACCGAGAACCTGGCGGTCGAGATATGGAAGCGGATCGAGCCGCAGATTACTCGTGAAGGAGTAAGTCTGCACAATGTGCGCCTATATGAGACGGGGGATCTGTACGTCGACTATGGGGGTAAGCGGTGAGGCTGACATCACGCTATCGTTTCTCCGCGTCGCACCGTCTGGACACTCCCGCCTTAACTCCGGAGGAAAACCAGAAACTTTACGGAAAGTGCAATAATCCGCACGGGCACGGGCATGACTACGTTCTTGAGATCACGGTGGACGGTCCGGTGGACCCTGACGGCCAAGTGGTGAATCGCGAGGCTCTGGATGCCGTGGTTCGCGAACGAGTGCTGGCGCGGCTGGACCACAAAAATCTGAACGCGGATATTCCCGAGCTGGCGGGGTCGGTTACGACGACCGAAAATCTCGCGACGCTGGTACGCAAGTCGCTGACTGACCGTTGGACGCTGCCGGCTCGCCTGTCGGGCGTGCGAATATCGGAAACCGCGCGGAATACGTTTGAGCTGGAGGTCGCCTAGGAATCGTGATGAAGAGCAAAGCCGTAGTAAAAGTAATGCCGCCGCAAGAGACCAAGGTCGCGGCGCACATGCGGGAGATTTTGGAAATGGTGGGGGAGGATCCTTCACGCGAAGGCTTGCTGCGCACACCCGAACGTTACGAGAAGGCGCTGCGATTCCTCACCAGCGGGTACAGCACCAGCCTGGAAGAGATCGTCAACGAAGCTGTGTTCAGCGTGAAGGTGGACGAGATGGTGATGGTGAAGGACATCGAGTTCTTCAGCATGTGCGAGCATCATATGCTGCCGTTTTACGGGAAGGTTCACGTGGCGTACCTGCCCAAGGACAAAGTGATCGGGCTGAGCAAGATCCCGCGCATCGTGAACATGTTCGCGCGCCGGCTTCAGTTGCAGGAACGGATGACGCAGCAGATCGCCGAAGCAGTCGAAAGCGCGATTTCGCCGCGCGGAGTCGGCGTGCTGGTGGAAGCGCAGCATTTCTGCATGATGATGCGCGGCGTGGAAAAGCAGCATTCGGGCACGGTTACCAGTAACATGCTGGGGAATTTCCGCAAGAGCAAAGCCACGCGCGATGAGTTCCTCGCCCTGGTGCGGCGGTCGGTGTAGCCGCGGGGACCTTGTTACCATAGAGTTGATGCGTACGCTGCGGCGGCTCATTTTCTGGGATTTTCCACGAACCTCGTGGCAGTGGGACATCATTGTCACGCTGATCCTGGCGTTCATCTTTTTGACGCCGCGGGACTTGTTTCGCGATCAACCCCGCGCTGCCAGCATCCAGATGCTCCCAGCGCAGCAGGGATTCCTGATCGAACCGAAGTTGCTCGCCAATGTGGCGCAAGCGGACTTGCCCCGTAAGGCCGCGGAACTCGTGGATCAGCGTTTCAAGACCCATACGACCATCACGCACGTCGAACCGGTCTTTGACGAGTCGGAACACGAAATCACCGGTTACATGGCGTATACCAAGCCATAAGACGTCCATGACAAGACTTGTTCGTTTCGCGTTCCTGGCCGCAGTCGTGGGGAGCGCCTTAAACGCGGAAGCTCTGAACGACATCCTGGCACGGATGGATCAGTCGGCCCGAACGTTCCAAACCTTCACAGCCAACATCAAGCGTACAGAATATACCAAGGTACTGAACGACAAGGAAGACATAGAAGGCGTCGAGCGCGTGAAGCGGACCAATGGCCAGACGGTGACGCTGGTCGAGTTTCATGGTCCCAACGCCCAA
>Ga0157375_10003627_pt1 | contig 13389 bp, 6 predicted proteins | sample M35metaG_FD_115311 | JGI IMG/M metagenome (GOLD analysis project Ga0157375, IMG submission 115311) | Miscanthus rhizosphere microbial communities from Kellogg Biological Station, Michigan, USA - M3-5 metaG | ecosystem: Host-associated > Plants > Roots > Rhizosphere > Soil | place: USA: Michigan...
GACCGCGCGTGGCTCGCGCGGCGGCAGCCTAGGGCCTGTTCACACTATGGGCACAAACGCGAAGGGGTGGCGTGGGCCGCCCGGCAAGGCGGACGACGAAGCGAAGACCGGGCGTCTTCGCGAGGAGGACAACGCAGAGGGGCGGCCCATGCCACCCGTTCCCTTCGGGTTGCTGCCGAAGACGCTCAGCGCCGCGTTGCAAAGTCTCGCCGGGTACCCGACCCGCCTTCGTCTTTGCGCCTTGCGCTGAGCATTTTCGGCCGCGCAACGCGTTTGCGCCCATAGTGTGAGCAGGCCCTACTCTTCTTCGTGCTTACGCGACTTCTTGAATTCGGCCACGAGTTGCTGCTGGAGGTTCGGCGGCGCCGGCTCGTAATGCGACAGCTGCATCGACCACGAGCCGTGGCCGCCAGTCACCGACTTGAGCCGCGCCGAATAGCCTTCGAGCTCTGCAAGCGGCGCCAACCCGGTGATCGCCAGTACGCCCGGCTGCAGGCCGCGAGTTCCTGTGACCTGTCCGCGGCGCGACGACAGATCGCCGGCAATGTCGCCCGTGTTCGATTCGGGGCAGATGACCTCGACGGCGACGACCGGCTCCAGCACGATCGGCTTCGCCTTCTCGATCGCGTCGAGGAACGCCTTCTTGCCGGCGGCCACGAACGCCACTTCCTTCGAATCGACGGCATGGTGTTTGCCGTCGTGAACGATCACGCGCACGTCCTGCAGCGGAAAGCCGGCGATCGCGCCGGTGACGAGCACCTGCTCGACGCCTTTCTGCACCGCCGGCATGAACTGATGCGGGATGACGCCGCCTTTCGTCTGGTCGACGAACTCGAATCCCGCGCCGCGGTCACGCGGCTCGATGCGCAGCGACACTTCGCCGAACTGGCCGGCGCCCCCGGTCTGCTTCTTGTGCCGGTGGAAGCCCTCGGCCTTGCCCATGATCGTCTCGCGATAAGGAATGCGCGGCGGTCTCGTGTCCACCTCGAGCTTGAACTGGCTCGCCATGCGCTCCAGCACCGAGCGCAAGTGCAGGTCGCCCAGCGCACGCAGGACCGTCTCGTTCGTCGTGCCGTCGTGCTCGACGACGAGCGTGGGGTCCTCGGCCGTCATCCGGTGCAGCACTTCGGAGATGCGCTGCTCGTCGCCGCGCTTCTTCGGCGTGATGCACACTCCCTGCATCGGCAGCGGGAACTCGAGCGGCCGCATGTGGATATGATCCTCATCGTGCGAGTCGTGCAGCACGCAGTCGAAATCGATGTCGTCGACCTTCGCGACCGCGGCGATGTCGCCGGGCACGGCACGCTCGATCTCGACGTTCTTGCCTCCCTGCAGCATGAAGAGATGGCCGACCTTGAAGGCTTTCCTGCTGTCGCCGACGTAGAGCTGCGTGTCTTTCGTCACCGTGCCCTGGTGGACACGGAAGATGCCGAGCTTGCCGACGAATGGGTCCATCACGACCTTGAACACGTGCGCGAGCACGTGCTTCTTCGGATCGGGCTCCGAGCGAAACTCCGTCGCCGCATCGCCCTCCCCCTTGTAGAAGAGCGGCGGATTTCCTTCCGCGGGGCTTGGCGCCAGCTTGACGAGCACGTCGAGCAGCTCGGGAATTCCCGCACCCGTCTTCGCCGAGACGAAGCAGACCGGCACGAGATGGCCGTCGCGCAGCGCCTTCTCGAACGGCGCGTGAAGTTCGTCCGGCGCGATCTCCCCCTGCTCGAGGTACTTCGCCATCAGCGCTTCGTCGACTTCGACAACCTGGTCGACGAGCGCGCCGTGCGCGCGGCTGACAGACGAGAAGTCCGCCTCGCCGTCCGGATTGAAGAAGCAGTCGACGACGCGCTTGCCGCCCTGCGCGGGCAGGTTAATCGGCAGGCATTCCTTGCCGAACATCGACTGGATCGACGCGAGGAGCCCCGGCAGATCGGCATTGTCGGCGTCGATCTTGTTGACGATGATAAGCCGGCACAGTCGGCGCTGCGCGGCCCACTCCATCATCCGCGACGTGATCATCTCGATGCCGGACTGAGCGCTGACGACGATCGCCGCGGTCTCGACGGCGTCGAGCGCACCGATCGCCTGGCCCATGAAATCGGGGAATCCGGGCGTATCGACGAGGTGAATGCGCGTGTCGCGGGTATCGAGATGCACGATCGAGGCGCGAAGCGAGTGCTGCGACGTCTTTTCGAGCGGGTCGAAGTCGCTCACGGTCGTGCCCCGCTCGACCGTGCCGGCCTCCTTGATCGCGCCCGAGGAAAACAGCAGCGCCTCCGTGAGCGTCGTCTTGCCCGAGCCTCCCTGACCGACAAGTGCGACAGTGCGGATGTTGCTCGTGGCGTAGTTCGCCATGGCTAAGGACTCCCCCGTGGATGGTCTCGGAAGATTATACCGGCGGCAGAATCGCGGGGCGCCGAGCACGGCGCCGAATCGCGAGGGCGCCGGAGCACGGCGCCGTCCGGCGCCGGGAGACGCTGGCTCGCTGCTACGTGGTCAGCGCCAGCATCTCGCGCAGGTGCCGCAAAAGCTCCTCTTCCTGGAAGGGTTTCCCGAGGTAAAGATCGACGCCCAACTCCTTCGCGAGACTGCGATGCTTCTCCGCGGTGCGCGACGTGATCATGACGATCGGGATCTGCGCAGTCCGCTCGTCGGCTTTGATGTTCTTCGTGAATTCGAACCCGTCCATGCGTGGCATCTCGATGTCGAGCAGAATCACGTGCGGCATCTCCGTCTCGAGGAGCGCCAGCGCGTCGATGCCGTCGCGCGCGGTGAGCACTTCGAAACCTTCGCGCGTCAAAAGCTTGCTCGTGATCCTGCGCACCGTCAGGGAGTCGTCCACGATCATGACGAGCGGACGATCGGCCTGCACGACGGCGAGCTTCGGAACTTCGGGGGCGACGCGCTCGGCATTGGGGTCGAACTCCGGGACGTCAGCGCGTTGCGAAAGCTGTACCGGGTTGATGATCAGCACGACCTCGCCGTTGCCGAGCACCGTGGCGCCGGCGATGCCGGACACCCGCGCGAGCTGCGGCCCGATGTTCTTCACCACGACTTCCTGGTTGCCGATCATTTCGTCGACGTGAATCGCCGCGACGTGCTGCCCGCTGCGCAGCAGCAGCACGGGATTGTTGCGGGACGATTCCGGAATGTGGTTCGCATCCCCGAGCAAGCGCGGCAGGTAGTGGAACGAGTAGCTCTGGCCCTCGTGCTCGACGCGGCGCCGCACGTACATGTCGACGAGGGCGTCCGCCTTGACGTGCTGCACGTGCTCGACCATCGGTGCGGGAAGCGCCCACAGCCGGCCGCCGGCGCGCACCATCACCGCCTGCGCCACCGCGAGCGTGAGCGGCAGATACAGGTGGAACGTCGTGCCGGATCCCGCGCGAGTGGCGACCTCGACGCGGCCCCCGAGCGTCATGATCTCGGAGCGCACGACATCCATTCCGATGCCGCGTCCCGAGACCTGCGTCACCTTCGACGCCGTCGAGAATCCCGGCTGGAAAATGCACTCGATAAGTTGCGCCTCGCTGGGATGCGCGTCCGCGACAATCCGGCCCTGGGCAACCGCCTTCGCGCGCACGCCGTCAAGGTTCAATCCCGCGCCGTCGTCGGCGAGCTCGATCGCGATCTCGTTCGCCACCTGCCGCACGGTCAGCGTGATTTCACCGGTTTCGGATTTGCCTGCCTTCGCTCTCTGCGCCCTCGGCTCGATCCCGTGGTCGAGCGCGTTGCGCAACAGGTGCTCAAGCGGGCCGACGAGCTTCTCCAGCACCGCGCGGTCCAGCTCCGTCTGGGCGCCGCGGATCTCGAGGTTGGCGCGCTTGCCGAGCTCGCGCGCCGTCACGCGCAGAATGCGGTACAGCCGCTCGGACAGGCTGCCGAACGGCACCGTGCGTATCGAGAACAGCTGCTGCTGGACGCCGCGCGCCAGCCGCCCTTGCGCGCTCAGCGCGGCTTCCGCGACATCGAGGTTCTTGAGGAGCGACTGCTGCACGGTCGAAACGTCGTTGACGCCTTCGCCGAGCGAACGCGCGAGCTCCTGGAAGCGCGTGTAGCGGTCGAACTCGAGCGGATCGAATCCTTCCTGACCCCCGCCCACCTGCGAGAGTCGCGACTGGATCTGCGACTCGGCCTGGATCTCGATCTCGCGCGTTTGCGCGCGCAGCCGCAGCACGCTGCCGGTGAGCTCGAGCAGGTTCGCCTTGAGCGCGCGCAGCTCGCTTTCGATCCGCGCCCGCGCGATCGCCACTTCGCCTGCCTCGTTGACGAGACGATCGATGATGTCTGCGCGAACGCGCAGCATCGCGCGAGCGCCGCCTTCGACATCCGCAGCTTCGGCGGGCGCGCGCGCAGGCGCATGCTCGGGCGCCGGCAGCGGAACGACGACCGCCTTGTCGGCGGCGGACGCGGTGGGCGCTTCCGCGACAGGAGCGCGCGTGTCGCCGGCAGCGGCAAGCTGGTCCTTGTCCGTCGCCCACGACACGGCCACGTTGGTCTTTCCTGCGCGCAGCGCATCCAGAACAATGGCGATACGATCGAGATCGCCGTCGAGCGCCTCGAAGAGATCCGTTGAACCCGGAACGGGCGAGTCGTCGACGTCCAGGCGCGATTCCATGAGGTGAACGAGCTCGCCCAGGCGCATCGCGCCGGCCATCCGCGAGCTCCCCTTGAACGTGTGCAGCGTTCGCCGCAACTGACGGGCGTGCGCGCCGTCGTTCGGCGCTCGCTGCCACGCTCGCAGCTGCTCGCCGGCCTGCGGATACAGCTCCGCCGCCTCTTCCAGGAAAATGGGCAGCACCTGCGTGTCGACGTCGTCGCGAACGTCGGCGAGCGGATCCTGCGGAATCTCGCGACGCGGCGGCTCGGCCGCCAGTGCGGCAGGCCTCTCGGGAGCGATCGACACCGGCGGGGCGAGCGTGGGCTCTCTCGGCTCGGCCACCTGCGCGAAGGGCGGCGCTTCCGCTGGCGCCTGCGCAACGACTTCCTCGACCGCCGGTTGGTCTTGCAGCTCGGGGAACGGAGAGGCAGCGGCCTCGGTCGTTGCAGCGTCCGGCCCGATTGCAGCGGCTGGCTCGATTGCAGCGGGTGGCTCGGTTGCAGCGTCCGGCCCGGTTTCGACGTCGGACTCGATTTCCAACGCTGGCGCCGTGGCGGCGCTCGGATCGATCTCGACGTCGGCGTATTCGATGCGGGGCGGCTGGCCGTGCCCTTCCACAGCGGACACGGACGGCGGCGGCGCGACCATCTGTCGCACGAAGTCCAACTCTTGCTGGATCTCCGCGGCGATCGCAGCGTCGGTCGCATTGAAGCCCCGGCGCTCCTTCACGCGGCGCATGAATTCGCCGAGGCCGCCGATCGCGTCCGCAAGGGCGGGCAATGCCTCGGTCGGCAGCGGCGGCGCCACCCTTTGCAGCGCGACCACACATTCCTCGAGCGAGCCCGCGGTCAGCGCGATCAATGGGAATCCGCCGGCGCGATGGATGCCGCACAGCGTGTGGCTCGCGCGCACCATCCCTTCCGAGGGCGCGTGACGAGGATCCATCTGCAACAGCGACAGTTCGTGCAAGAGCGCAGCGAGGTGAACCTGCGCCTCGTCGACCAGCACCGCGTAGAGCTCCGCCGGTATCGCGACGTCGCCGACACTGACGACGTCGGCTGGCGCGGGCATCGCTTCGCCCGCATCGGCGGCTGCGGGCAACGCGCCGAAGGGCGCGAATTCGATGACGGCCGGGTCCGCCTCGGCATCGTCCGGACCAGCGTCGACGAACGCGAACGAATGCGGCGCCGCTGCGGCCGGAAAAACTTCTTCATCCGGCGCGAGTTCGTCGACCGTTCGCTTGTCCGCCAAGTCGAGTGCCGCAGAGTCCGCAGGTTCCGCCTCGACCGTTGCCTCCGGCTGGGGCTCCCATTCGAACGCTGCCTCGACAGGAATCGCCTCGATCGGCAGTACTGCGACCGGTTCGGGCGCGTCCACGTCGGCCGTCTCGAACTCCGCCGCAGGCTCGAACTCGATGGTCTCGTAAACCTCTTCTTCCGCCGCAGGGGCGATCGCAACAACATCGAGAGCCGCGACAGCGCCTCCAGCACTGGCCTCGGTCGTCGCCGCCGGTGCGCCCGGTTCCTCTTCCAGCTCCGACGGCAGCTCGGTAGCGACACGAGCGATGGCATCGAACAGTGCGCGCGGATCTGCGTAGACGTCGCCCGTTGCCTGCAGCGCGCCCACCCACTTTCGGAAATCGGCTTCCGCGACATCCAGAAGCTCGAGCATCGCTGGCGTTACGTCGCGATCTTCTTCGAGCATGCGGTTGTGTATCTGCTCGACGTCGTACGCGAGCTCGCCAAGCTCGCGCAAGCCGACCATGCGGCCGCTGCCCTTGATCGTGTGGAATTGCCGGCGCGCCGAGCGCAGCGCTTCGCGGTCGCCCGGATTTTCCGCGAGCTGCGCGCGATTCTGCAGCACGGTGTCGAGGACTTCGGTCGCCTCGATCAGGAAGATCTCGAGGAGCTCCGCGTCGAGCCGGTTGGCGTCGGTGGCGAGGAGACGCTGTGTCTCCGCGGAAATCTCGGGAGCGGGCGTTGCGACCGGCGCGCCGTTTTCGGCGATCGCGGTGACCGCGGCTTCCAGCGCGACCGTCGGCACGGTGTCTGCGCCGCCCTGAGCCTCGGCCTCGGCGAGCACTTCCGGCAATGCCGCGAGCTCCGCGAGCGCCTCCTGCGCCTGCAGGACAAGCTCGCTGTCGTCGATGAGGGTCGCGTCGTCCACCAGATCCTCGAGCTTCGCCGTCAGCGCCGCGCGTGCGGCGGGATCGGCCGGCGCTCGCCGGATCTCGACGACGAGCTTCGGCAGCAACGCGCGCAGATCCTCGACAGCCTCCTCGAACGTCTCCGTCCCCCGCCCGTCTTCGACGGGGGGCGATTCGCCCAGGCGCTTCGCGAGGAGCGGCGCAACGATGCGCCCGGAGTCCGAGCGCTGCTGCTGCAACGCCTCGACGAAAAAGCCCAGGCCGCACAGCGATTCGGCGAGAATGTCCAGTTCTTCGTCGCCGACCGGCGTCTCCGGGTTCGCGTAGCTATCGATCTGCTCCTCGCACAGGCGCATCAACTGATCGGCCCACTGCTGCTCCAGCATCTGGAACGCGCCGCGGATCTGATGGCTGTCCTTGCTGAGCGTCGGGATTTCCGAGCGCTTGGTCGTGTCGCGGAAGAACGCATCGAGCACCTGCTCCATGCGGCGCAGATTGACCTGGATCTCGCGTCCGACCTGCTCCAGAAGCACACGCTCCTGCGCGCGACGGAAAATTTCGTCGAGCAACGGGGTCGTACCCGCGGGGATCGGGCGGGACTGGCGCGCCGCGTCGAGCCGCGCCAACATCGCCACGACCTGCTTCGGGAAATTTTCTGCGAGGCTGCCATGGTTCGAGACGGCGGACTCGGCAAGCAGGATGCCGGTCGCGTACTCCATTGCGAACACTTCCGGAACCTCCGCCGTCGCCGGTATCGCGTCGGGGCACGACACGAGCGCCGCGGTGAGATCCTTGAGCGCCTCGTTGCCGATGGCGACCGCGTGCCGGTGCACGCGCTCGACCGTCTCGCGCATTTTCGGCAGGCTGTCCAAGCGGCCGAGCGTGACGCGCAGCCAGATGTTCTTGGCCGTCGCAAGATCTTCGCGCATCGCGTGCAGGATCGGCTGCAGCCGGATCATGTCCGCATTGAGCGTCTCCGCCGAGGGGATCAGGCCGGGAAGCCCGTACGCCTGCTGCACCGCCTGCACGGTGGGCGTCACCGGCCGGCTGACCGCGACGTAGTACAGCACCTCGCGCCGCAGCCGCGCGGCGACCTTGACGGAGCCTTCGACGACGCGCCGGATCTGCAGGTCGAGCCTCGCGGCGAGCTGCTTCGCGCCGAAGCCCGCATCGAGACCGCCGGCGACGATCGCCTCGAAGAACGCGCCGACGGTCCACCAGAACGCGCGCTGCGAGTCCGCTCCGCTGACGCGCTCGAGACCGGCGGCCGCTTCGCGCATCTTATTGGCGCCATCGGCATCGCCGCGCAGCAGTCCCAGCAGACCGTTCTGGTACAGGCGCCGCTGGTTGAGGAGATGCGGCGCGAGCTTGTTCGGCGAGACCGGCAAAGCCACGCCGGGGAGAGGCTCGCGAAGCCGCAGGTGCGGGAAGAACAGGTCAGTGGCGGCAGCGGCCTTCACGCCGCGCCGGCGCTGCATGGCCTCGTATTCGGGAAAGAGCCTGAGCGTGACTGGGGCAGCGCCGCCGACGAGCTCGTCCAGGAAGATCGCCAGCTTGCGACAGGCGCGGTCGATCAGCGCGCACGTCGGCTCGATGTCCGACGCCGGCATCTGCTCGACGCGTCCGAACTGCCGCTCGATCTCATCGGCGTAAGCGAACACCGCCTCCAGCCCGACCATCTCGAGGGCGCCGACTGCCTGGTGAATGTGATTGCGCGCCTGGCGCAGGAGGCTCAAGTCCGTGGGCGCCGCACGAAACGCCGTGAAGAGCTCGAGGCCGCGCGCAAGCGCATGCCCGATCTCGACGTGGACCCAGGACAGCGGGCCGAGATCGAAATCGGACGGGGCGTCGGCGACGGCGGCAGTCAAACCTTGAATCCCGCGACGGAGCTGCGCAGCTCGGCTGCGAGCTTGGTCAATTGGCTGATGGAGACGTTGGTCTGCTTCGTACCTTCGGTCGTCTCCTCGGTGATCTGCAGAATGCCCTGCATCCCGCGCGTGACGTCGGTGACGGAAGACGACTGCTTTTGCGTCTGCACCGAGATCGCGCTGATGAGCTCGGCGAGCTCGCGCGAGACGCGCCGGATCTCGTCGAGCGCGCGGCCGGCCGTGTCGGAGAGCTTCGCGCCCTCGACCACGCCGACGGTCGACTTTTCCATCGCGGCGACTGCATCCTGCGTGTCGGCCTGAATCGTCTTGACGATGGCGTCGATCTGCTTCGTCGCTTCGGCCGAGCGCTCCGCGAGACGCTGCACTTCCTCGGCCACGACGGTGAAGCCGCGTCCGGCCTCGCCTGCGGAGGCGGCCTGGATGGCCGCGTTGAGCGCGAGGATGTTCGTCTGCTCGGTGATGTCGGCGATGAGGCCGACGATGTCGCCGATCTCGAGTGACGATTCGCCGAGGCGCTTGATCCGCTTCGACGTCTCCTGGATTTGCGCGCGGATGTCGTGCATGCCGGCGATCTGGTTCTGCACCGATTGAGCGCCTTTGTCCGCGGCCGAGAGGGACTGCTCCGCGACCCGCGCCGACTGCGCCGCGCCCTGCGACACCTCGTTGATCGACTGCGCCATCTGCAGCACCGAAGCCGACGCCTGCTGGATCTCGCGATTCTGCCGTTGGGATGCCTCGTACAGCCGGTTCGAAATGGCCTGCGTGTCCTGCGTCGCCTTCGCGACCTGGTCGGTCGCCGAATTGATGCCCTTCACGAGCGTGCGCAACTCCTCGATCGTAAAATTGATTGAGTCGGCGATCGCGCCGGTCACGTCCTCGGTCACCGATGCCTGCACGGTGAGATCGCCGTCCGCGAGATTGCCCATCTCGTTCAGCAGGCGCAGGATCGCCTCCTGGTTGCGCTTGTTCTCCTGGTCGCTTTCGGACGCGCGCACGCGGGCGTCGTCGAGGAAGACCTTGCCGAGAAGCAGCAGCATTGCGAGCGCCAGCAGCGAGAACCCGATCGCGAACCACATCGGCAGCCGCGACTTGCCGCTGTTCTTGTAGATTTCCGTGAGCTGCGTCGTGTCGGAGAGCAGGCCTTCCGCTTCGTTGGTGATCGCGCGCACCGCCTGTTTCGCCGTCACGAGACGCGAGGTGTGCTGCAACACCGCCGCGAGGCCCGCGTCGAACGCGGCCGCACGGCGCGAGAGCTCGATTCCCACGACTCGCGGCTCTTCGGGCCGAGGCGCCGCGCTGCGTGGCGCCGGTTCGCTGCCGCCGCGGGCGAGGCCGCTCTGCGCTTCGCGAAACGCGCCGGCATCGCGCGTGAGCAGCGCCGCGAGCTCAGGATCGCTTTCCGCCGACGACACGAGCGCGGCGGCGTTCTTCGCGATCCGCTGCGACAGGAGCGCGAGCTGATTCGCGTATTCCGCCTCGCGCTGGCTCGCCCCCTGCTGCGCCGCGCGCTGCGACATTTCCACGAGCTGCTTGCTGCCCTGCGCGACCGTCGCCGAGCCCTTCGCCACGTCGATCAGCCGCTGCTGGCTTTCCAGGAGTTGCTCGACGCTTCCATCCATCCGGTCCCATCGTGTCTTGATGCTCGCGAGCAGCGGATGAGTGGCATCGTCCTGCGCGGCGTCGAGCGTCACGCCTTTGATCGTCCCGCCGCGTTGCAGCGCATCGAGGTCCAGCTTGAAGCGCTCGTGGGTGTCCCTTACCGCTTCGAATGCGACGGGGCGCCCCTGCAGCGCGAGCGTGGAGCTACTCGAAAGGCGCTGCGAAAGCATCTGCATCTCCGTTGCCGTCGCCGTCGATGCCGCGGCCTGCGCCGCGGTGCGGACGTCGAGCGCCATCACGAGCGCGGCAAACACGAGGAACAGCACCAGGAGGATGCCGAGAACGTGGAACTGTCGCGCGACGGGGAGATGGCCGATCAGCGGGACTCTCCATGGCGCCCTCGCGCCGGCCGCCGATGCACGCATGTGCTCGAGCATCGAGACCGACGCAAGCGGATCGTAGCCCTGCTCCGCCGACGGCGACCCGGCCTGCCTTGAAGGCGCGTCGATCTTCGTCATGACGGCGGCAGCGGTGTCGCCGCCCAGCGGTTTTCGCAGATTCATTGCAAATGCCATGGTGCCTCCAGATGACGCGCACGACGACGCGCCGGTCCGGCTATCGGTTCAGAATCGGGTCCGCTACAAGCCGACCCGCAAGAAGGTCTCGTCCGCCGCAAGCTTCGCAAGGTCGAATTCCTGCCATGCGCCGCCGTCGGGATCGGCCCAGCGCTGGCCGAACCACTCGGGAGAATCCGGCATCGACGGAATGGGCGTGAGGTCGGCGACGTTGCGGAGGCCGAGCACGCTTTGGACGACCACGCCCACGTTCATGTCGCCGGCCCGCGGGCCGAACAGGATGAGCCGGCTTTGTCCGCTCGTGCCGTGCGGCACGACCGCTTCGCGGCCCAGGAATCCCGCGAGATCGACGACGCTGTAGAGATTGCCGCGGACGTTCGCGAGGCCCATAAACCAGCGTTGCGTCATCGGCACGCCGGCGAGCGGCGGCACGGCGACGACTTCGGCGGCATCCGCGAGCCGCAGGAGCCAGCGCTCGCCCGCGCACGACAGCCCGAGCCGCGACGACTCGACCTGCGCGGTCGTCTTGCTCGCGAGCCTGGTCGCGAGCTCCTGCTGAAACAGGCGGAGGTCGATGCGGGCGGGACGTGCCATCGTCGTCGGTCGAGAATTTTTTTGCGAGTTCGCTAGCCGAGCGCGGTGATCTTCGCCAGGAGCTCGTTCTTGTCCACGGGCTTCACGACATAGTCGCGCGCGCCCTGCCGCATGCCCCAGATCTTGTCCGTCTCCTGGCTCTTCGACGTGCAGAGCACGATCGGGATGTGCTTCGTTGCCGCGTCGCGGCTGATCGCCCGCGTCGCCTGAAAGCCGTTCAACCCCGGCATCACGACGTCCATCAGGATAAGGTCCGGCATCGTGAGCCTTGCCTTGACGATCGCATCATCGCCGCTGTCGCACGAGACGACTTCATAGCCCGCTTTGGTCAGCAGCGAGTTGAGGACGTGCCGCTCGGTCGGCGAGTCGTCGACGATCAGTATCTTTTTTATGGTCATGTCGTCTGGGGGCACAATGCGGCAGCGGCCTTTCAGCGGGCGACGGCAGCGGGCGCAGCAGTCGGTCGGCTCACGTGGGTTTTCACGGCCTTCAGCAGGCTTTCCTTCGTGAACGGCTTCGTAAGGTACTGGTCGGACCCGACCATGCGGCCGCGCGCGCGGTCGAACAGTCCATCCTTGGACGACAGCATGATCACGGGCGTCCCCTGGAACCGGGAATTCCTCTTGATGAGCGCGCAGGTCTGGTAGCCGTCGAGCCGCGGCATCATGATGTCCACGAAGACGATGCTCGGCTGATGGTCGGCGAACTTAGCAAGCGCGTCGAAGCCGTCTTCGGCCAGAATGACGGTGCATCCCGCCTGCAGCAGGAAAATCTCCGCGCTGCGGCGGATGGTGTTCGAGTCGTCGATCACCATGACTTTTATGCCCGACAAGCTGTTCTGCTCCGACAAGATGCGTCTCCTGTTGTGCGAGTGCCTGTCCGGTTCAGCAAATTGTGGGCCACAATTGGTCGGACAAGTTTGCCACGCGGTCAGCCCGTTGACCAGAGCATAAAGTTTGCCTGAATCGGCTTTGAAGAGCCGATCCGGGAAATTGTTGGCGGCGAAGCAACTTTTCGCCGCGGCCGGCTGCCGTGCAGGGGCACTCCCTGCCCTTTTCGCGTCGCGCTGTCGGCGGGGCGAGCGCGGCTGGCTTATCGCCCGAGAAACATCCGGTACGCCGGATTGTCGGTTTCCTCGACGTAGTCGTGGCCGAGCCGCGTGAGAAACGCGTCGAACTCGGCCTTGTCGGATGCGGGCACCTGCATTCCCACGAGCACCCGACCGTAGTCGGCGCCGTGGTTGCGATAGTGGAAGAGACTGATATTCCAGCCGCGGCTCATGCTGTCGAGAAACGTCATGAGCGCGCCTGGCCGCTCCGGAAACTCGAAGCGGAAGAGGATCTCGTTGTCCGCCGACGGCGCATGACCGCCGACGAGATGGCGAATGTGAAGCTTGGCGAGCTCGTTGTCCGAAAGGTCCTGGGCCTCGATCCGGCGGTGCCTGAGCTCGCCCAGCAGATGCTCGGTCTCGCGGCGGTTCGCAACCTCGATGCCGACGAAGATGTGCGCGATGCGGGAATCCGAATAGCGGTAATTGAACTCGGTGATCTGCCGCTTGCCGAGGAGCTTGCAGAACTCGCGAAAGCTGCCCGGCCGCTCGGGGATCGTGACGGCAAGGACCGCTTCGCGCTCCTCGCCCAGCTCCGCGCGCTCGGCGACGAAACGCAGCCGGTCGAAGTTCATGTTCGCGCCGCAGGCGATCGCGACATACGTGCGGTTTTTCGTGCGGTGCCGCTCGACCCACGCCTTGACGCCGGCGATGGCGAGCGCGCCCGCCGGCTCGAGGATCGAGCGCGTATCCTCGAACACGTCCTTGAGCGCGGCGCAGGTCGCGTCCGTATCGACGAGCACGATTTCGTCGACGTACCGGCGCACGAGGCGGAACGTTTCCTTGCCGACCTGCTTCACCGCGACCCCGTCGGCGAAGAGCCCGACGTGCGCGAGCTTCACGCGGCGGCCCGCGGCGACCGAGCGCGCCATCGCGTCGGAATC
>Ga0157375_10003630_pt1 | contig 13384 bp, 11 predicted proteins | sample M35metaG_FD_115311 | JGI IMG/M metagenome (GOLD analysis project Ga0157375, IMG submission 115311) | Miscanthus rhizosphere microbial communities from Kellogg Biological Station, Michigan, USA - M3-5 metaG | ecosystem: Host-associated > Plants > Roots > Rhizosphere > Soil | place: USA: Michigan...
CCTCGGCAAGCCTGCCGCCGGACGAATAGATCGCCAGCACCACGATGAACGCCATGCTGACGATGCCCGCCGCGGAAATGACGACGGCATTCGGCTTGCCCTGGTTGACCATTTGGCGCAGCGGACCCGGCGTGGTCAGGTCGATGGCGAAGAACCCGATCACCATCAGCACCAGCCCGACAGCGGCATACAGCCACATGGCGCCGACGCCGCGGCCGATCGAATGCCAGAAGTCGGGCTCCAGCGCCATCACGGTGGTTGTCATCGTTAACTTTCTCCGGTCAATGGAATTCGGTGCGGGACAAAAGCTGCACGGTCGTTGGTCACCAGTCCGCTGGCCTCGCGGATCCCCAACCCCGCAGACGAATCGCCGACCACCCACGCACCGAGCGAGGGCCGCATGTCGTCGAAAAGGGGCAGTGGGTCGAAGAGTTGGTAGACGTAGCCCTCTTCGCCGTAGACACCGCCGGTGGCCATCTCGATGCCGGGCCCGACGATGGTGATGTTGCCGCCCTCGCGCCCTAGCTTGGGTTTGCGGACATACTCGGTGAGCTCGTGGGGGTCATCAAGGTATGCAGGCAGCAGGTTCGGGTGGCCGGGATACATCTCCCACAGGATCGCCAGGATCGCCTTGTTCGACAGCAGCGTCTTCCACAGCGGCTCGATCCACATGGTATCTGGCAGGCTCGACACCACGCGCTGGCCGAACGCGTCGTCCAACACCCACTCCCATGGGTAGAGCTTGAACATCGCAGCGATCGGCGCTTCTTCCAAGTCGACGAAGCGCTCCAGCGCGGTGTCCCAGCCGACGTCCTCGATTTCCAGAGCTACCGTCTCGAACCCGGCCTCAGCCGCAGTCTCCTGCATGTAGGTCGTCGTAATCTGATCCTCGCCGGTCTGCTCGGCACCGGACCATGAGAAGTAAAGCTCATTGCTGGGCAGAGTATCCCGCACGACCTTCCACCGGTCCACGAGCTGTTCGTGCAGCGAGTTCCATTGATCGAAGCCCGGGAACACATCCTGCAGCCAATGCCACTGCAAGACCCCCGACTCCAGCAACGTGGTCGGGGTATCGGCGTTGTACTCCAACAGCTTCGCAGGCGAGCGGGCGTCGTAACGCAGGTCGAAGCGCCCGTAGACGTACGGATCGGAGCGTCGCCACGACTCGGCGATCGGCTGCCAACTCCACTCCGGAAGGCCGAAATCCGCGTACCGCTCCATGAGCACGACCTGCTCGACGGCATGCAGGCACATCGAATGCAGCAGTTCGACGTCGGCCTCCAGCGCCAGCACCTCATCCATCTCGAACTCGTAGTACACGGACTCGTCCCAGTACACGCGGTCCCCTCCGGCCGCATCGAGCGCGGGCGTGCCGAAGACGAGCCCCTGTGCTTCCACGATCGACAACCAGTCCGGCCGCCGCTCCGTTCTGACGCGTTTCACCAGCCGCTGCTCTAGCCGCCGCCGCTGCCAGAAAATTTGCTGCCAAGACCGCCGCGTTGGATGGTGGTGCCCGACGACGTCTTGACGGTGGTGCCCTTTGGCGCGATCGTGGTGCCCCCAGCCGGCCTCGCCCCAACGGTTCCGGTGCTGCCGTAGTAGTAGCGGTACTGGTGGCCGCTGTAGATGAAGAGGCCGCCGATGCCGCCGCCGTGGCCGGTGCAGTAGCTGTCGGGCACGATGATCGGGCCGCCCGAGGCGTCTTCCTGGACGCACTGCGCGTTGACCGTACGCGGCGACAACGCCCAATAGCCGAGCGCCGCAACAACACCAACTACACCGACGACCGCGGCACCACCCTTCAGCCGCTGGTTGCGTTGATACCGCTTGAGTTCGGCCTCGACTCGTGCTTTCTCGAGCTCTTGGCGCTTGCGCTCGGCCTTCTCGCGGGCCCGGGTCTCACCGACGGTAGGCGGGCGCGGTCGTGCCGTCGCGGGATCCTGAAACCGCATGCTGCCACCGGGCGAGGGCTGGCCGGGCTGCCGGCTCTGCTCGTCACCGGGCGAGCCGGTGTCTTCCCCCGACGGACCGTTTCCCTGCGGTGGAAATTCCTCCGACCCCACTCATGGCTCCTCGTCGTCGCTGCGGTCCGGTCCATGTCGAAACGTCCCTGCAGGTCCAACCTCGCAGGCAGTCTGCCACAGCACACGTCGTCGATATACGACATCGCGCACGGTGCAGCCGCTCCAGGTCGGAATGACCCTATCGTCCTGCCTGTGTGTCGACGAAGTCGATTACGGCCGCCGCCACTTCGCGATGCACAGTCTCGTTGAGAATGTCGTGGTGCGCGCCGGGAAACTCCTTGAGCTGCAGCGGATCGATCTGTTCGGCGTAGGCGCGCACCGGATCGATCGGCGCGATCGGATCATTGACGCCGTGCACCGCCAGCGTCGGCACTGTGAGCTTGGGCAGTTCGGCGCCGAACCGGTCCCACGCCTTGTCCAGTTCTCGCGCCAGCGGCAAACCGTCGGCATCGACGAACGCCAGTGGGTCGTTCTCCAATGAATCGAGATAGAACGGGTCACCGGAGAGCCAGCTCGGGTCCAGATCGAATGAGCTGTCGGCGTCAAGCATTTCGGGGATCGGAACGAGTGGGGCGCCGGAGATGACGCCCGCCCGGTAGCGTTCGGGCTGCCCCAGCAGCCGGAAGAGTGTGACGACCGAGCCGAACGAATGCCCCTGCGCGATCAGCGGCAGTCCGGGACGCTCGCGTTCGGCGAGTTCGGTCAAGGTGTCGGCCAGCGCCGAGCTGTCCTCAATCGACCCGAAGTCTCCCCGGTCCCCGGGGCTGAGGCCGTGGCCGAACTGATCGACGGCCCACAGGTCGATGCCCGCGGCGTTCAGCGCGAAGCCGTACCGGTGATAGACACCGGTGTGCTCGCCGAAGCCGTGCAGGAAGATGACGGCCGCGCGTGGCTCGGCGGCAGCCCAGTGCCGGTAGTAGGCGTGCCCCTTCGGGTGATCGATGAACGGCATGCCATGACTGCAGCAAGATGCGCGTCCAACCGCAAGCGGTCAGATCAGGATGGGTGTCTTTTCTCGCCTTCGTGGCGGATCCTGGAACCATGGGCGGTGTGTGCCGGGCCATCGTCGCAAGCGGCGCAATTTTCGGCGTCGCACTGCTCAGCGCTGGTATTTCGAGTGCCGCTGAGCCGGTCCAGCTGAAGAGCCGATTGGGCGATTGGTGTCTGGACGGCCCGAACGGGAACAACGCGGCGACGGTGGTGAACCCCTGCAATGGGTCAAACTCCCAGCGCTGGGTCCTCAACTCCGCCGGTCAGATCGAAAGCGCCGCATTCCCCGGGCGCTGCGTGAGCATCGGCGACGCAGCGGATAACACCCCGGCGATGCTCGCGCCGTGCCAGGCGAGCGCGAACAACATGCGTTGGGCTGCTCAGGGCAACGGCCAGGTCACCAGCGCCCTCGGTCCCTGCCTCAACGTTTTCGGCGGCGTGGCCCAGCCGGGGACTCCGGTGATCGCATACCACTGCATCGCCGATGTCGATGACGAGAAGTGGGACAGCGTTCCGTGACCTCTCTTGGTCACTGACGCCGGCCGAGGAGGACGTCGCGCTGTTCGTGCACGCGGTCGCGGATCGCGTCCACCACGGCGGCGACTTCTGGCCTGCGCAGGGTCTCGGCACGGGTGACCAGCCAATAGGTCAACTGGATCGCCACGGCGTCGGGCAGCACGCGGACCAGGTCGTCGTGGCGGTCGGCCATGAAGCACGGCAACATGCCGATGCCTGCGTCGGCCCGGGTTGCTTCGACGTGCACGAAAACATTGGTGGACGTGACTGATTCGCGCATCGCAGGCGCGAAGCTCGTGGCGATGTCCAGGTCGTCGACCTGCAACATCGAGTCGATGAAGTAGACCAGGGGATAGCGGGCGAGATCCGCGATGCTCGTCGGCATCCCGTGCTCGGCGAGATAGCGGCGGGAACCGTACAGACCGAGGCAATAGTCGCCGAGCCCAATCGCCTTGGCGCGATGGACCTTCGGCTCACCGACGACCACCTCGACATCGAGGCCCGATCTCTGCTGGGTGGCCCGTCTGGTGGTGGCGACGATCTCGACCGCCACGTTGGGGTGTCGGCGTTGCACCTGTGCGGCCGCAGGCGCGGCGATGTACGCGCTGAATCCATCGGTGGCCGATATCCGCACCACGCCTTCGAGGGTGCGCATGCCGCCGGGGTCCACGGTCAACGAGCGGACCGCCGATTCAACGACCTCCGCTGCAGACAGGGCCTCGCGGCCGAGCTCCGTGAGCTCCCAGCCGCCGCCGACGCGCGCCAGCACCCGGCCGCCGATAGAGGATTCCAGCGCGGCGATACGGCGCGAGATCGTGGTGTGGTTGAGGCCGAGCTCCTCGGCCGCGGTGTTGTACCGCCCGGACCGGCCCACCGCGAGCAGCACCAACAGGTCATCGGCGCTCGGGCGGCGGCCTGACGATGGCGCGGGCATATCTGCATTTTTGCAGATGGCTGCTGCAGTTTTGGCCATTGCGTGGCTGTGAATCTGCATGAATACTCACTTCAGATCTGTGTCCGCTATCACATCTGAGGCAGGAGTGTGCGATGAGTGTCCGCGACGACCTCGCCAAGCCGGGTGCGGCATCGACCGCCCTCAACGGTCGCACGGCACTCGTCACCGGTGGTGCGAGCGGGATCGGTGCGGCGTGCGCCAGGGAGCTTGCGGCTCACGGCGCGACGGTCACGGTCGCCGACGTAGACGAAGCCGGCGCGAAGGATCTGGCGCAGGCCATCGGCGGGCAAGCATGGACGGTGGATCTCCTCGATGTCTCATCGCTGGAGAACCTGCGGCTGGAGGCCGACATCCTGGTGAACAACGCCGGTGTGCAGAGCATCAACTCGATCGTCGACTTCGCACCCGAGCGATTCCGGACCCTGGTGGCACTGATGGTGGAGGCGCCGTTCCTGCTCATCCGGGCGGCGCTTCCGCACATGTACCGGCAGAAGTTCGGCCGCGTCATTAACATCTCATCGGTGCACGGCATTCGCGCTTCCGAGTACAAGGTCGGCTACGTCACCGCAAAACACGCGCTGGAGGGCCTGTCGAAGGTGACGGCGCTCGAGGGCGGCCCGCATGGCGTGACGAGCAACTGTGTGAATCCCGCATACGTCCGCACGCCGCTGGTGACCAAGCAGATCGCCGACCAGGCCCGCACCCACGGCATCCCCGAGGATCAGGTGGTGGCCGAGATTCTGCTGAAGGAGAGCGCGATCAAACGGCTGGTCGAGCCGGAAGAGGTTGCCGCGCTGGTCGGTTGGCTGGCCTCGCCGGCGGCAGGGATGGTGACCGGCGCGTCGTACACGATGGACGGAGGCTGGAGCGCCCGATGACACATGCCTCAGAGGCGCTGGTTGCTCCGCAGTGGCAGCCGACGGAACGCGATATCGCCGACGCACGCGTCACCGATTTCGCCCGGTTCGTGCAGCAGCGCACCGGTGCACCGATAGCGGATTACCGGGCGTTGTGGCAGTGGTCGGTCGACGACCCCGCCGCGTTCTGGGGTGCGCTGTGGGAGTACTTCGACCTCGGTGATCCCCCCGACAGCGTGCTGGAAAGCGCCGAGATGCCGGGGGCGCGGTGGTTCCCCGGTGTGCGCCTGAACTATGTCGACCAGATCGTGCGCAATGCGCGTACCGACCGACCCGCCATCCTGCATGTCAGCGAAGGCGACGAGGTCACCGAGCTGTCATGGCACCAATTGCTCGCCCGCACTGCGGCATTCGCACAGACGCTACGATCGCACGGTGTGACGGCAGGCGACCGTGTCGTCGGGTATCTGCCCAACATCCCCGAGGCCGTCGTCGCGTTCCTCGCCAGCGCGAGCATCGGCGCCATCTGGAGCGCCTGCGGGCAGGACTATTCCGCGAAGGCGGCGCTGGATCGGCTCGGCCAGCTGGAACCGGTCGTCCTCGTCACCGCCGACGGATATCGCTACGGCGGCAAGACCCATGACAAGCGCGATGACGTCGCCGCGCTGCAGGCAGGTCTGCCGACGCTGCGGGCGACCGTGCTGGCATCCGAGCTCACCGCGGAGGGCGCCGATCAACTCGAGACGGTCCCGGTCGATTTCGACCATCCGCTGTGGATTCTGTTCTCGTCCGGCACCACGGGGCTGCCGAAGGGAATCATGCACGGGCACGGCGGTGTCGTGCTCGAGCATTTGAAAGCCATTGCGCTGCAAGCAGATATCGGTGCCGACGATACGTTCTTCTGGTACACCAGCCCGAGCTGGATGATGTGGAACTTCCAGGTCGCGGGTCTTCTGGTCGGTGCGACGATCGTCTGCTACGACGGCAGTCCGAACCATCCGAAGCCGGACGCGTTGTGGGACATCGCCGGCCGAATCGGCGCTACGGTGTTGGGAACCAGCCCTGGCTACGTATTGGGTTGCGCCAAGGCGGGTGCGGTCCCGCGCACCGAGCACGACCTGTCGGCCCTTCGAACGGTCGGCATCACCGGCTCGTCACTGCCGCCTTCGTCGTCGCTGTGGCTGCGTGACAACGTCGGGGAACGGGTGCAGGTCGCCTCGATCAGCGGCGGCACCGATGTGGTGTCGGCGTTCATCGGCGGTGTGCGCACCGTGCCGGTGTGGCCGGGGGAGTTGTCCGCGCCCTACCTTGGTGTCGCGATGGACGCCTGGGACGAGTCGGGCAAGCCGGTGCGCGGCGAGGTCGGCGAGCTGGTCATCACCAAGCCGATGCCGTCGATGCCCGTGTCGTTCTGGAACGACGCCGACGGTTCCCGTTATCGCAGCGCCTATTTCGAGATGTTCCCGCGAGTCTGGCGGCACTGCGACTGGATCACCATCACCGGCCACGACAGCATCATCGTGCACGGACGCTCCGACTCGACGCTGAACCGGCACGGCATCCGGATGGGCAGCGCCGACATCTACCAGGCCGTCGAGAGGCTGCCGGAGGTTGCCGAAGCGTTGGTCATCGGCGCAGAACAGTCCGATGGCGGTTACTGGATGCCGCTGTTCGTGGTGCTCGCTGACGACGCGGAGCTTACCGACGAGCTACGCGAACGGATCAAGCGCACGATTCGCGACGAGGTGTCCCCGCGGCACGTGCCCGACGAGATTATTGTCGCCCCAGGCGTTCCGCACACCAGGACCGGCAAGAAGCTCGAGGTGCCGATCAAGAAGCTGTTCCAAGGCGCTGACCCCGCGCGCATTGTCGAGAAGAGTGCCGTGGACGATCCCGCGTTGCTCGACTGGTACGCCAACCTGAAGCGTTAGTAGCGTTACGCCGCATGAGGTCGATTGCGTCTGTGGTCAAGGGTGGGGTTTCGACGGCGGTATCCGCTGCCCTGCTTGCCGGCTCTGTCGGTGTGGCGGCTGCCGACGGCCCTGGCGAATTGACCGTGTCGGGCGATGTCCGAAACCCGCTGACCGTCACCATGACTGCGCTGCAGGCGTTTCCGTCCAGGAGCCAAGCGGTGGCCTTCGAAACCAGCGCGCGGACGGAACATCACACCTATACCGGTGCCGTACTCGACGATGTGGTATCTGCAGCGGATCCGGTCGTCGACGCCGCCGCGAAACATCCGTCGCTGTCGATAGTCGTCCTGGCGACCGGAGCCGACGGCTACCGTGCAGCGCTGGCGTGGGCCGAAGGCTCGCCCGATCTTTCTGCCACCCCGATTCTCGTTGCGTATACAGAGGACGGCCTGCCACTCGGGCAGCCCAGGCTTGTCGTCCCAGGAGACTTGGAGGGCGCCCGCTACGTTCGGGACCTCGTCGACCTACGTGTCGCCAACCTCGCTCCCGCTTAGCCCAGCCAGGACCCGATGCGGCGCAACGCTTCCTCGATGTCGCCTCTAGGGCCCGCGAACGACAGCCTGACGAATGATCCGCCGCGCACCGTGTCGAAGTCGATGCCCGGCGCGATCGCAACACCGGTGTCGTTCAACAGCTTCGAGCAGAACGACAGCGAGTCCGTGGTCAGGTGCGACACGTCGGCGTACACGTAGAACGCGCCGTCGGTGGGTGCAAGCCGGTCGATGCCGATCGAGCGAAGCCCGTCCAACAAGAGCTGGCGGTTCACCGCGTAATGATGCAGCAGCGCATCCGCCTCGGCGACCGATTCCGGTGAGAACGCGGCGACGGCGGCGTACTGGGCCAGCACCGGCGGGCAGATAGTGAAGTTGCCCGTCAGGCAGTCGACCGCGCGAAGCAGTTCGCGTGGTACCAGCAGCCAGCCCAGCCGCCACCCGGTCATCGCGAAGTACTTCGAAAAGCTGTTGACCACCACGGCATCTCGCGACGTCTGCCACGCGCAGCTGGTCGCAGGCGCGCCTTCGTACACCAGGCCGTGATAAACCTCGTCGCTGATCAGCCGAACGCTCCTCGATTCACACCATGACGCGATCGCCGCCAGCTCCTCGGGTGGAATCACCGTCCCAGTGGGGTTGGCGGGGCTTGCCACGATCACGCCCTGCACCGGCGGATTCAGGTCGGCGAGCATCTGGGCCGTCGGCTGGAACCGGGTTTCCGGTCCGCAGGGCATCTCGACCACCTCACAGCCCAGCGCCGACAGGATGTTGCGGTAGCAGGGGTAGCCGGGACTGGCGATCGCCACGCGGTCGCCGACATCGAAGCACGCGAGGAACCCCAGCAGGAATCCACCGCTGGAGCCGGTGGTGATCACGACCTCGTCGGGGTCGACGACGAGCCCGTGGCGCTTCTTGTAGGAGCCTGCAATCGCGGAACGCAACTCGGGGATGCCCAGCGCCACGCTGTAGCCTAGCGGCCCGCTGTCCAAGGCGTCCTTTGCCGCTGCCCGCACGGCAACGGGGGCGCCGGCGCTCGGCTGGCCCGCCGACAGGTTGACCAGGTCGCCGTGGGAGCGCTGGCGCTCCGCGGCCGCCAGCCACACGTCCATCACGTAGAACGGCGGAATACCGGCCCGTAGCGCAACACTCATCTGAGCCAGGCTAACAAGCGGGCTCTTTGCGATGGCTGGAAACCCCGACGACGGCGTTCGTCTAAGTCGCGATGCTACGAACAGTCCAAACGGTAGTCTCGTCTGAGCCGGCCACCGGCGAACTGGGCGTCGCATGAACAATGTGCTCAACCGAACAGATCCGCACTGCGCTGTATGCGGGAACAGTCTGCGTGCACTCGCGCGGTTCTGCGATGCGTGCGGCTCAGCTATTGCTCCGCCGCAGGCGGCCCTCGAACGTAAACAGATCACGATCCTTTTCGCCGATGTCGTGGAGTCGATGGGTCTCGCTGCCACGTTGGAATCCGAGCGATTCCGCGAAATCATGCACCAGCTGCTCAATCGGTCCGCGGCAGTGGTACAGCGCTACAGCGGTACAGTCGACAAGTTCATGGGCGATGGGTTGATGGCGTTGTTCGGCGCGCCCCTCGCCCTTGAAGACCACGCTTTGCGTGCATGCATCGCGGCCGTGGAGATCCAGTCCATCGTACGTGGACTCGCCGATGAAATTCATCAGCGCGACGGTGTCGAGCTACAGCTGCGCATCGGGCTCAATTCCGGTGAGGTGATCGCAGGCGAGATGGGCTCGGGCCCAGGTAGTTACACTGTATCGGGGCACACCGTCGGGATGGCTCAGCGGATGGAGTCTGCTGCCGGGGCCGGTGGGATCCTGTGCTCCGAGCCCACAGCTCGACTTGCTGGATCCTCCGCCGTATTCGGGCCGATCGAGTCCGTTTCAGTGAAGGGCGGCAGCCATCCGATCCAGGCCCGGCGGCTGCAGACGGTCGAGTCGGAGCGCTTGGTATTAGGGCGCAACGACGGGCCGCTGGTAGGCCGCCATACCGAGATCGCTCATCTGCTAAGCGTGTTCGACGCACAACAACTGAGCGCAGTGAACATTGTCGGCGATGCCGGCGTCGGCAAGAGCCGAATCATCCGCGAATTCACAGCACGCGTCCACGGTCGCGGTGCCACGACCGTCATGACGCGGTGCGAATCGCACGCCGAACACGTTCCCCTACGCGTTTTGTCGCGCATGCTGCGGGGGATGTTCGGCCTGCGTGGGTTGGACGGTCTCTCGGCCCGGGCCCGCGTTGCCGAACGATTGAAGGGCGTACCTGGGATACGACACGCCGATCGCCAGCTTGTGTTGAATCTTCTGTCGATCAGCGACCCCTCTGCGCTAGCCCCGGCGATCAGTGCAGATGCGCGTCGGGCCCGGCTGGTCGAGGTGATGGCGAGACTGGCCAACGCCGGGCCCGGCCGGACGGCGTTCATCGTCGAGGATCTTCACTGGATCGACGCTGCCAGCGAAGAGGTGTTGGCCGCGTTCGCGGCGATGCTCACCGCGGAGCAGGCAATGTTGTTGGGCACCACGAGGCCAGGGCACGACGGGCCACTGCACCACACGGCGCAGGCTTCTATCGTGTTGTCACCTCTGGACGACACGGCCACGGCGATCCTGGCGGCGGCGCTGGTCGGGGAGCATCCGACGACGTCGACCATGGCGGACCGCGTGGCCGAAGCATCGAGCGGCAACCCGTTCTTCATCGAAGAGATTGTGCGCGACCTGGTGGGCCGAGGCGTGTTGGAGGGCAGTCGCGGCCAGTATCGCCTCGTCGGTCGGCTGACATCGATTGCCGTGCCGAGTACGGTGCAGTCCGTCATCGCCGCGCGCATCGACCGGCTCCGCCCTGATGAGAAGTCGGCACTCAACGTGGCCTCCGTGGTCGGTTCCGGTTTCGACCTCGATGAGCTGCGAGCGCTCTTGCCGGATACCCGCGCCGTGACGCTGGACAGCCTCGTCGCGACCGAGCTGATCGACCAAATCCAATTTCTCCCCGTACCGCGCTATCGGTTCCGGCATCCATTGGTGCGAACGGTGTGCTATGAGTCGCAACTTCGGTCAACCAGGGCGTCCATTCACAAGCGGCTGGCCGTATCGATCCGGGAGCGCAACGGCGAAGCAGGAGAACAAAATGCGGCGCTGATCGCCAGGCACTTTGAATCGGCTGGGGAGCTCGGCGAGGCCTACTCGTGGTACATGCGTGCCGCGACCTGGCTGTATCAACACGATGTGGGGGCCGCTCGCGACAGCTGGCAGCGGGCCCGCGCGATCGCCGACCGGCTGCCCGTGGAGGAGGGCGACACCGACCGGCGCATTGCACCACGTGCACGGTTGAGCTTCTCCGCCTGGGTGGTCGGTGGGGATGATGAGGAAGAGAACTGCTTTGACGAATTGCGCGCGCTGACAGCGCAATCCGTCGACAAGATGCCGTTGGCGCTGGGAATGGCGGGCCGGGTTTATTCCCTCATCACCAACCAGGGCCGTTTACGCGATGCCGCGTCCCTGTCGGCGGAGCTCGATGAGCTGTCCTACACTATCGACGCGTCGACTGCGGACCGGGCCGAAATCTTGACTGCCATCGCGCTCGCGGAATACATCACGTGCCGGTTCGACAAGGCCCTGCAGACGATCCGGCGGCTCCGCGAGATCGGCGAAGATCTGACGGCTTATGACCAGGCGCCGGTGATGGGCATGTCTGGTGTCATCAAGGTGATGAGCGGGAACCGCCTGGACGGGCTGCGTGATCTCGAAGTCGCTCGCCGATTGGGTCTGGAATCCGATCCGGTTTCGTTGGCCGGCGCGGTGGCGTACTGGGTTGACCTCGTGGTGTTCGGATTCGAACTCGTGAGTGACGCGATGATGACCGAAACCGAGCGCGCCCTTCGTCTCGCCGAACAATACGGCGACGGCTCAGGGTTTGCGGCATACGGGCTTTCCCTCGCGCGCTGGGCCCGCGGCACGGCACTGCTCCATTGTGAGCCCGCGCGCCGCTCCGAGGCGCTCGAGTTGTTGCGCCTGTCGCGTGAGTTCGGCGGCGATGTGGCCGTCGGCCCCATCGACGCGCAGATGGCGGCCGCAATGCGGCGGCAAGGCGACATTGATGATGAACTCATCGACAGCCTTACGGCGAAGGTGGCGTCCGAGCTGGACGCTGGCGACCTCACCTACTTCGGCTACGGCGCTACAGAATTGGTCAAGCTTCTCATCGCCCGCGCCCGCGAGGACGATTTGAAGTCCGCGCATCGGGTCGCAACTCGGCTCGCAGCTGAAATTGGTGCGATATCGCAACCAGCGCTTGAGCTTTGGCCGCTGCTGTGTCAGATACTGCTGACCGATGTGCAGGGCGACACCGTCGGTCATGCGGCGGCGCTGGCACGGTACCGTGACATTGCCGAGGCACTGGATGCCCGGGGCCATCTGGTCACGGCCGCAATAATATCCAAAGCCGGCGCATCGTAGCGAGGAAATGCCCATGGACGAGGATCACTACGCGGTCAACAGAGCCTGGTGGGACGAACGCGCTCCGGCACACGCCAATTCGCCGGATTACGCTGTGCAGGAACTGATCGCAGACCCGACGCGGCTGTCCGACGTCGTCCGCTTCGACCTACCCCGGCTCGGCGATGTCAACGGCCTACGCGGAATTCATCTGCAATGCCACATCGGCACCGACACGATCTCACTGCACCGCCTCGGTGCCGCGATGACAGGCCTCGACTTCTCGCCGGAATCGATCGCGATCGCGCGCGGCATCGCCGCCGCCGCCGGCGCCGACGTCGCCTTTGTCCAGGCGGACGTGTACAGCGCGCCTGCTGCCGTCGGCAGTGGATTCGATTTCGTCTTCACTGGAATCGGTGCACTGGGCTGGTTACCCGATGTTGCGCGATGGGCAAGAACCGTCGCGGAACTACTGCGCCCGGGTGGCAGGCTCTTCATGCGTGAGGGACATCCGATGCTGCTGGCCTTCGATGTAGAGCGGACGGACGAATGGGTGCTCCGCTACCCGTATTTCGAGCACCCGGAACCGGGACATTTCGACCTGGCCGGAACGTACGTCGACGCCGAAGCCGAGTTCAACCACACACAGCTGAGGGAGTGGAGCCATGGGGTGGGCGACGTCATCACCGCGGTGCTCGCGGCGGGCCTGGAGCTCACCATGTTCGTCGAGCACGATTCCGTGCCGTGGGAGGCGCTTCCCGGCCGCATGCATCGGGACGACGGTGAATGGCGGCTCATCGAGCACCCCGAGCGACTCCCGCTGAGCTACACGCTGCAAGCGGTCAAGCACTGACAGCGGTGGCTAGAACACTTCGGATTCGAGCCGGCGCAGGTGATCCCGCGGCGGGCCCAGTAGTTGCGCGCTGCCGTGCGCACGCTTGAAGTACAGCTGGATGTCGTGCTCCCAGGTGATCGCGATCCCGCCATGCATCTGGATGGCTTCGGCCGCCACCTTCGAGAACGCCTCGCTGGCCGCCACCCGCGCCAGCGCCGCGGACGTCTGGGACGGCTCGGCGATCGCGTCGTTGACGACCGCCCGCGCGGATTGCACCGCGACGTA